>Ga0335398_10000026_pt1 | contig 186707 bp, 175 predicted proteins | sample BON03_FD_205742 | JGI IMG/M metagenome (GOLD analysis project Ga0335398, IMG submission 205742) | Freshwater microbial communities from Lake Bonney liftoff mats and glacier meltwater in Antarctica - BON-03 (spades assembly) (version 2) | ecosystem: Environmental > Aquatic > Freshwater > Ice >...
GTTGGGCGCTGTAGCTTCGTCTCGAAGGGAGTCTCTCTTGTTCCATCGTGTCCACCTATTTCCATGATGGACACGATCTTTATCGACACAGGCGTCGGAATCAAGGTGCCACGGCTAGACGCTTACCATTTGCCGGTCCGCGACCGTGTTGATCGTATCTCTATATTCTGGTGGATATGCCTTGGCAGTGGTTGAAAAAAAGATCTCACGACGCTTCAGCCGATCGGTCCGGCAGGTGTTCCGATCGCCGCATTTTTGAGCAGCTTGACGTGCCTGCTACTTTGGCGTGCAGACTTGGGTGCGCGCGGCATGCCTTACAAAGTGTTGGTGCCAGAGCAAAAATTGCTGTGCAATTTCTTGGTCTGGCACGCAAAGTTTCAGTAAGGCATCACCACCAACCGCGTCTGCGTGAACTCCAGCATGCCGTGTTTGCCATCGTCACCACCGAGGCCGGAGCGTTTCCAGCCGGCGTGGTAACCCTGGTACGGGTCGGCGGGGGTGCTGTTGATATACAGCTCGCCGGCCTCGATCTCGTTGCTGGCCTGCATGACTTCGCGGTAGTCGTTGCTGTAGAGCACCGATGCCAGGCCGAACTGGTGGTCGCTGGCCATGGCCAGGGCGTCGTCGAACGTGTCGTAGGGCAATACGCACAGCACCGGACCGAAGGTCTCCTGTTGCACGACTTCGGCGTCCTGGCGTACACCGCTGAGCAGTGTGGGCGGGTAAAAGAATCCCGTGCCCTCGGGCATGACGCCGCCGCATACGAGTTGTGCGCCATCGGCGACAGCGCGCTGCACCATGTCGTGGATCGCCTGGCGTGCCGGGGCACTCACCAGCGGGCCCATGCGGGACGCCTCAGTGGCGCGGTCGCCGACAACACGCGCCTGCATCGCGGCACGCAGACGTTCCAGCACCTCGTCGTGCAGGGCCCGCTGCACGTACACGCGTTCGACCGCAGTGCACAGTTGGCCACAATGACTCGTCTTGGATCCCACGATGGCGGGGATCGCCTTGTCCAGGTCGGCGCTGGGGGCGATGATCGCCGGCGTCTTGCCGCCCATCTCCAGCGACACGCGCGCGATGTTCACCTTCGAGAACTCCAGCATGCGACGCCCGGCGTCAACACTGCCGGTCAGCGTGATCATCGCTACCTTGGAGTGCGTGCACATCTGTTCGGCCGCGTCATGGTCCATTGCCATGATGTTGACGACACCTTCCGGCAGCCCGGCGTCGAGCACTGCCTGTGCGATTTCGAATGCGCTGCACGGTGTGTTGTTGCTCGGGCGCACGACGACGGTGTTACCGGTGATCAGTGCCGGTGCGATCTTGCGCAGCAGCGTGTAGACCGGAAAGTTGAACGGAATCAGGCAGGCGACGACGCCAAGCGGTTCACGGTGCAGCACCAGGTTCTCCGACGGGCTGTCGCTGGGGATCACCTCGCCCTCGATGCGGCGCGCCCATTCGGCGTGGTAACGGGTGATGTCAGCGGCATACACCGCCTCGTTGCGCGCGTCGTCCAGACTTTTGCCGGACTCCAGCGCCAGTGCGGTGCCGATCGCGTCCTTGCGCGCAACCAGGGCGTCAGCGAGGCGGCGCAGGAAGGCGGCGCGCACGATCGCCGGCATCTTGCGCCATGCGCGCTGGGCCTTGGCGGCGGCGTCACAGGCCTGCACGACCTGTGCCGTGCTGGCCAGATGGACCTGCCCGGCCTGCGTCTGCGTCGCCGGGTTGGTGATGGTGATGGTGGCGCCGGAATCGGACGCCACCCACTGGTTGGCGATGAGGTTCTTATAGGATTTCATTTGGGTTTCTCCGGTTGCGTTTGCGGGTGTCGGGTCAGTCCGGTGTGGAGAACGGCCGACATCCGGCAGCCGACAAAGTGTGGGCGCCAGAGAAAAAATCGCTGTGCAATTTCCTGCGCTGGCACGCGAGGTGTCGCAAGTAGATGTGGCTTTGCCACTTTGCTTGCCCCCTGGGGGCGGGAATGACGCAGTCTTTTCCTGGGGGCTCAGTAGTATCCCAGCGGGTGCTGCGCCATCTCGAGATGCAGCGCCTTGCCGGTATACGGATGGGCCAGCGCAACCTCTTCGTTGAGTTCCACACCAAGGCCTGGGTCCTTGCTGGGGATCACGTAACCGTCTTCCCACTGGATCTTCTTCTTCAGCAGTTTTTCGTGGAAACCTCCGAGCTGCTGGATGCTCTCGAGGATCAGAAAGTTCGGAATGCAGGCGGCCAGCTGGATGTTGGCGGCGGCCTCGATCGGCCCGCAATACAGGTGCGGGGCAATCTGCGCGTAGTGGGCTTCGGCCATGCCGGCGATTTTCTTGCATTCCAGGATGCCACCGACCCGGCCCAGCGCCGGCTGCAGGATGCTGGCTGCGCCAGTTTCGAGCACACGCGCGAACTCGTATTTGGTGCACAGACGCTCGCCGGTGGCCACCGGAATGCTGGTGTGGCGCGCCACTTCGGCCATCATCTCGGGGCGTTCGGGCGGTGTCGGCTCCTCGAACCACAGGGGGTCGTATTTCTCGATCCGGCGCGCCAGGCGCTTGGCACCCGAGACCGTGTACTGGCCATGGGTGCCGAACAGGATGTCGGCCTTGTCGCCCACGGCCTCACGGATGAGCTTGCAGAAACGCTCCGACATGTCCATGCGCTCGAGCGTGGGTTGGCGCGGATCGAACACCGAATAACCACCCACCGGGTCAAGCTTGACGGCTGTGAAACCCTGCTGCACATAGACGGCCGCGCGTTCGGCCGACTTGACCGGGTCGTCGTAGAAGGAGTCGTCTTCGTTCTCATCCGGGTACAGGTAGGTGTACGAGCGCAGGCGCGGGTTCACCAGGCCGCCCAGCAGGTTGTAGACCGGCTGCTCCAGCGCCTTGCCGGTGATGTCCCAGCAGGCCATTTCCAGCGCGCTGAGCACGCCCATCAGCGAAACATCCGGGCGCAGCGTGAAACCGGCGCCGTAGGCCTTGCGCCACAGGGTCTCGACCTGCATCGGGTCCTGGCCGGCGAAAACGCGCTCGAACAGGTCTTCGGCCATGGCCGTGATCACCTGCGGACTGAAGGTGGCGGCATAGGCTTCGCCGACACCTTCGATGCCGCAGGCGGTGCGGATCTTGACGAAGACAAAGTACCTGCCTCCAAACGATGGCGGCGGGTTGCCGACGATGAAGGTCTTGATCGATTCGAGTTGCATGGGGTGTCTCCTAGTGACGTTATCGTTGCGCAGCCAGGATGGCCTGTGCGCCCTTGTGCGCCACCATGGTGGTGGGCGCGTGGGTGTTGCCGGATGTGACGTTCGGGAATACGGACGCATCGATCACGTATAAGTGGTCGAGTCCGTGCACCTTCAAGTCGGCGTCGACGACGGAGGTTGACGCATCCGGGCCCATAACGCAGCTGCCCACAGGGTGGTAACAAGTGCTGGCCCGGTTGCGGAAGTCTTCGACAATGGCAGCGTCGCTCATGCCCGCGAGGCTGGGCGCAATGGGTGCGTGGATCAGTCCACGCATGGCCGGCGTTTCGCTCAGGCGTCGTATCAGCTGCGCGCCGCGCAGCGCCTGCGCCACATCGTCCGGGTGCGACAGGTAGTGGGGCAAAATGCGCGGCGCTTGTGCCGCGTCCGGGCCGGCCAGTTCGATCCGCCCGCGGCTCAGTGGGCGGCAGGGCTGGAAACACAGGATGAAGCCGGCGAGCCGGTCTGGCACGATCTGGGTGCCGGTCTTCGATGCGGCCAGCGTATAGGTGATCGGGTTGCAGTACAGCTGCATGTCGGCCTGTGCGGCGTCGGCATGCGAGCGCACGAAGCCGCCACACTGGTTGACGCTGATACTCAGCGGCCCGCCCAGCGTCGTCACGTATTGCAGTCCGACGCGCAGCCGACCCCACCAGTTGCCGAGCAGATTGTTCAGCGTCGGCTCGGTGGCCTGGAAAGAGTAGCTCATCGCCAGGTGGTCCTGCAGATTGGCGCCCACCTGTTCCAGCACCTGGACGGGCTTGACTCCATGCGCCTGCAGCAGCGCGCCAGGACCCACCCCCGAGAGCTGCAGCAGTTGCGGACTCTGGATCGCGCCGGCGCTGAGCACGACGGCCGCACGTGCGCGTGCCACGTGCTGTATGCCGCCCTGGCGGTAACACACGCCGACCGCCGTGCGCCCTTCGAAAACGATGCGCTCGGCCAGCGCCCCGGTGTGCAGTGTGACGTTTCCACGTTTGAGCGCGGGGCGTAAAAAGGCGTCGGCGGCCGACCAGCGCATGCCGCGCCGGGTGTTGATGCGGTAACGCCCCACGCCTTCGGGCTGGGGTCCGTTGAAGTCATCGGTGAACGGCAGCCCGCCTTGCTCGGCGGCCTTGAAGAAATGGCGCTCCATCGGGTGCAGGCGCCGACGCACATCGCTGACATACAACGCACCCTGTGCAGCCGCCGTACCGTCGGCGTCGATTGGTCGCTCGAAACTGTCGAATACCGGTCGCACGTCGTCCCAGCCCCAGCCGCTGTTGCCGGCCCGCGCCCAGTCGTCGTAGTCGCCCGGCAGGCCGCGGCAATAGGCCATCGCGTTGATCGAACTCGATCCGCCGACTACCTTGCCACGCGGAAAGTAGATCTGCCGCTGGTTCAGCCCGGCGTCGGGTTGGGCCTCGAATTTCCAGTTGACGCGTTCGTCGTAGAAGGTCTTGCCGTAGCCGATCGGCATGTTGATCCACAGCCGGCGGTCATGGCCGCCGGCCTCGAGCACCAGCACCGTGGCACGGCCGTCCGCGCTGAGTTTGTCGGCGAGTACGCAACCAGCCGAGCCGGCACCGATCACGATGTAGTCGAATTCCTGACCCGTCACAAGACTCTCCGTTGCTCGATCGGCATCCGGGGCAGGGGCGCCGGTGGACACGTCGATAGACAAAGTGTAGGGCTGGCAAGCCGCCTGCAGGCGCTCTTGGCAGGGGGCAATTCAAGTAATTGAACCTGGCTGCGTGTGGCGCTGGCAGTCTTCAGGTCGCGTCGGGCGCCTTCGGCACAGGGAACAGTTCTTCGGCCGGGGGTACGACCGAATCGGCCGCCTCCGGCGCCAGCGTCTCGCTGTCGGGGAAACGCGGGTCCATCGGCAACACCGCCTGGGTGCTGGCGCCCGCCATGACGAAGTCGGCCTTCTCGTCGGGCTCGCCCCGGTTCATCGGGAACTTGCGCTTGTAGTGCCATGTGAACACCGCCAGCGCCGACAACACGCAGGAAAAATACAGCATCAGCGCCTCCGGACCAAACAGGTCCATCATGCCGCCGGCCAGCGTCGGGCCGATAGTGGCACCCAATCCGTTGAGCAGTAGCAGGCCGCCAGTGACCTGCAGCACCCTGGTCCGGTCAACCAGGTCGTTCACGTGCGCCACGCTGATGCCGTAAACGGTAAATGCCAGCCCACCGAATACGACGCCCAGTGCGATCAGCGAGTTTTCATAGTCGCGGGCCAGCACGAAGCCGATGGCAGTTACCGCTGCGCAGGCAATGGCGACCCAGAACAGCACCAGTCGGCGGTCGTGCCGGTCCGAGAAATGGCCTACCGGCCATTGGAACGCTGCGCCACCCAGGATCGTCGCCGCCATGAAAGTGGCGATGCCGGTGTCGCTGAACCCTACCCCGGCGCCGAACACATGGCCCAGGCCCAGCAGCGGCCCGCTGAGCATGCCCGAGACCAGTGCGCCGATGACCCCGATCGGCGAGATCGCAAACAGCTCGATCAGGCTGAACTTGGGCGCTTCGGTGATGACCGGTTGTTCCACTGGCGTCAGCGTGATCGGCAGCAGCGCGAACGAGAACAGCACCGACACCAGCACGAACGGCACGAAGCCGTTGCGGTCACCGACCAGTATCAGCCACTGGCCGATTGCCAGCGCCACCATGTTGACGACCAGGTAGATTGCGAACACCTTGCCGCGCTTGTCATGCGGCGCCACCACGTTGAGCCAGCTCTCAACCACCAGGTACAGCCCAACCAGGCACAGGCCGGTGACAAACCGCAGGCCCCCCCAGAACCAGGGGTTGATCCACAGTGCGTGCAGTAGCGGCAGGGTCGAGGCCACCGACGCCATCGCAGCGAAGGCCCGGATGAAGCCGACCTTGCGGATGATGTGCGGGCAGGCATAGGTGCCGTAGATTGCGCCGGCGAAGTAGGCCGACATCACCAGGCCGGTGACCAGGCTGGAGAAATTCGCTTGCGCCGCCTGTGCCCCGATGGCCGCGAACATCAGGCCGGTGCCGACGATGAGCATTCCCACGCCGCTGAGCAGTGCCACCAACGGCATCAAAAGTGTTCCCAAGGTCCGACCCCGATCAATATGGAAGATTTGTAATACAGGCTCGGCCGCGCCTTACCCCGATGGGGCCACAAGGTATCACAAGCGCACGACTGCCCTATGGCGGGGTTGCGACCCAATTGGTTCCGCCAAGACGCGCCATCGTACTCGCGCCTGGCTCGGGCAGGGCGCTTTTGTATGCGGCTGTCGGACCGGGCGCGTTGCGTCGGTGTAATACTGCGTTCCCATGATGAAACTGATATTGGCCCTTGCAATCGCCGCGGCCATTTATGGCGGCCTGCGCCAGTCCGAAGGTCGGTTACCGTTCAGCAGCGCGGCGACCTCTGCTGGCGTCGACGCCATAACGCAGGCGTTCGAGCGCCGGCAAAGTGGGGTCCAGATGATGGGCGAGGGCGTCGTCAGCGCCATCCTGCCGGATGACAACGACGGCAGCCGGCATCAGCGATTCGTGTTGCGACTGGTGTCCGGTCAGACCGTGCTGGTGGCCCACAACATTGATCTCGCGCCGCGCATTTCGGCGCTCGGAAAGGGTGACACAGTCGGTTTTCATGGCGTGTACGAGTGGAATGCCAAAGGCGGCGTCATCCACTGGACGCACCACGATCCGGCTGGCCGGCATATCGGGGGCTGGCTGCGCCATGACGGGCAGCTGTTCCAGTAGAAAGGCCCACGGAACTGCGCATCGGTCGCCATCCGCATCGGCGGTACACCGGTACAGTTGTTGCACGAACCGCCGCGTGGCATGGCCGTGCGGGCAGGGCGCAACTTCTTTAATAGGCGGCACAGATGATCATCGACCATATCGGTTTGTCTGTCAGCGATTGCGAGGCCAGCAAGACTTTTTTTGCGAGGGCCCTGGCGCCACTGGATATTGCGCTGGTGACCGAGGTGCAGGGCTGGGCCTGGTTCGGCAAGGCGGGGTAGCTCCAGTTCTGGTTTGGCGTGGGGGACGCCGCGCACAAACCCACGCATATTGCGTTCGCGGCGGAGAGTCGCGCGCAGGTGCGGGCGTTCCATGAGGCGGCGCTTGCTGCCGGCGCGAAAGACAACGGCGCACCGGGTGTGCGCCCGATCTACCACCCGCACTACTGCGGCGCGTTCGTCATCAGCCCCGATGGCCAAACATCGAGGCGGTCTGTCACGCTGCGCACGCCTGATGCCGGGCATGACGGCTCAACAGGCAGGAGCCCTGGCCCCTTTTACACGATTTTCCGGTTGGAGGGGTCGGCTGGCGCCGGCAAGTCGACTGCATCGCCGTTTGACCTTATGGGGTATTTTTTGATAGGGTTGACCCATGAGCAATGATTCAACCCGACCACTCCCCGACGCGGTTGTTGCCGCAATCCGCGGCGGCAACAAGCTCGCGGCCGTCAAACGACTGCGTGAAAGTACCGGCGTCGGTCTGCTGCAGGCCAAGGCGCTCGTCGACTTGCATGGCGCTGACGCGGTGACACCTGCGGTCGACGCATCCGGGCTGGTATTGCCGCAGTCGGTGCGCGACGCCATGGATGCCGGACGCAAGAGAGAGGCGATACGGCTGTTGCGCGAACAGACCGGCCAGGGCGTGAGGGATGCCAAGGAGGCGATCGAGGTCTACGCGGCCAGCACCGCCACGGGGGACGCGGCCCTGTCGCCGGGAGCGGTCGCGGAGTCCCGCAATGCCTGGTGGCTGGTGGTGGCACTCGTCGCCGCGCTCGTCTATTTCCTGTCCGGCAATGTCTTTGGGTGACAGTAATGCGCCAGAATGGCGAATGGAGGGTGATCGCGCGCGCCGCACGCCGATTGGACTGCTTGCTGGAGCGATCACAAGATCCGCCGGCCTCTGTCCATGAACGCAAACACAGCTGGCATGCATATTCGTCCGTATCACGCATCCGACATACAGGCGGTGACAAGTTTGTGGCGTGCCTGCGACCTGACGCGGCCCTGGAATGACCCGCTCGAGGATATTGCCCGCAAGTTGACCGTACAGCCTGAGCTCCTCTTTATTGGAGAAGTGGGTGCCCACATAGTCGCCAGTGTCATGGCTGGCTTCGACGGCCATCGGGGCTGGGTGAACTACCTGGCAGTGCTTCCCGCGTATCGCCGCCAGGGACACGGAGAAGCCTTGATGCGCCATGTCGAGCAGGCGCTGCTGGCGATGGGTTGCTCCAAGCTCAACCTGCAGGTGCGCAGTGCCAATGGGCATGTGCTCGATTTCTACCGCGCCATCGGGTATGTGCAGGACGACGTCGTCAGCATGGGCCGGCGTCTCATCACCGATGGGCCTGGCTGAAGGTCGACGGTGCTGCGGATCCACCCTTTCTATTGCCCTCGGGAGCCGCCGACGTTATGACAAGGTTCGATGACGACTCGCGCACCGCCATGACCTTTGCGCGGTTCACCCATGCGCCGTGACCCGGGCCGTGCCAGTGATTGACCGCACGACAGATAACACTGCAGATCGTGCGACGCTGCATGCGCGAATGGGGCTGCAACAGGTCGCCAATGCCAGCGGTACCTCCACCCCGTTGGGCGTATCACGCTCGTCACCAGCAGTTGCGGGTGCCGTGGCGCAGGCGCTGCGCGATGGTCGCCCGACCATCCGGGTGATGGAGCATGCGCTGGCGCAAGGGCGCCTGGTGCTGGAACTGGTGCCGCTACGCGACGATGAACTGCGCACCATCGTTGCGCGCGTGCGCGACGCCTGCATGCTGACCGCCGAAAGCTGAGGGCCATCGCACGGAAATGGCAAGTGCTACTGCGGCGGGTCAGTCCGGTTGCAGCCGGAACAGTTCCTGCTCCTGGGCAATGCCGCGCAGTGCGTGCAGGCCGACGCTGGTCAACGGCAAATCCACATGCCGTGCGAAGTCCGCCGACATCAGCAGCGGGATCTGCAGTTTCTTGGTCATTGATTGAATGCGCGCCGTCATGTTCACAGCAGGCCCGACGACGTTGAACGCCAGCCGGTTGGGTGCACCCACATTGGCGTGGGTGACGGTGCCCACATGCAGCCCCAGGCCGAATTCCACGATGGGCTGGCGTGCGCGGCGGCGCCGGTTGTTGACGACGGCGATGGAGTCGAACGCGTCAACAGCGGCGTCGAGTGCCGCCTTACAGACAGCCGCTGTGCGCGCCGGGTCCTTGATCTCGAACACGATCAGGATTGCATCGCCGATGAATTGCAGGATCTCGCCGCCGCGCGCGGCCGCCGCGGCCGCGCAATACTCGTAGTAGTCGTTCAACAGGCGCAGCAGTTGATCGGTGGGCAGGGTCTCACTCAGCGCGGTGAACCCGCGCAGGTCGGAATACCAGAATGCAGCCGATATCTGTTCGCCGTCACCACGTCGGACCTGGCCCTGCAGGATGCGTTCGCTGATGCGTTTGCCGACAAAGGTGTCGAGCAGGCCGAGCGCGGTACGACGCATCACCAGCAACTCGACATGCGGTGCCAACAGGTTGGTCAGCGCCAGCAGCCGCGCCACGTCGTCGTCGCTGAAGCCCCGCGGATCGCGGGTTGCTACCGTCAACACGTTGACCATGCGGCTGGAAAAGACCATCGGCAGGGCCAGGTAGTCGTGAATGCCGTCGCTGCGCAGTTCCTGCCAGATCGGGTGTTCGTCCGCTTGCGGCTCAGCGTCGAGGCGCTGGTGCATTGGGGTGCCGGTGACATGCACATGCTGGATCGGGCTGCCGATGTAGGCATCGGTCTGTTGCACGCCGTGCTGCCCCGCCCAGAATTGCGCGCCGTCCTTGCGGGTCCAGCTCAGGCCCACGGCGGACAGCTGCGGGTGCAGGGTGAAGCTGGAAATGCGCAACCGGTCGATGCGGGCGCCGGCCGCATCGAGTTTTTCCATCATCACTTCGGTCAGCGTCATCGGATCGGCGATGAAGCGCCCTTCGGTATAGAGCCAGGTGACGACGGGTTCGAGCGACCAATCCCGTGTCGGCCCGAACAGGCGCTCGCGTGCCAGATCGGCGGCAGCCGCGGTCAACGCGGACGACGGGTAATCACTCATGCGCGTCTGTCCACGAAGATGGTGTCGAATACGTGCAGGTCCATGCGATTACGGTGTGCGGGGTGTAGAGCGATTGCGGCGTCGGCCGAGCCGGTTGTCTGCAGCCATCGCGCTGGCACGCTACAGTATAGGCACGCGACGTAAATCCCCACGCGTGCACAAGGCGTGCGGCCCGTGAGCCACACGCCGATCGCCCTGGAGCATGACCATGCTGGAGCCGACCCTCGAAACGCACACCCGCGTCGACCTTGCCGCGGCCTTTCGCTGGGCCGCGCGCCTGGGCATGCATGAATCGATTGCCAATCATTTCAGCGCGGCGGTGTCCGACGACGGCGCGCGGTTTCTGCTCAATCCGGTGGGCGCCCATTTTTCGCGGATCCGCGCCAGCGACCTGCTGCTGCTCGATGCCGCGCATCCGGACGCCGTGCGAGGCGCCAACGCACCCGACCCAACCGCCTGGCATCTGCATGCGGAACTGCATCGGCGGTTGCCGCAGGCGCGTTGCATCCTGCACACCCATATGCCGCATGCCACCGCCTTGTGCTGCCTGCAGGATTTCACGTTGCTGATGCTGGACCAGAACGCCTGCCGGTTCCATGGCCGCATCGCCTACGACCGCGCCTACAGCGGCATGGCGCTGGAGGCAACCGAAGGCGCGCGGGTGGCCGGCTTGCTGGACGGCAACAAGAGCGTGTTGTTCATGGGCAATCATGGTGTCATCGTGGTTGCTCCGTCGGTCGCGCAGGCTTTCGATGAGCTGTATTACCTCGAGAAAGCAGCGCAATTGCAGGTGCTGGCCTTGTCGACCGGGCGCCCGCTGGCACTGATCCCGGAAGCGGTCGCGGCCCTGGCCGGCGCGCAGTGGAACAACTATCCGACGCGTTTCTCGGAATTGCATTTCCAGGCGCTCAAGGACATCCTGGAGCACGACGAGCCGGACTACGCCCTTTGAGCGACGTCAAGGGCGTCAAGGCCTTCAAGGTCACCCCGACTGCAGCAGGGAAGGCCGATCCGGCCAACTGCGAAACGATTCACTTCCTGTTGCTGCCCGGATTCTCGATGATGGGTTTTGTGTCGGCGATCGAACCGTTGCGCGTGGCGAACCGGTTCCGGTCTGACACCTACCGTTGGCAATTGGTCACCGCCGACGGCGGCCCGGTGGCCGCCAGCAACGGTATGTCGCTCAATGCCGATTGCGCGTTGTGCGAACCGGCACAGGTGCAGCTGCTGATTGTCGTCGCCGGCTTCGAGCCGTTGGCCCGCCATACCCCGGCCTTGGGCGCGTGGTTGCGGTCGGTGCGGCGTTCGGGCGCGCAGGTGGGCGCGGTCGACACCGGTGTCTTTGTGCTGGCCGAAGCCGGCGTTGCGGGCAAGGGGCCTGTCACATTGCACTGGGAGGCGCAGGCGGCTTTTCGCGAGCGGTTTCCGTCCATCGCGGTGACGCAGGAATTATTCGAAATCGGGTCGGACTGCATCACCTGCGCAGGCGGCACCGCCACCATCGACCTGATGCTGGCGCGTATCGGCGCGCAACATGGGGCGGCGCTGGCCGCGCAGGTGTCAGAGCAGTTCGTGCTCGGGCGCATCCGCAGTCCGTCGGACCACCAGCGGCTGGAAATCGCCACGCGTTACCAGGTACACAACGCCAAGGTGGTTCAGGTGATACGGCTGATGCAGGAGCACATCGAAGATCCACTCACGAGCGAAGACCTGGCGCGTGTAATCGGCGTGACCCGGCGCCAGCTCGAGCGCCTCTTCGCGACGCATCTGCATGCGACGCCGAACCACTTTTATAGCGGCCTGCGGCTGGAGGCTGCGCGTGGCCTGCTCACAGGCTCCGATCAGGGCGTCACGGCGATCGGCATCGCCTGCGGATTCGGTTCGACGTCGCACTTCTCGCGCAGCTACCGGGCGCTGTACGGGCGCAGTCCAAAGCAGGAGCGCGGTATGGCCGTCAGCCCGCTAGCGGTGAATGGTGGCGGGCGGAGGTAGCTGCGCTGTAGGTGCGCGGGAAGCGCAATTGATTGGCGGGCCGAGTTGTGAAGGGCGTCGCTGGCTGATTTCGACCAGGAGCGGTCATAGCTGAAATTGACACGACCGTCTCTTGATGGCAGATAGGAGTCATAGCTTCCGCTGGAGTCTGGACTGCAGTTGACCGTGAAGAGACGTTGACGACCGGCGGCTTCCTGGCGCCTCGTTGGGATCTACGGCGCCGCCTGAACTGCCGCGGCAAGCTCAAGATCATTGTGGCCATCCTTGAGGCACTGGTGATATAGCGGATCGTCCGGCACCTGGGCCCGCAAACGGGGGCGCTACCTGATCATCCTGCGAATGCAACTGCGGTCGACGTTTGCTGGCTTGGCGGCTATCGAAATATTGGTGGCCTTGTCACTCTCGATCAGGCGCAGCCACTGGTGTGCTTGAGCGCGGAACTCGCAAGAAGCCTGGGCCATTGCGCTCACTGCAACTAGGTCGGTGAGCGGCCCAATTTGTCACACAGCAAGATTCGTGGCTAGAGAATCTGTGCCAGAAACTCCTGCGTGCGCGCGTGGGTCGGTCGCTTGAAGAACTCCTCCGGCGGTCCGCTTTCGACGATCTCGCCGGCATCCATGAACACCACCCGATCAGCGACCGCGCGCGCAAATCCCATTTCATGGGTCACGCAGACCATCGTCATGCCACCCTCTGCCAGAGAGATCATGGTATCGAGCACCTCCTTCACCATTTCGGGGTCGAGCGAGGAAGTGGGTTCGTCGAACAGCATGAGCTTGGGCTCCATGCACAGCGCCCGGGCGATCGCGGCGCGCTGCTGCTGGCCACCAGACAACTGTGCGGGGTATTTGTCTGCCTGATCGATGACGCGTACACGCTCGAGGTACCGCATCGCCAGCGTCCTGGCGTCGGACGCTGAAATGCGCCGACTTTTCATGGGTGCCAAGATACAGTTTTCCACCACTGTCAGATGCGGGAAGAGGTTGAATTGCTGGAACACCATGCCCACGTCGCGGCGTACCGCATCGACCTTTTTTCCGGAGTCGTTCAGGTTGATGCCGTTGACAACCACCATGCCTTTTTGGAAAGTCTCGAGGCGGTTGATACATCGGATCAAGGTGGATTTCCCGGAGCCTGACGGACCGCACAGGACGATGCGCTCCCCCGAGCGCACCTCCAAGTCGATGTTTTTCAGGGCCTGGAAACTGCCAAACCATTTATCGACGCCCTGCATCGACACCATGAGCTTGCTGACGTCGGCGTTCATGTCTGCAAAAAGTTCCACGTGTTTCGAAAGGATACGACCCGGCCTGGCGCGCTCAATATGGAATCCCTTCCATCTTTGCCGGAAACTCCGGAAGATCCGCCAGCAACCACTTGCGGCTGATGGCGTTCAGCTGCCCGCTTGCCTTGACGGCGTCGACAAAGGCATTCATGTAGTCGAGCATAGCCTTGTCGTCCAGGCGCATCGCGATACCCTGGTATTGAGTCTGCAGAACCATCTTGTACTCATAGTCATTACCGGGCTTGATCTTGCTCATCGACGCAATGTAGGTGCTGTTGCCGCCCAGGGCATCGACCTGCCCGGAAATAAAGGCCTGGATCGAACCCGCATCGTCATCGAAGCGTTGAATGATCGTGCCTTCGGGCGCATTTTTCGTGATGGCGGTGTCCTGAGCACTGGCCTTGGCTGTGGCCACGCGCAGGCCCTTGAGATCGGGATAACCCTTGATGTTCGTTCCCTTGCGCGCAACGATCGTGTTCTGCAGCGTTGCATAGGGCTTGGAGAACTGAACCGCCTTGGCGCGATCAGCATACATGCCCACCACGGCGATCAACACATCGACCTTGCCAGTCTGCAACAGCGCAATGCGGTTCGGGTTCGTGACACGCACGAATTCGACCGGAACGCCCAGGCGGGCACCGAGCAATTGGGCCACCTCGATGTCATAGCCCGCGAGCTGGCTGTTGCTCTCGACGTAACCCCACGGCGGGTTTTCGGCCTGGACGCCAACAAGAATCTTGCCGCGCTTTTTGATGTCGTCGACACCGTCGGCGAAGGCGATGCCTGACAAGCCAAGCAGCGGCAGCGCCAGCGCGGCAACAGCCCCACGCCGCGACAGGCCGGTGGACGTTGCCAGAAGTGATTTGCATTTCATTTCAGTATCTCCTAGTCGATGAATTGAATTTTGAGGCCAACTACAACACCGGGCGACTTTTTGTCCGCCTCTTGTTCGAATCAGTTTCTTGCGGATAACTCCCGTTCCAGTCGTGCACTCCAGAGTGAGAGTGGCCAGCAGATTGCAAAGTAAATCACTGCGACGACGCCATACGCCAACAGTGGCTTGTAGGTTGCGTTGGAGATGATCGTGCCGGCGCGGGCGAGTTCGTGAAAGCCAATAATTGCAGCCAGCGAGGTGCCCTTGATGAGTTGAACTAGAAAGCCGACCGTCGAAGGCAGTGAAATTTTGAATGCCTGCGGCAGCACGACGTGGCGCATCCGGGCGTAATACCCCAAAGACAGCGCCAGTGCAGCTTCCACCTGGCCCTTTGGTACTGCCTGAATTGAGCCACGCCATATTTCGCCAAGAAAGGCACTCGCGTGCAACGTGAAGCACAGCGCTGCGGCCGTCCACGGATCGAGAGGAAAGCCGAACAGCGCCAGCGTGAAGTAGGCAAGGAAGAGTTGCATCAGCAAGGGTGTTCCGCGGAATACGTCGATATACAGCGAGGTGAGCGCACTGAGTGGACGTATTTGCGATGTGCGACACAGCGCAACCGCAAGACCGCCGGCAATGCCGCATACAAATGCCAGCGCCGACAGGGTAAGCGTGGACTGCAGGCCAGTCAGGATGAATAGAACTTCCCTGAAGGTGAATTCGCGGATCATGGTGTTGCAGTGATCAGACCGGGTAACGAAAGCTCACCCGGAAAAGCCATTTCAGGGCCCAGCTCATCGCCATCGTCATGGCAAGGTAGAGCAAGGTCACGACGAGGTAGACCTCGAAGCTGCGGAACGACTTGGCCTCGATTTGCTGCGCCGCCTGGGTCAGTTCGTTGGCCGAGATTGACGACACGATGCTCGAGGTCAGCAACAAAAGTATGAACTGGCTGCCGAGTGCAGGATAAACGGCACGCAGCGCCGGTGTCAGGATGACATAACGAAAAACCTGGATCGGCGTCAGCGAAAGCGCGAGCGCCGCCTCGACTTGGCCCTTGTGGATGGAGTCGATCCCGCCACGCATGATCTCCGAGCAGTAGGCACTGCCATTGATGCCCAGTCCGATGACGGCGGCCGTCGTCGGATCCATGCGAATTCCGATCGATGGCAGCCCGAAATAGATGATGAAAATCTGGATCAGGAACGGCGTATTGCGGATGACGTCGACATAGGCCCTGACGATCCAGCGCAGGGGCGTCGGCCCGATCCGCCGTATCAGAGCCACACCAAGTGCGATGCCCATCGCCAGCATGATCGCAGCAAGAGACATTTGAAGTGTCTGCCAGCAACCCCTAGCCAGCACGTCCATCGACGCAGCGACGATCGCGAAGTCGAACTTATAGATCACGCCGTGCTCCCCACAGGAGCCAGGTCGACCCAGCGACCTTCCTGGCTTGACCTGGCGCAAGCCTCGACAAAAGCCAGGCCGCGCGCACCATCCAGCGCAGTAGGATAGGTGATCGCCAATGGGTTTGGCTCAACGCCGCCGCGGCGCGCCGAAACCACGGCCGCAAAATCAGAGTAGATATTTGCAAACGCCTCCCGGAATCCCTCCGGGTGCGGCATCGGTGTCCGGATCGAATGGCGGGCCAGCGCACTCAATTCACCGACACCACGGTGGTAGGTCTGGATCGGGCGATCCTGCTGCATGAACTGGAGGAGGTTCGGCTGCGCCTGCTCCCACGAAACGCCACCCTTGTCGCCATGGACGGTTATGGAAAAGATATTCGGTGCGCCGGTGGCGGCCTTGGTTGCGTGAATCGTCGCGCGGACATCGCCGGCGATGCGGCCGACGATCACTGCACTATCCGCAAACTGCCGACCTTTCACTGCGGCGCCAGTATCTGCAAAGATGCTCGTGAATGACATGCCGGTCACGTATTCGGCAAGATGGTGCGCATGTGTACCCACGTCAAGCAGCAGGTGCGAGGCACCGCCGCGCTCGGGGTCCAGACGCCAGCGCAGTTGTGGCGTCAGATTCGCGGGTACTCCCTCCACCATGGTGCCCAGATTGCCTTGTGCATACCTGATGTCGACCAGGTGTGGCCGCCCAATCAAGCCTTCGGCAATCATCGAGCGCGCCTGCCTGACCATCGGATAACCAGAGTAGTTGTAGGTCACGCATAGCAGGCGACCTGTCTTCTGGCAACATGCAGCGATGTCCAGCGCATCGCGCAGTGAATTCGCCAATGGCTTGTCACAGATCACGTGAAACCCAGCCTCCAATGCATCTATGCAGACGTGATGGTGCGAGTCATTGGGCGTCATCACCGCGACCACATGCGCGCCGTCGCTGTGCGCGCGTTCACCGGCCAGCATGTCCGCCACGGTTCGATAGGGTCGGGCAATACCCATACGCCGCCCGCCTAAAAGGGCACGCTCGGGATCGGAGGACACGACACCTGCAACCAGCTGGTACTGGTCATCGAAGCGGATCGCGGTCTGGTGGGCGCCTCCGATCAAGGATCCATGACCCCCGCCCACGATTGCCACACGCAGCCGGCTTGGGTGGGAGACTGTCATTGCGATTGATTCCACTGATCAAACCTGCAACGCGGCGTCAACCACCACCGGTGCGCCGGTCCGGTAAGACTTCAAGGCTGCTTCGGCAAGTGCCTGGGCTATCAGACCGTCGTGCTGATTGGCGCGCGGGGCGGTGCCCTCGTCGACCATGCGCGCAAAGGCCATCATCTCGTGTTCGTAAGCCGTCCGGTAGCGCTCGACGAAGGTCGACGCGGGGCTCGCGGACAGGCAGCCATCGCCCGTACCGCGGACCACGGCGGACGATATCACGTTGTCGACAAACAGGGTGGCCTTGGTTCCGAACACTTCGGCGCGCTGGTCGTAGCCATGCGCCGCCAGACGCGCATTGTTGATTTGCGCGAGACTGCCTGAGTGGGTGACCATCGTGATCATGGCCGAGTCGATGTCGCCCGCCGCGCCAATGCGATCCTCGAACAGGCAACCACCGACTGCATAGACGCTCCGTACCTCCTCCCCGAGCAGATAACGAACCATGTCGAAATCGTGGATGGACTGGTCGAGAAATAGTCCACCGGAAGTCTTGATGTACTGGTCGGACGGAGGCGCCCAGCTTCGCGACGACACCACCAGTTCGAATACTCGACCGACATCGCCACGCGCAATCTGTTCACGCGCAACTGAGAAGTGCGGATCGTAGCGTCTGTGAAAGCCAATCATGCAGCGCGCAGCTTTTGCGCTGAGATGGTCCACGCATCGCTGGGCCTCGGCGTAGTCGAGGCTGATCGGCTTCTCGCAGAACACCGCTTTCCCCGTATCGGCCGCCTTGCGCATCAGATCCGCGTGGCTGCCGGTCGAAGATGCGATCACGACTGCGTCAACCTGCGAATCAGCAAATACAGTCTGCTCTTGTGTCACCGATGCGCCCACCATTCTGGCGAGTTTTTCAGCGCCTTGCTGGTCGGGGTCGATGATGTAGGCCAGCTCCACCCGCGGGTTGGCGGCCAGGTTTTGGGCGTGGACCCGCCCTATCCTTCCCGCGCCGAAGAGTGCCAGCCTGATCATGAGGGGCCGCTAATGCGTTGGGCCGATGGGCAAGTCTGCCATCAACCGAAATGGCTCTTGAACGCGCCCATGCTTTGGCGGAATCCATCCTCGAAGTTGTCATTCCCTGGGTGGTAGACACTTTCGAAGGAGACAACCCCTTCATAGTTGTCCGCGCGCAAGGCCTGCGCCAGGGGTGCCCACTGGTCAGCCAGCTGACCCTTGCCGAACTCACGAACTTCGAGGGTTGCCTTCGGTGTATCGACGAACACATCCTTGAGCTGGATATGCGCAAGGTACTTGCCCTTCACCAGGTCGTACCCGTCTGGATACATGCGCTCGTGTGCGTAGCAGTTATTGGCCGGATCCCAAAGGATCTTGAAGTGGTCGCTGTTGATTTCGTCGACGAGTTTCCGGGCCGTCCACGAAGAGTTGCACATGGTCCCATTGCCGGTCTCGACGACCACGACCATCTGTTCCGCTTCCGCGATCCGGATGGCTGGTTCAATCAGCGGCCGAAGGGCGGCCCAGGCGCCATTCGCAACGTTCCACTTTTCCGCGCCGTTACGTCCAAAAAGGATCATCTCCTTGCGACCGCTGAAGATACGGACATAAGGGGAACCGAGTTCCTTGGCAACAGCGATGCACCGGCGCAACGAGTCGAGCTGTTGCAGGTAGACGGTATCGGTGGTCTTGGTGGTCATAGTCAATGTGCCACCCGTAAAGATATGACGCGAAATGCATGGCACCTTCATGCCGTAGTCCTGCAGCAGCGACTTGATCTTTGCCAGCTCGATCCGGTCGTGATCGCCGATCTCCTTGTCCCAAACGAATTGAAGTTCGGCATAGTCAAGATCGAACTCTCGCGCGACCTTCAATGCGTGCGCGAAGTTACGGCTGATTCCATCCGTGATCACCCCCAGTTTCAGTTTCATTTTTGCTTCCTTTGTTTAGTACGAATGATTTACCAACGAACTTCCGTGCCGACGATTTCCTCAAGCACCTTGGTCACGGTCCAGTTGTCCTCGGTGGGATGCCGCGTCTTGCCTGCCTGGAACAGCTGCATCGCAGCTCCAGCGGTGAACATCGGCACACCCTGTTCGCGTGCGTGATCCATCGTGATGGTCAGATCCTTGTACATGGTCGCTATCTGGCTGCCAGTGCCCACAAAGGCCCGATCCATGATTTTCTGCAAGGCGTTGGTGGTGATGCCATTGGAGGCGCCGGAGGCGGAAAAAACATCGAAAAGCACTTTGCCGCTAACGCCCGACTTTGCACCGAGGACGGCTGACTCGAAAGTTGCCGTGAAGATCGAGCCGATAAGCCCCTGCAAGCACGCTTTCACGGTCTGACCCTGACCCGCCTCTTCCCCGACGTGAAAGATCTTTTTGCCAACCGCCTGCATGACGTCCTGAAACTCATCAAAGACCGCCTTGGGTGCCGCGGCCATCATCGTCAGCGTGCCACTCTGGGCACCACCGAAACCGCCGCTGACCGGCGAATCGATCAATGCCAGTCCAGTGGGAGCCAGACGTGCGCCAATCTCCTTGGCCTCCGCCGGCCTGATCGTCGCCGTAAGGATGACAACCCCTCCGCGCTTCATGGTGTGCACCAGACCGTCATCGCCAAAAATCACGGACTTGGCCTGGTCGCCCGTCATAACCATGACAAACACCGCGTCCGCGTTTTCGCCGACCTGCAGCGCGGACTTTGCGGCCCTGCCACCGGCCTTGATAAATGCGTCCAGCCGCGCCTGGCTCACGTCAAAACCCGTGACCTGGAATCCGGCTTTCATGCAATTGAGGGCCAGGCCGCTCCCCATATCACCAAGCCCCACCACGCCAATTCGTTTCATATTGATCCCAAGATTATTTGACATAGATTCAATGTACTTATCTGAAGTTGACGCGTCAATAAGGTATAAACCCTGGCAAAATGATGCGTCAAATGAAGGCGCATTTGAGGTGATAAATGGAAAGAATCCGAGGCGTTAGGGTCGCAGACGTCGCCAGTGAGGCTGGCGTCAGCATTGCCACGGTGGACCGGGTACTCAACGAGCGCGATGGTGTTCGGCGTGAAACCCGCCAGCGCATCTTGGCGGTGATCGCGCGCTTGAACGTTGCCGTGGCCGCCCCAGACGCGATTGCCAAAAAGACGGCAGGCGTTCGCGTTGACTTTGTCGTGCCTTTTGGCGCGGGTCCATCCATCGAGGAAAGCCTGAAGGCAGCCGTTGACCGGATTGGCGAGGCAGTTGGCGGCGGCGCCCGTTGGCACTACTACCAACGCTTTGACGCGATGGACCTGGCAGAAAAGATCCGTGAAATCGGCTCCCATCGCCCGAACGGCATCGCGTTCAGCGCTCTCGAACATCCGGTCGTGCGTGCCGCTGTGGATGATGTGGTCCACAAGGGCGTGCGTGCAATTGCGATCCAGTCCGACCTGACCGGCTCGCGCCGGACCGGTTATGTCGGAAACGACAACCGCGCGGCGGGCCGAACAGCGGCCTACCTGATGGGTCGCTTTCTCGGTCCGCGTGCGGGCAAGGTGGCGATCCTCGCGGGCAGCCACTTGTACCGCAGCCACGGCGAGCGCGAGATGGGATTCAGGGGTGTCGCCCGTGAGGATTTTCGGGGTTTGAAACTGCTCGATCTCGTCACCGGCAACGACGACCCTGACGCCAACTACCAGATGATCACGGAGTTGCTTGGCAAGAATCCCGATTTGATCGGTATTTACGCGATTGGATCGGGTATCAGCGGCGTTGTGCAGGCGTTGCATGAGCACAAGCGCCACAACGACGTGGTCTTCATCGCACACCACCTGTCTTCGGAGACCCGCCAATGCTTGTTCGACGGAACCATCGACGCAGTGATCCACCAGAACATGCGCAGACTGGTGGAGGCTGCGGTCGGCATGATTCTTCGCTCAAGTGCTGAGCAACGAGTGGAGTCCGAGGTGCAGCCGTTCGAGCTGATCTTTCGCGAAAATGTTTCGACCTGAAGCGGGCGACACCACCGGCAACAGGCGCCGGGGTGCTGGCGTTGTCCTTCACAAGTTCCGTCACGCTGCGCGCGCAGGTGGTGACGGCCCGCACGGCCGAGGCGCTCGACGAGTCAGCAATCACAGCGGCCGAGGCAAACCTGCGCACACGACCGACCAGAGCGCATCAGCTGAGCCCGGCTGCTCAAGCGGGTTTTTGATCGACCTTGAACTCTGCCCGAACTGCGGTGGCCAACTCAAGATCATCTCCGCAATCTTCGAGGCGCTGGTGATCGAGCGCGTCACCCATCAGGAACGTCTGGCTTGCACTTCGAATGGCAGCTTTAGGACCACGAACCGGCAGGATCGCAGGGCTCCTTTGGGGTCGGTTCCGGATAGCTAGCCCGCCACGTCGAAGGGCAGCTTTCGCAGCTTTGAAGTCATAGAGACTACCGCGACGAGCACCCGCTATGGGCACAAAGCGGCCCCCATGCCAATCAAGTGGTCGCGGTGTATACAAAACGGTGATTTCAGCAAGGCAACCGACGCACCGGGTCAACTTTTTAGTCGCATCACAGCCACCAAAGCGACCACGCCACTTTTCCACTGCGCGGTCATAGGTCGCTGCCGGTCAACGAATGGTCGTGCCCGGTCGCCTGCGGCCTGGGCGCCGGCGCTACAGTGCATGCGCTACATCTGTTAGTCGCGCGATGCGCCGATCGGGCGCGGCGCAATCACCGCCTCCCGGCGGCTATGCCAAGGACACCCCATGAACCATAACGTCATCATTACCTGCGCACTCACCGGCGCCGGCGACACCGTCGGCAAGAACCCGAACGTGCCGGTCACGCCGCAGCAGATCGCCGCCGCCGCGGTGGAGGCGGCGAAGGCCGGCGCTACCGTGGTGCATAGTCATGTGCGCGATCCGAAAACCGGCAAAGGCAGCCGGGACACCGCCTTGTACCGCGAGGTGATGGAGCGCATCCGCGAATCGGGCGTGGACATCATCGTCAACCTGACCGCCGGCATGGGCGGCGACCTGGAGATCGGCGCTGGCGAGAACCCGACCCGGTTCGGACCCGGCACCGACCTGGTCGGTCCGCTGGCGCGGCTGGTGCATGTGGAGGCTTTGCTGCCCGACATCTGCACGCTGGACTGCGGCACGCTCAACTTTGGCGACGGTGACACCATCTATGTGTCGACGCCGGCCGCGCTGCGCACCGGCGCCAAACGCATCGCCGAACTCGGCGTCAAGGCCGAGCTGGAGATTTTTGATACCGGCCATCTGTGGTTTGCCAAGCAGATGATCGCCGAGGGCCTGCTCACAGACCCCTTGTTCCAGTTGTGCCTCGGTATCCCATGGGGCGCACCGGCCGACACCACGACGATGAAGGCGATGGTCGACAACATGCCTGCCGGTGCCACCTGGGCCGGTTTTGGCATCGGCCGCATGCAGATGCCGATGGCGGCGCAGGCAATACTGCTCGGCGGGCATGTGCGTGTCGGGCTGGAGGACAACCTATGGCTGGACAAGGGTGTGCCGGCCAGCAATGGCTCCCTGGTTGAACGGGTCGTCAAGCTGATTGAATGCATGGGCGCCAAACCGATGACGCCAGCGCAGGGGCGGGTGGCGATGGGTCTGAAGCCGCGCGCCTGAATCCGCATTTCGCAGCATGTGCAAGTTGAATCGATCGACAAGGAAACCCCATGGCATTCGTGACTGACATCAAGACCTTTGCCGCCCTCGGCAGTGGTGTCATCGGCAGCGGCTGGGTTGCGCGCGCGTTGGCCCATGGGCTCGACGTGGTGGCCTGGGATCCGGCGCCCGGCGCCGAGGCCGCGCTGCGCGCGCGTATTGCCAAATGCTGGAGTGCACTGGAACGCAAGGGACTGGCCAGCGGTGCGTCGCCCGATCGGTTGCGATTTGTTGCCACCATCGAGGACTGCGTGCGGAATGCCGACTTCATCCAGGAAAGCGCGCCCGAGACACTGAGCCTGAAGCTGGACCTGCACGCGAAGATCAGCGCCGCGGCGCGGCCCGACGTGTTGATCGGCTCGTCTACGTCCGGTTTGCTGCCGTCCGAGTTCTATGCCAGTAGCACCCATCCCGAGCGCTGCGTCGTCGGCCATCCGTTCAACCCGGTCTACCTGTTACCGCTGGTCGAAGTGGTCGGCGGCGAGAAGACCGCGCCGGACGCGGTCACGGCCGCAATGGCGGTGTACCGGAGTCTGGGTATGCGCCCGTTGCATGTGCGCAAGGAAGTGCCGGGCTTCATCGCTGACCGGCTGCTCGAGGCGGTGTGGCGCGAGTCGCTGCACCTGGTCAACGACGGCGTGGCCACAACCGGCGAAATCGACGATGCGATCCGCTTCGGGGCCGGCCAGCGCTGGTCGTTCATGGGCAGTTTCCTGACCTATACGCTGGCCGGTGGCGACGCCGGCATGCGCCATTTCATGGCGCAGTTCGGTCCTGCGCTCAAGCTGCCGTGGACCAAGCTCGAGGCGCCGGAGCTGACAGACGAACTGATTGATCGGGTGGTCGACGGCACCAGCGCGCAACTCGGCACGCACAGCATCGCCGAGCTGGAGCGGTACCGGGACGATTGCCTGATGGCGGTGCAGGAGGCGATCCGCGCGACCAAAATCCAGCACGGGATCTCGCTCGATGAGTGATGCGGCCGGATCATTGCTGGCGACCTGGAGCGGCACGGTGTTGCCGCAGTGGGTCGACTACAACGGCCACCTGAACGATGGTTACTACATGGTCGTGTTCAGTGATGCGACCAACGCCGTGATGGCCTTGATCGGCCTGGATGCGGCTGGCCGCACGGCAACCGGGCACACTATTTTCACGTTGGAGTCGCACATCAACTACCTGCAGGAGGTCAAGCAGGGCGCGGCGATCGAGGTGCGCACGCAGATTCTGGGCAGCGATGCGAAGCGGCTGCAGATCTACCAGACCATGGTTCTCGCGGGCACCGATACGCTGCTGGCGGCCAACGAGCAGATGCTGCTCAACGTGGATATGTCTGGTCCACGCGCGGCGCCATTCGCGCCCACGGTGATGGCCAGGGTGCAGCTGCTCACGGTGGCGCACCGGAATCTGCCACGACCAAAATACGCCGGTCGCACAATTGCTTTGCCGGGCTGAAAATATCGCTGTGCCATGGAAACACCAAAAAGATCTGGTCATGGCCTGAAGACGCCGCTCGAAGGCAGCGGCCATCGGCCCTGGGACGCGGACGCGCCCATCCAGGCGCCCTTGTGCCTGCTCAAGACCACGGTCGCACCGCAGTGGGTCGACTACAACGGCCACATGAGCGAGTCCTGTTACTTGCTGGTGTTCGGCGACAACTCCGACGCGTTTTTTCGCTTCATCGGCATCGACGAGGACTACCGCGCGGCTGGGCACTCGCTCTACACGGTGCAGACGCACCTGCACAACCTGCATGAGGTGGCGCAGGGCGAGCCGATTCGGCTGACACTGCAACTGCTCGATGCCGACGAGAAGCGCGTGCATCTGTTTCATGCCATGTTTCACGGCGCCACCGGCGAACTGCTGGCCACCGGCGAGCAGATGCTGGTGCATGTGGACATGTCCGAAGGACGCGCAGTGGTGATGCCACTTGACTTGCAGCAGCGGGTGCAGGCGATCCTCGCCGCACATGCGGCATTGCCCAAGCCGGCGCAGGCCGGCCAGCCGATCGGACTCCGGCGCAAGCCGGGCTGATCGCTTTTTGAACCCCCTTGCATCCCTCTTTTATCGGGCCAGACCACACCATGGATTTTGAACCCAGCCTTGAGCAAACCATGCTGGTCGACACGGTACGCAGCTTTGTCGAGACCGAGTTGTACCCGCATGAAGACCTGGTCGAGCGGCTCGACGCGGTGCCGCCCGAGTTGCAGCGAGAGATCCAGGCCAAGGCGATCGCGGTCGGCCTGTACGCTGCCAACATGCCGGAGGAACTTGGCGGTGGCGGCCTCGACAACCTGGGCATCACGTTGATGGAGCGCGAACTGGGCCGTGCGTCTTATGCGCTGCAGATGCTGGTGGCACGCCCGAGCAATATCCTGCGCGGATGCACCGGTGAGCAGATCGACGAATACCTGTTGCCCACCATCCGCGGGGAACGCCACGACTGCCTGGCAATGACCGAACCCAACGCCGGCTCCGACGTGCGCGGCATGTTGACCCGTGCGGTTCGCAACGGCGACGACTATGTCATCAATGGCACGAAACATTTCATCAGCCATGCCGACATGTCCGACTTCGTGGTGCTGTTTGCCGCCACCGATGTCGAGCAGACCAGCCGTGGCCCGAAGAAGAAGATCACCGGTTTTCTGGTCGACCTGGACAGCCCCGGTCTTGAGGTGCGACGCGGACCGGCCTGTGTGTCGAACCGGGGTTACCACCAGTGCGAGTTGTTCTTCACCGATTGCCGGGTGCCGGCGCGCAAGCGCCTGGGCGAGGAGGGCCGGGGTTTTGAATTGATGGGCGAATGGCTCGGCGCGACCCGGCTGACGGTCGCGGCGACCAGCGTCGGACGGGGTCACCGGGTGCTCGACATGGCCACCGAATGGGCTGCCACGCGCAAGCAGTTCGGTCAGACCATCGGCCGGTTCCAGGGCACCGGCTTCAAGCTGGCCGACATGGCCACCGATTTGGAGGCGGCCGAATTGCTGACCTTGCGCGCAGCCTGGAAATGCGACCTCGGCCGCATGACCGATACCGATGCTGCGATGGCCAAGTTGTTCGCCTCCGAGGCCTTGGCGCGCATCACCGACCAGACGCTGCAGATCTTCGGCGGCATGGGGCTGATGGCGTCGATGCCGATCGAGCGTTTCTGGCGTGATGCGCGGGTCGAACGTATCTGGGATGGCACCAGCGAGATTCAGCGCCACATCATTTCGCGCGCCATGTTGCGCGCGCACGGGTCCTGACACTGCCATGACGGGCCAATCCGGCGAAGGGTTGCGGCGGCTGTTTGCGCCACGCCATGTGGCGGTGTTCGGCGGCAGTGCCGCCGCCGAGGTGGTGCGCCAGTGCCGCGCGCTCGGTTTTGATGGCGCCATCTGGCCGGTGCATCCACGCCACGCACAGATCGAGGGCTACACGTGTTATCGCGATGTGGCGTCCTTGCCCGAAGCGCCCGACGCCAGCTTCATTGCGGTGCCGCGCGACGGTACTGTCGACATCGTCGCGCAGCTCGCTGCGCGTGGCGCCGGTGGCGTGATCTGTTACGCCTCTGGATTTGCCGAGGTCGGTGGCGCTGGTGTGCCGCTGCAGCGCCGCCTGGTGGCCGCGGCCGGTGCCATGCCGCTGGTCGGACCGAACTGTTATGGCATGTTGAACTACCTCGACGGTGTGGCGCTGTGGCCGGACCAGCATGGCGGCGAGCGGGTGAGCCGCGGTGTGGCCATCGTCTCGCAAAGCGGCAACATCGCGCTCAATCTCACGATGCATCGGCGCAATCTGCCTTTGGCCCATCTGGTGACAGTGGGCAACAAAGCCGGTGCCAGCATCGAGGCCATCGTGGATGCCCTGCTGCAGGACAACCGGGTCAGTGCGATCGGGCTGCATATCGAAGGGCTGGACGATGTCGCGGCGTTCTCCCAGGTCGCGCTGCGTGCGCTCGCCCGGGGCGTGCCACTGGTAGCGCTCAAGGCCGGCAGCTCCACGCTGGGCGCGCGGACCACCATCAGCCATACCGGCTCGTTGTCGGGTTCCGATGCCTTGTACGACGCCTTGTTCGCGCGCCTGGGGATCGCCAGGGTGCGTGACCCCGCCGGGCTGCTGGAAACGCTCAAGCTGCTGCATGTGTTCGGCGCCCTGCCGGGCCGGCGCATCATCTCGGCGAGTTGTTCAGGCGGCGAAGCGTCGTTGGTGGCCGACCTGGCACAGCCACGCGGTCTGGACATGCCCGAGGTGCCGGCGCCCGCGCGTGAGGCCTTGCATGCGGTATTGGGCGATAAGGTCACCGTCGCTAACCCGCTCGATTACCACACCTATATCTGGGGCGACCTGGCAGCGCAGACGGCGTGTTTCTTGGCACTGATGGCGTGCCGGTTCGACCTGCACCTGCTGGTGCTGGATTTTCCGCGCGCCGATCGTTGCGTATCGGGTGCCTGGCAGACCACGGTCGATGCGTTCGTTGCGGCGCATCAGCGCACCGGTGCGCCGTGCGCTGTTGTGGCGTCGATGCCCGAAGGCATGCCGGACGGCGTTGCGCGCCAGTTACTGGAGCGCGGCATTGCGCCGATGCAGGGCGTGGCCGAATGCCTGGACGCGGTCGCGCATGCGGCAACGATAGGCGCCATGCGCAGTCGGGCAGCGCAACTGCTGGCGGTGCAGCCGGCGCGTCCGATGCGCAGCGGCGCCGCACACGTGCTCGACGAGGTAGCCGCAAAACAGGCGCTGGCGCACTTCGGACTGCCGGTGCCGCGCGCCGGCGTAGTGGGACCACAGGCGGCTGTGGCAATGGCGGCGGAGCTGGGATTTCCGGTGGTCGTGAAGGCGGTGTCTGCCGCGCTGGCGCACAAGACCGAGGTCGGTGCGGTGCGCCTGAACCTGCGCGACGCCGCCGCGGTGGAGGACGCGGTGTACGCCATGGCCGGGTTGTCCGATCGGTTCTTGGTGGAGCAGATGGCGCAAGGCGTGGTGGCGGAACTCATTGTCGGTGTACGCCATGACCCGCAGTTCGGCCTGGCGCTGACGCTGGGCGCCGGGGGCGTGCTGGTCGAATTGCTGCAGGACGCGGTGACGCTGCTGCTGCCGGCGTCGCGCGACGATGTGCGTGCGGCGTTGGAATCACTGCGTTGCTGGCGGTTGGTCAGCGGCTACCGTGGCCGGCCCGCAGGCGATGTCGAGGCCTTGCTGGACGCGGTCGAGGCGATACTGGCTTACGGACAGGCGCATGCCGACCGGTTGCTGGAACTCGATGTCAATCCGGTGATGGTATTGCCGCAGGGGCAGGGCGTGGTGGCGGTGGACGCATTGATCCGATTGACGGGGGAGGACTGAAACATGGCCGATGTGGTGCGCACCGACGTGCAGGACGGCGTCTTAACGATCACGCTGGACCGCCCCAAGGCGAATGCGATCGATGTGGCGACCAGTGGACTGCTGTACGCGGCGTTTGAGCGGCTGCAGAACGACCGGGCGTTGCGCGTGGCGATCATCACCGGCACCGGCCGTTTTTTCTCGGCCGGCTGGGACCTGAACGCGGCCAGCGAAGGCGAGGCCATCGACGTGGTGCACAGCCCGGGCGGCTTCGCGGGTCTGACCGAGTTCTTCGCGCTGGACAAACCGGTCATCGCGGCGGTCAACGGGCTGGCCATGGGGGGTGGGTTCGAACTGGCGCTGGCAGCCGACTTGATCGTGTGCGCGGACAGCGCCGAGTTCGCGCTGCCAGAAATCAAACTGGGCATGCTGGCCGATTCGGGGGGTATATTGCGCCTGCCGCGCCGCCTGCCCGCGGCCATTGCGCGTGAGATGCTGTTGACGGGACGACGTATGCGTGCCGATGAAGCTGCGCGCTGGGGTCTTGTCAATCAGGTCGTCGCGCCGGCGGCCTTGATGGACGCCGCGATGGCTGTGGCCCGGCAGATCGTGGCTGCCGCGCCACTGGCGGTCACCGCGCTAAAGCAGGTGCTGCGTGCGACCGAGACCTGCGATGTGGCAGCGGGCTTTCAGTTGTTGCGTGGCGGATCGATCAACGGCTACCAGACGATGCTGGCATCGGACGACGCGCGCGAAGGTCCGAACGCGTTTGCCGAGAAACGCCCGCCGGTGTGGCGCGCGCGGTGATGCGCTGAAGCACTGAGGCCCGGTGCGAGGTGATTGCCGCCCGGGCGATGGTCTCGATTCGGCAACACGCGCGTCTTGTCTAGACATGTATAGTTGTGGAATCAATCACCACACGGAATGACTGGTATGCCCACCCATCTGATCGATGCCGAATGGATCCCGCTTGCCACGCTGGTGCGCTGGGCCCATGGTGCGGATCTGTTCGCGTTTGCGCCGGCCGCGCTGGCGCGGCTGCAGGCCGATCGCCAGGTGGTCGAGCAACACGCTGCTGCTGGCAAGCCGGTGTACGGCCTCAACACCGGGTTGGGTGGCAATCTGGGCTACCGACTGGCCGATGACGAGGTCATGGCATTCCAGCAGCAGGTGATCCGGGGCCGCATGATCGGTATGGGTGAGCCGATGCCGATCGAGGTGGTGCGCACCGCCATGCTGGCGCGGATATGCAGCCTGGCGCGGGGCGGTTCAGGTGTCAGTACCGGGGCGGCGCAGGCGCTGCTGGACCTGGTGAACAAGGGGGTGACGCCGGTGGTGCCGCAACTCGGCTCGATCGGTGCGGGCGATCTGGGCTTGTGCGCGCACATGGTGGCGCCGGTGATCGGGCAGGGCGAGGCGTTCTATGGCGGCAGCCGGATGGACGCCGCGCAGGCACTGCAGGCGGCCGGGTTGCGACCGGTCGAGTTGCAGCCCAAGGACGGTCTGGGAATGATCAACGCCAGTCCGCTGACCGCCGGTTGGGCGGCCGTGGTGGCGGCCCGGCTGGACCAGGTTTTGTTGACGGCGGCAGCGGTCGCCGCGCTTGCGGCGGAGGGTTATGGCGCCAATCTGGGTGTCTACGACCCGCGCATTGCGCAGGCGCGACCCGCTGGAGCCCAGCCGGCTGCGTCCGCGCTGTTCCGCGCGCTGCTGGCCGGCAGCAGCCTGAACCAGGGGCCGCCGCGCTCAATCCAGGATGCGATATCGTTTCGCACCACGGCCCAGGTGTTCGGTGCCGCGTACGCTGCGCACGGGTCTTTGCGCTCGGCTGTCGACGTGGAGATCAATGGCACGTCGGACAGTCCGATCGTGTTCGCCGCACAGGGCGACATGGTGTCGTCGCCCAATTTCCACACCAACATGATTGCGCTGAGTTTCGATGCCATGGCGATCGCCGTGGTGCAACTGGCCAGTGCCAGTGTGCAGCGGATCATCAAGTTGCAGACGCCGCATCTCAGTGGCCTGCCCAAATATCTGTCGCCAGTCGGTGGCGCCAGCGTCGGCCTCAACGCGATGCAGAAAACGGCGGCGGCGATCCATGCCGAGATACGGCTCAAGGCCATGCCGGTGAGCACCGATGCCGTCGTGGTGTCCGACACGGTCGAGGACCATGCGACGCATGCGATGCTTGCTGTGCGCAAGCTGTCGGAGCAGCTGCTTTTGCTGCAATACCTGCTGGCGATAGAGGCTATGGTGGCCGCGCAGGCGGTCGACCTGCGCAAGCCCCACAGCATGGGCGTCGGCAGCGCGGCTGTGCATGCACAGGTGCGCCGGGTGGTAACGCCGCTGGAGCAAGATCGACCATCGGGCAGGGATGCGATGGCGATCGCGTCGGTGCTGTTCGCCGAACAGCTGGGCGCTACGCTGCAGTCCATCGCGACAGCCGGTCTCGACGGACATGTCTTGCCGGGCCTGATGTGATCCGGGCGCGTGGTGGCGCCGCTGGCCTGGCGCTGCCACAATGTTCCGGCAGGTTGCCATAACCCGCAACCCCCATCTTGAAAGGACAAACCCATGCAGCATTCCAGCCTGATTCCCCGCCATCCCGTACCGGCACTGAACCTGCCGCTCGTATCGGGTGGACGTTATGTGATGGGCGCGGCGCCCGGTGAGGCGTTTGACCTGCTGGTGTTCTACCGCGGCCTGCATTGCCCGATCTGCGCCAAATACCTGATGGAACTCGAACGCCTGTCGGAAGATTTCGCCAAACGCGGCGTGCGGCTGATCGCGATCAGCAGTGATGGCGAGGAGCGTGTCCGCCAGATGGCCGAAAAGGTCAGCGCCAAGGAAGTACTGTTCGCCTATGACCTGAGCCTGCGCAGCGCACGCCAATGGGGTCTGTATATCAGTGAGGGTCGCGGCAAGACATCGATCGGCATCGAGGAGCCCGCGCTGTTCAACGAGCCGGCTGTGTTCATGGTTCGCCCGGACGGCACTTTGTATTACGGCGCGGTTCAGACCATGCCGTTTGCCCGCCCGCAGTTCCAGGATCTGCTCGGTGCGATCGACTTCGCGATTGCCAAGGACTATCCGGCACGCGGCGAATACACGGGGCTGGTTTGACGCCTTTTGCGGCGCGGCTAGGCTACGGCTGCGCTGAGTTGGCGCCGTAACTCGATCACCGCGCTGTCGACGGTCGTGAGCACTGGCAAGCGTGTGCGTTCGGCCACCAGCTTGCGCGCACGCGCCATGCTGAACTGCGCCAATGCGATGACCGCACAACCCTGATTGACCAGCCGTTCGGCCGCCTTCACCACCAGCGCGTCATGCCGCGCAGTGTCGCCGGCGTTGAGGGCGACCAACGCGTCAGGCACCAGCTCGGATGCCAGTTCCGAGCCTGCCGGGAACTCTTCCGGCATGGACTGCAGTGTCGGCGCAAAGCTGGCGATCAAGCCGATGCGGCAGCCCAGGCTGGCGGCCTGCGCGATCATGGCCTGGTTGGGTTTGAGCACCGGCAGTGCGGGATGCGCCCGCGCCACAGTCTCGATGCAGGGGCCGAAGGCGGAGCAGGTGAACAGGATCGCGTCACTGCCGCAGTCGACCGCGTATTGCCCAAGGCGGGCGAAACGGTGGTGCATTGCCGCATCGAGCCCCTTGGCGCTCGCAGCCAGGTCGGCCGACAGGCTGTCGTCGAGCAGGTTCATGCGTATGGCCAGTGGCATTTCACGTGCAAGCGCATCGTTGATCGGCGCAACCGAATGCGCCAATGCATGGATCAAAGCAATTTTTGTCACTGAACTATCCTCCGCGCGATGCGCTGCGGAACTATTCGCCTTGGGGCGGCCCTGCGGCTCACTGAACTATCCTCCGCGCGATGCGCTGCGGAACTATTCGCCTTGGGGCGGCCCTGCGGCTCATGCCAGCTTGGCGGCGCCGGCGGGTTTTTCCCGCCGAGTCCGGCCCAGTTGCATCATCACGATCAGGCCAAGCAGCCCCAGCGCCGGAATGAAAGCCCATTCCTTGGCGGGTCGATCCGCCGGCACTTCGACCTCGGTGATCTCAAACCCCTGCTCGATGCCGATTTTTTCCGCTGTGGAGCCGAACCGCACCACCGCGACCTGCATTTTGTCGCCCAGCGGCATGATCTGCAGGCCGGCGGCCTTGAGGCGCTCGGGCGCAGTGCCGGGAGCGCCCAGCGGCAACAACACGCCTTTCCGGATGTCCTTGCCGTCCAGGTTCACGCCCTCGATCCAGAAACGCTGCCTGGCGTCGGCCGGTGCCTTGGCGATCAGCTCGCTCAACTCCGATGCCGGCCGCATTGCGTGCTCGGGATACAGCATGTCCCAGAAGTAGCCGGGGCGGAACAACGTGAACGTCACCAGCAGCAGCGCGATCGACTCGTACCAGCGTGACCGGGCCATGAAGAAGCCCTGGGTTGCGGCGGCGAACACCAGCATCGCGATGGTCGCGCTGACGACGGTCAGCACAAGATGAAACGGGCCGTCGATTCCGATCATCAGCAACTGGGTGTTGAAGATGAACAGGAACGGCAGGATGGCCGTGCGCATGCTGTAGAAGAATGCCGTGACACCGGTCTTGATCGGGTCTGCGCGTGCAATCGCCGCGGCCGCGAACGAGGCCAGCCCCACTGGCGGCGTGACGTCGGCCATCAACCCGAAATAGAACACGAACAGGTGCACCGCGATCAGTGGCACCAGCAAACCGCTTTGGGCGCCCAGCTCGACCACCACCGGCGCCATCAGGGTCGAGACCACGATGTAGTTGGCGGTGGTGGGCAGACCCATGCCCAGTATCAGGCTGATGACCGCCACCAGGATCAGCATGATCATGATGTTTCCACCCGAGAGCAGTTCGATGACTTCGGTCATTACCAGCCCGATGCCGGTCAGCGACACGGTGCCCACGATGATGCCGGCGGCCGCTGTGGCCACGCCGATGCCGATCATGTTGCGCCCGCCGGCTTCGAGGCCGCCGATGAGGTCGGTGAAGCCGTGCCGGAGCGCCGCGCCGACGTTGCCGCGTCCGCGCAGCATCGTGATGATGGGCCGCTGCGTCAGCATCACGAAGATCATGAAGGCGGTGGCCCAGAATGCCGACAGGGCCGGTGACATCTGCTCGATCATCAGGCACCAGATCAGCACCACGACCGACAGCAGGTAATGCAGGCCGGACAGCAGCGTAGGACGAGTTTCAGGTAATTCGAACACCGGCGCGTTGGGGTCGTCGAGCTCCAGTTCGGGCTGTTGCGCGCCGATCCACAGCAAGGTCAGATAGGCTGCCATCACGCCGACGCCAATGATGTAGATGGCTGCATCGCCCGCTACACCCTTGATCCAGCCGATGCCGTAATAGACGACGCCGGACAACACGACGAACCCGGCCACGGTGGATGCAAACGACACCATCCGCTGCGCCGCGGTGGAGTTGCCGCGCCTTGGCAGGCCCTTCAGGTCGGCCTTGAGGGCCTCCAGGTGCACGATGTAGAACAGTGCAATGTAGGAAATGATTGCCGGCAGGAACGCGTGCTTGATCACGTCGGTGTAGGGAATGCCAACATATTCGACCATCAGGAACGCCGCGGCACCCATCACCGGCGGCATCAACTGACCGTTGACCGAACTCGACACCTCGACTGCACCGGCCTGGTCGGGCCGGTAACCGACGCGTTTCATCAGCGGAATCGTGAAGGTGCCGGTGGTCACCACATTGGCGATCGACGAACCCGAGATGATGCCGGTGGCCGCAGACGACACCACGGCAGCTTTGGCGGGGCCCCCGCGCATGTGGCCAAGCAGGGCGAACGCTGACTTGATGAAGTAGTTGCCGGCACCGGCCTTGTCGAGTAGGGCGCCGAACAGCACGAACAGGAAGATGAAGCCGCTCGAGACACCAAGCGCCACACCGAACACGCCCTCGGTGGTCAACCACTGGTGCGACATGGCGCGCGAGAGTGAGGCGCCCTTGTGCGCGATCAGGTCGGGCATGTAGGGCCCACCGAAGGTGTAGCCGAGGAATACGATGGCCACGATGACCATGGGCAGGCCGAGCGCGCGCCGCGTCGCCTCGAGCAGCAACACCACGCCGGTAGCGGCCACGGTCAGATCGAAGTCGGTGGGCTGGCCGGGGCGTGTGGCCAGCTCCCGGTAGAACATGAAGAGGTAGGCGGCGCAAAAGGCGCCGACCGCGGCGAAGATCCAGTCGAGTGCCGGGACCCGATCGCGCCGCGAACTGGCAAACGCAGGGTAGGCCAGGTAGGCCAGGAAAACCGCAAAGGCCAGGTGAATCGAGCGCGACTGCGTGTCGTTGAAAACGCCGATGCCGACAATGAAAGGCAGGGGTGACGCGATCCAGAGCTGGAACACGCTCCAGGCCAGCGTCACGCCCAGCATCAATTTCTTGATTGCCGGCCCGGGATTGCGTCCTCCGGTGTCTGAGTCGGCCGCCAGTTGGTTGACGTCGACTTCCGCCGCGTCTGTAGTCTTGCTGACCATGGGTACGGTCTCCTAAACACAAGCGGCCGGCACCAGGCCAGCCGCGGTCCAATCCCGGTATTGCACCGGGACCGGTAATGGAAAGCCGTTAGATCACATCCAGCCCTTTTCCTTGTAGTACTTGACAGCGCCTGGATGCAGTGGGGCCGAATTGCCGTTCTTGATCATGTCCTTCGGATCGAGGTGGGCAAAGGCCGGGTGGAGCTTCTTGAAGTCGTCGAAATTCTCGAACACGGCCTTGACCATTTCATACACCGTTGCATCGGCCACTTTGGACGAGGTCACGAAGGTGGCCAGCACACCGTAAGTCTGCGTCGGCTCGGGGTTGCCGGCATACAGGCCACCGGGGATGCTGACCTTGGCGTAGTACGGGGCACCGGCGACCAGTTTGTCGACGGCCGCTCCGGTTAATGGAATGAGTTTCGCACCGCAGGTCGTGACTGGATCCTGGATGTTCGCAGCCGGGTGGCCCACGCTGTAGAAGAAGCCGTCGATCTTGTTGTCGCACAGCGCGGCGCCGTGTTCGTCGGCCTTGAGTTCAGAGGCCAGTGAGAAGTCAGCGAGTTTCATACCCAGTGCGCCCAGCAATTCGTCCATCGACGCACGGGTGCCCGAGCCGGGGTTACCGATGTTGAATCGTTTGCCCTTGAAGTCCTCGAACTTCTTGACGCCAGCCTCTTTGCGTGCCAGCACGGTCATCGGCTCGGGGTGCACCGAGAACACCGAACGCAATTCCTTGAAGGCGCCGTCTTTCTCGAATTGCTTGAGGCCCTTGGTGGCGTTGTACTGGACGTCAGACTGGGCCACGCCGAAGTCGAGTTCGCCGGCCCTGATCGTGTTGATGTTGAACACCGAACCGCCAGTGGACTCGACCGAGCAGCGGATGCCGTGTCTCGCACGCTCTTTGTTCATCAGACGGCAGATCGCGCCGCCAGCGGCGTAATACACGCCGGTCACACCACCGGTGCCGATGGTGACGAATTTTTGCTGGGCCATGGCAGGCGCACTGGCGAGTGCGCCGGCGAACGCGGCTGCAAGGGCCAGGGATTTGAGTAGCGGAGACTTGTTCATATAAGGGTTCCTCTCTTTAGCGAGTCTTGGAAATGGATGGATCCATCGGCCCCGTGGCAGTTGAATCTAAAGTGCGGCGACCGCAGCGTCTACCGCGGCGCGGAGCCGCTCGACGATCAAGGCCAGATCGGCCTGACTGGCGATAAATGGTGGCGCCAACAACACGTGATCACCATACCATCCGTCGACGGTGCCGCCCATGGGGTAAACCATCAAGCCTCGGGAAAATCCCTGCTTCTTGACCTGCGCGTGCAGCTTCTTTGCCGGGTCGAATGGTTGCTTGCTGGGGCGGTCCTGCACCAATTCGACGCCCCAGAAAAAGCCACGCCCGCGGATGTCGCCGACATGGGGATGTTGTCCGAAGGCGTGGTGCAGCATGCCTTCAAACACGACACCGTTGTCACGCACCCGCTTGAGCAGGCCGTCGCGTTCGATCACGCGTTGCACCGCCAGCGCGGCGGCGCATGCGACAGCATGGCCCAGGTAGGTATGGCCATGCTGGAAGAAGCCGCTGCCCGACGCCATCGCCGCTACCAGTTTGTGTTGTGCCATCACCGCGCCGATCGGCTGGTAACCACCCCCGAGGCCCTTGGCGACGGCTATCAGGTCGGGCGCCACCCCTTCCTGTTCACAGGCATGCAGCGTGCCGGTGCGGCCCATGCCGCACATCACCTCGTCCAGTATCAGCAACACGCCATGGCGGTCGCAGACTTCGCGCACCGCCTTAAAGTAGCCTGGCACCGGCACCAGCACGCCGGCCGTCGCGCCGCCGATGGTTTCGGCGACGAAGGCGATGACCTGGTCCGGACCCAATTGCTGGATCGTTTCGTCCAGTTCAAGCGCCAGTCGCTGGCCATATCGCTCGGGGGTTTCCGTATCGCGCTGTTCGCGGTACGGATAACACGGCGCTACATGGGTGACCGGAATCAGGATCGGCGCAAACGGCTCGCGGCGCCATTTGTTGCCGCCGACGGCCAGTGCGCCCAGCGTGTTGCCGTGGTAACTCTGGCGCCGCGCGATGAAGTGGTGGCGCTGCGGTTGTCCGATCTCGACGAAGTACTGGCGCGCCATCTTCATGGCCGCTTCCATCGCCTCCGAGCCGCCACTGACGAAATACACATGGCTCATGCCTTCCGGGCTGCGCGCGATCAGGTGCGAGGCCAGTTCCTCGGCGACCTGGGTGGTGAAGAAGCTGGTGTGGGCATATGCCAGCTTGTCGATCTGCGCATGCATGGCGGCCAGCACATCTGGATGGCCATGCCCGAGGCACGACACTGCGGCGCCGCCCGAAGCGTCGATATAGCTGTGCCCGTCGGCGTCGGTCAGGGTCATTCCCAGGCCTGCGACGGCGATCGGCGGTTTGTTGTGCAGGTGGCGGTGAAATATATGGGTGTCGGGGGTATGGGCCAAGGGGTCTCCTCGATGGGTTCAGCTGCCAGTTTACGAAACCCGCAGTTCGCGGCATTGCGCAGCGGAACTATCGGCCGGTAACCGGCTCCATTGGAGGTATTCGTTTCCGGGCCTGGAACATGGCCCAGCACCGCGTACAGTGCCCACTGGGTTTCAAACAACCGAAACAGGAAATTGCCCGATGCTCAATGAATCCACCCCATTTGCCGACGCGCACCTCGAGAGCCTGTTGCCTCCGGTGCAATCGAACCGTCGCGGCTTCATCGCCGCGGCCACGACCGTCGGCTTTGCGCTGGCCGCCGGTCCCGTCAATGCACAGTCGGTCATCCGGACCTCTGCCGACGGTCTGGACGCGGGCGACATGTGGATTCCGGTCGAAGGTGGCAAGTTGCCAGCCTATATGGCATCCCCTGCCAAGGCCGGCCGTTACCCCGTCGTGATCGTGGTTCCGGAAATCTTCGGCATGCACGAGTATCAGAAGGATATCTGCCGGCGCCTGGCCAAGCTGGGTTATGTTGGTGTCACGCTGGACCCGTTCTTTCGTATCGGCGAGCTGAGCACGATGACGAACATCGGTCAGGTCGTGGCTGCAGCGAACAAGCTCGCCGACCCGGTGATGCTGGCCGATCTGGACGCGCTCGTGGCGTTCGTAGAAAAGCAGCCCAAGTCCGACGCGCGCAAGATTGGCATCACGGGCATGTGCCGCGGTGGCCGCACGGTCTGGATGTACACGGCTCATAGCAAGAAAATCAAGGCCGGCGTGTCCTGGTATGGCGGTCTCAATCCGGTGCCGGGAACGATGCCGCAGACCCCGCACGACGTAGCGGCGAATCTGCATGCACCGGTGCTGGGCCTGTACGGCGGCGCCGACAATGGCATTCCGGTATCCGAGGTCGCGCGGCTGCAGGAAGTGCTCAAGGCTGGCAACAAGAATGCCCAGGCCAGCCGATTTGTGCTGTATCCCGACGTGGGCCATGCCTTCCATGCCGACTATCGCCCGAGCTATCGCAAGGAAGCGGCCGAGGACGGCTGGCAACGTATGCTGGCCTGGTTCAAGGCCCACGGCGTCGCCTGAAGCCTGCACGGCGCGCGGCGTTCAGCGGCGCGGTGTCTTGTGGCGGGCTGGCGGGTCGAGGTAACGCTGGCGGAAATAGGACTGCACGATCTGCATCGCCGGGCTGAACGGCGCGCCGGCGCGCCAGGCCAGTCCCACCGACATTGCCGCAATGGGTTCCTTGAGAATAACGGTTTCGACCCGGTTGCCCTCTAGCGTCCAGGGCCGGTATTGCATGTCCGACGCGATTGCCACCCCCATGCCATTGCCGACCATGCTGCGAATGGCTTCGATCGACGATGACCGCAGGCGTACATCAGGTGTCAAACCATGGTGTTTCCAATAACGCTGCGCCGCAATGGCGGCTTCATCGGCCGTCAGCATCATCAATGGCTCGCGCGCGACGTCGGCCAGGCTGACTTCGCCCTGGCGCGCCAACCGGTGTGCGGGGGCCACCCACAATCGGCGTTGTGAATCGACCAGGGTCATGGTGCGGATCGCCGCATTGTCGACATTGGACGTCACCATGACCGCCAGGTCGAACTGGTTGTCGAGCAGGCCCGATTCGATCTGCTGGCGGTCCATCTCGCGCATCGTGATCTGCAACCGCGGATGCAGGCTGGCCAGGCGGTGCACATGTTCCGGCAGGAAATAGCCGATCACGGTCGAGGTGGCCGCCAGCGTCAGTTCGCCCCCGATCTCGTCGGGCCGCTGCATGTTGCGGGCCGCATTGACCTCCGACTCGATCGCATAGGCATGCGACAGGAACTGCCGCCCATCGTCGGTCAGCACCATGCCGTGCGTTGCGCGGGTAAACAGGGGGTAACCCAGGCTGTCTTCCAGGTCGCGGATCGACAAGGTCACGGCCGATTGCGTGACGTGCAACTGCTCTGCGGCGCGCGAAACCTGTCCGAGTTCGGCAATGGTTACGAAATAGCGTAGCTGGCGCAGGGAAAAGTGCATGGTCGGATATTGCTCGGCACGCGGTTGCATGGGCTGTTTACCTGCCCGGCGCGAGACGGTCTCCCATTTTGCATAAGTTTCTCCAATACACAGTCCCAAGAAAATGAAATTTTCCTGATCGCACTCGCTGCGGTAGCCTTGAATTCCATCCATTACCCGTGCAGTTGAACCCCACCATGCAAGCCGTTCATATTCATTACCTCAACGGCCCCGACGTGCAGGCGTTGGGTTTCACCGATGCGGAACTCTTGCAGGCCATCGAAGGCAGTCTGGTGGCGCAGGGCCGTGGTGAATGCGTGATCGAGCCCCGCATGCACCTGGACCCGAAGGCGGGCGTCGATGGCCATTTCAATGTGCTGCGTGGTGCGATCGGTGCGCCTATCAATATGGCTGGCGTCAAGGTCGTGGGCGACTTTGTCGACAACTACAAGGAAGACCTACCCTCCGAGGTCGGCATGTTGACGTTGTTCAACCCCCGCACCGGCATTCCGGTTGCCATCATCGATGCCACCGCGATCACCGAGATGCGCACCGGCGCGGTGACGGCCATCGGCGCCAAGTATCTGGCGCGCAAGAACGCCAAGGTGCTGGCCCATATTGGTGCGCGCGGCACCGCCTACTGGAACGTGCGCCTGCTCGACGGCCTGTTCGACTTCGATGAGATCCGGGTGCACTCGGCGCGCCCGGAAAGCCGTGAGGCCTTTGGTGCACGCCTGTCGCGCGACCTGGGCAAGCCGGTGCAGGTGTGCGAGAACTGGCACGACACCGTGGTCGGCGCCGATATCGTCGTCGAAGCCTCGCGCCTGCGCGAGCCGACGCCCTTGCTCAAGACCGAATGGATCAAGCCGGGCGCCCTGGTCGTGCCGTACGGCACTATGAGCGCGGTGGAGCTGAGCCTGACAGACATCATGTCCAAGATGGTCGTGGACGACTGGGGGCAATGCAAAGGTGGGCAGTTCGGATCGCTGCGCGCGCACGTAGAGGCTGGCAAGTTGTCGGCACAGACCTTGCATGCGGAGATGGGTCAGGTGGTGGCCGGATTGAAGCCGGGGCGCGAGAGCGACACGGAAAACATCCTGTTCTGGCACCGGGGCCTGTCTCTGAGCGACATCGCGCTGGGGCATGCCATGCTGCAAAAGGCGTTGAAGCTGGGCATCGGACAACGGTTGCGGTTTGCCTGAAACCCGCCAACATCCCTGGCGCGGGCAATCGCGGTGGGGGCGGCTTTGGTCGGGCAATGCGGGCATACTCTTCAGCCCGGCAAGACGGATCGATACGAATTTACTAGGAGTGATGTGATGGCAATGAAATTCTCCAGGCGCAACTTCATGGTTGCAGGCGTCAGTGTGATGGGCGCCGGTGGCGTTGTCATGCCGTTTGATCTGCTGGCGCAAGCCGGCGGCGGGCCCCGTCCCAGCATCACGGTGCGGGTCGACCGTGAGTTCGATTCTCTCGATCCGGCCTATCGCCGTGGCCCGCCCGAAGGCAACGTGATGCGTGCCATCTTCCAGCGCCTGGTCACGCAAAAGCCCAATTCGACCGAACTCGAACCCGACGCGGCGTCCGAGGTCAAGCAGGTTTCGCCCACCGTGATCGAGTTCAAGCTCAAGCCGGGGCAGATGTTCAGCGACGGATATGGCGAGATGACGGCCGAAGACGTGAAGTTCTCGTTCGAACGCATCGGTCTGCCGCCCAAGGGTGGCGCCAAGGAGTCTTCATACAAGAAGGATTGGCTGGGCCTGATCGGGGTCGAGGTGAAGGGCAAATACGAAGGCCGCATCACGCTGGCCAATGCGCGCGCCAACATCTTCGACGTGGTCATTGCCGACGGCTCCGGCTGCATCGTGTCCAAGAAGGCGGTCGAGAAGCTGGGCAACGACTACGGCACCAAGCCGGTCGGCTCAGGCCCGTATGTCGTGGCCTCGTACGATCGCCAGAAAGGCGTGGTGCTCAAGCGCCATGCCGCGTATGCCGGTCGCAAGCGCCATTTCGACGAGATCAGCCTGAGTGTGATCACCGACGCCAAGACCACCGACCTCGCGGTACGTGCCGGCGAGATCGATTTCGCGGTGTTGTCGCCGACTGCCGCCGATCCGCTGCGTGGAATCGCCGGCATCACGGTGTCCGACCAGCCGAGCATGGCGTATGTCTGGATGGGCATGAACGTCGAGAAAGGTCCGTTGGCCGACCTGCGGGTACGCCAGGCGATCCGACTGGGTCTGGATGTGGACCAGATGCTGCTGGCCGGCTACAACGGCAAGGTTCCGCGGCTCAATACCGTGATCCCGCCGTTGATCATGGGGGCCTGGAAAGAGGCGCCGGTCTACAAGCGCAATGTGGCCGAGGCCAAGAAGCTGCTGGCAGCGGCCGGCGTGAGCAACCTCAAGCTGCGGCTGACGGTGCTCAACCAGCAGCAGTACCAGAACATGGCGTTGGTGGCGCAGGCGCTGCTGGCCGAGATCGGTGTCACGATCCAGGTTGACGCACAAGAAGGCGGCAGCTACTGGAAGTCTGGCAAGGGCGATACCGGCAAGAACCTGGATCTCTACATGGCGCGGTTCTCCGGCAAGCACGATCCGAACTTTGTGCTGCAGTGGTTTTTGCCAGCACAGGTCGGCGACTGGAACTGGTCGCGCTGGAACAGCCCGGAGTTCGAGTCCTTGTACAACAAGGCGGCCGCGGAGATGGACGCGGCCAAGCGCCGCCAGCTGGTGATCGAAGCCCAGCAGCTGATGGACAAGAGCAGCGCCTTCGTGTGGCTGACCAACGAAGCCAACACACTGGTGCATCGCAGCTGGATCAAGCCGGCGTCGATTCCGGGCTGGATCGACTGGCAATACGCCGAATTCACGGTCTGAGCCGCGCGCACGGAACCGTCCCGACACGCGCATGACCGGGGGATCTGTCTGATGTCGGTTGCGCGCACGCGTGCCCAGGACACCTGGCGCTACCTCGGCAGCCGTCTGGTTACGACGTTGCTGATCGTGTTCGGCGCGATGCTGCTGCTGTTCACGTTGTCATCGATCGTTCCAGGGGACCCGGCGGCAACGCTGCTGGGCCCCCAGGCCTCGCCCGAGTTGTCGCGCCAGTTCATCCGCGAGATGGGGCTGGACCAGCCGATACATATTCGGCTGTGGCGATTTTTCAGCAACCTGGCCAGTGGCAACCTGGGCATGGACGTTGTTTCCGGTAAATCGGTGGCGAGCCTGATTGCCGAGGCTATTCCCTACACCATCGTGCTGACGCTCTCGGCCATCGTGCTGGCGGTGATCACCGGGATCCCGTTGGGCATCTTCGCCGCCACCCACCGCGGGAGCCTGGTCGACAACATCCTGGCATTCGTGTCGGTGGCGTTCATTGCCGTTCCCGGTTTTGTTCTGGCGATATTTCTGCTGCTGATCTTCTCGATCTGGCTCGACTGGTTGCCGGTGCTCGGTACCAGCAAGACCGGAGACCTGATGGATGAGTTCCGCCGCATGGTGCTGCCCACCGTGGCGCTGGCGCTGGGCTGGGTCGGTTTTCTTGCGCGACTGGTGCGCACCTCGATGCTCGAGGTGATGGGCGAGAACTACATCCGCACCTCGCGTGCCTATGGCCTTTCCGAGCGCCTGATCACCTACAAATACGCGCTCAAAAATGCCTGTATCCCGACCATTACGATTCTGGGTATGGGCATCGGCAGGCTGCTCAGCCAGGGTGTATTCATCGAGATCGTGTTTTCCCGTCCGGGGCTGGGCCGGTTGATCTACGGGGCGATCTCGGATCGCAACTATCCGGTAGTGCAGGGCGCAGTGCTGGTGGTCGTGGTCGGTTTCGTGCTGGTCAATCTGGTGGTCGACTTGTCGTATTCGGCGATCGATCCGCGCATTCGCCAGGGCGGTGGGGCGGGCGGATGAATACGCTTGCTGCTGTTGGCGCCACGCTGCGCAAGGTCTGTGGCACCTTCACCGGTGCCACCGGGCTGCTTATCGTCGCGCTGGTGTTGGCGTGCGCCGTGTTTGCCCCCTGGATTGCGACGCACAACCCGAATGCGCTGGACGTGATGAACCGGTTCAGCCCACCGTCGGGCGCCCATTGGCTCGGCACCGATCACCTTGGGCGCGACCTGTTCTCGCGCATGGTGCACGGCTCGTCGGTGGCCATGGTCACGGCGATGTCAGCCATTGCACTGGCCTTGTGTCTGGGCACGGCACTGGGCATTTTGGCGGGTTACCTGCCGCCACGCAGCGAGCGTTTCGTGCTGATCGTGTTCGATGTGATCTCGTCGTTCCCGAGCGTGGTGCTCGCGCTGGCGGTGGTGGCGGTATTCGGCCCGTCGCTGGCGATCGTGATCGTCATCGTGGCGGTGACACTGATCCCGCATTTCGGGCGCGTGGCGCGCTCGCAGGTGCTGACGCTGCGCAGCGCGCCGTTTCTGGAGGCTGAGCGCATCCTGGGGGCGTCCTGGCCGCGGATGGTGTGGCACCACGTCTTGCCCAACATCCTCGGTCCGCTGGTGATCCTTGCGTCGATGGACATTCCGGTGGTCATCAGCATCGAGGCCGGCCTGTCGTTTCTGGGCCTGGGCGTGCGCCCGCCACAGGCGAGTTGGGGCACGCTGATCCAGGACGGTTACCAGTACCTGTCGCAGACATGGGTACCGGTGGCGGTGGCCAGCTCGGCGCTGGCAGTGGCAACGCTGGGCTTCACCTTGTTTGGCGAGGCGCTGCGCGATGCCGTCGATCCGCGCATCGGGCGAGAGCACGCATGAGCATGGGCGCTACGCCAACTGCCGAGGCCGCAGGTTCGGTCGCTGCAACACCGCTGGTGCGGATCACGAACCTGCGGCTGGAGGCGTCCACCCCCCGCGGTACCGCCCACATCCTGCGCGGCGTCAGCCTCGATATCGGCCGCGGCCGGATTTTGGGCGTGGTCGGCGAGTCCGGTTCCGGTAAATCGAGCCTGGCCAGTTGCCTGATGCGCCTGCTGCCGACCAACATGACCCGGCTCGATGGCGAGATCCGGTTTGACGGCACCGATCTGCTGGCGCTGGACGAGGCGGAAATGGCACGTTGGCGTGGCAGACGCATCGCGATGATCTTCCAGGACCCGATGACGGCGCTCAATCCGCTGTTCACCGTGGCCACGCATCTGGTCGATGTGTTGCGCCGGCGCCATGCGGGCATCTCGCGCGCCGATGCGCTGGGCCGTGCGCGCAATGCGCTGACCAGTGTCGGCATTGCCGACGCCGATCTGCGTCTGGCCGCCTATCCGCACCAGTTGTCGGGCGGCATGCGCCAGCGCGTGATGATCGCCATGGCCTTGCTGGTCGAGCCCGACCTGTTACTGGCCGACGAGCCGACCACGGCGCTCGATGCGACGGTGGAAGCGCAGATCGTCGATCTGCTGGACCAGTTGCGGCGCAAGTTCGCGGGCGCTATTGTTTTCATTTCCCACCACCTGGGGCTGGTTGCGCAGCTGTGCGACGACGTCTGCGTGATGTACGGCGGCACCGTGGTGGAGACCGGGCCGGTAGCCGAGGTATTGGCGCGGCCGCGGCATCCGTACACGCGCGCTTTGCTGGAATGCGAGATCGAGTCCGATGACCAGGGCGCGCGTCTGGTGTCGATTCCGGGCGAGGTACAGGACCCGGTCGCGCCCCATGTGGCCTGTGTGTTCGCGCCGCGTTGCAAATATGCGCAAGACGCCTGCCGCGCCGGCGTGCCGCCGCTTGTCGCTGTGGGCGCGCAGCATATGGTGGCTTGCGTCCGTGCGCAGGAGCTGGCATGAAGAGCCTTCCGCGTCCACTACGTTCGCCGTTGCCATGAACACCACCCGGGACAGCCAGACCCTGCAGCCGCCACTGGTGGCAATGCGCGGCCTGAGCGTCGTATTCGGCGGCACGGTGCGTGCGCTGGAAGATGTATCGCTGGAGATCCGCGAGGGCGAGATCGTCGGCCTCGTTGGCGAGTCCGGTTCCGGCAAGACAACGCTGTGCCGCGTGCTGGTCGGTTTGACGACTGCGACTGAGGGCACGGTGGAGGTCGGTGGCGAGCCGTTGGCGGCGCAGCTGGCGCGCGATCCGCTGGCGTTCCGGCGTCGGGTCCAGATGTTGTTGCAAGATGCGGTGGCGTCCTTGTCGCCGCGTATGACGATCGGCAAGACGCTGCGCGAACCGATCATCATCCATGACCTGCCGCGTGAAGCGGCGTTGCAGCGCCTGGAACAGATTCTGCGTCGACTCGGACTGCCGCCCGATGTGCTGGCCAAGTTTCCGCACCAGATATCCGGGGGCCAGGCACGCCGGGTCGGAGTCGCGCGTGCGCTGGTGATGCAGCCGCAGTTGATTGTGGCCGACGAACCCACAGCTGGACTCGATGTGTCTGTACAGGGCGAACTGCTGAACCTGATGCTCGACCTGCAGCAGGAGCTCGGTCTGACCTATCTGCTGGTGAGCCACAACCTGAATGTGATCCGGCGCGTCTCGGGGCGCACGGCGGTGATGTACCTGGGCCAGATCGTCGAGGAAGCGCCGACGCAGCAGTTGTTCGACAAGCCGGCCCATCCGTATACGGCGGCCTTGTTGTCGACCAATCCGGCCATCGATCCGCAGCGGCGCACCCGCAGGATCGTGTTGCAGGGCGAAATTCCCAGCGTCGTCAATCCACCATCCGGTTGCCGCTTTCACACGCGTTGTCCTGTCGCGCAGCCGCGCTGCAGCGTCGAGGCTCCGGCGCTGGAGGCCGTGGCGGATGGGGCACCCGGGCGCCGCGTACGTTGCCACTTTCCGTTTTCACTGGACCTGCAGCGATGAAGCTGGTCGCGCAGTTCCCACGGGCGGTGCGAGAGATCATGACAGCGTGGATACCAATGGCCGACGGCGCCCGGCTGGCGGCCCGCATCTGGCTGCCCATGGACGCGGAGCAGAGCCCGGTGCCAGCGTTGCTGGAATACCTGCCCTACCGACGGCGCGACGGCACCAGCCACCGCGACTCGGTCACCCAACCCTATATGGCCGGTCACGGTTATGTCGCGGTGCGTGTCGATATCCGTGGCAGTGGGGACTCCGAAGGCCTGCTGACCGACGAATACACGCAGCAGGAAATCGACGACGGTGTCGCGATCGTTGCCTGGTTGGCGGCGCAGCGCTGGTGCAGTGGTCGCGTAGGCATGTGGGGCATCAGCTGGGGCGGCATCAATGCGCTGCAGGTGGCCGCCCGCAGGCCGCCTGCATTGGCGGCCATCATGCCGATCGGTTTTGCCGACGACCGCTACAACGGCGACTGCCACTTCATGGGCGGCTGCCTGCTCGAGGGCAACACCAGCTGGGGTGGTTCCTTCTTTTCCGGCAACAGCCTTGCGCCGGACCCGGCGGTGGTCGGTGACGCCTGGCGCGCGATGTGGTTGCAGCGTCTCGAACATGCCCGACCACCGATCGCCACCTGGCTGGCGCACCAGCGGCGCGACGCTTACTGGACGCTGGAGTCGGTCTGCGAGGACCATGCGCGCATCGCAGTTCCGGTCTACGCTGTCAGCGGCTGGCAGGACAGTTATGCGCGCAATGTGCTGCCGCTGTTGCAGCATCTCGACGGCCCGAAAAAAGCCTTGATCGGTCCGTGGGCCCATGGCTGGCCGCACCTGGCCCGGCCAGGCCCGGCGATCGGGTTCCTGCAGGAGGCCCTGCGGTGGTGGGACCACTGGCTCAAGGATATGGACACTGGCATCATGGACGAGCCGATGCTGCGCGTATGGATGGGCGATTGGGTGGCGCCGGCCAAGCTGGTGCCGCAGTGGCCGGGACGGTGGGTCGCGCTCTGCCGTTGGCCACAACCCGATGCCGGCATACAGACCTTGTATCCGGGATGCGACGGGCTGCTGCCCCAGGCTGGTGCCGCGGCCGAGTTGCCGCTGTGCAGTGCGCAAAACACGGGCCTGAAAGCCGGCTACCAGTGTTCGTACGGGCTCGGCCCCGACCTGTCGGACGACCAGCGCGTTGACGACGCAATGAGCCTGTGTTTCGACTCCGCGCCGCTGCAAGAGGCCTGGCAACTGCTGGGTGAGCCCGAATTCGAAGTCGACATCAGCAGCGACCAGCCGCAGGCGATGCTGGCCGTGCGCCTGTGCGACGTGGCCCCCGATGGCAGCGCGTTGCGCCTGAGTTACGGCTTGCTCAACCTGTCGCACCGCGATGGCTCGGAGCAGCCCCGGGCGCTGGTTCCCGGCCGCCTGTACCGGGTGCGTCTGCGGCTGTGCGCGCTGGCACAGGTGGTCGCACCAGGGCACCGCCTGCGCCTGGCCCTGTCGAACAGTTATTGGCCCATTGCATGGCCGTCGTCGGTGGTCAGCTGCCTGACGGTCCACACGGCGCATGCACGGCTGCGACTGCCTGTATACCAGCCGGATGCTGCGATGGAGTCGGCGTTGCCTGCATTTGGGCCGCCCGAAGGCGCGGTGCCGCATGCGCTGGACGAGATCCGGCCGCGGACCACCAGTGCCTCGCAAGATCGCATCGAAGAGCTGCCCGGCGCGGGCCGGATCGACCTGGTGCGATCGCGTGACCGGGGCGCCTGGAAGACCGGTGACACCAATGTGTTGTACGACGTCCAGGGTGAAATGCGTTTCTCCATCGCGCCCGATGACCCCTTGTCGGCCAGTCAGTCGATCGCCATGACGACGGAACTGGGGCGACCTGGCTGGGAGGTGCGCACGGCGGTCACAACGCGCCTGACGGCCGATGCGGACGATTTTCGGATCCTGGCCAGCTTGCAGGCATGGGAAGGCGTGGAGGTGGTTTTCAGCCGCGAATGGGATCTGCGGATTCCACGCGACCATCTTTAGTAATGCCCGGCGCGCACCCCATGGACGCCACGTCGCCGTTGCAGGCAACCGACAATCGGCACCACGCCTTGTACTTGGCGCGCCGCCAGCGCCTGCAGTCGGTGATGCGCGCCATGGCGGTGCCGGTGGCGGTGATCGTCGATCCGATCAACATCCTGTATGCCACCGGTGCGCGCAACATGACGGTCTGGACGGCGCGCACGCCGGCACGGTACCTGCTGGTATTTGCCGAAGGCCCCTGCGTCCTGTATGACTTCTTTGGTTGCGAACACCTGGCCAGCGCGCTGCCCACGATCGACGAGATCCGCCCGGCATTGGGCCTGTGCCATGTCGGCTCGCTGGCCGATCCGGAGGGCGCGGGGCGGGCATTTGCCGGGGAAATCGATGACTGCATGCGCCGGCATCTGGGCGGCGAGCGGCGATTGGCCGTCGACCGGTTTCCGTTTCAGACCATCGACGCGTTGCGTGCGCGTGGTCTGCTCCTGCAAGATGCCGACCCGGTGTTTGCCCGTGCCCGCGCGATCAAGATGCCGATCGAACTGCCCTATATCCGCGAGGCGGTGCACCGGGTCGAACGCGCGGCCGACGAGATGCAGGCGTCAATCGAACCCGGGCGCAGCGAGGTCGCCATCTGGGCCGACTTCCAGCGCCGTTTTCTGGCGTTGGAGGGTCAATACACGACGACCCGCCTGATGCAAAGCGGGCCACGCAGTTTCCCGTATTTTCAGGAGTGTGGTGGCCGTCTGCTGCACAGCGGAGATCTGCTGTGTTTCGACACCGACGCCCTCGGCTACCTCGGTTATGCGGTCGACTTTTCGCGCACCTTCCTGTGTGGCACGGGCGCGCCGACAGCGGTACAGAAAACGCTGTACGGGCGGGCACGCGCGCAACTCGAACACAACATCGCCCTGATACAGCCCGGCATGGCGTATGAAGAGATCGCCGAACGCGCCTGGGTCGTACCACCCGAGCATCAGCAAAGCCGCTACTACACCGTTGGCCACGGGCTGGGCATGTCGGGGGAGTTTCCCAACATCCCGCACAAAAGACCCGGGCAGCCTTACCCGCTTGCCGGCGTGGTGGAGCCGGGCATGGTGATCTGTATCGAAAGTTATATCGGCTCGGCCGGCGCTGCGCAGGGGGTGAAGCTGGAGGAGCAGTTGCTGGTGACCGACAGCGGGTGTGAACGCCTCAGCGCGATGCCGTTCGATGCGCGGCTGGGACGCGCCTGAGGCCATCGCCATCGCCATCGCCATAGGCATGGCGCGGCGCCGTCCGCCCGGTAGCGCGCTGTTTGCGCGACAACATAACCGGTCCCTTGATCCGGCCGCTTGCAAAAGCGTTGGGTTGTCGTATCATCGCGGCCGGCGCAGCTCGGTCATGGTCGATTGTTATCAATCATCAGACCGGTGCGAACAGGTTGCGGGCCATGCCCCCGCCGCTGCTGTGCCGGCCCCAAATGTCCGTCGGGGCGACACGTGCCAGACGCAGCCACGTGCAAACCGCCAGACGGATTGTTTTTTGGGTTTCCAAGATGGCTGAGTATCTGAGTCCGCAGCAGGAGCAAGTGGTCGCGCGACTGCTTGCGTCACCAATGGCACGCACCGAGTGGCCGACATGGCTGCTGATTCCAACGGTGTATGCGTCATGGTTCGCCACCCTGTACTGGTCGCGCACGCTCGGGTTGACGGCAACGACCGTGCTGCTGATACTGAGCTGCACCTGGTATATGTCACTGCAGCACGAGCTTGTGCACGGCCATCCGACGCGTTTTCGCCAGTTGAACAGACTGCTCGGATTCGCGCCATTGGCGGTGTGGTTTCCGTACACCCTGTACATGGAAAACCATCTGCGCCACCATAACGATGCACACCTGACGCTGCCCGGTGTCGATCCGGAAACGCACTATGTGTCGGACGCGGTCTGGCAGCGCAGCGGCTGGTTGATGCGGGCCTTGTTCGTGCACCGCAAACGTTTCTGGGGCCGGTTCATGTTCGGCCCGGCGATGGCCATCGCCTCGGTGCTGCGCGAGGCGGTGGAGCAAGTGCGCGCCGGCAACCTGCAATACCTGCGAATGTGGTCGCTGCATGGCGCGATGCTGGCCGCGATGCTGATCGCGGTTCACGCGTGGACGGGTATTGCCGCCTGGTACTACCTGCTGCTCGTGGCGTATCCGGCTTTGTCGCTGGCGATGGTGCGCTCCTACTATGAACACCGTGCGGCAGACGACTGCAAGCACCGCATTGCGATCAACGAGGCATCCTGGCCAATGCGCCTGCTGTATCTGAACAACAATTACCATTTGGTGCACCATGATCTGCCGACACTGCCCTGGTATTTGCTGCCCACCGTCTACTGGGCCGACCGTGATGCCTACATTGCCCGTTGTGGGGGGTTTCGCATCGGTGGTTATTCCGAACTGATCCGGCGCTTTGGGCTGACGCCGGTCGACGCACCGGTACATCCGCTGGCGCAGGAACCCCGGCCTTGAGCCGCGCAGGCAGGCCCTGGCGCCTGGCTTTTCCCATGTACAACGTCACGCCCGGGCTCGCTCTGGCGTGGGAGTCGCTGCTCCATGTGGTGATCGACGGCCTGCGCCGGCGCGGATGGGACGATCCGATGCATGTCGTTCCCACTCCCGATGACCTGATGGCGTTCTGGCGTGCGCCGGACCTGCTGTTGTCGCAGACCTGCGGATACCCGCTTGTGATGGCGCTGCAATCGGCCGTGCGGGTGCTCGCGGTGCCCGCTTTCGCCTTGCCGGGGTGCGACGGCATGGCGTATCGCAGTGTGATCCTGGTGCCAGAAGATGGTGTGCGGTCGCTCGACGCGTTGCGCGGGTCGGTCGCCGCCATCAACCAGGACCATTCCCAAAGCGGCATGAATGCCTTGCGCCACACGATCGCTCCGCTGGCGCGCGGCGGCAAGTTCTTCTCTCAGGTGGTGGTGTCGGGCAGCCATATGGCCAGCATCGCCATGCTGCAACGCGGCCAGGCGGCGGTCGCGGCGATCGATTGCGCGACCTACGGATTGGCCGTGCGCCACGCGCCAAAATTGGTCGCCGGGGTGCGGCAATTGCAAACCACCGCGCCGGCGCCCGGACTGCCCTTGATCACATCGCGGCAATTGACTGAAGCACAGGCGCAGGACCTGCAGGATGTCGTGCTGTCATTGACCGATACAGCCGCGTTGGCATTGCAGACCTTGTCAATCGACCGGTTCCATGCCATTGGACTGCCCGACTACGCGCCCATCATGGCGCAGGCCAGATTTGCCGTGGGACAGGGGTATCCGACTCTCGGTTGATTCCCGGCACGCCGGGTTATGCGGCAGAGGGCTTGAGGTAGCTAGAAAACCCTCCATACTATGTAGATTTTTGCATAGTTGAATACGGCACTTTATGTCTATTTTACGACGACGGTGATGCGGTCAATTCAACTAATTGATGGCCTCATAGTTCAATCTTGGTTTCACTAAGGGATTGTCTGTATCCTTCAAAGTGCTTCCGGTCGTTACGATGCGTGCGAGTCCCGAGCAGGTCTGTCGCTGGGGCGGCGCGTTTGTCAGCCGTTTTTACGGACTACCGGATTTGTGTTGAATGAATATCAAGGAGATTTTGCAAATGGAAAAAATCGAAACTACCAGCGAGTCGGCGATCATTGTGGATCGTCGCCAGTTGATTGCTGGCGCATCCGCTATTGGACTGGGCGCGGCCTTTGCCAGCATGCCTGCAATGGCACAGGGCAAGCCGAAAAAGGGCGGCACCTTGCGTCTGGGCATGGAGGGCGGGTCCGCTTCCGACAGCTTGGACCCACGTACCTACGCTGACTCGATCCCGATCGCCTACAGCCTGATGTTCTGGAACACGCTGGTTGAAATCGACACTGCGGGTAATGCCACGCCGGAGTTGGCCGAGAGCTGGGAGTCCAAGCCGGGCGCCTTGGAGTGGATCTTCAACATCCGCAAGGGCATCACCTTCGGCTCCGGCAAGACGCTCGATGCCGATGACGTCATCTACTCGATCAATCTGCACCGCGGCGAGACCAAGTCGCCGGCCAAGGGCCTGCTGGCATCAGTCAAGGACATCACCAAACTGTCGGCCAACCAGATCCAGATCACGCTGTCGGCCGGTAACGCCGACCTGCCTTTCATCCTGTCGGATTACCACATGATCATCGTGGCCAATGGCACGACCGACTTCTCCAAGGCCGATGGCACTGGCGCCTTCACGCTGGCCGAGTGGCAACCGGGTGTGCGTATCGTGGCCAAGCGCAAGCCGGGCAACTACTGGAAGCCGGATCGCGGCAACTTCGATACCGTAGAGTTGCGCTACATCGGTGACGCCGCCGTGCGCACCCAGGCGTTGATCACGAATCAGGTGGATGCCATCAACCGCGTCAACCAGAAGACGGTCGACCTGCTGTCCAAGAGCAAGGGCATCAAGATCTCACGCTCGCAGGGTGCCGGCAATCGGTTTGCCTTTGTGGCGCATACCGACACGGATCCCTACAAGAGCCGCGACGTGATGCTCGGGCTCAAGCACGGCATCGATCGCCAGACCATCATCAAGAACGTGTTCTCCGGATATGCAACGGTCGGCATGGACCACACCGTTGGCCCATTGAACAAGTATTACGACAAGAAGCAGAAGGCCTGGCCCTATGATCCGGACAAGGCTGCGTTCCACTTCAAGAAGGCCGGCATGAGCGGTCCGTTCGAATTGCAGGTGTCCGAAGGTGCTTACACCGGTGCAACTGACTCGGCGGTGATTTTCCAGGAGTCGCTCAAGAAGGCCAAGGTCAACCTTGACGTCAAGCGGGTGTCCGGCGACGGTTACTGGGACAACGTCTGGCTGAAGGCGCCGTTCTGTGCGGTGTACTGGGGCAATCGGCCCACGGCTGACCTGCAGTTGTCGCAGACCTTCGTCACCGGCCAGACCTGGAACGATACCCGCTATTCGAATCCCAAGTTCGACAAGCTGGTTGTGGACGCACGGGTGGAATTGGACGAGGCAAAACGGCTGGAGATGTACGCAGAATGCCAGCGCCTGCTGCATGATGAAGCCGGCATGGTCTGCTTCGCGATTGGTGACGCGCTGGATGCGGGCAGCACGAAGTTGCGGGGCTTGGAGCCGCACGCACGTTACGACATGAATGACCAGCGATTGGCCGAAAAGGGCTGGTTCGCCTGATCAGGATGTCAGCCGGGGTCGGACCCAATCACGACGGATTGGTGTTCGCGGCTCCGGCACACATGCAAGTGCGCTTGTTCAAGGCCCGTCTCACGGGCCTTGAACATGCGTTTTTTTCATGACCAAACCCGGCATTGCATGCCGGGTTTTCTAATGCCTGAACGGCTGGCTTTATAGAAAGTCCACTCATGTTAAAACTCATTGTCGGTCGACTCGGTCAAGGCGTTATCACGCTATTCGCCGTGTCGGTCCTTATTTTTGTCTGCACCCAGATTCTGCCGGGGGACGTCGCATCTGCGGTGCTCGGTCAAGGGGCGACACCCGAGGCATTGGCCGCGTTTCGCAAGGAACTGGGCCTGAACGCGCCGGCCTATATGCGGTACTTCTCCTGGTTGTGGGGGGCTGTTCAGGGGGATCTCGGTGTGTCGATGACGAACCAACGCGTCATCATCGACGAACTGTTGCCGCGCCTGTACAACACGCTTTTCCTGGCTGGTTATGCCGCATTGATCGCCATTCCGCTGTCGGTCGGCCTGGGCATTCTGGCCGCAATCAACGAAGGCAAGCTGATCGACAAGGCGTCGAACATCCTGACACTGATCACGATCTCGATACCGGAATTCTTCATTGCCTACCTGATGATCATCCTCTTCGTCGTCAACCTCGGATGGTTTCCATCGCTGGCGACGGTCTATCCGGGCATCGAGTTCAGTGAACGGGTCTACATCACGACCTTGCCGGCAGTGGCGCTGACGATGCTGGTGGCTGCGCACATGTTGCGCATGACGCGCAGTTCGGTGCTCTCGGTGATGTCCAGCCCGTATATCGAGATGGCTTTTCTGAAGGGCGCCAAGCGCTCGCGTGTGATCGCGCGCCATGCGCTGCCCAATGCGGCGGCGCCCATCATCACCGTTGTCGCGTTGAACCTGGCATATCTGGTGGTCGGCGTGGTGGTGCTGGAGGCGGTGTTCGTCTATCCGGGTATCGGGCAGTTGATGGTGGACGCGGTGTCCAAACGCGACGTGCCGGTGATTCAGGCCTGTGGTCTAGTGTTCGCCATGGTGTTCGTCGTGCTCAATACCCTTGCGGACGTGGCCATCATCCTGGTCAACCCGCGCCTGCGTCACAAGCGCTGAAGGAGAAAAGAATGAGAATATTGGGACACAAACCTACCGTCACCGCATGGATTGGCATGGCCATCATCGTAGTGAACCTGGCGGTCGCCATCTTCGGTCCGGCGTTCGCGCCGTATTCCGAATCGCAGACGGTCGGCTCCACCTGGGACGAACCCAGCATGCAGATGCTGCTCGGTGCCGACCAGATCGGCCGCGACATGCTGACACGACTGATCTACGGTGCACGCATGACGATCGGCGTCGCGCTGGCCACCACGGCATTGTCGTTTTTCATCGGTATCACGCTGGGATTCGCCGCGGCGGTGCTCGGCGGCTGGGTTGACACCGTGATCTCACGCCTGGTCGACGTTATCCTGTCGATCCCGCTGCTGATCCTGGCGCTGATCATCCTGGGCGTGTTCGGCTCGTCGATTCCGGTGTTGATCATCACGATCGCGGTACTCGATTCGACGCGCGTGTTCCGCCTGTCGCGGGCACTGGGCATGAACCTGACCGTGCTCGAATATGTCGAGGCTGCGCGTTTGCGCGGTGAAGGAACGTGGTGGATCATCCGCCGCGAGATTCTCCCCAATGCGTCGGCTCCGCTGCTGTCCGAATTCGGGCTGCGCTTTTGCTTCAACTTCCTGTTCATCGCCGCCCTGTCCTTCCTGGGCCTGGGTATCCAGCCGCCGTTCGCCGACTGGGGCGGCATGGTGCGCGAAAACTCTGCGGCTATCAACTTCGGCATGCTGGCCCCGATCTGGCCGGCACTGGCGATCACGACCCTGACGGTCGGGGTCAACATGGTTGTGGACTGGCTGCTGTCGGTCGAGGCCCGTCCGTCGGGCGCCCAGGCAGAATTGTGAGGACAACAACATGACTGACAAATCCGAAAAGAAAATCATCCTGCAGATTAAGGGTCTGCGCCTGGAGGCGGTCCGTGGGGGCGCTGTCATCGTCGACAACGTCGACGTGACGCTGCGTGCCGGTGAGGTGCTGGGGTTGATTGGCGAAAGCGGCGCTGGTAAATCCACCATTGGCCTGGCCGCAATGTCGTATGCCCGCGCCGGTGTGCATATTGCCAAGGGCGCCATTGAGATCGATGGTGTCAACATCCGCGAACTCAATGCCGCCGGTCGGCGCGACGTGCGCGGCGTGCGCATCGCGTATGTGGCGCAGTCGGCATCAGCGGCATTCAACCCGGCGCACACCATCATGGACCAGGTCTGCGAGACGCCGGTGATTCACGGCATCATGTCGCGCAAGGAGGCCGAGGCCTGGGCGCGCGATCTGTTCAAGTCACTCGACCTGCCAGAGCATGAAACCTTTGGTGACCGGTATCCGCACCAGGCATCAGGCGGTCAGTTGCAGCGCGCGATGGCGGCGATGGCGATGTCCTGCCGCCCTGACATCCTGGTGCTGGACGAACCCACGACGGCACTGGACGTGACGACGCAGATCGAGGTGCTGATTCTGCTCAAGTCGCTGATCCGCGAATACGGCTCGGCCGCTCTGTACATTACCCACGATCTGGCGGTTGTGGCGCAGGTGGCAGATCGCATCAAGGTGCTGCGCCATGGCAAGGAAGTCGAGGAAGGCACGGTCGACGAGGTGTTGCAGTCTCCGAAGCAGCAGTACACCAAGGAACTGGTCGCCGTGCGCGGCGCTGCCGCCAGCGAGCGTGCGGTGCAGTCATCGGTGCAGGACGAGGTCGTCCTAAGGGTAGAGAACGTGTATGCGGCCTACGGCAGCTTCAAAGTGGTCAACGACGTCAGCCTGGATGTGAAACGGGGCGAGACGGTGGCCGTCGTAGGTGAATCGGGTTCTGGCAAATCGACGCTGGCGCGCATTATCACCGGTTTGTTGCCGCCGACCGGGGGGCAAATCCTGTTCAAGGGCAAGCCCTTGCCCAAAAGTCTGGCCGAGCGCGACAAGAACCTCCGGCGGCAGATCCAGCTGGTGTATCAAATACCGGATGTGGCGCTCAATCCCCGCCAACGCCTGCTCGAGACCATTGGACGCCCCGTCAGTTTTTACGCCGGTCTTGGCGGGAATCAGAGCATGGTGACCGAGAGTGGTGATATGCCCGTGAAAGAGACGCTTGACCACTCGTCGAGCAACTACTTCGGCATGAAGTCCAGTGAGGTGCAAAAACGCACTCTCGAACTGCTGGATCTGGTGGAGTTGCCGCGAGACTTCCTGATGCGCCGCCCGACCGAGCTCTCGGGTGGCCAGAAGCAAAGGGTTTGCGTGGCCCGCGCGCTCGCGGCACGGCCGGACCTGATCATCCTCGATGAGCCCACATCGGCGCTCGACCCGTTGGTTGCCGAGGAAATTCTCAAATTGTTGCGCCGCTTGCAGGCGGAGCTCGGACTGTCCTATGTACTGATCACGCACGACCTTGATGTGGTGCACCGCATCGCCCACCGCACCGCGGTGATGCTCAAGGGCTCGTTCGTGGCATTCGACAAGACCGAGACGATTTTCGAGGGTCCCTACCATCCGTATACCGAACAGCTGGTCACTGCCGTGCCGGTCATGCGCAGCGACTGGCTCGACGGCGTACTGGCCAAACGGGCGGCCAAGGCCAAGGCTCAGGCTGCCCCGGCCTGACGCCACGCCCCCGGTGACAGCCGGGGGCACCGTCTGGCGCGGGTATGGGGCGCGTAGGCGTCTGCTGACACAACGGCGCGTCGGGCGCTGATTCCGCCTTCGGTGGGTTTTCGCGATCATGGGGTTATCGCAAAGCCCAACCCGAAAGGACCGATACCATGCCCTCGACCATGTCCACCTCCTGCTCTTCCACTCATCTGGATGTCGAATTGCCGCTGCAGCAGGCGTTGGCGCTCGATATTGACCTGAGCACGGTGGCCGCGGCGCGGTTGCTGGTGACTGGGTCGGGCGTTTTGTTCCAGCCCTCAATGTCGCAGGTGGCCGCCGATCCCTTGCAATCGCGCACACGCGCGGCGGATCTTTCGCGCCCGGGTTACCATGGTACGACCACCTGGAACTGGATGCGTGATGGCAATGCGAGCCTGCGCCAACGCGGTAGCGGGAAGCGATAAATCCCGCAACGCCGCCGGTTCTATTCACGGGTGGCCGGTGCTGTCAGGCCACCGGTGAATTAAACCGCAAACCGTCGTACGATTGCCGGTATGCAGTTGCCCTTGATCATGCCGTCCGTCTATCTCCCGCATGGCGGCGGGCCCGCGTTTTTCATGTCCGGTGGCATGGCGGACATGTTCCGGCCGATGGGTCAATTCCTGGCGTCTTTTCATTCCGTGCTGCCCGCCGCCCCGTCGGCGGTTCTGGTCGTGACGGCCCACTGGGAGGCCGCGACGCCAACCTTCTCCGGCGGCCGGAATCCGGAACTGATCTACGACTATCACGGCTTCCCGCCCGAGACCTACTCGATCACCTATCCGGCCAGCGGTGCGCCGGAACTGGCCGACAAGGCGGCCGGGTTGTTGCGCCAGGCGGGAATCGACGCCAGTGTCGATCCGGTCCATGGCTGGGACCATGGTGTGTTCATCCCGCTCAAGATGATGTATCCGCAGGCCGATATCCCGGTGCTGGCGATGTCGCTCAAGGCCGGGCTCGATCCGCGGGACCACATAGCCGTGGGAGAAGCCTTGCGCCCTTTGCGCTCCGATGGCGTGCTGATCATGGGCAGCGGCATGAGCTACCACAACCTGCGCCAGATGGACAACAGTGCGGCCGCGATCGCGTTCGACCGATGGCTCGACGGTGCCTTGGCCGGTGATGCCGAGCACCGCGCCAGCTGGCTCGCCCAGTGGTCGCGTGCGCCCTCGGGGCAGGTATCCCATCCGCGCGAAGAACATCTGCTTCCGCTGATGGTGGCCTCCGGCGCCGGTGGCGACGCGACGGGGCGCAAGTTGTGGGGCGGCACGGTCGGCGCCACAGCGGTGTCGGCCTGGGCGTTCGACTGAGCAATGCGGCACAGGCGAAGTTGCATTGCGTGCCAGTTTGAACGCAGATCGATCAATGGGCCGGCATGATCGGCAACTGCGTTGGTATGGTGCATTGCAACAAGATGAAATCCGACGGCGTCGAGTCGAATAATGCCGTTTCCTTTTCGCGAGGAAAGGCGAAAAACCAGAACCCATGCACACACACCAGATTCCCCACATCAATGTCGCAGCCTTGTTCGGGCTTGATACCGAGGCACAGGCGCTTGTCGACGCACATATCCAAACCGCCGCCCGTGACGAAGGCATGATGGTCATCACCGGGCTGCCGTCATGGGCGAAGCTTGGTGCTGTACGGCGGCGCGAGTTGCTGGCCCTGTTCGGCTTGCTTCCGCATCAGATCCGCGGGTTGGCGCGGTGGCATTTCGACCGGACCCGGCCCAATGTGTACCGCGGCTGGTTTCCGCTGCAAGATGGCGAGGCCACCTACAAACAGGGTATCGACATGGGCCCGGATGTCGCGTTCGGGCCGTCCGTGGTGGATCCGACGGATCCGCTATGTGAGGCGACGCCGTTGCCGGATGAAGCCGCGTTGCCGGGTTGGCGGCAGGCCGTGAAAGACTATTACCTGGCGATGGACCGCTTGTCCAGGGTCCTGATGCAGTCGATCGCACGCGGCCTGGGTCTTGCGCCCGGCACGTTCGACGCTGCGTTCAACGGTGGCGTCTCCACCTTGCGGCTGTTGCACTATCCGGTGCGAACCGAGTCGTCGTTCGTGGGTGTCGATCCGCAAGAGGTGTGGGTCGAGTCGCACGGCGTACAGCGCTACCTGTTGGCGCGCGACCATGTGGACAGCGGCTTCATGACCTTGCTCGCGCAGGATGGCGTGGACGGTTTGCAGGCGCAGCATCGGGACGGAACCTGGGTCAATGTTCCGCCGCAGGAGAACGCGCTGGCGGTCAACTTCGGCAAGGTGCTGGAGCTGTGGACAGGGGGGCTGATCCGTGCCACCCGGCATCGGGTGCTGGGGGCCGGTCGCGAACGGTATTCCGTGCCGTTCTTCTACGAGGCGCGGCCTGATGCCGTCATTGCGCCGCTCCCCCTTGCGGGTGCGCCGGCGTTCGAGCCGTTCTTTTTCGGCGACCATTTCTGGGCGGTGACGACCCGGTTTGTCGAGCAAAAAGGCGTCGCGCACCTTCGCACGCCGCGCGGCAGGCCGGTCATGGTGGCGTGATCCCGCCAGGTAAGTGCAACGCGCTGGTAATGCAACCCGGCACTCCGGTGAGCCTTGGTAGCGGCTCACCGGTCTACATGCGCCATGTCGCCCGGCCACTGTGCCAACGCCGGCGCTATGTCGACATAGTCACTCTTGTCATCCACGTAGATGTGGCACAGCGTCTTCAACCCGGTCGGGCCGTCGAGCGTGCCACTGCCGATCGAGAGGGTGTCGGCATCGTCGCTCTGCCAGAACAGGCTGGAGCCGCAGTGCTGGCAAAAGCCCCGCGATGCGCGGTCGGACGAACGGTACCAGCGCAGCGCACCATCGGCGTCCTCGATAGTGATGTCGCTACGCCGGGCGCAGGTTGCCGACCAGTAATGGCCACTGGTCTTGCGGCATTGGCTGCAGTGGCAGGCGATGCTGTCGCGCAGCGCGCCATGCACCGAGTAGCGCACGGCGCCACACAGGCAGGAGCCGCGGCAGCGCGATGTCACGGGCGCATTGACGGGTTGTCGTCAGATATTGGAGTCGGCGAACGCGCCCTTGCGCCGGTTCATGTAGTCCAGGATCGCCTCATCCACCGCCACGTCCATCGGCGGCAGTTCGTATTCGGCCAGCTGCTTCTTGAAGCTCGCGTTGGCGCGTTGCGCCAGGTCGCGGGAACCTTCTGATTCCCACTGCTCGTAGCTGTTGTTGTCGGTGATCGGCGAACGGTAGAACGCATTCTCGAAATTGGCCTGGGTGTGGGCGCAGCCCAGGAAGTGCTTGCCGGGGCCGACCTCCCGGATCGCGTCCATCGCCTGGCCGTTCTCGGACATGTCCACGCCGTTGAGCAGTGTGTGCATCATGCCGGCCTGGTCGACGTCCATGATGAACTTCTCGTACCCCATGGACAGACCGCCCTCAAGCCAGCCGGCGGTGTGCAGCACGAAGTTGACGCCGCCAAGGCAGGTCGGCAGCAGCGTGTTGGCAGATTCGGATGCAGCCTGCGCATCGGCGATCTTGGAGCCGCACAGGCCCCCACCGGAGCGGAACGGAACCCCCAGGCGGCGGGCCAGGGCGGCCATCACGTAAAGCACCAGTGCAGGTTCCGGTGTGCCGAAGGTTGGCGCACCCGACTGCATCGAGATGCTGGACGCAAAACTGCCCATCACCACCGGCGCACCCGCGTTGCACAACTGCACGAAGGCCATGCCCGCCAGCGCCTCGGCCAGTGTCTGGGCGCAGGTGCCGGCCACGGTGACCGGCGACATCGCGCCAGCCAGGATGAACGGCGTGATGATGGTCGCCTGGTTGTTGCGCGCATAGACCTTGGCCGCACCGAGCATGGTGTCGTCGAAGGTCATCGGCGAGTTGGCGTTGATCAGGTTGATGACCACGGTGCGCGGCTTGCCGGTGAGCGGGTCAATGTAGTTGTCGCCGAACAGGATCTTCGCCATCTCGACCGTGTCCTGGGCCCGCTCGGGATGCGTCACCGAACCCATGAACGGCTTGTCGCTGTACTTCATGTGGCTGTAGACCATGTCGAAGTGGCGCTTGTTCACCGGCAGGTCGACTGGCTCGCAGATCGTGCCGCCCGAGTGGTGCAGTGAATTGGCCGTGTAAGCCAGCTTCACGAAATTGCGGAAATCCTCGATCGTTGCGTAGCGCCGGCCCTTGTCGAGGTCGCGCACAAATGGCGAGCCATAGGCGGGTGCGAACACCGTGTTCTTGCCGCCGATGACGACGCTGCGTGCCGGGTTGCGGGCATGCTGCGTGAATTCGCGCGGCGCCGTGGCCTGCACCAGCTTGCGTGCCAGGCCAGATGGAAAACGTACCCGTTCTCCTTTGACGTCGGCGCCCGCAGCTCGGAACAGCTCCAAAGCCTCCGGTTCGTCGCGAAACTCGATGCCGGTCTCCTCCAAAATGAGGTCGGCATTGCGTTCGATGGTTTGCAGGCCTTCCTCGTCCAGCACCTCGTAATAGGGAACGCGACGGGTGATATAGGGCACCGACTGGCTGCTGCGCGCCGTGCGGGCCGCGCGTTTGGCCTCGCGTCCACCGCCGGCGCGTCGACCACGCGGTGCACTATCAGCGCCCTGAACCAAAACCTCATCCATGTCGAAACTCCATTAGGGGGAAACGCGGGTGCCGGAGCGCCCGAAAGTAGCGAGAGTATGGTCAAGCCCGGCCAAACATGTGATCCGCAAGCGACGCTGCCTAGCTCGCTCACGCCAAAGGCGATGCCGCCTTTGGCTTCGTGTTCTTGCCCCGCCATGGCGTCGCGCGAAATCACAGCAGTTGTCGTCGGCAGGCCAGTGTCTGTCGTTTGCCGTCAAAGCCAACGGCGCTGTCGCCACTAGTATTCGCGCGGCTCCAGAGTCTTTCTTTTTTTCTTTCATTTTCAGCGCAGGGAAACAGCATGGTTGCAAAAGTGATCGACGGCCATGCCGTCGCCCGGCAGGTGCGCGAAGAGTGCCGCCTGCAGACACAGGCGCTGATGGCGCGGGGCGTGGTGCCGGGCCTGGCCGTCGTCATCGTCGGGGACGACCCGGCCTCCAGGGTCTATGTGGCGAACAAGATCAAGGCCTGCAACGAGGTCGGCCTCAAGTCCACCGTCTACGCCTATGCGGCCGACACCCCGGATGCCGAGGTCGAGGCCAGGATTCTGAGCCTCAATGCCGACCCGCTGGTGCACGGCATTCTGGTGCAGTTGCCGCTGCCAAAACACTTCGATGGCAAACGCGTGCTGGCGGCGATTTCGAGCGACAAGGACGTGGACGGTTTCCACCTGTACAACGTCGGAGCCCTGGTTCAGGGCGAGACGCTGTTTCCACCCTGCACCCCGTTCGGCGTGCAGAAGATGCTCGAATACGAAAACATTCCGATCGAGGGGCAGAACGTGGTGGTGGTGGGCGCCAGCAACATCGTTGGCAAACCCATGGCGCTGATGCTGATGCAAAAGGATGCGACCGTCGTCATCTGCCATGCCAAGACCCGCGACCTGGCGCAGTTCACGATTCTGGCCGACATCCTGGTGGTGGCGGCGGGCCGGCCGAACCTGATCCTGCCGCAGATGGTGCGTACCGGCGCGGTCGTCATCGACGTCGGTATCAACCGCCTGCCCGACGGAAAACTGGTCGGCGACGTGGACTTCGAAGGCGTGCGGCAGAAGGCGTCCTACATCTCGCCGGTGCCCGGCGGCGTCGGGCCGATGACGGTGACCATGCTGGTGCACAACACGGTGCAGTCGGCGCTGCGCAGTGCGCAGGCCCTGGACCCCGGGTTGGCCAGTGCCGACACCGGCGCGGCGGTCGCCATCTGAACGTCCAGCCCGGCCCTGTCGCGCCCGGATTGCGCAATGTCGTAATGTGGACACTCTGGGTGCATGCCGTATCGACAATCCGGGGGGCCGGATAATGGCGGGCATGCGGCCGGCAGGTCTGCCGCCCCCACCCATCGCGCTGGGTCAGCGCACTTCATCTCACTTTAGGTAAACCGCAATGGCAAAGATGTCTTCGATCCAGGAATTCGACCCCGAACTGGGCGCCGCGATGGCCGCCGAGGCCCAGCGCCAGCAGGACCATCTGGAACTGATCGCGTCTGAAAACTACACCAGCCCGCGGGTCCTGGAAGCCCAAGGCAGCGTATTGACCAACAAATACGCCGAAGGGTATCCCGGCAAGCGCTATTACGGCGGCTGCGAGTATGTGGACGTTGCCGAGACGTTGGCCATCGACCGCGCCAAGCAGCTGTTCGGCGCAGACTGGGCCAATGTGCAGCCGCATTCCGGCTCCAGCGCCAACGCGGCGGTCTACATGGCGCTGCTGCAGCCAGGCGACACCATCCTGGGCATGAGCCTGGCCCATGGCGGGCACCTGACGCACGGCGCCAAGGTCAGTTTCTCCGGCAAGATCTACCACGCCGAGCAATACGGCATCGACACCAAGACCGGCCTGATCGACTACGACGCGCTGGAAGCGCAGGCCGTCGCAGTCAAACCCAAGATGATCATTGCCGGTTTTTCGGCCTATAGTCGGCACCTGGACTTCGCGCGTTTTCGCGCCATCTGCGACAAGGTCGGTGCCCTGCTGTTCGTCGACATGGCGCACGTGGCGGGCCTGGTTGCCGCCGGCCAGTATCCGAATCCGCTCCCTTATGCCGACGTGGTCACCACAACCACGCACAAGACGCTGCGCGGCCCGCGCGGCGGCCTGATTCTGTGCCGTGCCAACCCGGAGATCGAGAAAAAGCTCAACTCCATGGTGTTCCCCGGCACCCAGGGCGGCCCGTTGATGCATGTGATTGCCGGCAAGGCGGTCGCGTTCAAGGAGGCGCTGCAACCTGAATTCAAGGCCTACCAGCAGCAGGTCATCGTCAATGCCAAGGCCATGGCCGAGGTGTTCATGCAGCGTGGGTTCGACATCGTCTCGGGCGGTACCGACAACCACCTGATGCTGGTCAGCCTGATTCCGAAAGGCCTGACCGGCAAGGAAGCTGACGCGGCGCTGGGACGTGCTCACATCACGGTGAACAAGAACTCGGTGCCCAACGACCCGCAGTCGCCGTTCGTCACCAGCGGTATCCGGGTCGGCACGCCGGCCATCACGACGCGCGGATTTGGCGAAGCCGAGTGCCGCGAGGTCGCCACGCTGATGTGCGACGTGCTCGACAAACTCGGTGACGCATCGGTCGAGAAGGCGGTCGCCGAGAAGGTGGTCGCCTTGTGCCACCGTTTCCCCGTTCCGGCCTGATTCATCATCGTCTTCCGGTTCGGCAACGCACCACCTGAAAGTCCGCCATGGCCCTGAGCGTCTTCGATCTGTTCAAGATTGGCATCGGCCCGTCTTCGTCGCATACCGTGGGTCCGATGAAGGCGGCCGCGCTGTTTGCCCGTCGGCTGGAAAAATCCGGGCTGCTGCCCCAGGTGACCCGGATCGAGGCCAAGTTGTATGGCTCGCTGGGGGCCACCGGCAAAGGCCACGGCACCGACACCGCGGTGATGCTCGGGCTCGAGGGCCTGATGCCCGACACGATCGATCCGGACAGCATCGACGGGCGTATCCATGTGATCCGCGCGCAGGCGCGCCTGCAGATCGACGGGGTGCAAGGCATCGCGTTTAACGAACGCAAGGACCTGTTGTTCATGCGGCGCGAAACGCTGCCGTTCCATTCCAACGGCGTGCGATTCTCTGCGTTCGCGCTCGACGGCAGCGTGCTCGATGAGCGCCGTTATTTCTCGGTTGGCGGAGGCTTCGTCGTTTCCCAGGAAGAGGCGGACAAGTCCGCGAACGATCCACACCTGGTGGCCGATGCGACGGTGCTGACGCATCCTTTCAGCAGCGGCGATGCTTTGCTGGCGATCACGCGGGAAACCGGCATGTCGATCGCGCAGGTGATGCGGGTCAACGAACACGCCTGGCGTACCAATGCCGAGCTCGACGCCGGCCTGGATCAGATCTGGGCGGTGATGAAGGCCTGCGTGGAGCGGGGCTGTCGTACCGAAGGCCATTTACCTGGTGGCATGAAGGTCAAGCGCCGCGCGGCTGAATTGCACCGCCGTCTGAGTGAGCGGCCGGAGCGCGCGCTCCAGGACCAGTTGTCGATCCTCGATTTCGTCAACCTGTACGCGATGGCGGTGAACGAGGAAAACGCCGCCGGTGGCCGCGTCGTGACCGCACCGACCAACGGTGCGGCCGGAATCGTTCCGGCCGTCATGCTGTACTACGACCGTTTTGTGCCCGGTGCGAATCAGGCCGGTATCCGGGACTTCCTGCTCACTGCCGGTGCGATCGGTCTGCTGTACAAGGAAAATGCCTCTATCAGCGGCGCTGAAGTCGGGTGCCAGGGCGAGGTCGGCGTGGCCTGCTCGATGGCTGCCGGCGCGCTTGCCGCAGTGATGGGTGGCACGCCCGAGCAGGTCGAGAACGCGGCCGAGATCGGTATGGAGCACAACCTGGGCCTGACCTGCGACCCGGTCGGCGGGCGAGTGCAGATTCCCTGCATCGAGCGCAATGCCATGGGTTCGGTCAAGGCGCTGAACGCGGCGCGGATGGCGTTGCGCGGCGACGGCACGCATTACGTGTCGCTGGACAAGGTGATCAAGACCATGCGCGACACCGGGCGCGACATGATGACCAAATACAAGGAAACCAGCCGCGGTGGGTTGGCTGTCAATGTCATCGAATGCTGAGATGGTAGGGGTCCGTTGCTTGCTTGCTGGGTTGGTGTTGGTCAAGGCCAAGGCCTTGACCAGCGAGCACGGTTGGCTTCTGGCGGCAGGTAGCGCAACAGTAGCGGCGCGCAGCGCGCTCCGTAAACTGACTCGACGCGCCTGTTTGAGCGCAGCGCCCGCAGGGCGCGTAGCGAGTTGCGCGTCGCGACCGTCGGTCGAGCATCGCAGCGAAGTCGGGCGAAGCACCAACCGCCCCAGTGTGAGCCGGCCCCGGCCCGCCCATTGCGCACTGCGGGCCACTGCTGCGGGCAGTGGTGCACCTACTGATGAGACCCTGACCTTCACCCTGAATCAAAGACCGGACGCACCGTGAACCGATTTTCCATTTTCAGCATTGCCCGCAATGCCATGTCTTATCACGAGAACTGGCAGAAGCAGTGGCGCAGCCCCGAACCCAAGCGGGAATACGACGCCATCATTGTCGGCGGGGGCGGCCATGGGCTGGCCACCGCCTATTACCTGGCCAAGGAACACGGCATGCGCAACATCGCCGTGGTCGAAAAGGGATGGCTTGGCGGTGGCAACACTGCGCGCAACACCACCATCGTGCGTTCCAACTATCTGTGGGACGACGCGACGCATCTGTACGAGAAGGCGCTGCAGTTGTGGGAAGGCCTGTCGCAGGAGCTGAACTACAACACCATGTTCAGCCAGCGCGGTGTGATGAACGTCGGCCATTCGCTGCAGGACATGCGCGACATCCACCGGCGCGTCAACGCGAACCGGCTCAACGGTGTTGACGGCGTGGTGCTCAGCCCCGACGAGATCAAGGCCAAGGTGCCGATCATGAACACCTCGTCGTCGTTGCGCTATCCGGTCATGGGTGCCTCGTTTCAGCCGCGCGCCGGCGTTGCGCGCCACGATGCGATTGCCTGGGGGTTTGCACGCGCCGCCGATGCGCTGGGCGTGGACATCCTGCAGAACTGCGAAGTCATCGGTATCCGGCGCGACGGCGGCCAGGTCACAGGCATCGAGACCACGCGCGGCATGATCGCCTCCAAGAAGATCGGCATCGTTTCGGCCGGCCACAGCACAGTGCTGGCCGACATGGCCGGCATCCGCTTGCCGCTGGAGAGCCATCCGCTGCAGGCGCTGGTGTCCGAGCCGCTCAAGCCGATCCTGCATACGGTGGTCATGTCCAACGCCATTCACGCCTATGTGAGCCAGTCTGACAAGGGTGATCTGGTCATTGGTGCCGGCATCGACAGCTTCATCGGTTACGGCCAGCGCGGCAGTTTCCCGGTGGTCGAGCACACCTTGCAGGCGATCTGCGAAATGTTCCCGATCTTCCGCCGCGTGCGCATGAACCGGCAGTGGGCCGGCATTGTCGACGTGGCGCCCGACGCCTGCCCGATCATCTCCAAGACCGATATCAAAGGGCTGTACTTCAATTGCGGCTGGGGCACCGGCGGTTTCAAGGCGACGCCGGGTTCGGGCTGGGTCATGGCGCACACGATGGCGCAGGACCGGCCGCATGAACTCAACGCCGCATTCTCACTGGACCGCTTCTACACCGGTCACCTGATCGACGAACACGGCGCGGCCGGTGTCGCGCACTGAAGGCGCACGGCGCCCACATGGATTGACAAGAAAATGCTGCTAATCACCTGCCCCTGGTGCGGACCGCGCGCCGAAAGCGAATTCAGCTGTGGTGGCGAGGCGCATATCGTGCGTCCGCTGGACACCGATGCGCTGGACGACAAACAGTGGGGCGACTACCTGTTCATGCGCAAGAATCCCAAGGGACAACATTTCGAGCAATGGCACCACAGTCAGGGTTGCCGGCGCTGGTTCAACGCAGAGCGCGACACCGTGACCTACCGTTTCAAGCAGTTCTACAAGCCGGGCGAACAGGCGCAAGGCGCCACGCTCGAAGCAGGCAGCGCGCCAGCAGCGCCTGCCGAGACCGGCACCGTTGGCGAAGGTGGGGGTAAGTCATGAGTGGATCCCGCATCGACAAGGCCGGACTCCGGCTGGATCGCAAACGACCGGTCCAATTCCGCTTCAATGGCCGCACCTACCAGGGTTTTGCCGGCGACACGCTGGCGTCGGCGGTACTGGCCGCGGGCGACACCGTGTTGTCGCGGTCGTGGAAATACCACCGTCCGCGTGCCATCCTGACCTGTGGCGTCGAGGAGCCGGCGGCGCTGGTGCAACTGGAGTCCGGGGCGGTGACGATCCCGAATGCCAAGATGCCCGAGGTCGAACTGTATGAAGGCCTGCAGGCGAACAGCGTCTTGCCCTGGCCCAGCCCCGGCAAACAACTGCTGAGCATCAACCGTTGGTTCGCCCCGCTGTTTCCGGCCGGCTTCTATTACAAGACTTTCATGTGGCCGGCCAAAGCCTGGCTTTGGTATGAGCGTGTCATCCGCAAGGCCGGCGGCCTGGGCGCGGCGCCCGAACTCGAAGACCAGGATCAGTATGTGCAGCAAAACATCCACTGCGACGTACTGGTGGCCGGCGGCGGTATTGCCGGGCTGGCCGCGGCCTTGGCGGCCGGTCGCACCGGCGCGCGGGTGATCCTGGCCGAACTGGGGGCGCATCTGGGCGGCAGCGCGCATCGGCTGCAGGGCACGATCAACGGCAAGTCCGCCCGCGCCTGGGTGGCGGACGCAGAGCGTGAACTGGCGCAGATGCCCGAGGTACGCATCATTCGCCGTGGCGTGGTGTTTGGTTACCACGACCATAACTTCCTGACCATCCGCGAATCGCTGACCGACCATCTTCCGCTGGCCGAACGCACCGGATTCCGTGAGTGTATGTGGCGCGTACGCGCCGCCCAGGTGGTGCTGGCCACCGGTGCACATGAGCGTCTGATGGTGTTCGGCAACAACGACCTTCCAGGTGTGATGTTGTCGTCCGCCATGGCCGACTACGCCGAACTCTATGGTGTTCGGATCGGCTCTCAGGTTGTCATCACGACCAGTTGCGACAGCGCCTACGCCGATGCCCGCTTGCTGGTGGCGGCCGGGGCCCAGGTCACGGTGGTCGATACCCGCGCGGGCGAGCCGCAAGGCGGCAGCCGGGCGCACAAGGCGCAGGCCGATGGTGTCACCGTGTTGCGCGGATGGGTGCCGGTGCAGGCCCGCGGCTCGGCGGCGGTCGCCGGACTGCTGGTGCGCCAGATGGACGGCGACAAGGCCAGTGGCGAACAACGCGAACTGCCGTGCGACGCGATCGGCATGGCCGGGGGCTGGAACCCCGCCATCCATCTGTATTCCCACTCCGGCGGCAAGGCACGCTGGGACGATGAGCTGGTTTGTTTCAAACCCGGTCCGATGATGCCGCAACAGGCCAGTGTCGGCGCCTGCAATGCGACCTGGAGCCTCGGCTCAAGCCTGGACGAAGGCAGCCTGGCCGGTGCCGCGGCGGCCACCCAGGCCGGTTTCGTGGCCCGGGCCGAAGCCTATGCGGTCGACGAAAGTGCGATCGAGCCGACCGGCAAGTTCTGGATCGCCGAGACAGGTGAGCCCTTGTCGCGCCGTCCCAAGGCGTTTGTCGACTACCAGAACGATGTGTCGGCGAGTGATATCGAACTGGCGATCCGTGAAGGTTTCGAGTCGATCGAACACATCAAGCGTTACACCGCCATGGGATTCGGCACCGACCAGGGCAAGCTGGGCAATATCAACGGTATGGCGCTGGCCGCGCGCGCCATGGGCAAGCCGATCGACAAGGTCGGCACCACCACGTTCCGGCCCAATTACCTGCCGATCTCGTTCGGTGTTTTTGCCGGACTGGAGCGCGGCGAGTTGTTCGACCCCGCGCGCAGGACCAGCCCGCACGAGGCGCATGTGGCGGCCGGCTGCCTGTTCGAGGATGTCGGCCAGTGGAAACGCCCCTGGTATTTCCCGAAGGACGGCGAGGACCTGCACACCGCAGTGAATCGCGAAGTGGTCGCAGTGCGTAAAAGCGTGGGCATGCTCGACGGCTCCACGCTGGGCAAGATCGACATCCAGGGCCCGGATGCGTCCAAGCTGCTGAACTGGGTCTATACCAACCCCTGGCTCAAGCTGGAGGTCGGCAAGTGCCGCTACGGCCTGATGCTGGACGAAAACGGCATGGTGTTCGACGACGGCGTCACGGCACGGCTGGGCGAAAACCATTACCTGATGACCACCACCACCGGCGGCGCGGCCCGGGTGCTGGGCTGGCTTGAGCGCTGGGTGCAGACCGAATGGCCCGACATGCAGGTCTATATGAGCTCGGTCACCGACCAGTGGTCGACCTTTGCCGTGGTCGGGCCGAACAGCCGCGCTGTGGTGCAGAAGGTGCTGACCGATGTCGACCTGTCCAACGCGGCTTTCCCGTTCATGAGCTGGCGTACCGCCACGGCCGCCGGCGTACCGGCGCGCATCATGCGGATCAGCTTCTCCGGCGAGTTGTCGTTCGAGGTGAATGTGCCGTCCAGCGCCGGCGCACATGTGTGGAAGGCGCTGATGGAGGCCGGCAAGGAGTTCGACATCACGCCATACGGCACCGAGGCCATGCACGTGCTGCGCGCCGAGAAGGGCTACATCATCGTCGGTCAGGATACCGATGGTTCGATCTCGCCACATGACCTGGGCATGGGCGCGATGGTATCCAAGACGAAAGACTTCCTGGGCCGGCGCTCGCTCGCGCGCACCGACACTGTCAAAAGCGACCGCAAGCAACTGGTTGGCCTGTTGACCGACGAGGAGCCGCTGGTGCTGCCCGAAGGCACTCAGCTCACCGAGCAGTCCAAGGCTTCGCCGCCGCCGGTGTCGATGATCGGCCATGTGACCTCAAGTTATTACAGCCCGACACTGGGCCGTTCCATCGCGATGGCCGTGGTGCGCTCCGGCCAGGCGCGCATGGGCCAGAAAATTCATGCGGCGCTGGCCGACGGGCGCTATGTGGCCGCTACGGTCTGCAGCCCGGTGTTCTACGATCCGGAAGGGAAACGCCTCCATGCATGACGCCGTTCTGAACAGCCCGCTGGCGGGCCTGCTGGGCCGCCAGGCCCGTGACCTGCAGGTGGACGGGCGCACCTGCACCCTGGCCGAGATTCCATTTGTCGACATGCTGAACCTGCGCGGTGACGCCCGGGACCCGCGTTTTGCCAAGGCGGTGCTCGACACCACCGGCATGCATCTGCCTTTGCTGGCCAACACTGCCAGTATCGATCCGCAGCGCCAGATGTTGTGGCTCGGTCCCGACGAATGGCTGCTCAAGCTGCGCGACCGCCAGGGTGATGCGGTCGCGCAGGCGTTGCAGGCCGCCTTGACCGGCGTGCACAGCGCGGTGGTCGATGTCGGCCATGGCAACACCACGCTGCTGCTGCAAGGCCCGGGCAGCGCCGACCTGCTGGCGCGGGGTTGCCCGCTCGACCTGCATCCGCGCGCCTTCCCCACCGGTGCGCTGGCGCAAAGCCATATTGCCAAGGCGGGTGCCACGGTGTTGTGTCTGTATGCTGGCATCCAGTATGAGATCACGGTGCGGCGTAGTTTTGCAGACTACCTGGTGCGGTGGTTGTGTGAAGCGGGGCAGTAAAACGTCTGTCGGTTCCTGGCCGCACGGCAGAGGTTCCACCATGTCCAGGTGCGCAGAGCGGTGGGTGCTCCAATGAGCTATAGCCTGGGCATCGACACCGGCGGAACTTTCACCGATGCCGTGCTGCTCGACGCCACGCGCCGGGTTGTGGCGGCGGCCAAGAGCCTGACCACGCCGTTTGACCTGGCGGTCGGCATTGGCGGCGCGCTTGACCAACTGCCCCAGTCGATGCTCGCGGCCGTCGAACTGGTGTCGCTGTCCACAACGCTGACCACCAATTCGGTGGTCGAAGGCAAGGGCGCACCGGTATGTGTGCTCCTGGCCGGTTACGACGCAGCACAGATCAAGTCCAGTGGCCTTGTTGAACTGCTGGGCATGGACGCCATCGTGTCCTTGCCCGGTGGCCATGATGCCGGCGGGTTCGCGCTGGTGCCGATCGACGCGACGCTGACCCGCGAGGCCATCGTGCGCCAGGCGCCACGGGTTTCGGCCTTCGCCATCTCGGCCAGTTTCGGTGTGCGCAATCCCGAGCATGAACTGCAGATGCGCGCGCTGGTCGAGGAACTGTGCGACAAGCCGGTAACCTGTGGTCACGAACTGGCGTCCAGCCTGGGCGCACCGCGGCGTGCGCTGACGGTGGCGCTCAATGCGCGCATGGTCTCGCATGTGAAGGCACTCATCGAATCGGTGCGCCAGACCCTTGCGCTGCACCACATCGACGCGCCGCTGATGATGGTGCAGGGCGACGGCTCGCTGGTCAACGTCACCCGTGCGCTGCGGCGCCCGGTGGGCACGGTGTTGTCCGGTCCGGCCGCCAGCGTGCTGGGGGCGTGTGCGCTCAGCGGTCATGCGGACGCGATCGTCGCTGACATGGGCGGTACCACCACCGACATTGCCGTCGTGCGCGGCGGCCAGCCCGAACTGAGCTTCGACGGCGCCATGATTGGTCAGTGGCGCCCGATGGTCGAAGCGGTCAAGGTCTACGCCATCGGGCTTGGCGGCGACAGTGAGGTGCGTTTTGGCGGCGGCGAAGGATTGGTGATCGGTCCGCGCCGGGTGTTGCCGCTGAGCCTGCTGGCGCACCAGCATCCGTGGGTGCTCGCGGTGCTCGAACGCCGGCAGACCGAGTCGCCCCATGCCAGCCAGCTCCGTTTCGCGCAGCGCCTGCAAGGCGATGCGGCGATGCTGTCGCGTCTGGCGCCGGACGAGACCATGGCGTGGGAGCGTCTGGCCAAAGGCCCGGTCGACCTGGAGCGCGCCAACATCGAGGACCGCGACCTGGCCAAGGCCGTTGCCCGCCTCGAGCGCAAGGGGCTGGCGATCTACAGCGGTTTCACGCCTAGTGACGCGGCCCATGTGCTTGGGATGTCCAGCCACTGGAACACCGAGGCAGCCGTGTTCGGCGCACGGATATGGGCGCGCCAGATGCGCCATCTGTATGGCCTGGGAACCTGGATCCAGGGCGACGCCGTGGCACCGTCGCGCCAGATCGTCGACAAGGTGATCGCCTCCATCAGCCAGAAACTGATCGAGGCCGGCCTGAACGACGCTGGCCAGATGAACGAGGCCAACGCGGGCAAGGTGGCCAGCCTGCTCGCGACGATGGCCATGCAGGCGGGCGGGCGTGAGGCCGGCCCGGCGTCGGTGTTCAGCCTGCGTTTTGCACCCCAGTTGCCGCTGGTGGCCGTCGGTGCGCCGGCAGCCAGTTATTACCCGGACGTCGCGCGTGGCCTGGGCATGGCGCTCGAACTTCCGCCATTCGCCGAGGTGGCCAATGCGGTCGGTGCGGTGCTCGGCCAGGTGTCGCAGCGGGTGCACCTGACCGTGACCCAGCCGGTGCGGGGCGTGTTCCGGGTATTCACCTCCGGTGGCCCGCGCGATTTCGACCGCCTGGCGCCGGCGATCATGCTGGCACAGCAACTGGCCAGTACCGCGGCCATGGCGCAGGCGCTGGAGGCGGGCGCTGCCCACGCGCAGGTCGTGCTCAGCCAGCATGACAACCAGGTGAACAATGACATCGATGGCAGCATGTTTTTCGAGGCGCGGGTCACCGCTACCGCATCCGGACCACCGCTGACCCGTGCTGACCGGGTCAGCCGGGCCGCAACCCATGGCAGCGTCGCACAGGTCGCTTGAGCCGGCCCTGGCCGAACACGGCCTGCGGCTGCGCGGCGGCTGGATTCCGACACCACAGGACGACCTTCCGTCTTTGGGTGGCGGTGCGGCGCCGGCCGTGGTCTGGATGGTCGGGCAGGTCGGCTCTGAGTGCTGGCCGGTGTTTTCCGGTTCGCCGTTTTTCTCCGACGGCCTGCCCGATCCGATGGACCGCTGGAGCAAGTCCATTGGCGACGATCTGGCGCTACGCCACGGTGGTGTGGCCGTCTATCCGTCCGACGGCCCGCCCTATGCACCGTTCCAGCAATGGGCACAACGCGCCGAGCCATTGCAGCGAAGTCCGCTGCTGCTGCAGATCCATCCGCAGTATGGCTTGTGGCATGCGTACCGATTCGCACTGCTGCTGCCTGACCTCAGCGCCCGGGATCGGCACTGGCTTGCGTGCAGCGTGGCCATGCCGACGGCTGACCTGTGCCTGCAGTGTGATGGGCAGCCCTGTTTGACGGCATGCCCGGTTGGCGCATTTGCGCCGCATGTGTACGCGGTCGATGTGTGTGCTGACCATCTGCACGGCGGGCAGGGGCAGCCATGCATGGAGCGGGGTTGCCTGGCCCGGCGCGCCTGTCCGGTAGCCATACCGCATCACTATTTGCCGGCACACGCCGCGTTCCATATGCAGGCGTTTGGGCAGCGGCATTGAACCGACGCGGCCCGTGCAGGCCGGCATAGCCAGGTGAAGTGTGAAATATGAAATAGGGGCCCATCCGCCTCGACCGCGCCATTGCGTCACGGGATCACTGGCTCTGCAGTACCGTCAAGGCGACGCCGCCGATGGTGATCGCCAGACCCAGCACGACGAAAAAACCGATGCCCTCTCGGTTGCGAAACAGCAGCAAGCTCACCGGCAGCACGATGAGCGGCGTGCACATCGTGATCAGCGCGGCGACGGACGCTGGAATATGGGCCAGCGACGCGATCATGAATGCCTGCGCGATGACCTGCATGCAGCCGATACCGGCATACACCATGGCGGCTCCCGGCTGCTCCGCGATGCGCAGGCGCAAGGGACCCAGTTTGCGCCGGTTGACGAACGTCAATGCCAAAGTGCCGGCGCATGCGCCCAGGGCCACGCCGGCGATGGGTTCATTCCACGACTGGATGGATACCGCACGCAGGATATGGCTGACCGAATAGGCGGTCGCGCTGCCTATGCCGATCAGCGCAAAGCGCTGCAGATCGATCTGCTGTTGATGCGCCATGGCCGGTTTGCGTGCGCGGCGCGAGCCCAGGCCGGTGGTGGCGAGTCCGAGCACGCCCAGCGCGATGCCGGTCATGGCGAGCGGGGTCAGGAACTGACCGAGGAACACCCAGCCCAGCAGTGCCGTGATCAGTGGGCTGCTGGTCTGGAAACTGGCTGCGCGCGTGGGTCCGGCCGTTTCGATTGACTTGAAGAACAGCCAGCGGCCGAGATAGGTCGAGAACACGCCGGCCAGCAGGAATCCGAGCATGCCGGTCGCGCTGGGCGGGCGCAATGCGCCGAACAGTACCCACTGGCCCAGTAGCAGCACGATGCCCAGAGGCAGATTCGCAAAGGCGGCGATCATTGCGCCCGCATCGGTGTCGAGCCGCCGCATGACGCTGGCGGTGGTTATGGAGCAGATGGCAAACAGCAGCATGGCGCCAGCTGCGAGTGCGGCGCCCAGCATCGGGTTCGGGAGAAAAGCGGCTGTGTCCATCATGGCGGCGCCATGACATCAGCGATGTGCGGGCGCTCCGTCTTTGGCGCTCACCATTGTTTTCGTGTCTTCATAAAGCCAAAACCTGCAAGGCTCAGCACGATGGCTGGTGCAGCGACATACCAATACGGAGCGATACACGCCGGCGCTGCCAGCATCGAGATCAGGCGGACTGCGTATTTCGACTGTCGGTCGCCAGCACTCTCAAAAAAGAAGGCAACCCAAATGGCGCCACACAGTCCACCTGCGAATGCCAACGCAATGGCCCATGGAGTGCCTTGCGCCAGAATCGCGGGGTTCCAGATAAACGCAAATGGCACCAGAAATCCAACCCATGCCAGGCCGACCGCAGTGACAGCGATCTTGATAGGGTCTTCCTTAGCGATGGCACTGGCAGCGTATGCGGCCACAGCGACAGGCGGTGTCAGCGCTGACATGATTGCAAAGAACAATATGAACATATGCGAGCCCAACAAGGGAAGTCCCGCATTCACCAAAGCCGGGCCGGATATCACGGCGGCCAATATGTAGGCGCTGGGGGTCGGCATGCCCAGGCCGAGCAACACGGTTACAGCCGCAGCGACGAGCAGCATCAAAAAGGGTGCGCCTCCGCCGACCATTGTGATGACGTTGGCCCCCTTCAGGGCCAGACCTGTCATTGACAAGCCTCCGATGACCAAGCCTGCCGCTGCGCAAGCCCCGGTGACGACCAGGATGGTGAATGTGGTCTCGCTGATCGCCTTGAATATCTGAAACAGGGAAGTTTGTTTCCTGCGAAACAGCAGGCACGACACGATCAGCGTAACCGTACCCAACAAGGCGACCATAGTCGGGGAGTACCCGACCATGAGCGCACTGGTCAATACAATCAGCGGTGGAAATAGCGCCCAGTCACGCTTGAGTACCGCCCAGACGGCAGGGACTTCGCCCGTGTCGCCCGTCAAGTTTTCGTGAAAAGCGCGCAGGTGAACCTGTGAAAAAACGCCGGCGTAATAAATCAGGGCCGGTATCAACGCGGCGATCAGAATGGTGCGCAGTGGAATGCCGGTGTATTCAGCCAAAATGAAGGCGGCTGAACCCATGATCGGCGGCATTGCGCTACCCCCCGTCGATGCCGCGACTTCGACGGCAGCGGCAAAGCGCGCGCTGTAGCCCAGCCTCTTCATCATTGGTATTGTGATGGTTCCGGTGGTTACAACGTCAGAGGTAGGGCTACCGGATATCGTGCCATACAGGCCCGATGAAATAACTGCAATCTTGGCCGGTCCGCCGACCTGCTTGCCGGTCGCTGCGGAAGCCAACTGGAAGAAGAGCTCGCCGCCTCCCAGTTTGGACAACAGATTGCCAAACATCACGAACATGAAGACATAGCTGCTGACAACCTGGATCGGAACCCCGAAGACCCCGTCGCCGGTAAATATCAGGATATCGAGCAGGTGCAGGTAGCCGATCTCGCCATGCCCCCAGGGGGCCGGCAATATATCGCCATACAAGTTGTATGCCAGAAACCCGGAAACAATGATCGTCAATCCCCACCCGGTTGTTCGGCGGGTTGCCTCCAGGGTCAAAAGCATCAGGGCGGAGCCAAACACGATTTGCCAGGTGCTGAATGGCGTCAGCAGCGATATGCGTTCGGTGATGTCGTCCCGGGTTGCCCAAAAATAGACCCCGACCGCGACGCTGGTGGCGGCCAGCAACCAGTCGATTTTTGTGGGCACCGCCGGTGAATCCGGCCTGGCGCCGACCGACAGGAACATCAACGCAAATACGGCGCTCACAAACAGAATGCCGACCAGCGTCCGGTCGGCAACCAATGTCACGTTGCTGTAGATGACGCCGGCCGCCACCAAGGCACCGCAAGCGAGGGCCACATGCTGCGCCTTGCCGACGAATGTCCGTGAGAGGCCGGTTTGAAACAGCGCCGAAATCATCTAAATCAGGCGCGCATCTTTGTAAGCACAGACTGCGCCTGCGTGAAATTCGATGACGTTCCCGCCAACAAGCGTTGGCGGTGTCAGCGCTTGCATCGAAAGATGAACTGAAACAAGGCCGAAATCATTTAATCAAGCCTGCCTCTTTGTAGGCACGGACTGCACCTGGGTGAAATTCGATGACATTCTGATCAACAAGGACCTGCGGTGTCAGCGCTTTCATCGAAGGGTGAACCGACTGGATTTCGCTGATGTTTTCAAGCAGGGACTTGGTGAGCTTGTACGCCACATCATTGCTCATCGACGTGTTCGTGATCAGTATTGCCCCCAACGCAATGGTGTTGACGTCTTCTGTTTGATGCCGGTAGGATTTTTTTGAGATGGTGAACGTAGCGGTTCCGTACTGCTTGTTGATCGCGTTGACCGTCGTTTTCGAAGTTGTCAGCAACACGACATCGGATTCGCTGTCAATCTGCTTGAACGAGCTATGACCTACAAAAATCGCATTTGAAATAATGTCAACACGTCCATCGTTCAGCAGGTTTGCCTGATCCTTGGAGCCTGCAAACACCAGTTCTCCGCCCCAACTTTTCAGCGCTTCCGGGGTCACACCCGCTTTGCCCAGCATGTCAATGCCGACATCGCCCGCAATGTTGCCGCGCCGATTGACCGCGATTTTGAGCGGTGCCTTGACACTGGCGATATCTTCCAGGGATTGAATCTTGTACTTGTCGGCCACTTCTTTCCGAATGAAGAAATGCACGGCGCCCCAGTTGTACATATAGCCAATCGCGCGGACATTCTTGACCGGTTCCTTGTACGGAGGTTGGCCATCGAGCGCCAGTTTCAGTTCCGCGTCGTGCGCGAGGCCCAGTGGCGCCTTCCCCTGGTCGACCAGGGCGATGTTCGCAAAGCCCCCTGCAGACGTCTGGTAGGTCACGTTTGAACCCGGATCCGTTTTCTTGAGCACCTTGTCCAATCCAACGCCGATCAGCGTCCAAAGTCCGCCGGGGCTGGCCCCTGTCAAGGTCAGATTGATGGGCTGGGCAATAGCCGCTGTGCACATGAACACAACGGCCATGACGGATACGATTTGCTTCTTCATAGGGATCTCCTTACTTGGTGGGTCAGCCAGGTGGGCACCGATTGAATGAACGTCGACAGCGATGTGTCGCGGGTCAATGGGCACTCGATCCCAGGCTGAATTGCGCTCCAATAAATATGCTTAGCCGCCTAAGCATATTGATTGGAGCAGGATGTGGCTCAGTGTCAAATAGGGAGATACCCTGCCGGGATTGGGTCGTCAACGCGCAAAAATGAGATTGGGCGCCCCACCGAAGCGGTGTCTTTTGCCTGCCGCACGCTTGCAGGTCGCGATGCCCGGGAAAGTGCGACACAAACAGCAACGCCCGGAACGAGCCGGGCGTTTGCCTTGGAACTGACCTGCGGCGCCGCGATGGCGCCGTGGACGATCAGAACGTGTGAACCATGCCGAAGCCGTACTTGGTATTGCCGCTGGTCTTGATGCCGCCCGTTTTGCCGTCCCAATCGGTCAAGCCGGCATAGGCGTAGGTGCGCTTGGACAATGTGTACATCCCGCCCAGCGTGAAGCCGGTGCGTTTTTCGCTGCCGAGGGCGGCATTGTCCTTGGAGTAGCCGTAGCCGGCCGACACCATCAGGGCGCCGCTGACTGGCACGTCCACACCGATCGAGTATTCGCTCGTCTTGGCTGCGGCAGGGAGCTTCACGTTGCCGTACAACGCCTTGATGACCGCTGGGCCGAGGTCATAGGAGGCGCTGAGACGGGTGAACTTGTTGTTCGTGCCGCCCAGTTCCTCGACCTGGTAACCGGCGCCTGCCGACAACGGACCGCCGGCATAACTGCCGCTGATCGAGGTCACGCTCAGGTTGGTGTTGCGGACTTCATCCAGCGAGTAGCTGGCCGCACCAGTAAAACCACCGAACGTTGGTGTGGAGTAACGCACCGTATTGGCCGGGTTGGCGCTGTGGCCTGTGCTTTTGAAGAAGTTGTTCTCGACTGAGAAGCCGGAGTCGAACATTGCATTGATGGCGCCGCTCACGTCGTCATACGCTGTCCAGGGCTTGCCGATGCGGACTTCGCCGAAATTGCCGGACAGGCCAACCCAGGATTGGCGGCTGAACGCCTGCCCGGCCGTCTGGTTGCCGGTATCGATACCGAACCCCTGCTCCAGGACGAAGTTGGCCTTAAGCCCGCCGCCAAGTTCTTCCGAGCCCATCAGTCCCCACCGGCTGCCGGATACAGTGCCGGACTCGACGGTCCACTGGCTGACCCCGCCCAACGGGTTGTTGTGCATCAGCGATGCATCAATCTTGCCGTACAGCGTGACTGTGGATTGCGCGTGTGCACCCCCCACCATCGCGCCCAGAACGGCCAATGCCATCAGCGACTTCTTCATGACTACTTCCTTAGAGTTAGATGCCGTCCAGAAGCGGACGGCGAATCGAGAAAAACACAAAACACCGACCTGGAGAAACACACTGCGGGCCTCTGACCGGATGCTGCTGTGCAGCAATTTGCGTGCCTGATCGCGCGCGTTCGGCATTGTTGAGTCGGCATGTGTTGCGCGCTGTCAAACGGCCAACGAGCGCCATGCCGCAGGCATTGAAATGCACTAAACAAGGGCGCGATCTTGAGCCGGGCTCGCCCTGAAATGGGTCGTTCATGCATCGCCAGTATGGTTTTGGTGCGCGGGGCCAAGGCCTGAACGGTGCAGTCGGTTGACGGCTATCAAACACGAAACATCGATGTGCAGGCATGCTTGTCGGTAAGCGCGGAAACGGATTGGCCACGCGGTTGGTGATATGTAAAACATCTGGCGCAGATGCCGTTCAACGGGCTGTTCTCTTACATTTGGCCGGGACTTCTTCCGCTACGCTGGAAGGCGATGCCAGATCAGAATGGCGTAATAGTTTTTATAGACCCTAGGAGGACACCATGATCCACACATTCCCTGCCACCCGCTCCCTCGTTCTGTCTGTGAGCGCGGCGACGGCGTTGCTGCTCGGCGGCTGCGCGGACATGACCCCGACCCAGCGCAATTCCGCCATCGGAGCCGGCGTCGGTGCCCTTGCGGGCGTCGCCATCGGTGATTCCAAAGGTGCTGCCGTCATTGGTGGCGCCCTGGGCGCCGCCGGTGGTTATATATGGTCCAAACAGATGGCCGACAAGAAGGTCGCGATGGAGCGCGCCACCGAAGGTACCGGCGTGGCCGTGACGCAGACCTCCGACAACCAACTCAAGCTGCAGATCCCGAGCGACGTGTCGTTCGATACCGGCCGCGCTGATATCAAGTCGAACCTGCGTCCGATCCTCGACCAGTTTGCCAGCGGCCTGTCGAGCCAGCCCAACACCGAAGTGCGCATCATCGGTCACACCGACAACGTCGGTTCTGACGCGGTCAACAACCCGCTGTCGCTGCAACGCGCCCGGTCCACCCGAGACTACCTCGCCGCCCGTGGCGTGAGCCCGAGCCGCGTGATGATTGAAGGCCGCGGTGAGCGCGAGCCGGTTGCCACTAACGCGAGCCTGGAAGGTCGCGCCATGAACCGCCGGGTCGAAATCTTCCTGGCTGAGCGGGGGCCAGCAACCTGAAGCTGAAACACGACGAACGTCTGTTGACGTCGGTGAAGGCCGGCAGGTCGCAGCAGGCAGGTCGCAGCAGGCAGGTCGGTCCGCTGAGCCTGTCCGTCGCCATCGACGTTCATGTGAGACCCGAATCGAGCCATGATCCGGCTTCGACGCGAGTTCGGCCGGACGATGGACCTCTCACAGTTCCTGTACGACGCCGACTGCGCCAGGGACATCATCCGCCTGGCGCTGACCAGCAAGGGTGCACGGCTGCACGGCTGCGCGGCTACGCGACCTTCCTGGACATCAAGATGTTCGGCGCCCGCGTTCCGGCGCCCCGCCGTGGGCCGGCGTTTGGCGCACCGCGGCAACAGTCGTAGGTCTGATCGACTCCTTCGCCAACGACTTGTGGCGCGACTGCACCAGCCACAGTCGCAATTGGAGCCGTGTCTGCATATCGCCTGAATACACTCTGGGCGGTTGCCACGGTGTGCAACTGGCAGAGAAACCTTCAGCAATCGGGAAATCATGAATTCGCATGCACGGGTCGTTGTCATTGATGGCGGAGTGGCCAACACCCTCGGCGTCAAGACGCGTTCGCCCGACGCTTACCGAAGGCTTGAGGTCGCGTCGACGTAAATGAAGAAACGGCAGTCGCGATGGGAGCGCCCGCCACCCCCCGTGGGCTGAAACCACTTTGCCCCCTGCCGACTATCGGGGTCGTGTGCGCTTTTTTCGCACGCTCCCCAAGTGCCATCCAATTTTCTTAGGAGCTAGCGTAAATGGCCTCATTCCCTGAACGAGCCAAGGTTGTCATCATTGGCCAAGGCGGCATCGTGGGTGCCTCGGTGGTGCACCACCTGATCGAACGCGGCTGGGACAATATTGTCGGCATCGATAAATCCGCCATCCCCACGGATGTGGGCTCCACCGCACATGCGTCTGACTTCTGCTTCAACACGATGCACGATCAGATGACGATCTTCACTACCAAGTACAGCATCGACTTCTACGAAAGACTAGGCCGCTATGAGCGCATCGGGGGCCTGGAGGTGGCGCGCGTCGGTGATGACGAGCGCATGCAAGAGCTCAAGCGCCGCTTGGCCTCGGGCAAGGCCTTCGGCAACCGGGTCGAGATGATCACCCCGGCGCAAGCCAAGGCCAGATTCCCACTGCTTGAGGAAAGCATGATCCAGGGCGCCCTGTGGGATCCGGATGCCGGCTTGGTCAAGCCGCGTTCGCAGATGGTGGCGGGCGAATTGGTAGACGCCGCCGTGGCCTCTGGCAAGCTGCGCTCGTTTGCCAACACGGCGTGTACCGGGTTGCGCATCGAGAATGGCCGTATCCAGGGGGTGGAGACCACCAAAGGTTTTATCGCCGCCGACCATGTGGTGGTGTGCGCCGGATTGTGGGGGCGCCTGATTGCAGCGATGGCCGGTGAAGACTTGCCCATCATGCCGGTTGACCACCCGCTCACGTACTTCAAACCCTATCTGGAATTTGCCGGTACCGGCAAGGACATCGGTTATCCACTACTGCGCGACCAGGGCAATTCGGCCTACTTGCGCGACACCGGGGACCCCAAGACGCCTGAGGGTGGGCAGATCGAATGGGGTTATTACGAAGAAAAGAACCCGCGCATGTGCCATCCGCGTGACCTGCTCGAAAAGGAACAGGCCAGGTTGTCGCCCTCGCAGCGCGACCTGGAGCTGGAGCAAGTCATGGCGCCGCTGGAGCGGGCCATCGAACTGACGCCCATCCTGGCCGAACTGGGCTACGACGAGAAACATTCGTTCAACGGCTTGTTGCAGGTGACTACCGATGGCAACCCCTCGATTGGCGAGTCGTCCAAGGTGCGCGGCCTGTGGTACTGCGAAGCCGTGTGGGTGAAGGACGCACCCGGCGTGGGCAAGCTGGTCGCCGACTGGATGACCGATGGCATCACCCATCTGGACCATGCCGGCATCGACGTGGCCCGCACCTATCCGTTCCAGCAGGACGAGAAATACATCCACGACCGTTGCTATGAGGCAGCCTTCAAGATATACAACCCGCCGGTGCACAACCGCGAGCCCTACAGCGCTTCGCGCGGCGTCTACAAGAGTCCGTTCCACGAGCGTGAAAAGGCACTCGGCGCCTACTTCATGGAACTCGCCGGCTGGGAGCGCGCGCATGGTTATGCCAGCAACGAGCATCTGTTGGCGGTCTACGGCGACAGGGTGCCGGTGCGTGCCAACGAGTGGGACAACCGCCACTTCTGGCGCGTGTCGAATGCCGAGCATCTGAAGATGTCGGAAGACGTGGGCATGATCAACATCTCGCACTTTGCCGAGTTTGATGTGCAAGGCCCGGATGCAGCCGACCTGCTGGAGTACATCTGCGTGGCCAAGGTGGGCGGTGACACGCCGGTGGGCAAAGGCATTTACACCCACTTTCTGGACGCCAAGGGCGGCGTGCGCGCCGACCTGACGGTGCTGCGTCTGGGCCAGGACCATTACCGCGTGATCGACGGCGCCGACGCCGGCCACCGCGATATGGTGTGGGTGAGCCGCATGGCGCAGGACCGCAGTGCCAATGTCACGGTGACGAACACCACCACGCAGTACGGTTGCCTGGGCGTGTGGGGGCCCAATGCCCGCACCACCATCCAGAAGATTGCCGACGATCCGGAGGCCTGGACGCACGAGAACTTTCCGTTTGCGGCCCTGCGCGACTTGAAGATCAAAGGCGTACCGGTGCTGGCTTTCCGCATCTCGTATGTGGGCGAGCAAGGCTGGGAGCTGCACTTCAAATATGAGGACGGCCTGGCCCTGTGGGATGCGCTGCACGCCCTGGGAGTCACACCCGTAGGCGTGGAGACCTACGCCAACAGTCGCCGCATGGAAAAGAGCCTGCGCCTGCAAAACGCCGATCTACGGACCGAATACAACCTGTACGAATGCGATCTGGCCCGCCCCAAGGTGAAGGCCGCCGATTTCCACGGCAAAGCGGCGCACCTGCAATTCCGCGAGCGCGAGCATCAGCCCGCGACCCTGTGCACCTTGATCATGACCAGCAATATAGACAGCACCGGCGTGGCGCGTTACCCGGTGGGAATCTGCCCGGTGATAGACCCTGCAACGGGGGCGACGTTGATCGACGCGTTGGGCCGTCGCTCTTTCACCAGCTCCATCGCCTTCGGTCCGAGCATCGGCAAGAACATTGCCCTGGCGTACCTGCCGCATGAATATTGCCAGGTGGGGCGCGAACTGCAGATCCAGTACTTCGCGGATATCTATCCGGTCAAGGTCGAGGCGGTAGGGTACCAATCCTTGTACGACCCGGAGAATGGCAAGCCGCGGTCCTGAGAGCGGCCATTTTTACCGGAGTTTGATCGGCGGACGTGCCTGACTGAAGACGAGCGTTGCTGCCCATCCTGCGCATCCTGCGCACGGCCAGAGAAGCCAAGACCTACGGTGTGATGGCGGTTGCAAACTGCGTCAGACGTTGCCCCTCAGCCCGTACCTCGGCCAGCAACTGGCTCCACTCGTCCGGTGGGCGTCCGCTTGCCAGCATCTTGCGGAACACCCAGTAGGCGTCGTCACTGCTCTCGTAGGCACGTTTGGTGTCCTCATCATTGACCCACGCGAACACGATCATTTGCTGGGCAAGTGGTAACGGAAGAACAGTCGGTACTGCTGGAAGAACTTCGCGCGGAACCAGTGTTTGTGATCGTCACCGAGCGTACCGCCTTGGCGGTACTCCGGTCGGGACGGATCTTGCGGGACTTCATCGAAGGCCAATTTCGTGATCGCTGCCAGTCGCTTTGTGGCGTTCTTCTTCACGTACCCAACCGGGTCCTTCTGCTTAAGGGCCTCGACCTGCCGTGCCAACGCTTCAATCTGTGCGAGGAACAGTGGGTGCGCAAATACAGTCCAGCCGTGGATGACCAGGGGCGCGGGCTTGCCTGGACTCATTCATCGTCTGCCGACAGGACGCTATTGAGTTCAACTTCGACGCTACCGACCAGCGACTGGAGCCGTTGGACGAAACCAGCATCCACGGCCGGCAGGTGTTCAGGATGGCTGCCAATGTCACGGGCCAGAAAGCCCAGGAACTGTCCGAGCACCGGGTCGTCACCCTCGGATGCCTCGGCGCGGGTCAGCACCACCTCGCCACCGGGGCGGATGGCATAGTGAATTTTGTCGCGCTTGCCAAGCCGAAGGGCGCGACGCACGGTTTCCGGCACCGTGGTCTGATAGCGGTCGGTCAGCGTGGATTCGACGTCGAAGGTGACGGGCATGGTGCTCTCCTGGCAAAGGGATTGACGCCTTGCATGGTAATGCAATCGCCTTGTTGGATCAATGCAAATGCATTGCCTGGCAGCGTAAAGTCGTGAAAGTCGTGGGGTCAAGTCGTGGGGTCAGGCCTATACCTTGCATAGAAGGTGTAGGCCTGACCCTCGACCCGCTCGACCCCGCGTCAACCCTTGCGTCCCACCCCAAACGGATTCAACACCTTCACCCCAAACCCCTTGAAATCCGCCACATTGCGCGTCACCACCGTCAGGTGGTGCAGGCGCGCGGTGGCCGCGATCATGGCGTCTTCGTACAAAGTGTCTGAGGCTTTGTGCATCAGGCGCGCCCACTCACGAAAAGTGGCGGCGTCCATGGGCAGCACGTTGTAAGCCTGAGTCACGCGCTCCAGCCATCGTTCCAGTTCGGCGGCCTTGGCGGTGTCTTGCTCGCGGGTGATTTCGATACCGGCCTGAATTTCGCCCGCAGTCACGGCAGACAGATGCAGATCGGCATCGGCCGCCGCTTGTACCCATTGCAGCACCGCACCGTGCGGTTTGGGTTTGCGCAGTTCCGACACCACGTTGGTGTCTAGCAGATACATGGTCAGCCTCTCAGCGCAGCTCGGGCGAGGGGCGGCGCTTGGCCTTGCCACGAGGTGGCACGACCAGAGTATCGGTGCGCGCGCCATCGGCCAGCAGTAGTTCCTTGAGTGAAGGGCGTGCGGCCGCCTGCAGGCGGCGCCATTCGTCTACGGGAATGAGCACGGCCGCCTGCGTACCGCGCTTGGTGACGATCTGAGGGCCGTCTTTCAGGCAGCTTTCCAGAAACTCGCTGAAGCGCGCTTTGGCGTCTTGTACTGGCCAGGTGTGCATCAGAACCTCCTTGTCTGACTAGTTAGGTGACCAGTTTATCGGATTTCGTACGGGCTTGCCAGACCCAGACCCGCTTTATCAGGCTTGGGCGGTGAACGACTGATGTGCCTGCGAGTTGCCGGGTAGGTGCCGCATGCGGCTTTCCGGGCGCGGGCTACAGTGACTGGTGCGCTAGGGAACTGTCGGGCAAACGGCGCTCGCCGACAATTTCTTCGCAAATCCCAGTTTTCTCCCGCCCCGGGGAACATCAAGCCGCGGTCCTGACGGCGGTCTGCAAAAGCGCCAAAACCAGCGGACATCGCTGGCGTATTTCAGTCGCAACTTGAGGGCAAACTTGAGGGTCAGGCCCATACCTTGTCGTTCAGCTTGACCGGCCAATTGGGCAACAGCCCGATGTGGTGCACGCGATCAGAAGGCAAGTAGCTGATCCCAATGTCACAGCAGTGCGACAGAGCCCTTGCGCACACCCGCGCTCGGCTTCAATGGGAACAGCGTAGTCAGAAACTACATCCAGGCGCCAGCGGAGTGATCCCATCAGGCCGGCGCCGCACGCGCAGCCCCGTCACTGCAGCACCATGGCGCCAAAGCAGGCGCCATTCCCATTCGTGACGCGGCACGCCCCTGTGCCGTCACCAGCCAGGAGGGTGCAGCGTGTGCCATCGGGTCGCCTGCTCATATGCATGGCCCACGCCCACCAGCATATCCTCGCTGAGCGCATTGCCCGCGAATTGCACGGACAGCGGCAGCCCATCGGTCGACAGCCCGCATGGCAGTGAAATGCTGGGCAGGCCGGAAAAGTTGAACGGAACGGTGTAGCGCATCAGCCACGGGTCGCGGCCGGCGGGAATCGGGCCGTACAGTACCTCGTGCGTGATGGGGAATGCGGCCCGTGGCGTAGCCGGGCATGCAAACACGTCGATACCGCGCATCATCGCGCGCAGTTCCCCCGTGCAGGCGGCGCGTAGCGTGTTGGCGTGGGCGTAGTCGGCGCCACTGATAACTTGGCCATGCTCCAGCCATTGCCGAAAGAACGGGCCGTATTCGGATGCGCGCGCCGGATACCACGCGCGGTGTGCGGCAAGCGCTTCGGCGGTACACAGGGTCTGCCAGGCGGGCAGGTAGGCGCGCAGCCGCTGCGGCACGGTGACAGGGACGATGATGGCACCCAGCCCTTCCATCACTTTGACGGCCTGCGCCACAGCCTCGGCAAAATCCGGAGCCATGTCGGCGCGCGCGAAGTGCTCGTCCCAGCCGATGCGCAGGCCCTTCACGCCGCGGTTCACATGGGCCAGCATGTCGGGCACCAGCTCTGGCAGGGACGTGGGATCGTTGGCGTCGCGCCCCGCGATAGCCTGCAGCACGATGCCAGTGTCTACGCTGCAGCGCGCCATCGGGCCGACATGGTCCAGCGACTCGGCCAGCGCCAACACACCGTACCGGCTGACCCGGCCCCAGGTGGGTTTGAGGCCCACAACACCGCAGGCCGCAGCGGGGTGGCGTATCGAACCGCCGGTATCTGTGCCCAGCGTGGCGTAGGCCAGGCCGGCGGCGGTCGCCGCGCCGGAACCGCTGGACGATACGCCGCTCCAGTGCGCCGGCTTCCAAGGGTTCTCCGGCACCGCAAAGTCAGGGTGGTAACCGGCCATAGCGCCTTCGGTGAGGTTGAGCTTGCCCAGCAGCACGGCACCCGCATCGCGCAGGCGCTGCACGACGGTGGCATCCCATTCGGGAACATGGTCTGACAACACACCGCACCCGCCCATGGTGCGCACCCCGCGCGTGCGGCAGAGATCCTTGACCGCCACGGGTATGCCGTGCAGCGGCCCGCGGTATCGACCGGCCTGGATCTCGTTTTCCGCGTTGCGCGCCTGCTCCATCGCCAGGTCCGCGGTCAAGGTGGCATAGGACTTCAGGCGCGGGTCCAGCGTGGTGATGCGATCGAGCAGAGCACGTGTTATGTCCACAGGAGACAGCTCCTTTGTCGAAATCAACGCCGACAGGCTGGCGATCGTCTGGTAGTGCAAAGGGTTCTGGTCCATGGGTCAGGCGGATCATGTTACAGCGTGGCAATCGTTGTCCCCAGGCGCTGCGCTTGCTTGTTGGGTGAACGCCGTCAGAAGCACTGATCAACTGACCGTTGAAGCGACCAATTGCCATGAGCTGCCGTGCGTCCGGATCATAAGGGCATGTAAAGTGGAACACGCAGCGACACGGGGTTTCGTCGGCTGATCGAAAGTCAATGCCTGGAAAACCGACCGAGCCGCTGCACGCAAAACCATCCAGTGGAGGTTTACGAGACCGGAGATAGTCCGAAAAATCGGGCGTGATCAGGTTTCACACCTCACGTGTTGGTGTACACGAGTCGTTCAAATGAACCAACCCTTTTCGGCCAAGCGGTTGTCGTTCATATCGTAGCGCGGGTGAGGCTCCAGCCCCCGCAGTTTCGTCAGGCAGCCATCCAGCTGATCTCCAAATGCGTAACAAATCAGCCCGGCCTCATCCGATATCAGCGACTGGCATTCAGCGTACATGCTCTTGCGCTTGGCTTCATCCAGTTCGACGCGTGCATCAACTACAAGCTTGTCCAGTGTTGGATTCGAGTAGTGGGTGTCGTTCCAAGGTTGACCGGTCAGGAATGCCTGCGACAACTGCATATCCGCCGTGGGGCGTGTCGACCAGTAGACCGCGCAGAATGACGCCTTGAGCCATACGTTTGACCAGTAGCCGTCACTGGACACGCGCTTGATATCTATACCGAGGTCCGCCTTCTTGGCGGACTCCTGGAACAGGATTGCGGCATCCGTGGCGCCGTTGTAGGCACCTTCGGCCACTTGCAGTTCCACGGACCCGCTGAAGCCCGACTTCTTGAGGTGGAATGCGGCCTTGTCGGGGTCATACGGGCGCTGGACTTGTTGTGGGTTGTAGTACTTGTTCCGCGGACTGATGGTGTGGTCGTTGGCGATCGTCGCGTACCCGGAGAAGACGTTTTCAACTATCTTGGCGCGATCGATCCCGTACTTCAAGGCAAGTACGAGATCTCTACTTGTGAACGGATCACGATCGGTCTGGGCGGCGAATGCGAAACGCGATCCTGCGGCTTCGTTGCGGACCACCTTCAATGAGTTGTTCTTGGCCAGAAACCCGACGGTCTTGGGGTCCAGACGGTTGACGGCATCGACCTGACCGGTGACGAGAGCCTGTGTCCGCGCCGTGCCGTCGGTGATGTAGCGCAGTTCGACCATGTCGAAGTTGCCGCGGCCCGGCTTCCAGTAGTTGCCAGGCTTGCGCTTGGCCAGCACGCGGGTTCCGGGCGAGAACTCGACGAGCGTATAGGCACCGGTTCCATCAGGCTTGGAAAAGTCGGTAGTGCCTGCGGGGACGATCATGAGGTGGAAGTCGGAGAAGACAAACGGCAGATCCGCGTTGCCCGACGACAGTGTTATTTGAATCTGGTTTGGTGATGTTTTCTTGATCTCCTTTATGGGCTCCAGAATACTTTTGGCCGGCGACTTCGATTCGCCCCGGTGCAGATTGAGTGAATAGATCACGTCGTCGGCATCGAGTGTCTTTCCGGAGCCGAAGGTAATTCCCTTGCGGATGTTGAATATCCACTCGGTCGCCCCAGGTTTGGACTCCCAGCTCTCGGCAAGTTCCGGCGTGGCATTTCCTGCTGCATCGATCTCAACCAGGTTGTTCCAGAACATCAGGCAGTAGGCAACTGGAATCAGTGACGCAATGGTGCGCGGGTCAAGCGTGGCCGCCGATGCACGACTCAGCAGCCAGTTGAGCGAGAACGTGAGCCTCCGCATCGTCATGCGCTTGGGCTTTAGCGCGTGCACAACCGCGGTCCCTGTCACTGCGAATTGATCTATCGTAGCTGGACGGATCCTTTGCCCGAGAGGTTTTGGCCAAGGCGGGCGAACCCGCTTGGCCTGATGCGCATGCGTGCGTATCAGCCGGGTGCAGAGCACGTGTTTTGGGCGAAGAATATTCGGTAAACCAGCGTGATGGGCTGTGTTTCACGCAATTGCCGCTTGCGGCGGGCGTGGGAGACGTTGCTATTTCCAAAAGGCTGGTAGTTGGATGTCCTGTTCCCGATTCGCCAGCCCGTAATGGTCGGCCGCAATCCTGGCAGCCGGGTAATTGAACTGCAAGCAAACTTCGGGGAACAGGAAATGCAATTGGAGCGTTTCAATCAACTCTGACAGCAGTTCATTAACGCGACGCAGACCGCGCTCACGCAGCCTGAAAGCGACACCCAGGCTGCGATCATTGTGCTGATCTACGCGATTGCCTTCTTCGTCGCCAAACGGGTGCGCAAATACGCGCCGGTACTCGACGACCAGCGCATTACCGACGCTTCGCATTCGGTCCTGCGTTTCATCGCCAACTGCGGAAACCTGATCTTCCCGTTAACCGCCATCGTGTTGCTGCGCGTCTCGGCTGAACTCAGCCGCACGCTTCTGGATCACGACTGGCTGTTCAGGACCGCCCTGACCATTGTGATGCTGATGCTGTTCATCTCCGCAGTCAACGATTTCGTCGGTAGTGCCTTTGTGCGACAGATGTTCAAATTGATCGGTATCCCGCTGCTGTTGCTGCATCTGCTCGGCCTGCTGGATGACCTTGTCCGAGTCCTCGAATCGATCTCGGTCAACGTTGGCAATATCGAGCTCTCGGCCTACGGCATCGTACGGGTCGCCAGCATCCAGTTGCGAAGTTCGACCAGCGTATCGAAGGGCCCATAAGGCAGGTAGGTCCAATTCCGGCCTGCTCCGTCGGCGCGCAATACGTCGAAAAGACCGCTTGCGTGGGCCGCGACATCGGTTGGAATCACGCTGCAATAACGACCCGCCATGGCGGTGTTTGGCGGTCGCGAGCGGGGAAACGCCATGGCCAGCGGTGCGCCGACCGGTTGGCCCAGTGCGTTGCGGTGAGCGGTCATCAACAGGGTCCTGGATAATTGTGGTTATCTGCCGCGGGTCGGCAGGCGCGCTGGCTGGTTGCCACGCCGCGAAACTGGGCAGTCTTGCCATGCCGTTGGCGCATTGACTGCGGGCCAGGCACGCGCATGGACACCGAGCCGGCGTAACATCCTATACAGCGAGCCAACGCGCACTCAGGCTATGCAGACCATGGTGGGGCGGTATCGGTTCGCAATACATATTCGGGACAAGCTAATGGAAAAACCGCCTGCGGGCACACTTCGTTTTGGTCGATTGCTGGTGGTTTGCCTGTTGGCGGTGGCTTTTTGCGGCTGGCTGGTGTGGTTCGCAATAAACTATTTGCCCGATTGCTGCGGTCCGTGATCTGCCGTGACTGATTCACATGTTTTTTTGGCATCTCGTCACCCGCCTGGGTGAGGCTCAGATCCTGTTGCCTGCGGCCATGTTGGCGGCAGTGTCCTGCGCCATGCGGCATCGCAGCTGGCGAACAGCCTGTTGGTGGCTGGTGCTGCTGGCGTCGGCGACCTTGCTCACCCTGGCCAGCAAGCTGGCGTTCATCGGCTGGGGCCTGGGTTGGGCGGAGCTCGATTTCACGGGCGTGTCCGGCCATACCATGTTGGCCGCTGCCTTGTATCCGCTGCTGCTGGCCGCGTTGATTCCAGCGCGCACGCCGGCGGGACGACGCTGTGTTGTGGGGCTTGGCATCGGGCTGGCGCTGCTGATCGGTGTGTCACGGGTGGTTGTCGGCGTCCATTCCTGGTCCGAGGTGCTCGCTGGTCTTGCCCTCGGCGCGATGGTGACCGCCGCGGTCATGGTGGGACGACCCGCTGCGCGGGAGCGGTCGGGCCTGTCGTCGTCCGCGGGATCTTCCATGGGGGCGTTATTGATGCCACTGTTGATCGCAGCATGGCTGACAGTGACGTTCGCCAGCGCGCCCCTTTTCAGCAGCCATGCCGTGGTCACACGTTTGTCGCTCACGCTGGCTGGTCATGCGACGGCGCATACCCGAGCCGGCATGTTGCGCGCAATGGAGCGTAGGAACTCGCCCGTGGACAGCGGGGCTTGAATACATAAGCACGGTGCGGCGATCCGTACCGTTGAAACAGACCGCCGCCAGGTGGCAGTGCATGTCAACGATGGTTAATGGCCACCAGCCACCAGCCACCAGCCACCGGTCACCAGCCGACGCAGACGCCACTAAACGCCGCGCGCGCGTCCGGCCTTGAAGCGTGTCCGAAACCCGCCAAAGTCGCGCGCATCCAGCGCCGCCCGGATCTCCCGCATCAGATTGAGGTAATAGTGCAGGTTGTGGATGCTGGCCAGCATCGGGCTGAGCATTTCGCCGCAGCGCTCCAGGTGGTGCAGGTAGGCGCGTGAAAATCCGTCGCGGCCGCCCTGGTCGTAGGCGACACCGGAACTGCCCGCACAAGCGTAGCAGGTGCAGCTGCTGTCGAGTGGCGTCGGGTCGGCCTTGTGGCGCGCGTTGCGGATCTTCAGGTCGCCGAAACGGGTGAACAGGCTGCCATTGCGCGCATTGCGGGTGGGCATCACGCAGTCGAACATGTCCACGCCCTGTGCCACGCCCTCGATCAGGTCTTCCGGCGTGCCGACCCCCATCAGGTAGCGCGGCTTGTCGGCAGGCAGTCGGTGCGGCGTGTGCGCCATGATGCGCAGCATCTCGTCCTTGGGTTCGCCGACACTCACGCCGCCGACCGCATAGCCCGGGAAATCCATTTCCACCAGCTGATCCAGCGATTCCTGGCGCAGGTGTTCGAACATGCCGCCTTGCACGATGCCGAACAGGGCATTCGGATTCTCCAGTCGGTCAAACTCTGTCTGGCACCGCTTGGCCCAGCGCAGGCTCAGCTCCATCGACTGACGCGCCTCGTCCTCGGTCGTCAGTTGTCCCTTGGTCTTGGGTTCGACGGAGATATAGGGGGTGCATTCGTCGAACTGCATGACGATGTCGGAGTTCAGGATGGTCTGGATCTGCATCGAGATCTCGGGTGTCAGGAATAACTTGTCGCCATTCACCGGCGACGAGAACCTGACGCCTTCTTCCGAGATCTTGCGCATCTCGCCCAGCGACCAGACCTGGAATCCGCCCGAATCGGTCAGGATGGGTTTGTCCCATTGCTCGAACGCGTGCAGACCGCCGAACTGCTTGACGATGTCCAGCCCCGGACGCATCCACAAATGGAAGGTGTTGCCCAGGATGATCTGCGCGTCCATGTCGCGCAGGCTTTGCGGGGTCACGCCCTTGACGGTGCCATAGGTGCCCACCGGCATGAAGATCGGTGTCTGCACCACGCCATGGTTCAGCGTCAGGCGGCCGCGCCGTGCGTGGCTGCCGGGGTCGTCGCCCTGAGCGCCGTCGGTCTTGAGAATGTCGAATTGCAGCATGGGGGTGTCTGAGTCAGGGGCCGCGGCGCGCCAGCAGCATGGCGTCACCGTAGCTGAAGAAGCGGTAGGCGCGGGCGATGGCGTGCTGGTACAGGCCGCGGATGTGCTCATACCCGGCGAATGCGCTGACAAGCATCATCAGCGTCGACTTGGGCAGGTGAAAGTTGGTGATCAGGACGTCGACCACCTTGAAGGCAAACCCGGGCGTGATGAAGATGTCGGTGTCGCCGCTGGTGTTGCCGGTCGCCGCCCAGCTCTCCAGCGTGCGTACGGTGGTGGTGCCGACGGCGATGACACGCCCGCCGCGCGCCTTGCACGCGGCGATGGCTTGTTGCGTCGCCAGCGGTATCTGGTACCACTCGCTGTGCATGTGGTGCTCGGACAGGTTCTCGGTCTTGACTGGCTGGAAGGTGCCGGCGCCCACGTGCAGCGTGACAAAAGCATGCGGTATGTCGCATGCAGCCAGCTGCGCGAGCATCGCCTCGTCGAAATGCAGGGCCGCGGTTGGTGCCGCGACGGCACCGGTGTGGCGCGCGAACACGGTCTGGTAACGCGCCGCGTCATCGGCCGAGTCGTCGTGTTCTATGTAAGGAGGCAGTGGTACATGGCCGTGCCGCTCCATCAGTGTGTACGGATCGTCGCCGGCGTCGTTGGACAAAACGAAGCGGAACATGCCCCCGTCGGCATCGGGCCAGCGCCCGAGCAAGGTGGCGCGCACGCTGTCCTTGCTGCCGTCCTTTGCCAGCAACGCCAGCGTGGTGCCGACTTCCGGCTTCTTGCTGACCCGCATATGGGCCGCAACCTGGTTGCCCGTGAGCACCCGCTCGATCAGCAACTCGACCTTGCCGCCAGTGGGCTTTTCGCCGAACAGCCGTGCTTTCATGACCCGTGTGTCGTTGAGCACCAGCAGGTCGCCCGGTGCCAACTGGCCGGGCAGATCACTGAAAACCCGATCGACCGCCGCCGCACCGGTGCCATCGAGTAAACGCGATGCGGTGCGTTGCGCCGCCGGATGCTGGGCGATCAGCTCGGGCGGCAGCGTGAAGTCGAAATCGGAAAGGGTGTGGGCGCGCGGCGCGCTTATCGGATGTGGATGCATGTGCTTGAGGGCTGGACTGGCCCGTGCCAAGGTGGGATGAAGAAAGGGCAGAATTGTCCCATGACTGCCGCGCCCGCCGCCAAACCCCCACGAACACCGAAGAAGGCATCGCAGAGCGTTGCTGCGAGCGCTCCGGTCAAGTCGCCGATGGTCAGGGCGATGGAGAAAATGGGCTTGCGGCGCGACATCGACCTGGCCCTGCACTTGCCGCTGCGGTATGAGGACGAGACCCGCATCATCGCGCTCGCCGATGCCCGTGACGGTACCTCCGTGCAGTTCGAGGCCACTGTGCGCAGCTCGGAGATCACGTTCCGCCCGCGCCGCCAACTGGTGGTCGTTGTGCAGGACGGCGCAGAAACCTGTACGTTGCGGTTCTTCAATTTCTACCCGTCGATGCAAAAGGCGATGGCCGACGGCAACCGTATCCGCATCCGGGGCGAGGTACGCGGCGGCTTTCTGGGCTGGACCATGGTGCATCCGGTGGTGTCCGTCGGCAGTGCGGAACTTCCAACCGCCCTTACGCCGGTGTATCCCACCGGTGCCGGCTTGCCGCAGGCCTATTTGCGCAAGGCCATCGGTGGAGCCCTGCACCGGGTCGATCTGTCCGAGACCATCGCCCCGGCGCAACTGCCGCAGCTGCATGGCGAACCCCTGTGGAGCCTGCGCCAGGCGCTGCAATTCCTGCACCATCCCCGGCCGGACGTCGCGCTGGCCACGCTGGAAGACCACAGCCATCCGGCCTGGCAGCGGCTCAAGGCCGAGGAGCTGCTGGCCCAGCAGCTGTCCCAGCTGCAATCGCGCCGTGCGCGTGACAGCCTGCGCGCGCCGGCACTGAGGGCGCGCGAGCAGGGCCTGCGCGACTGTCTGCGCGCAGCGTTGCCGTTTTCGTTGACCGGCGCGCAGCAGCGGGTGAGCCGGGAGATTGCGCAGGACCTGGGTCGGCCGGTTCCGATGCACCGCCTGCTGCAGGGGGATGTCGGCTCCGGCAAGACGGTGGTGGCCGCCCTGGCCGCGGCGATCTGTATCGATGGCGGTTACCAGTGCGCCCTGATGGCGCCCACCGAGATCCTGGCAGAGCAGCATTTCCGCAAGCTCATCGGCTGGCTGGAGCCGCTGGGCATCAAGACCGCCTGGCTGACCGGCAGTCAGAAGGCAAAAGAGCGTCGCGAGATGCTGGCGCTGATCGCCTCTGGCGAGGCCGCGTTGGTGATCGGTACCCATGCGGTGATCCAGGACAAGGTGGTGTTTCGCCGTCTGGCGCTGGCCATCATCGACGAGCAGCACCGGTTCGGGGTGGCGCAGCGGCTGGCCCTGCGCAGCAAGGTACTGCAGCCCGATGCACCAGGCACGCCGGTCGACCCGAACGGGGCACCCGGCGCGGAGCCGGCGCCGCGCGACCCGGATGAAGGCCAGCCGCGTGAGCCGCACCTGCTGATGATGAGCGCCACGCCGATTCCGCGCACGCTGGCGATGGGCTATTACGCCGACCTGGATGTGTCGACCATCGACGACCTGCCGCCCGGGCGCACACCCATCGTCACCAAGCTCGTGAACGCGTCGCGCCGCGAGGAGGTGGTGTCGCGCATCCGCGACCAGCTGGCGCAAGGCCGGCAGGTGTATTGGGTCTGCCCGCTGATCGAAGAGAGCGAAGCGCTGGATCTGACCAATGCGACCGAAACCCATGCTGCGTTGAGCGAGGCCCTGACCTGTGCGACTCCCGGGGCCGTCGCTCCGGTGGAGGTGGGATTGCTGCATTCGCGCATGCCGGTGGCAGAAAAAAAGGCGGTGATGGACCGTTTTGTCACTGGCCGGATGGGTGTGCTGGTCAGCACAACGGTGATCGAGGTCGGTGTCGACGTGCCGAATGCCTCGCTGATGGTGGTGGAACATGCCGAGCGTTTCGGACTGTCGCAACTGCACCAGTTGCGCGGCCGGGTAGGGCGCGGCGCTGCCGCCTCGGCCTGCGTGCTGATGTTTTCCACCGGCGATGCGCCGCGCCTGGGCGAGACGGCCCGGGCCCGTCTCAAGGCCATGCTCGATACCGCCGACGGTTTCGAGATCGCCCGTCGTGATCTGGAAATCCGCGGACCCGGCGAGTTTCTGGGGGCACGCCAGTCGGGTGCCGCCCTGCTGCGTTTTGCCGACCTGGCCACCGACAGCGACCTGCTGGAATGGGCACGCGGCGCCGCAGCGCAGATGCTGGACCAGGACCCGGAACGCGCCCAGCAACATGTAACCCGCTGGCTGGGGGGACGGGCCGAGTTCTTGAAGGCATGAGCCGCTGGGCCGCCCCAAGGCGAATCCCGTAGCGCGAAGCGCGCAGGGTTGTCAGTGAGCCGCTGGGCCGCCCCAAGGCGAATCCCGTAGCGCGAAGCGCGCAGGGTTGTCAGTGAGCCGCTGGGCCGCCCCAAGGCGAATCCCGTAGCGCGAAGCGCGCAGGGTTGTCAGTGAGCCGCTGGGCCGCCCCAAGGCGAATCCCGCAGCGGGCGGCGCGCGAAGTGGTGCATGGCAGCGGTCGCGCGCGTACGACAATGCGGACATGACCCTGACAGAACTCAAGTACATCGTGGCCGTGGCACGCGAACGGCATTTCGGCAAGGCGGCCGAGGCCTGCCATGTGTCGCAGCCGACCTTGTCCGTGGCGGTGAAGAAGCTCGAGGAAGAACTCGACCTCAAGCTATTCGAACGCAGCGCCAACGAAGTGACGGTGACGCCACTGGGCGAAGAGGTGGTGCGCCAGGCACAGACAGTGCTGGAACAGGCCGCCGGTATCCGCGAGATCGCCAAACGTGGCAAGGACCCGCTGGCCGGCCCGCTGCGGCTCGGAGTGATCTACACCATTGCACCGTATCTGCTGCCCGACCTGGTACGCCAAGTGATCGAACGCACGCCGCAGATGCCGCTGATGCTGCAGGAGAACTTCACCGTCAAGTTGCTGGAAATGCTGCGCATGGGCGAGCTCGATTGCGCCATCCTGGCCGAACCCTTTCCCGATACCGGACTGGCCATCGCACCGTTGTACGACGAGCCGTTCGTAGCGGCTTTGCCGCGCGACCACCCGCTGGCCAAGGGCAAGTCGATCACAGCGGAGCAGCTCAAGAAGGAAACCATGCTGCTGCTGGGCACCGGCCACTGTTTCCGCGACCATGTGCTCGAGGTGTGCCCCGAATTCGCCCGGTTTTCGGGCACCGCCGAAGGTATCCAGCGCAGTTTCGAAGGTTCCTCGCTGGAGACCATCAAGCACATGGTCGCTGCCGGCATGGGTGTGACCCTGGTGCCGCGGCTCGGTGTGCCCGCCGAGGCCCTGGCGGGCACACCGGAACGGCGCAAGAATAAAGACCCATTTATCCGTTATCTGCCGGTCAGCGACCCCGGCGGTAGCGAGCCGCCGACGCGCCGGGTGGTGCTGGCCTGGCGCCGCAGCTTCACCCGCTACGAAGCCATCGCGGCGCTGCGCAATGCGGTGTATGCCTGCGAACTGCCTGGCGTGAAGCGGCTGTCATGAGCGCCGCTGGGCCGCTCCCAAGGCGCTCGCAGCGCAGCCCGCAGGGCGAAGGTATTCGAGTAAGCAAGGTGGCGCACGACAGGGGGCGGTAATGGAATCGAAGCGTCCGACGCGACTGGCCTTGTACCTGCAACTCATCCGGTGGGACCGGCCGGCCGGATGGCTGCTGCTGCTATGGCCGACGCTGAGCGCCTTGTGGATCGCGGCCGGCGGTTTCCCGGGCTGGTATCTCGTGCTCGTTTTCACGCTGGGAACCGTGCTGATGCGCAGCGCCGGCTGCTGCATCAACGACGTGGCGGACCGCGAGTTTGATAAACATGTCAAACGCACCGCACAGCGCCCGGTCACCAGTGGTGCGGTGTCCGTCGCCGGGGCATTGTGGCTGGGCGCGGGGCTGGCCCTGCTGGCATTTGCGCTGGTGCTGACGACAAACCGGCTCACGATTGTGCTGTCGTTCGCCGCGTTGCTGGTAACGGTGCTGTACCCCTATTCGAAACGTGTCGTGTCGATGCCGCAGGCGGTCCTGGGCGTCGCCTTCAGTTTCGGCATTCCGATGGCTTTCGCCGCCGTGCGCGGTACCGATGCCGTGGGTTGGGCGGAGCTGCATGCCGCGGTGCCATCGCTGGCGTGGCTGCTGCTGCTGGGCAACCTGTTCTGGGTACTGGCCTACGACACTGAATACGCCATGGTCGATCGCGATGACGACCTGCGTATCGGCATCAAGACATCGGCGATCACGCTGGGGCGTTACGACGTGGCGGCGGTGATGGCGTTTTATGCCATTTACCTCGCCGTCTGGACCACGCTGGTGTGGCCGCTGGTCGGCTCAGCCTGGTTCCTGGCAGGCGTGGCAGCGGCTGTCGCGCAGGCGGCCTGGCATGGCTGGTTGATCCGCGAGCGCCGGCGCGAGCCCTGTTTCAAGGCGTTTCGGCTGAACCACTGGGTCGGCTTCGCGGTGTTTTGCGGCGTTGCGCTGGGGTACGCCGCGGCCTGAATGCGGCGCCGCTGCAGGCCAGCCGCACGGGACTCAGCTGCTGCCGAACTCCTGGCCCATGGCACGGGCCCGGTCGCGCGCCGCAAGCATGGCCTGCTGGAGCAGTTCGCCCATGTGCGATGCCTGCATCGACGTGATCGCTGCGTGCGTGGTGCCCCCCTTGGACGTGACGCGCTGGCGCAGCACCTGCGGCGCTTCGTCGGAACTGCGTGCCAGCTCCGAGGCTCCGGCAAATGTCGCCACGGCCAGCTGATGCGCCTGCTCCCGGCTCAGGCCCATCTGCAGGCCGGCATCGGTCATGGCTTCGAGGAAGAAAAACACATAGGCGGGGCCGGAGCCCGAGACCGCGGTGACGGCGTCGAGCTTGTCTTCGGTGTCTACCCACAGGAACTCGCCGGTGTTGCGGATGATCTGCTCCACGCTGGTCTTCTCACCGTCGCTGATGCCAGCTCGCGGATACAGCGCGGTAATGCCCTTGCCGATCAGCGCCGGTGTGTTGGGCATGGCCCGCACAATCCGCTCGTTGCCCAGCCATTGCGCGATGCTGTCGCTGGGAATGCCGGCCGCCACGCTCAGGTGCAGGGCCGATCGGGTATGGGCCGCAACGTGCTCCGTGGCTTCCTTGAAGGTCTGGGGTTTGACGGCCCAGACCACGGTGCCAGACCGCGCCAGAAACGGCCCGGGCGCAGCCTGCGCGAAGACGCCGAAGGTGTCGCGCAGACGGTCGCGGGCTTCGACCCAGGGCTCGACGACCGAGATGGACTCGGGAGCGCTGCCTTGCCGGATAAGCCCCTGGATGATGGCGCTGGCCATGTTGCCGCCGCCAATGAAAGTGATGTGGTTGTTCATGGTGTGTGCCCCGCTGCGCCCATCATGCGACAACATGCCGGGCTAAACGCTGCAGTTTAGGGTGCGTCGGCCTCTCACGCTCTCACGCCACGGATTGCCGCACCGCATGTTCCCATCGGTCCATCAGGCCCTGCGCCTGGTCGGGCGGCATGGTTGGCTCGAAGCGCCGCTCGGCCTGCCAAAGACCTGTCAACTCATCGGTGCTGCGGTAGATGCCCGTTGCCAGCCCCGCCAGGTAGGCCGCCCCCAGTGCCGTCGTCTCGGTCACGGCAGGGCGCACGACCGGTATGCCCAGCAGGTCTGCCTGGAACTGCATCAGCAGATCGTTGACGCAGGCTCCACCGTCGACACGCAGTTCCTGCACCGCGCCGCTGCCAGCGTCGAGCGCGTCGCGCGTCATCGCCTTTAACAGGGCAGCGCTCTGATAAGCGATGCTCTCCAACGCAGCACGCGCGATGTGCGCGATGGTGCTGCCGCGCGTAAGACCGGTGATGGTGCCGCGCGCGTCCGGTTTCCAGTACGGCGCGCCGAGGCCGGTAAATGCCGGCACCATGATCACACCACCGGAGTCCGGTACGCTCTCGGCCAAGGCCTGCACCTCGCCGCTGGCCTGGATCGCCTTCAGACCGTCGCGCAACCACTGTACAACCGCGCCGCCCACAAAGACGCCGCCTTCAATTGCGTACTGGGCCTGATCGCTGGTCTGGGCCGCACTGGTCGTGAGCAATCCGTTGTGCGAGGTTTGAAACTGGGCGCCGGTGTGCATCAGCATGAAGCAACCCGTGCCATAGGTGTTTTTGACCATGCCGGCCTTGAAGCAGGCCTGCCCGAACAAGGCACTTTGCTGGTCACCGGCCACACCACCGATGGTGATGGCATGGCCCAGATGGCTGGCGTCGATCTCGCCAAACAGGGCGCTTGAGGGTTTCACCTGCGGCATCATCGCCGCGGGAATGTCCAGCGCCTGCAGCAGATCCGGGTCCCACTGGTTGGTGTGGATATTGAACAGCATCGTGCGCGCGGCGTTGCTGACGTCGGTGGCGTGAACGGTGCCCCCGGTCAGGTGCCAGATCAGCCAGCTGTCGACGGTGCCGAATGCCAGTTCGCCGTTGGCGGCCCGTTGGCGCGCGCCCGGCACCTGGTCCAGGATCCACTTGAGTTTGGTGGCGGAAAAATAGGCGTCGATCAGCAGCCCGGTCTTGGCCAGGATCGTGTCGGCCATGCCACTGTCGCGCAGCGCAATACAGGTGGGTTCGGCGCGCCGGTCTTGCCATACGATCGCGTTGTGGATCGGAGTGCCGGTCGCCCGATCCCACACGACGGTGGTTTCGCGCTGGTTGGTGATACCGACGGCGTGCACCTCGCTGGCCTGGATGCCGGCCTTGAGAAGCACCTCGCGCGCCGTCGCCAGTTGGGTGCGCCAGATCTCCTGCGGATCGTGCTCCACCCAGCCGGGTTGCGGGTAGATCTGCGTGATTTCCTGTTGCGCCTGGGCCACCGGGCGTCCCTGTGCGTCGAATACGATGCTGCGCGAACTCGAGGTGCCCTGGTCCAGGGCGAGCAAATAGGTCATGGTGCGGGGGTCGGTGTTGGGTGAAGACTGGGCGCATGCGACCCACGCGGGGCACACACATCGCACCGCACGCCGGCTTCCGCCAGCAAGGCGGCAAACGGCTCCGGTGGCGGCGCATCGGTGAACAGGCGGTCGATCTGGCTCAGGTTTGCCACCGCGACCATGGCCTGGCGCTGGAACTTGCTGTGGTCGGCTGCGAGCCATACCTCGCGCGCATGCGAAATGATGGTTTGTGACACCTTGACCTCCTGGAAGTCGAAATCGCGCAGCGAGCCGTCACTTTCAATGCCGGAGATGCCGATGATGGCGATGTCGACCTTGAACTGGCGAATGAAGTCCACGGCCGCCTCGCCAACGATGCCGCCATCGTGACTGCGCACGATACCGCCAACCACGATCACTTCGCTACGGCTGTTGGCGCTCAGTATGCTGGCGACGTTCAGGTTATTGGTGATGACCCGCAAGCCGGTGTGTTTCATCAGCTCCCTGGCGATCGCCTCTGTGGTGGTGCCGATGTTCAGGATCAGCGCGCAGTCATTTGGGACCGCTGCCGCAACCGCCCGGGCGATGTTGGTCTTTTCGTGCGCATATAGGTGCTCGCGCTTCTTGTGCGCCATGTTTTCTACGGTGGATCCCGGTACCCGCACGCCGCCGTGAAAGCGCAGCAGCAATCTTTCGTCTGCCAGTTTCTGAACATCGCGTCGTACGGTCTGCAGGCTCACGTCGAGCTGCGCGGCCAGTTGCTCGACCGAGGCAAAGCTCAGCGACTGGACGATGGTGAGTAATTTGAGTTGACGGGGATTGGGGTGCATAGGAGAGGATAACGTCGACGTGCAAAGGCCTGGTAACTCTAATTCGAAAGAAAAAGAACAAATACAGGGTAAATACTAGTTAGAAAAGAATAAAAACGAACAAGAATCAACATCTTCGAAGAAATTTCTTTGATTTGTTATTTCAATCGTTAAGGGTAACGTGATGCAGTTGACTCTGGAGAGCATCGTCAAGAGGGTAGGGCCACAAACCTGGCTGCACCCGATGAGCATCGCGCCGCGCAGCGGATCGGTGACGGTGCTGCTGGGGGCCACGCAGGCGGGCAAGACCAGCCTGATGCGCATCATGGCGGGACTCGACGTGCCATCGAGCGGCCGCGTGCTGGTTGATGGCCGCGACGTGGTGGGTGTGTCGGTGCGCGAGCGCAATGTCGCCATGGTGTACCAACAGTTCATCAACTATCCCTCCCTGCGTGTGCGCGACAACATTGCGTCGCCGTTGAAGCTGCGCCGCGAAAAAGACATCGATCAGCGTGTGCGTGCGCTGGCCGAGAAGCTGCATATCGAGATGTTCCTCGATCGGTACCCGGCGGAACTCTCGGGTGGGCAGCAGCAGCGCGTGGCTTTGGCGCGCGCCCTGGCCAAGGACGCGCCGTTGATGTTGCTCGACGAACCGCTGGTCAACCTGGACTACAAACTGCGCGAAGAGTTGCGCGACGAATTGACCGCGCTGTTCGCCGCGGGCGACTCGACAGCTATCTACGCAACGACGGAGCCTGGTGAGGCCTTGCTGCTGGGTGGGTACACCGCGGTCATGGACGCAGGCGACCTGCTGCAATATGGACCGACCGCAGAAGTCTTTCACAATCCGATATCGCTGCGTGTGGCGCGTGCCTTCAGCGATCCGCCCATGAACCTACTGGCGGGGACGACCAACCCGGATGGCGCCGTTGGCGTTCAGCTGCAGGGAGGGCCTTCGATCCAACTGCCGCTGTCGACGGCCGGATCGGTCGCGGTGACCGTCGGCATGCTCAAGCCAGGGCTGCCGGTCGTGAATGCCGACGGCACGCCCAAATGGCGTATGGCGCCCGGACCCAACGGCCCCTATTGGAAGCAGGGCATGCAAAACGGCTATCAGGATGTTGGCTCCTGGACGTTTTTCAAGAATCACGACGCCGACAAGGTGGCCGCGGCCTGGCTTTACGCGCAGTTCGTGACCGCAAAGACCACATCGCTGAAAAAGACCATGGTCGGCTTGACCCCGATCCGGGAGTCGGACATCCAGTCGCAGGCCATGACCGACATGGCGCCCAAGCTCGGTGGCCTGGTGGAGTTCTACCGCAGCCCGGCACGCGTGGCCTGGACGCCGACCGGCACCAATGTGCCGGATTACCCCAAACTGGCACAGTTGTGGTGGAAAAACGTAGCCGTCGCGGTGACTGGCGAGAAAACGCCCCAGGCGGCGATGGACAATCTGGCCGAGGAGATGGATAGCGTGATGGCGCGATTGGAGCGTGCCGGTATGGCCGTGTGCCCGCCCAAGCTCAATGCCAAGAGCGATCCGGGCAAATGGCTGAGCGACAAGGGCGCGCCATGGGCGAAACTGGCCAATGAAAAGCCCAAGGGTGAAACCATCGCGTACGACACACTGTTGAGCGCCTGGAAAAACGGCAAGGTGCGTTGATTCGCGCCAAGCCGGTGCCTTTGGCATGAGCAGTGGCCGTGTGGACAGTCGGATCACACGGCCATTCTTTTATTTGGCGATTGCTGTTTGAGGGAAAGCAATTGGCCCGATGCATTGAATCTTGAGGAAGCCGGACCTATGGGAACCCAAACGCAGCCATTACCGACCCGGCGCGACGCATTGATCGATCGGCTGGCACAGGGCAAGAGCTACGACGTGGCTGTGGTCGGCGGCGGGGCGACCGGCCTTGGAGTTGCGCTGGACGCTGCGCTGCGCGGTTTTTCGGTGGTGCTGGTCGAGTCGCACGACTTTGCCAAAGGCACCTCGTCACGAGCCACCAAACTGGTGCACGGTGGCGTGCGTTATCTGGCGCAGGGCAACTTTGCGCTGGTGCGCGAGGCCTTGCATGAACGCACAACCCTGCTCAACAACGCGCCACACCTGGCGCAGCCGCTTGCGTTTGTGATGCCGTCCTACAAATGGTGGGAGACCCCGTTTTACGGGGTCGGCCTGACTGCATACGACCTGCTGGCCGGCAAGGCCGGTCTGGGCAAAACCCGGCTGCTGGGCCGCGCGCGGACGATGGCGTTGTTGCCCAACGCCCGCAGTGACGGTTTGCGCGGCGGCGTGCAATATTGGGATGGGCAGTTCAACGACGCCCGTCTGGCGCTGGCGCTGGCGCGCAGCGCCGCGGCGCAAGGTGCGTTGCTGGTTAACTATTGCCGCGCCGACGACCTGATCAGTGAGGCCGGCAAGATCGCCGGCTTGCAATGTACCGACACGGAGTCGGGCCGGTCGTTCCCGGTGCGGGCCCGCTGCGTGATCAACGCGACCGGGGTCTGGGTCGACGACCTGCGGCAAAAGGACGGCCAGGCGCACCCCGCCGACGGGCGCAAGCCGACCCGCGCCATGGTGGCGCCGAGCCAGGGTGTCCATATGGTGGTCGACCGGTCGTTCCTGCCGGGCGACATCGGCCTGATGGTCCCCAAGACGGCGGACGGTCGGGTGTTGTTCGCCGTACCCTGGCTGGGCAAGGTCATCCTGGGCACCACCGATACGCCGCGCAATGATCTGGCGCGTGAGCCCGAATCATTCGACGAAGAGGTGCAGTTCATCCTTTCGGAAGCCGCGCAGTACCTGCAGCGCGCCCCGACGCGCGCCGACGTTCGCAGCATCTGGGTCGGGCTGCGGCCCCTGGTCAAGCCGCAAAACGATGAGGGCGATAACACCAAGGGGCTGAGCCGAGAACATACGGTGCTGGTCAGCCGCAGCGGACTTGTGACAGTTACCGGCGGAAAGTGGACCACCTACAGAGCCATGGCCGAGGACGTGTTGCAAGCGTGTTTCGACAAGGCCTTGTTGCCGGCCCGGGCGGCCGGCGTGACAGAGCGATTCAGGCTCACCGGGGCGACGCAGCCTACGGCGGTGGCTCCCGAATCGATCAGTCATGCCCCGGGCCCGCATAGTTATGGTGATGAGCAGTCATTGCTGCAGTCCCTGCCCGGGGCCGATATCGCGCTCGCGCCGGGCCTGACGCAAGCCATGGTGCGGTTTGCCGCCCGGTTCGAATATGCGCGCACTGTCGAGGACATGCTGGCGCGCCGCTCACGCATGCTCTTCCTTGACGCCCGGCTGGCCCGGGACCTGGGCCCGCAAGTGGCTGAGATCCTGCTCGAAGAGACCGGGCAGGATCCGCAACTGGCCGCTTTCGACGCCCTCGCGTGTAAATATTTACTGCTACCAACCTGAAGAGTGTTGACGCACCCAAATTCGTGGTGCATAATCGCGGGCTTCGCTGATAAAAAAGTGAATGAGTATCTGCCCAACAGGGGGCGACGTGAGTGGTTCATGTCGTCAACTACGGGCCCAAGACTGACCTTCGTGTGCTTTGCTTGATTGATTGAGCAAGGTGACAAGTGGGTGCAAGTTGGGAAACACATTAAATGATCCAGACTGAATCTCGATTGGACGTCGCCGATAACACCGGCGCGAAATCCGTCCTGTGCATCAAGGTGCTCGGCGGCTCCAGGCGCCGCTATGCGAGCGTCGGCGATGTTATCAAGGTGTCCATCAAGGAAGCCGCCCCGCGTGGTCGCGTCAAAAAAGGCGAGATCTACAGCGCGGTGGTGGTGCGCACCGCCAAGGGTATCCGTCGTAGCGACGGGTCCCTTGTCAAGTTCGATGGTAATGCCGCCGTCTTGCTTAACGCCAAGCTAGAGCCGATCGGCACACGCATCTTCGGACCGGTCACGCGCGAGTTGCGGACCGAGAAGTTCATGAAGATCGTGTCTCTCGCTCCCGAAGTACTGTAAGGACAAGCCATGAACAAGATTCGCAAAGGCGACGAGGTCATCCTGCTTGCAGGGCGTGACAAGGGAAAGCGCGGCAAGGTGTCGTTGCGCAAGGATGACTCCTACATCCTGATTGATGGCCTCAATCTGGTGAAGAAGCATACCAAGCCAAACCCGATGAAGGGTACGACCGGCGGGATTGTGGAAAAGTCGATGCCTATTCACCAATCTAACGTGGCAATTTTCAACGCTGTCTCCGGTAAAGCGGATCGGGTCGGCATCAAGCAGTTGGCGGACGGCAAGCGTGTGCGTGTCTACAAGTCCAGCGGCGAAGAAATCAAGGTGGCATGAACATGGCGCGTCTGCAACAACACTATCGCGAAAAAGTCGCTCCGGAGTTGATGGCCAAGTTTGGCTACACGTCCGTGATGCAAGTTCCGCGTCTGTCCAAGATCACGCTCAACATGGGTGTGAGCGAGGCCGTCGCCGACAAGAAGGTTATGGACAACGCCGTGGCGGACATGACCAAGATTGCTGGCCAGAAGCCGGTTGTCACCAAATCCAAGAAGCCTATCGCTGGCTTCAAGATCCGCGAAGGCCAGGCAATTGGTTGCATGGTGACGCTGCGCGGCGTGCGGATGTTCGAGTTCCTGGATCGCTTTGTCACCGTGGCGCTGCCGCGGGTGCGTGACTTCCGGGGTATCTCCGGACGTGCGTTCGACGGCCGAGGCAATTACAACATCGGCGTGAAAGAGCAGATTATTTTCCCTGAAATTGAGTACGACAAGGTGGATGCCTTGCGTGGTCTCAATATCAGCATCACCACAACGGCCAGGTCGGACGAAGAGTGCAAGGCACTGCTCGCGGGCTTCCGTTTTCCGTTCAAGAACTGAGGTGACCCTTGGCTAAAATGGCTTTGATCGAGCGCGAGCTCAAGCGCGACAAACTGGTTGCCAAGTACGCGAAAAAACACGCGGAACTCAAGAGCATCGCCGGTGACGCGAAACGTAGCGACGACGAGCGCGCAGTTGCGCGTCTGGCGCTGCAGAAACTGCCGCGTAACGCGAATCCCACCCGTCAGCGTAACCGCTGTGCCATTACCGGACGCCCGCGCGGCACGTTCCAGCACTTCGGTCTGGCGCGCGCAAAAATTCGTGAAATGGCTTTCGCCGGGGAAATCCCTGGCGTGGTCAAGGCCAGCTGGTAAGCGTGAGGAGACATTGATATGAGCATGAGTGATCCCATAGCGGACCTGTTGACACGCATCCGCAATGCGCAGATGGTGGCCAAGGCCACGGTGTCCGTCCCATCGTCCAAGGTAAAAGTTGCCATCGCGCAGGTTTTGAAGGATGAGGGCTACATCGAGAGCTTCGCCGTCAAGACTACCGACGGTAAGTCTGAACTTGAAATCGCGTTGAAATACTACGCTGGTCGCCCGGTGATCGAGCGCATTGAGCGCGTGAGTCGCCCGGGCCTGCGGGTTTACCGCGGCAAGGGCACCATTCCCCAGGTCCAGAACGGGCTGGGTGTGGCCATCGTCACGACGCCTAGCGGCGTGATGACCGATCGCAAGGCGCGTGCCGTCGGCGTCGGTGGTGAAGTCCTGTGTTACGTGGCCTGATGGCCCGGCACTGAGGAGAAACTGAATATGTCCCGTATAGGAAAAATGCCTGTGGTTGTGCCCGCTGGCGTCGATGTGGCTCTTAAAGCTGACCAGATCAGCGTCAAGGGCACCGGCGGCAGTCTGCAACTGACCCTGAACAAGCTTGTCAAGGTCACCAGTGATGCTGGCAAGTTGTCGTTCGTGCCGGCCAACGATTCGCGAGACGCGAATGCCATGTCGGGCACCATGCGCCAGTTGGTCAACAACATGGTGGTGGGTGTGAGCAAGGGTTTTGAGCGCAAGCTGAACCTGGTCGGCGTTGGATACAAGGCCCAGGCGCAAGGCGCCAAGTTGAATCTGACTGTTGGTTATTCGCATCCGGTCAACATGGATATGCCTGATGGCATCACCGTGGCAACCCCGACCCCGACCGAAATCGTGATCAAGGGTGCTGACCGTCAACGTGTCGGTCAGATCGCCGCCGAGATTCGTGCTGTTCGTCCGCCCGAGCCCTACAAGGGTAAAGGTATCCGTTATTCGGACGAGAAGATCACGATCAAAGAAACCAAGAAGAAGTAAGGGGCAGCAGCATGTTGACCAAGAAAGAACAGCGGCTTCGCCGGGCCCGTCAGACCCGCATCCGCATTGCGACGCAAGGTGTTGCGCGTCTGATGGTGAATCGCACCAACCTGCACATCTACGCCACCGTCATTTCTGGCGACGGCGCCAAGGTGTTGGCGAGCGCCTCCACCGCCGAGTCAGAAGTCCGCACCGCTCTCGGTGGTGCTGGCAAGGGTTCCACCGCAGCCGCTGCGACGGTCATCGGCAAGCGTGTGGCAGAAAAGGCGAAAGCCGCTGGCGTGGAGAAGGTTGCCTTCGACCGCTCAGGTTTTGCTTATCATGGCCGCGTCAAGGCGCTGGCCGATGCCGCGCGTGAAGCCGGCCTGCAGTTTTAAGAAGATCGGAAACTAAAATGGCACGAATGCAAGCGAAGATGCAGGGCAAGGCTGAAGGGCCTGAGGATGGCCTGCGCGAGAAGATGATCGCGATCAACCGCGTGACTAAAGTGGTCAAGGGCGGTCGTATCCTGGGCTTTGCTGCCTTGACCGTGGTGGGCGATGGCGATGGCCGCGTCGGCATGGGCAAGGGCAAATCCAAGGAAGTTCCGGCTGCCGTGCAAAAGGCAATGGAAGAAGCCCGCCGCAACATGGTCAAGGTGACGTTGAAGAACGGTACCTTGCAGCACCGGGTTTCGGGTCACCATGGCGCTGCCAACGTGATTATGATGCCGGCTCCCAAAGGCACCGGTATTATTGCCGGCGGTCCGATGCGTGCGGTGTTCGAAGTGGTTGGCATTACCGATGTGGTTGCCAAGAGCCATGGCTCCTCGAACCCATACAACATGGTTCGTGCAACGCTGGACGCCTTGAGGGTGTCCACCACGCCGGCGGAAGTTGCCGCCAAGCGTGGCAAGAGCGTTGAAGAGCTGTTTGTCTGAGAGGTGGATTCGTTATGACGACGCAACAACAAACCGTGAAGATCCAACTGGTCCGCAGCCCGATCGGCTGTCAGGAGTCGCATCGTGCGACGGTCCGTGGCCTGGGTCTGCGCAAGCTCAACAGCATCAGCGAGTTGAAAGACTCGCCTGAAGTTCGCGGGATGATCAACAAGATCAGTTACCTGGTCAAAGTATTGTGATGATGGGTTGCCGTGTTGCCGAATTTCCGGCCTCACAGCAGCCAACTGACGAGAGATGATGATGGAACTCAATAGCATCAAGTCGGCTGACGGCGCCAAGCACGCAAAGCGTCGTGTCGGTCGCGGTATCGGTTCGGGTATTGGTAAAACGGCGGGTCGGGGGCACAAGGGGCAGAAGTCCCGTGCCGGCGGCTACCACAAGGTCGGTTTCGAGGGTGGCCAGATGCCGCTGCAGCGTCGCTTGCCCAAGCGCGGGTTCAAATCCGCCTTGCTCAAGTTCAATGCAGAAATCACGCTGACCACGCTGGAAGTGCTGGGCGCGGCGGAAGTTGACATGCTGACGCTCAAGCAAGCCGGTCTGATTCCGCAAATCGCCAAGGTCGTCAAGGTCATCAAGACCGGCGCCCTGACGAAGGTCGTGAAGCTCAATGGGATTGGTGCCACAGCTGGCGCCAAGGCTGCCATTGAGGCGGTCGGCGGCAGCGTCGCCTGATTATTCTGAAGCAGGACAGGTAACCCCACGTGGCAACCAACACGGCTCAACTGGCAAAGACCGGCAAGTTCGGCGACCTGCGTCGCCGACTCGTTTTCTTGTTGCTCGCTCTGGTGGTGTACCGCCTTGGGGCGCACATTCCGGTTCCGGGCATCGATCCGGCTCAGCTGCAGCAGTTTTTCAAAGGCCAGGAGGGTGGCATCCTGGGGATGGCCAACCTGATGTCGGGTGGTGCGCTGTCGCGGTTCACTATTTTCGCGCTGGGGATCATGCCGTACATTTCGGCTTCGATCATCATGCAGCTTCTCACCTACGTGGTCCCCACGTTCGAGCAGCTCAAGAAGGAAGGCGAAGCGGGTCGGCGCAAGATCACGCAGTACACGCGTTACGGAACGCTGGGCCTGGCCCTGTTCCAGTCGCTCGGTATTGCAGTTGCACTTGAAGCGTCTGCTGGTCTGGTGATTTCTCCGGGCATGGGTTTTCGGGTTACCGCGGTGTGCACACTGACAGCCGGGACGATGTTCCTGATGTGGCTGGGTGAGCAGATCACCGAGCGTGGCCTGGGCAACGGTATCTCGATCCTGATCTTTGCGGGCATTGCGGCCAACCTTCCGTCGGCCCTGGGTGGTCTGCTGGAACTGGTGCGTACCGGTGCCATGAGTATTCTGGTGTCGTTGTTCATCGTGTTGCTGGTGATGTTGGTGACCTACCTGGTCGTTTTCGTGGAGCGTGGCCAGCGCAAGATATTGGTGAACTATGCGCGGCGTCAGGTCGGCAACAAGGTGTATGGCGGTCAGTCGTCCCATCTGCCGCTGAAGCTGAACATGGCAGGTGTCATTCCGCCGATCTTTGCGTCGTCTATCATTCTGTTGCCGGCCACCGTGGTGGGTTGGTTCAGTACCGGCGAGTCGATGCGCTGGCTCAAGGACATCGCATCGTCGATGACTCCGGGGCAGCCCATTTATGTGATGTTTTACGCTGCGGCAATCATATTTTTCTGTTTCTTCTACACGGCGTTGGTGTTCAACAGTCGTGAGACAGCAGATAACCTGAAGAAGAGCGGTGCGTTTGTTCCGGGGATTCGCCCGGGTGACCACACCGCCAAATACATCGATCGGATTCTCTTGCGGCTGACATTGGCCGGCGCGATTTACATCACTGCCGTCTGTCTGCTGCCCGAGTTTCTGATCCTGAAGTACAACGTACCGTTTTACTTCGGTGGCACATCGCTGCTGATCATCGTGATCGTGACCATGGACTTCATGTCCCAGGTCCAGAATTACATGATGTCCCAGCAGTACGAGTCACTGTTGAAGAAGGCTAGTTTCAAGTCTTGACGCGTCCGAATTAGTATTCGGACCAGGCAGGCTTCATGATTTTTCCGGGTGGTCAATGTGGGCAAACCGGGGCAGAGAGTTTTTAGGAGAACCAAATGAAAGTTTCGGCTTCGGTCAAGAAAATTTGCCGTAACTGCAAAATCATCCGGCGCAAGGGCGTTGTACGTGTGATCTGTACGGATCCACGCCACAAGCAGCGTCAAGGCTGAGATTGCACGAGTTTTAGAGGACGAACATGGCACGTATCGCTGGTATCAATATTCCGCCGCATCAACATTCCGAGATTGGCCTGACGGCTATCTTCGGTATTGGTCGCACCCGCGCTCGCAAGATCTGTGAAGCTTGCGAAATCGCTTATTCCAAAAAGGTCAAAGACCTGACGGACGCCGATCTGGAGAAGATCCGTGAGGCGGTCGGTCAGTTCATCATTGAAGGTGACCTTCGGCGCGAAACCACGATGAACATCAAGCGTTTGATGGACATCGGCTGCTATCGCGGCTTCCGGCATCGCCGGGGCCTGCCGATGCGTGGTCAGCGTACCCGCACCAATGCCCGTACCCGCAAGGGTCCGCGCAAAGCTGCGCAGTCACTGAAGAAATAAACGGGATTGAGAGAGCACCATGGCAAAACCACAAAATAGCGCTGCATCGCAACGTGTCCGCAAGAAAGTTCGCAAGAACGTCGCGGACGGCGTTGCGCATGTGCACGCATCGTTCAACAACACCATCATCACGATCACTGATCGTCAAGGCAATGCCTTGTCGTGGGCATCGTCGGGAGGCCAGGGCTTCAAGGGTTCGCGCAAGTCGACTCCGTTTGCAGCTCAGGTCGCATCCGAGGTTGCCGGTCGCGCAGCGCTTGAGCAAGGCATTAAAAACCTGGACATCGAGATCAAGGGCCCCGGTCCTGGTCGCGAGTCGTCGGTTCGTGCCCTGGCAGCCCTGGGTATCCGTATCAACATGATCTCTGACGTGACACCGGTGCCGCACAACGGCTGCCGTCCGCAAAAACGCCGGAGGATCTGATTCCGGGTCACCCGGATCAGCATCTTTTTCCGAATTCAACAAGCCCACCGCCGTCAGCGACAGCTGACGGCTCCCGCGGTTACTCGCGGCAGATGACATAAAGGACGTTCAAGTGGCACGCTACCTAGGCCCCAAGGCCAAACTTTCACGCCGTGAAGGCACTGACCTTTTCCTCAAGAGCGCACGCCGCGCGATTGGTGACAAGGCCAAATTCGATTCCAAGCCCGGTCAGCACGGCCGCACCTCCGGTGCGCGTACGTCCGACTACGGCCTGCAACTGCGCGAAAAGCAGAAGGTCAAGCGCATGTATGGCGTGCTCGAGCGTCAGTTCCGCCGCTACTTCGCAGAAGCCGATCGTCGGCGAGGCAATACCGGTGCGAACCTGCTGTTCCTGTTGGAATCGCGTCTGGACAACGTTGTTTATCGCATGGGTTTTGGCTCCACGCGTGCCGAAGCGCGCCAGTTGGTGTCGCACAAGGCGATGACGGTCAACGGCCAGTCGGTCAACATTCCGTCGTACATGGTCAAAGCCGGCGACGTGGTGTCGGTGCGCGACAAGTCGAAGAAGCAGAACCGGGTCGTGGAAGCGCTGCAACTTGCACAGCAAGTTGGCATGCCGGCATGGGTCGAAGTCAGCATTGACAAGGCCGAGGGAACCTTCAAGCAGACCCCGGACCGTGACCAGTTTGCCGCTGACATCAACGAATCGTTGATCGTTGAGCTGTATTCGCGTTAATCACGCACCCAGAAGAAAACGTTCCTGATCTGCGGGGCACCGCGGTTCAGGCGCTTCACCAGCCTTACCGATGTAACGAGTCGGGGGTATTGAGAGGAAGTCTGCATGCAAACCAATCTGCTGAAACCGAAAGCAATCAATGTGGAACAACTTGGCGCCAATCGCGCCAAGGTGGCGCTGGAGCCTTTCGAGCGTGGATATGGCCACACTTTGGGTAATGCATTGCGCCGTGTCCTGCTGTCGTCGATGCCGGGTTATGCCGCAACCGAAGTAACGATCGCCGGCGTGTTGCACGAGTATTCGTCCATCGATGGCGTCCAGGAAGACGTCGTCAACATCCTGCTGAACCTCAAGGGTGTGGTTTTCAAGCTGCACAACCGTGAAGAAGTCACGCTGAGCCTGCGCAAGGACGGTGCCGGCCTCGTCACCGCTGCTGATATCCAAACACCGCACGACGTTGAGGTGATCAATCCCGACCACGTCATCGCCACCCTGTCGCATGGCGGCAAGCTGGATATGCAGATCAAGGTCGAAAAAGGCCGTGGTTATGTGCCGGGCACCATGCGCCGTCAGGGCGATGAGCCGACCAAATCTATCGGTCGCATTGTTCTTGACGCATCGTTTTCGCCAGTCAAGCGTGTCAGCTACACGGTCGAAAGCGCCCGCGTTGAGCAGCGTACCGACCTGGACAAGCTGGTTGTCGAGATCGAGACCAACGGCGCCATCTCTGCTGAAGACGCAGTACGCGCTTCGGCCAAGGTGCTGGTGGAGCAGTTGGCCGTGTTCGCGCAGCTCGAAGGCAGTGAACTGGCCGCGTTCGACGCCCCCGCACCGCGCGGCAATGCGCAGTTCGACCCGATCCTGCTGCGTCCTGTTGACGAGCTTGAGTTGACGGTGCGTTCTGCCAACTGCCTCAAGGCAGAGAACATCTACTACATCGGTGACCTGATCCAGCGTACCGAGAACGAGTTGCTCAAGACCCCTAACCTGGGTCGCAAGTCGCTCAACGAGATCAAGGAAGTACTTGCTTCCCGTGGTCTGACTTTGGGCATGAAGCTCGAGAGTTGGCCGCCAGCGGCACTGGAAAAGCGTTAATTGCGGGCCCCCTGTGAAAAGGGGGTCAGTTGTGTACCACGGCAGTACCTGATACGGCTAGCCATTCATAAGCGAAAAGGAAAACACCATGCGTCACGGTCACGGACTACGTAAACTCAACCGCACCTCCTCGCATCGCCTTGCGATGCTGCAGAACATGATGAACTCGCTGATTGAGCATGAGGCCATCAAGACCACTTTGCCGAAAGCCAAAGAACTGCGCCGCGTGATCGAGCCCATGATCACGCTGGCCAAGGTTGCTACGGTTGCCAACCGCCGGCTGGCATTTGACCGCTTGCGCGACCGCGACAGCGTCGTCAAGCTGTTCAATGTGCTTGGACCACGTTTCCTGGCGCGCCCGGGCGGCTACACGCGCATTCTGAAGATGGGTTATCGCGTTGGTGACAACGCGCCCATGGCGTTTGTCGAATTTGTTGATCGTCCTGAAGTGGCAGACGAATTGGTAGACGATACGGAAAAAGCCGAATAATCGGATATACTACTAGCTTACCGCGCGATGGAGCAGCCTGGTAGCTCGTTGGGCTCATAACCCAAAGGTCGCAAGTTCAAATCTTGCTCGCGCAACCAAAAAATTCAACTCTAGAAGTTGAAAAAAAGGCCCGATTGGCAACAATCGGGCCTTTTTATTTTGTGCGCCCAGCATGGGCGCACTCCTACGGGTGCAAGTCCCGTCGTAAGTTGATCACAGCAAGCGAAGTGAAGCGCAACTGCATGAGGGCGACCGAGTGTGGGAAGGAAGCGTGGAGCGTAAATTGCGAGCCGATGAACAAGAACCCGATAGAAGGCGCTGCCAAGCAGGGCGAGCGGGCAAGAAACCGCAAAGCTCTCGTGATCAAGGCGAGGTGGCGTAAATCCGGCGGCTGTGCAATGAAGGAGTGCGGTGTTACCTGGGGAGATCTCGCCTCATGCCTGAAAGGGCGACGGGGAAACCTGGAGCGAGGAGTCAGCAGTAACAGCGTATTGACCATTGCACATTACGACCGACTAGGAGTCCCCCGGCTCTCATGACCTCAACTCCTCGAACCGCCCGGTGCGGACCCGCATGCCGGGTGGTGTGGCAGGGGCGCAGCCGATAATGGCTGCCCCCTATGCCGATTGGGCGTCGCATCTGCTCAGTGCGGATTGTTTGTAGTCCATCGTCTGCTTATGCACAACGACAGCCTTCTACTTGCATGGACTACGCAGTGGCGCCAGCCCCTGCCGCACACCAGCATGGTTTGTACTCCTCAGCCATGAGCTGAAGTCATGGCTGAGCAGCGCAAACATCTTGCCCGTCATGGCGGCAATTCCCCCGATACTCGCCGGATCGTCAATAGCAGATGGCAGGAGCGGTCCCCATGAGTGAACCAGCAGCGACTCCGACACCCGGTCGGCGGCGGTCATCAGGCCGCGGCACCGGCGTTGCCCGTGCCAGTGTCTCGACCACAAAATACCGGAGCCTCAAGCACCGATTCCCATCGACTCCAGTGGTGTCCGAAGACGAACTGGAGGCGATCCACGACGCATCCTTGACCATTCTCGAAGAGATGGGCATGGACTTCATGCACCCGGGCGCCCGCGCCATCCTGAAAAAGGCCGGCGCAGATGTGCATGAAGGTTCGGAGCGAGTGCGTTTTGACCGCAACCTGATCCTGCAGTCCATCAAGACTTGCCCATCCGAGTTCACGCTGCATGCGCGCAATCCGGAGCGCAACGTGCAGATCGGCGGCAAGAACCTGGTGTTCGCGCAGGTAGCCAGCCCGCCCAACTGCTCCGACCTGCAAGGTGGACGCCGGCCTGGCAACCAGGTTGACTTTCGAAATATGGTTCGATTGGCGCAGCGGTACGACATCGTGCATGCGAGTGGTGGTTACCCAGTGGAGCCGGTCGACATTCATGCGTCGGTGCGCCACCTCGACTGCCTGTCCGACATCGCCAAGCTCACCGACAAACCCTTCCATGTCTACTCGCTGGGCAAGGAGCGCAACCAGGATGGCCTGGAGATCGCACGTATCGCGCGCGGCATCTCGCGCGAACAGATGGAGGCCGAGCCCTCGCTGTTTTCCATCATCAACAGCTCGTCGCCGCTGCGGCTCGACACGCCGATGCTGCAAGGCATCATCGAGATGTCCTCGCGCAACCAGATCATCATGCTGACGCCGTTCACGCTGGCCGGCGCGATGGCTCCGGTTACGATCGCCGGGGCATTGGCGCAGCAGAACGCGGAAGCGCTGGCAGGCATCGCATTCACGCAGATGGTCCGCCCCGGCGCGCCAGTGGTGTACGGCGGGTTTACGTCGAACGTCGACATGAAGACCGGCGCGCCAGCCTTCGGCACTCCGGAATACATGAAGGCTGTGCTCGCCGGAGGGCAGTTGTGCCGCAAGTACGGCATTCCCTATCGCACCTCCAACGTCTGCGCGGCCAACACGGTCGATGCGCAGGCGGCCTACGAGTCCGTGTTCTCGCTGTGGGCGGTGATACAGGGCGGCGGCAACTTCATCATGCATTCGGCCGGCTGGATGGAGGGCGGCCTGACCTGTTCGTTCGAGAAATTCATCATCGACGTCGATCTGCTGCAGATGGTGGCCGAGTTTTTGACGCCGCTCGATGTCAGTCCGGCCGGGCTGGGGCTCGATGCGGTCCGCGACGTGGGCCCGGGTGGTCATTATTTCGGCACGGCCCATACGCTGGAGCGATTCGAGAACGCGTTTTATTCGCCGATCATTTCGGACTGGCGTAATTTTGAAACCTGGGAGGAAGCCGGCAGCCCGACGGCCTTCCAGAAAGCGAACGCAGTCTGGCAGAAGGAATTGGCCGCCTACGAACGGCCACCGATGGATCCGGCGATCGAAGAAGAACTCGATGCGTTCGTGTCCCGTAGAAAAGCCGAAGGCGGTGCTCCGACCGACTTTTGAGTGCAAGTAATGGACGTGTGTGCCCCGTGCTCCGCGGCGCATGCGAAATAATGGCGGACCCGGCGACCTGTCCCTGGTCTGGTGCAGGTGATCGGTGTGCAGCTCAATTGAAAGACGTTGGATCGTGAAAACAACAGCACAAGTGGTGGTGATCGGTGGTGGCGTGGTGGGATGTTCCGTCCTGTACCACCTGACCAAAAAGGGGTGGAAGGACGTCATGCTGCTCGAACGCGACCAGCTGACCTCCGGTTCGACCTGGCACGCGGCAGGGGGTTTCCACACCCTCAACGGCGACCCGAACGTGGCAATGCTGCAAAGCTATACCGTGGGTCTGTACAAGGAGCTCGAAGCGATCTCGGGCCAGTCCTGCGGCCTGCATCTGTCCGCAGGCATTATGCTGGCCGATACGCCCGAGCGCATGGAGTTCCTCAAGACCACCGTGGCCAAAGGGCGTTACCTGGGCATGGACACCGAGATCATCTCGGTCACCGAGGCGAAGAATTATTTTCCGTTCATTGAGGAACAGTATTTCATCGGCGCATTGCTCGATCCGAACGAAGGCCATCTCGATCCATCCGGCACCACCTATGCGTATGCCAAGGCGGCCAAGCTCGGTGGCGCTACGATCGAAGTGCAGACCAAGGTTGACAGCCTGGAGCAGAAGGGAGACGGCACCTGGCGCGTCATCACCAACAAGGGTGTCATCGAATGTGAGCACGTGGTCAACGCCGGGGGCCTGTGGGCGCGCGAGGTCGGCCGCATGGTCGGCATCGAGCTACCGGTGCTGGCCATGGAGCATATGTACCTTGTCACCGACGCCATCCCCGAGGTCGAGGCCTACAACAAGTCGGCTGGCAAGGAGATCGGCCATGTGATCGATTTCGGTGCCGAGTGTTACCTGCGCCAGGAAGGCAAGGGCATCGTGCTCGGCGCCTATGAGAAGGCCTGCGTGCCCTGGTCCCCGAGGGAGACTCCGTGGAGCTTCGGGCAGGAACTGCTGCAACCCGACCTGGACCGCATTGCGCCGTCGCTGGAGGTGGCGTTCCGGCATTTCCCGAAGCTGGAAAACGTGGGCATCAAGCGCGTCATCAACGGACCGTTCACTTTTGCGCCTGATGGCAATCCGCTGGTCGGGCCGGTGCGCGGACGTACTAATTTCTGGTCGGCCTGCGGCGTCATGGCCGGCTTCAGCCAGGGTGGCGGCGTCGGTCTGGCGCTGTCGAACTGGATGGTCGACGGCGATCCGGGCTTCGACATCTGGGGCATGGACGTGGCGCGTTATGGCGACTGGGCTACCCGTACCTATACCAACGCCAAGGTGCGCGAAAACTATGCACGCCGCTTCAGTATCCGTTTTCCGAACGAGGAACTTCCGGCTGGGCGCCCGCTGCAGACCACACCGCTGTACGACATGTTGATCGCCCAGGGGGCGGTGATGGGTGACTCGTGGGGCATGGAGACACCATTGTGGTTCGCACCCGAAGGCACCGAGGCGAAAGACATCGTGTCTTTCCGCCGCTCGAATGACTTCGCGCCGATCAAGGCCGAATGCCGCGCCGTGCGTGAAGCGGTGGGTGTGACCGAGATCGCGAACTTCGCCAAGTACGAAGTCACCGGCGCTGGCGCCGAAGCCTGGCTGCTGCACATGATGACCAACACTATGCCCAAGCAGGGCCGGCTGATGCTCACCCCCATGCTCAACCCGCTGGGCAAGATCATCGGCGACTTCACCATCGCCAAGGCAGCCGAAGGCCGCTTCATGATGTGGGGCTCAAGCCAGGCGCAGATCTACCATATGCGCTGGTTTGAGCAACATCTGCCCAAGGACGGTTCGGTCAAGGTCGAACCGCTGGGCATGAAACTGATCGGCCTGTCTATCGCCGGGCCGAAAGCGCGCGATCTGCTGCAGCGCCTGACCGACGACGATGTGTCGAACGAAGCCCTGCGCTTCATGGACTACCGCGAAATGGAAGTGGCCACGGTGCAAGCCAAGGTCAATCGGGTTACCTACACCGGCGACCTCGGTTATGAGATCTGGGTCGCGCCGGAATACCAGCGCCGCCTGTACCAGAGCATCCTGGATGCCGGCGCCGACCTGGGACTGAAGACTTTCGGCATGCGCGCCCTGCTGTGCCTGCGGCTGGAGAAACACTTCGGCACCTGGTTCCGTGAGTTCCGCCCCATCTACGGCCCATTCGAGGCTGGCCTGGACCGCTTCGTCAAACTCGACAAGCCCGAGTTCATTGGCAAGGCGGCCGCACTGGCAGAAAAAACCGAAGGCCCGAAACGCACCCGCGTGTGCATGGTGGTCGATGCCGTGGACACCGACGTCATGGGCGACGAGCCGATCTGGGTCGATGGCAAGGTTGTGGGCTGGGTTACCTCGGGTGGTTACGGCCACTGGGTCGACCAATCACTGGCGCAGGGTTATATTCCGACTGAACTGGTCAAGGCGGGCATGCAGATGGAGATCGAGATCCTGGGTGAGCGCATATCCGCACGGCTGCAGGCCGAGCCGCCGTTTGACCCGCAAGCCAAACGCATGAGGATGTAGGCATGGCCCAGCGTTATTCGGCCTGGTCGCTGGTCAAGAATGCCCTGAGCGGGCACCAGCAGTGGGAGCGCGCCTGGCGTGACCCGACACCGAAGAAGACTTATGACGTAGTCATCATCGGCGGTGGTGGTCATGGCCTGGCGACCGCGTATTACCTGGCGCGCAACCATGGGTTGCGCAATATCGCAATCCTGGAAAAAGGCAATATCGGCTCGGGCAACGTGGGGCGCAACACCACCATCGTGCGCTCCAACTACATGATGGAGGAGAACACCGCGTTCTACGAGCATTCCATGTCTTTGTGGCGCGACCTGTCCCAGGACCTGAACTACAACGTGATGTTCTCGCCGCGTGGGTATCTGTTCGCGGCTTGCTCACAAGCGTCGCTCGACGGCCTGGTGCGCCGGGCCAATACCATGCGCCTGAACGGTATCCGCGCCGAGATACTGACCCGCGAGGAGGTGCGCAAGGAGGCCCCGTACCTGGACTTCTCGTTGCAGGCGCGGTTCCCGATCTACGGCGGTATGTTGCAGCCCGACGCCGGCACCGCACGCCATGATGCCGTGGCCTGGGGTTATGCGCGGGCCGCCGACCAGCTCGGCGTCGACATCATCCAGAACTGCGAGGTGCTGGACTACCTCTGGGCGGGCGAGCGCATCGTCGGCGTCAAGACGACCCGTGGCGACATCGGGGCTGAGAAGACCGCGGTGGCAGTGGCCGGCCACACCTCGGTGCTGGCACAGAAAGCCGGGCTGCGGCTGCCAATCGAAAGCCATGTGTTGCAGGCCTTCGTGACCGAGTCGATCAAGCCGGTGGTGCACCATGTGGTGGTGTGGTCGGCGACCTATTTCTATGTCTCGCAGTCCGATAAGGGCGGCCTGGTGTTTGGCGGCCACCTGGACCGCTACAACAGTTATGCGCAACGCGGCAACCTGCCGAACGTTGCCGAGACCACGCAGGGCCTGGCCAGTCTGATTCCGTTTGCCTCGCGGTTGCGCCTGTTGCGCCATTGGGGCGGCATCATGGACATGACGCCGGACGGCAGTCCGATCATCACGACCACGCCGGTCGATGGCCTGTACCTCAACGGGGGATGGTGTTACGGCGGCTTCAAGGCCACGCCGGCGTCGGGATGGTGTTTTGCGCACACCATCGCCAACGACGAGGCGCACCCCTACAACGCCGGCTTCACGATGGACCGTTTTGCCAAGGGACGTTATATCGACGAAGCCGGTACCGGTCCCTACAACCATCTGCAATAGCAGGCGCACGATGCTCAGAATCCATTGCCCCTACTGCGGCGAACGCGACCACGAAGAGTTCAGCTACTTCGGTGACGCGACCAAGACCTATCCGCCACTGGGCGCCGAACACCACGATGCCTGGGTCGAGGCGGTTTACATGCGCGACAACCCCAAGGGCGATCACCTCGAGTTCTGGCAACACACGCTGGCCTGCCGGCGTTGGCTGGTCGTGCAACGCAACACCGTGACCCACGCCATCGAGGCCGTGATGCCGGCGCATGAAAGACCGGTTGCCGTAGTGGGCAACGCGGAGGGTCGTTCATGAGCGCCGTGGCAGACGACGGCGGGGCATTCCGCCTGGCCGTCGGCGGGCGGCTCGACCGTGCGCGGCGCATCATCCTGTCGCATGACGGCCAGTTCCTGGCCGGATATGCTGGCGACAGTGTTGCCGCCACCTTGCTGGCGCATGGCCGGCACCTGGTGGCGCGTTCGTTCAAGTACCACCGCCCGCGCGGCATCATGGCCGCCGGCGTCGAGGAGCCCAATGCGCTGCTCACCGTGGGTGGCGGTGTGCACCGCGAACCGAATATCGCCGCCACCGTGATCGAGTTGTACGAGGGCCTGCAGACCCGGAGCCAAAATGCCTGGCCGTCGGTCAGCTTCGATCTGATGGCGGTCAATGGCCTGCTGTCGCCGGTGCTCGTTGCTGGCTTCTATTACAAGACTTTCATGGGGCCGACGCGCAAGGCCTGGATGTTCTACGAACATTTCATCCGCAAGGCCGCCGGTTTGGGCCAGGCCACGACCGCGGCCGATCCGGACCGCTACGACTGGCACCACGGCTTCACCGATGTACTGGTCGTCGGTGCGGGGCCGGCCGGCCTGGTTGCCGCGCTCGGCGCGGCACAGGCTGGGCTCGATGTGGTGCTGGTCGAGCAGGACTGCCTTGCCGGGGGATCGCTGCTGGGGTATGCGGTGGACAGCGCACCGGCGCAGTGGCTGGCACAGATGCTGGCCGACCTGCAGGCCACCGGGCGGGTCCGGCTGTTGACCCGCGCGACGGCATTCGGCCTGTACGATTGCAACACCGTGGGTGTGATCGAGCGCTGCGAACCGGGCGTGTCCGATGCGTCACGGGGCATCCCGCGCCAGCGCATGCACATCATGCGCGCAGCGAACGTCGTGATGGCCTGTGGTGCGCTGGAACGCCCGTTGGTATTTTCCGGCAACGACCTGCCGGGCGTGATGCTGGCCGGCGCGGTCGGAAGCTACGTCAACCGGTACGCGGTGTTGCCGGGGCGCAAGGCGGTTTTTGCCGTCAACAACGATGCCGCATATGGCGATGCGATCGCGCTCGCGCGCGCCGGAGCGTCCGTGTGTGTGGCCGACCTGCGTGCGCGCGCCGGCGATGCCGCGCTGCAGCAGGCGCGCAGTGCCGGCGTCGATGTGCGGCTGGCGACGGCTGTAGCACGCGCGCAGGGCGGGCAACGCGTCAGCCGCTGCACGCTGGCGCCTTATGACGCAGATCGCGGGGAGGTCAGCGGTGCGGGTTCGGCCATGGACGTGGATCTGATCGCGATGTCCGGTGGCTGGACACCGAGCGTGCACCTGACCTCGCACCGCGGCATCAAGCCGGTATACCGCGATGACCTGTCGGCCTTCGTTCCCGGCGGTTTCGACCGCAACCATTTCGGCGCAGGCGCGATGGTCGGCAGCCAGGATCTGGCAACGGCCCTGCACAGCGGCTGGCAGGCGGCGCAGCAACTGGCCGTCAGCAGCGGCAAGTCCCTCGACGCGCCATGCCCGGATGCGCCCGAAGCGCAGACCGCATCGATGGCGTTTCGCGCGGCGCCCCCGATCCTGCTGCCCAAACGCCGGGGCAAGGCCTTCGTCGATTTCCAGAACGACGTGACGGTGGACGACATCGAACTGGCGCACCGCGAAGGTTACCGCTCGGTGGAGCACCTCAAGCGCTACACGACGCTGGGCATGGGCACCGATCAGGGCAAGACCTCCAATCTGAATGCGCTGGCCATGATGGCGGCGAAACGCGAACTGGGGCTCGATGCGGTTGGCACCACCACATTCCGCCCGCCCTACACGCCGGTAACAATCGGTGCGCTGGCTGGCCGCAGCGTGCGCGCCCATCTGGCGGCGGTGCGCCGCACACCGATGCACGACTGGCATGTGGCCAACGGCGGCGACATGATGGAAGCTGGCGCCTGGAAACGGCCGCTGTGGTACCACGGTCATGGCGCCAACCTGTCCGCGGCATACAAGGCCGAGATGGCCATCGTGCGCGAACAGGTCGGCATTTCCGATGTGTCTACGCTGGGCAAGATCGACGTGCAGGGACCCGACGCGGCCGAGTTGCTGAACCGGGTCTACGTGAATGGTTTTGCGAAGCTGCCGGTTGGCAAGGCGCGCTACGGCTTCATGCTGCGCGAAGACGGCATCGTGATGGACGACGGCACCACCAGCCGCATTGGCGATACCGCGTTCTTCATGACCACGACAACGGCGCAGGCCGCCAGGGTCATGAGCCACCTGGAGTTTCTGCTGCAGGTGGTGTGGCCTGATTTGCGCGTCACGGTGGCGTCGGTCTCGGACCAGTGGGCGGCAATGAGTATGGCTGGGCCGCAGTCGCGCGAAGTGCTCAAGGCCGCGTTCCCGGACGTGGACTGCAGCACCGAGACGCTTGGCCACATGGGCGTACTGGACACTGTGGGCACCGGCGTTCTGGCTGGCATTGCGCTGCGCATCATCCGGTTGACATTCTCCGGCGAGTTGGCCTACGAGGTCTACACACACACCCATTACGGGCGCCAGGTCTGGGACCATCTGCTGCAAGCGGGCAAGCCCTGGAACCTGCGTCCGTACGGCCTGGAGGCGCTGGGCTCGCTGCGTATCGAAAAAGGCCATGTCGTCGGTTCCGAGATGGACGGGCGCACCACGCTCGACGACATGGGCATGGGCAAGATGGCCAGCACGCTCAAGCCGTTCTGGGGCGGCGCGCTCAAGACCAGCGAGCACCTGGTGCGCGCCGACCGACCGACGCTGGTCGGTCTCGAAGCGGTGGATGCGAACGAGCCACCGAATAACGGTGCGATCCTGTTTTTCACTGATGACCCGATCGCCGGCCACGGGCGCGGCCATGTCACATCGACCACCCACTCGCAATCGGTCGGCAAGGCGATTGCGCTCGGGCTGCTGCAAGGTGGCCTGGCGCATGTCGGCCAGGAGGTGATCGCCGCCTCGCCGGTGCATGGCAGGCAATACCGACTGCGTGTGGTTGATCCGTGTTTCCTCGATAAGGAAGGGGCCCGTTACCGTGTCTGATAGTCCTATCGCCATGCTGCGCCATCGCAGCCCGTTCGAGGGTCACCAGGCCGGGGAGCGTCCGACGGCGTCCAGGCATATCGGTGTCCGGCTGTCCGCCGGCACCGTGCCGGGGCTGCTGCAGATTGCCACCTGGTCATCCGGCGTTGCTGCATTGCGCACGACGCTGGCGGACGCGCTGGGCGTGACCACCATGCCTGTGTGCACCGGTGAGATGGCGTCGGTGTCGGCCGGTCTGTTGCTGTGCATCGGCCCGCAGGAATACCAGCTGCTGACATCGCCGGGCCCCAGCCGGGTGGCGGAGTTGCGCCGCCATGTTGGTGCTGATATCGGTTCGGTGACCGATCTGGGCCATGCCCGTTGCCGCATCCACATCGAAGGCCCGGATTGCCGGGCGACCTTGTCCAAGTTGTTCGCGCTCGATCTGCGCGAAGCTGCGTGGCCGGTGGGCGAACTGCGCCTGACCGGTCACCACCATGTGCCATGCACCGCACTGCGCCAGGCGGTCGACAGTTTCGATCTGCTGGTGTTCAGCACCTACGCGTTCGACCAGCTGGCGACGGTGCTGGACGCAGCGCAGGAATATGGGGTGGCGCTGGAACTGGCAGCGGAATCGTCTCAACCGGCCGCCACCTCCACCAGGCAGTCGTAGAACGTCGGCGCCCGCCCCAGGTCGGTCAGCCGCTGGCTGGTCAGTTCATTGACGTTCGTGCCATCCAAGCCCAGCTTGCGCCACCAGACGCCGAGGCCATTGACGACACCCGGCCGTGCGCGGGGCGAAATCAGCATCTTGCATCGGTAGTTGCCGCGCTGGTTGAACACCCGCACGATCGCGTTTGATGCCAGACCACGCGCCGCGGCGTCCAGGGCATGCATCTCCAGGATCGGTTCGCCTTCGATGTCGCGCAGACTTTTCACGTTGACGAAGGTTGAATTCAGGAAGTTGCGTGCCGGCGGCGAGATCATCGCCAGCGGGTAGTCGGGCGATGATCCGGGCACTTCGTAGTTCGGCACATGGTCGGGCAGGCCGTCCTGGCCCATGTCGGCCAGGCGCTGGCTGAAGAACTCGCATTTGCCCGAGGCGCTGGGGAATCCGCCGGTGGCAAAAGGCGCCTCGGGCAGCCCCAGCGAGGCGAAACCATGGTCGAGCAGTGCGTCGAAATCGACAGCATCGCCATACGCCTTGCGGCACAGCGATTCATCGTCCTCCTCGAAACACGGGTCGTCGAAACCCATGTGATGCGCAAGTTCGCGGAAGATCTGCGTATTGGTTTTCGCCTGCCCCAACGGCGCTATCGCGGGTCGGTTCAGCACCACGTCGGTATGGCCGTAACTCAGGTGGACGTCCCAATGCTCGAGTTGTGTCGTAGCCGGCAGGATGTAGTCAGCATGATCAGCGGTATCGGTCTGGAAATGCTCGAGCACCACGGTAAACAAGTCGTCGCGCGCGAAGCCCTTGGCCACCTTGCTGGAATCGGGCGCGACCGCCACCGGGTTGCTGTTGTAGACGACGACGGCTTCGATCGCCGGGCCGAAGCTGTCGGATGCCGGCTGCAGCAGGGCATCTCCGATCTGCACCATGTTGATGGTGCGTGCTTTGCCCGCGCGCAGGTCGGGTCGCTCCAACGCTGCGCGTTGCACCGGAAACTCTCCTGAACTGGACAGCAAGACGCCACCCGCACGATGGCGCCAGGCGCCGATCAGCGCCGGCAGGCAGACGATGGCGCGCACCGCGTTGCCGCCGCCGCGTACCCGTTGCACGCCATAGTTGACGCGGATCGCGGCCGACCCACCCTCGCTGCGACAGGCGCCGTAGTCGCGCGCGAGTCGGCGCACCTGCTCGGCGTCGATGCCGCACACGCCGGCTACGCGTTCAGGCGGCCATTGCAGTGCGCGTTCGCGCATGCGGTCCCAGTCCTGGGTGTGCCGGGCCAGATAGTCGTGGTCGAGCCAGTCGCGCACGATGAGTTCATGCATCAGACCCAGCGCCAGCGCCGCGTCGGTGCCCGGCAACAGTGCGATGTGTTCATGGCACTTGTCGGCGGTCTCGGTCCGCCGTGGGTCGATACACACCAGTCGCGCGCCATTGCGTTTGGCCTCTTGCGCATAACGCCAGAAGTGCAGGTTGCTGGCGATCGAATTGCTGCCCCAGATCAGAATCAGTTTCGCCTCGGCGAAATATTCAACCCGCATGCCCACCTTGCCACCGAAGGTGTGCAACAGTGCCTCGCCGGCGGCGTTGGAGCAGATGGTGCGGTCGAGCAGCGAGGCCCCCAACTGGTTGAAGAAACGTGCCGAGATGCTGTCGCCCTGGACCAATCCCATCGTTCCCGCATAGTTGTACGGCAGGATCGCCTGCGCAGCGCCGGGGCCATGCGCAGCGATACGTGTCAGGCGAGCGGCAATGTCGGTCAAGGCGTCGTCCCAGCTGACCGGTTCGAACTGCCCGGCGCCTTTCGGGCCGACCCGCTTGAGCGGTTGCAACACACGTTCCGGGTGGTAGCTGCGTTCGGTGTAACGCGACACCTTGGTGCACAACACCCCGTTGGTGTGGTCATGCTGCGGATTGCCCTGGACCTTGATCGCGATGCCACCCTGCACCGTCGTGATCAGGGCGCAGGCATCGGGGCAGTCATGCGGGCATGCGCCCCGGACGGTGGTGGTATTGACGGCGTTCATGATCGATCCGGGACAGGTAGACAGGCGTATGTTGGGTGCGATGCGTTGGCGGGTCAAGCGCCGATCGGCGCCGGGCAGTAGACTCGGCAAGCATGCAGCTTCAACTGCAATATTAGATCAACAAACCGTGCCCGTGTGGCTATCCACGCCTGCGTCAGGGTGGAGCGCCGGGTACACCAGGAGCCAAACCATGAAAGTCATCGATTCGATCCTCACCCAGGCGGCGTCCATTGCCGCGGTGCGGCGCGATATCCACGCGCATCCGGAGCTGTGTTTCAAGGAGGTGCGCACCGCCGATGTGGTCGCGGCCAAACTGACCGAATGGGGTATTCCTATCGATCGGGGTATGGGCACCACAGGCGTGGTGGGCATTGTCAAGAACGGCACGTCCAGTCGCGCGATCGGACTGCGCGCCGACATGGACGCGCTGCCGATGCAGGAGTTCAACACCTTCGACCATGCCAGCAAGAACGACGGCAAGATGCACGCCTGTGGCCATGACGGACATACGGCGATGCTGCTGGCGGCGGCGCAACATTTTGCGAAGAACCGCAACTTCGACGGCACGGTCTACCTGATCTTCCAGCCGGCCGAGGAAGGTGGCGGCGGCGCCCGCGAGATGATCAAGGACGGCCTGTTCGAGAAGTTCGATATGCAGGCGGTGTTCGGCATGCACAACTGGCCGGGCTACCAGGCCGGGCAGTTTGCCGTCAGCGCCGGCCCGGTGATGGCGTCGAGCAACGAGTTCAAGATTCGCATCTCCGGCAAGGGCGGCCATGCGGCGATGCCGCACAACGGCATCGATCCGGTGCCGGTCGCGTGTCAGATGGTGCAGGCATTCCAGACCATCATCAGCCGCAACAAAAAGCCGGTCGACGCAGGCGTGATCTCGGTCACGATGATCCATGCCGGCGAAGCGACCAACGTGATCCCGGATCACTGCGAGATCCGCGGCACAGTGCGCACCTTCACGCTGGAGGTACTGGATTTGATCGAGCGGCGCATGCAGGAGATCGCCGAACACACCTGCGCCGCGTTCGGCGCCCGGTGCGACTTCAGCTTCACGCGCAATTACCCGCCGACCATCAATTCGGCGCCGGAAGCCGAATTCGCGCGCAAGGTGATGGGCGACATCGTGTCTGCCGACAACGTGATTGCGCAGGAGCCGACCATGGGCGCGGAGGACTTCGCTTACATGCTGCAGGCTAAACCCGGTGCGTATTGCTTCATCGGCAACGGCGATGGTGGCCACCGCGATACTGGCCACGGTGCAGGACCGTGCATGTTGCACAACCCGAGCTACGACTTCAACGACGACCTGATCCCGCTGGGCGCGACCTACTGGGTCCGGCTGGCCGAGGCATGGCTGGCGCAGGAGCCGCCGACCGGCAAGCCATGATCGCGCTGGACCGGGCGTTTTCGCCCAGCTACGCGCTGGCGCGTACCCGTTTTCTCGAGGCCGCGGCCAGCGCGGGTTTGCCGATCACGTCGTACGACCACCCGTTGAAGGGGCGCGACGGTGAGGTGCTGGCGATGGACGTGGCTGTCTCTGGTGACCTGCAGTCCGAGGCAATGTTGATCGTCTCCAGCGCCTGCCACGGTGTCGAGGGTTATTGCGGCAGCGGTGTGCAAGTGGCCGCGCTGCATGACCAGGAATGGCTCGCGCATGCCCGTTCGGCCGGGGTCGCTGTGTTGTACATCCATGCACTGAACCCGTATGGCTTTTCGCATTGGCGACGGGCGACGCAGGAAAACGTCGACCTCAACCGCAACTTCAACGGCGACCGGCAGACCCTGCCGGCCAACCCGGCCTACGACGAGTTGCATACGCTGCTGCTGCCCGAGACATGGCCGCCGGACGCCACCAACGTCCAGGCCATAACGCAGTATGTCGCTGACCATGGCGCGCAGCGGTTCCAGGCCGCGGTGACGCAGGGTCAATATACCCATGCCGACGGGATGTTCTTCGGCGGCGCGGCGCCGACCTGGAGCAACCGTACCGTCCGCCAGGTGTTGCGGCGCCATGCCCATGCGGCGCGGCGCCTGGCCTGGATCGACCTGCACACCGGGCTCGGCCCCAGTGGTCTGGGCGAACGCATCTTCGCCTGCAAGGACGACCCGGTTGCGCTGACCCGTGCGCGCCAGTGGTGGGGAGGCGATGGCGCCACGCCGATCACCTCGTTCTACGATGGTTCATCGAGTTCCGCACGCCTGACCGGCCTGATGTGGAACGCCGCCTATGAAGAGTGTCCGCTGGCCGAATACACGGCCATCGCGATGGAATACGGCACCTTGCCGATCCAGGACATGATCCTCGCGCTGCGGGCCGAACAATGGCTGCACAACCATCCTGATGCCGAGGCGGATCTGGCTGCGCGCATCCGGCAGCAGATGCTCGATGCGTTTTATGTCGACACCGACGCATGGCGTGGCCAGATCATCGCGCAGGCGCGCCAGGCGTTTTTTCAAGGTGTGTCGGGTCTGGCCAGTGTGCCGCCGCCCTGAGCCCGCCCCGTGGCGCGGCGCGGCGCGGCGCGGCGCGGCGCTACAGCATCAGCCGTGCTTGCTGGCGCGCGTAGGCCATCTGCAGCAGACCGTCGAATATCAGGTTGTCGCGCAACTCGAACGGGGTGGACAGGCTGGGCGCCATCTTCCAGCCCGCGCCGCCGGTCATGAAGCAGCGTGGTTTGGCGCCACAATGCGCGCGCAGGTTGTTCACCATACGCTCCATCGCACCGGCGATGGCGTAGGTGCCGCCACTGGTGAGCGCGTCGCTGGTATTGGTCGGAAAGTCGCGCACGTCGCCGGTGGGCACACGCAGTCCGGCGGTGCCGGACTCGAGCGCACGCAACATGATGCCGTGGCCCGGCAGGATCAGCCCGCCCAGGAACTGGCCGTGGGCGTCTATAGCCTCGATCGTCACTGCAGTGCCGACCATGGCCACGACGATGGGCCGTGGCGGGCCCAGAGTCAGCATGTGGTGCCAGGCGCCGATCATCGCCACCCAGCGGTCGGCGCCGAGCCGGCTCGGGAAGTCGTAGCTGTTGCGCAGGCCGGCTTCGGCTTCGCTGGCAACCACCCAATGCGGCTCCGCGTCCCAGAGCTCGAGTTGTTCTTCGATACGCCGCCTCACCGCCTCGCCGGCCACCACGCAGCCCAGCATGCTTGTGGGTTCGGCCAACGCGGCCCATGCGCCTTCGGCCAGCTTGTCGATGTTGTCCAGGAACTCGGCGCCATGGGCGATCAGTCGCGCGCCTGGCTCCGGCGTGTCATATTGCGCCCATTTGAGCCGTGTGTTGCCGATGTCGATGGCGAGAAATGTCATGCTGGTGCAGTGGTCGGCGCCAAGGTTGGAATATTACGGCTGGTCTCGAAGGCCCTGGCCGCGCGCAGCACCAGCGCATCGCGGAACATCGGGCCGACCAACTGCAATCCGATTGGCAGGCCACCTCGGGTGAACCCGCAGGGAACGGTGATGGCCGGCTGCTGCGTCAGGTTGAAGGGGTAGCTGAAGGGGGTCCAGCCCAGCATGGTTTCCGGCGTCATCGGGCCATGGCCTGCCGGCCGTGCGTCGAACGCCGGTACGGCCGTGCTGGGTGTGGCGATCAGGTCATACCGCTGCATGAACTGGCGCATGTGCGCGCCCAGTGCGCCGCGGCGCAGGTTGAACTGCTGGATCTGCAGGGCGCTGTAGGCCCGGCCCAGTTCGGCCTGGGCCGACAAGTCCGGGTCGCACAGCGCCTGTTGTTGAGCGGTCAAGGTGTTCCAGAGCGTCCAGGACCCCAGAAACCACAAGCCGGTGGTGATGTCCAGCGGGTCGTCGAAGCCGGGGTCGACCTGCTCCACGACGGCACCCAGCGACGCCAGTTGGTGCACCGCTTCCTGCACGGCCGCAGCAACTTCGGGGTCGACGTTGCGCGCGTACCCGAGCGTCGGCGAATACGCGACACGCAAGCCGCGGATACCGTCTTCCAGGCCCTGCGTGTAGTCGCTCGCGTCGGGCGGCAGCGAGGTCCAGTCACGCGCGTCGGGCTGCTTGAGGATGTTCATCACGATGGCCGCATCGCGCACATCGCGGGTCAGCGGTCCCAGGTGGGACACGCTTCCGAAAGGCGACAGCGGATAGGCCGGAATTCGTCCGAAACTGGGCTTGAAGCCGACATTGCCGCAAAATGCGGCCGGAATGCGCACCGAGCCGGCACCGTCGGTGCCGATCGCGATGGCACCCATGCCGGCAGCGGTCGCGGCTGCCGCGCCCCCCGATGAACCGCCAGCGGTCTTGCCTGGGTTCCATGGGTTGCGCGTGATGCCGCTGCGCGGCGAGTTGGTCTCTCCCTTGCAGCCGAATTCGGGTGTGGTTGTCTTGCCCAGGATGACGACGCCAGCTTCGCGAAGCCGGGCTGTCGCGGGTGCGTCGACGTCCCACGGTTGCGCAATATCCAGCGTGAGGCTGCCGCGCAGTGTGGGCAGGCCCTTGGTGAGGACAAGGTCCTTGATCGATACCGGAACGCCGTCGAGCGGACCCACGGGAGCCCCGCTGGTCCAGCGCTGCGTGCTGGCGGCCGCCGCTGTCCTGGCGCCGTCATGATCGACGCAGACAAACGCGTTGATGCGTGCGTCGAGAGTGGCAATACGTGCGAGTACCGCTTCGCATGCCTGGGTCGGCGAGGCCTGGCCACTGCGATACAGATCGACGAGTCCGGCGGCCGTGTAGTCGGCCAGGTTGGTAGGGTGTTGTGCCATGGGGTGGGCTCAGTTCTGGCGCCAAGGCAGGCCGCGCTTGCGCCAGCCGCTCTGGTTGCCGCGGTGTGCGGCCGAATCCGGATTGCCCTCGAAACCTTCCAGGATGTTGTAGGCCTCCAGACCCAGCTCGGTCGCGCGTTTGGCCGCTGCAATCGAGCGCACACCACTGCGGCATAACAGCACCACCTTCTTGCCTTTGGGCACGGCTTCGAGCAGGGCCAGGTCGAACTGCGGGTTCATCGCCATGCCGGGCCATTGTTTCCAGGCGACCGGTTTGGCGTCCGGCACAAAGCCGACCCATTCGCGCTCGGCGTCGGAGCGCACGTCCACCAGCACCGCGTCGCCTGCCTGCCACCATGCGCAGGCCAACGGGGGCGCGACGTCGCCGGCGTAACCCTCGGCAGGCTTGACGTGTTGCGCATCGGCAGCGTCGGCGCCGCTGGCCGCCTGGCCTTCCGTGTCGTGGCGGATGCCGGAGGTGAGGTTGGCAGGAACCGCCTCGTCGATGCGTTTGGGTCGCGGCAGATGCAATGCCTCCATGATGGCGACGAACTGCGCCTCGGTCTTGCCGGCGACGCGGGCATTACCGGACTTCTCTGCGCCGATGCTGGAATGGGTGCGGCCCTGGTAGTCGTGTCCCGGCCAGACCGTGGTGCTGTCGGGCAGGGCGAACAACACCTTGGTGATGCTGTGGTATAGCGCCGACGCGCTGCCGGACTGGAAGTCGGTGCGTCCGCAGCCATTGATCAGCAGCGTGTCGCCGGTGAAGACATGCGCGCGCCAGGTGAAACTCATGGAGCCGGCAGTATGGCCCGGTGTGTGGTTGGCGTGCAGCATCTCCTGGCCAAACTGCAAATGGTCGTCATGCTGCAGTTGCATCGCCGCCGTCGTGATGCCGCAGCCTGACGGCGCCGCGGTCCGGGCGCTCGTGTGTTCCGCCAGCAACCCGGCGCTGGTGATGTGGTCGGCATGGGCATGGGTTTCCACGGTCCACATCAGCTTGAGTCCGTATTGGCGCAAGACGGCCAGGTCGCGTTCGACTTGCTCGTCTACCGGGTCGATGATGACGGCCTCACGCGAGGTCTCATCGAACAGTACGTAGGTATAGGTACTCGAGGCGGAATCAAAAAGTTGAATGGGCTGCATGGCTGGGGTCCTTACATTTGTCTCTGTCGCGGTATGCTCGGCTCTAGTTTAGACTTCGGGAGACCGCGCGGTGGAAGATTACACACAGGCCTTGCAAGGTGGCATTCTTGTGGGACTGGCCAGCTGGATCCTGCTGGCGGGCGTTGGACGGGCCAGCAGCGTGAGCTCCATGACCCATGGCGTGCTGACGACCCGTAAACAATCGTCTCCGTGGCGTTGGGCCTTCCTGCTCGGACTGGTCGGCGGCGGCGCCGTTTTTTCCTGGGTGCTGGATATTCCCCATGTCGCCATCCGGCACCCACTGGTGCTGATCCCGGCCGGATTCCTGGTGGGTTTTGGTGCCGTGTTGGGCTCGGGCAGTGCCAGCGGCCACGCGATCGTGGGCTTGGGACGGCGTTCCAAACGCTCACTGGCGGCGGTCCTCACATTTGCCGTTGCCGCTGTCAGTACGGTGCTGCTCACCTCGCACTTGCCGGAGGCCGCCTGGTGGGCCTCCGCGCTTATGGACGGCCTGAACTGGTTGTTCGGCAGGTAACCGCACTCCAGGACAAACTCCATGACCCATCGCTCCAGCCATCCCCCGTCCGCTGACACGTCGCTGATGAACGCAACCATCGCCATGCCCGCAGACATGGGGCAGCCGCACCAGCCAACCCGACCACTGGGGCAGGCGCTTGCCCTGCTGATCGCTTTTGTCGCCGGCTGCATTTTTGCTGCCGGGCTGACCCTGTCGGGCATGACGCAGCCCGAAAAAATCATCGCTTTCCTGGATATCAAGGAGCTGTTTATCGGCGACTTCCCGGGCGACTGGGACGCGTCGCTGCTGTTCGTGGTGCTTGGCGCGCTGGCGGTCGCCTTGCTGGGATTCGCGGTGACACCTTACGCCAGCATCCGGCCCTGGTTCACTACGGCCTTCCGGTTGTCCAATCGGCGCCGGATTGACGGACGCTTGATCGCCGGTGCGATCCTGTTCGGTATTGGCTGGGGCCTGGGTGGCTACAGTCCGGCCACAGCGCTCGCTTCGCTGCTGACGGGGCAGATCGACACGGTGGTGTTCGTGCTGGCGATGCTGCCCGGCGTGTGGGTGGCCGGTTATGTGTGAAGCCGGTGTGGACCCTGGACCTGTGCCGGGGCATCGGGTGATCGCTGGTAAGGATCTTGATTGACGTTAACGTAAACGTCAATTAAGATCCGATCTTTGGCCCCGGCCCGGGTGCCGCTGAGGAGCCTCCATGACCGACCTGTCTGCCGACTACAAGGCGCTCGCCAACTACCGGCCCGCACACAAGGTGCGTTTCGTAACGGCAGCGAGCCTGTTTGATGGTCACGATGCGGCTATCAACATCATGCGGCGTATCCTTCAGGGCATGGGCGCAGAGGTGATCCACCTCGGGCACAACCGCAGCGTGGACGAGGTGGTGACCGCCGCATTGCAGGAAGACGTGCAGGGCATTGCGATCAGCTCCTACCAGGGTGGCCACGTCGAGTATTTCAAGTACATGGTCGATCTGCTGCGCGAGCGTGGCGGCGCGCACATCCAGGTTTTCGGCGGTGGCGGTGGTGTTATTGTGCCGCCCGAGATCCGTGAACTGCACGACTACGGCGTAGCCCGGATCTTCAGCCCCGAGGATGGCCAGCGCATGGGCCTGGCCGGCATGATCGGCGAGATGGTGATGCGCTGCGACAAGGATCTGTCGGGTTTTGCGCCGACCCGCCTTGACGCAATCCAGGGGCACAAGCAGGAAAACTGGCGCGCCCTGGCCCAACTGGTCACCGCGCTGGAGAACGACAACGCAGACGCCACACTGGTTGGCGCCATTCGTGACACGGCGGCAAACATCCGGGTTCCCGTGCTGGGTATCACCGGCACCGGTGGCGCCGGCAAGTCCAGCCTGACCGACGAGTTGATCCGCCGGCTGCGGCTCGATCAGGGTGATCGACCGCATGTGGCGGTGATCAGCATCGATCCGTCGCGGCGCAAGAGTGGTGGTGCCTTGCTCGGTGACCGTATCCGCATGAATGCGATTGGCCCGTGGGGCAAGGACAACGGCCCGCGTGTCTTCATGCGGTCGCTGGCCACGCGCGACTTCGGCTCCGAGATCAGCGCCTGCCTGCCCGATGTCATCGCCGCGGCCAAGTGTGCCGGCTTCGACCTCATCATCGTCGAGACCTCGGGCATCGGCCAGGGCGACGCGGCGATTGTTCCCCATGTGGATGTGCCGCTGTATGTGATGACGCCGGAGTTCGGCGCCGCCAGCCAGCTGGAAAAAATCGACATGCTCGATTTCGCCGAATTCATCGCGATCAACAAGTTCGATCGCAAGGGTTCACTGGACGCGCTGCGCGATGTCGCCAAGCAGGTGCAGCGCAACAAGGAGGCGTTCACCACGCCGGCCGACCAGATGCCGGTATTCGGCACCATGGCCGCGCGTTTCAATGACGACGGCGTGACGGCGCTGTACCAGGCCTTGCTGGTGCGCCTGCAATCGCTGGGCCTGGCGGTGTCCGACGGCATCCTGCCCAAGGTGGCGGTGCGCCACAGCACCAACCAGAGCCCGGTCGTGCCAGCCGCACGCATCCGTTACCTGGCCGAAATTACCGACACGGTGCGCAGTTACAAGGCGCGTGCCCGTGGGCAGGCCGCGCTGGCACGCGAGATCCAGCAACTGCGGGCGGCGGGTGTGATGCTCCATGCCGCCAATCCGGCCAAGGTGCGTGCGGTCGAGGCGGTTAACGATCTGGCCACGCAGCGGGAAGAGCGCCTTGGCGCGGGCGAGCGCAAACTGCTGGCGCAGTGGCCGGAGATGTGCAAGGCCTATGCGGGCGACGAATACGTGGTCAAGATCCGCGACAAGGAGATCCGCACCGCGCTGGTCACGAAGTCGCTCAGCGGCACGCCGATCCGCAAGGTAAGCCTGCCCAAATACGAAGACCATGGCGAGGTCCTGCAGTGGTTGATGCTCGACAACGTGCCCGGCAGTTACCCGTATACCGCCGGCACCTTTGCGTTCAAGCGCGAAGGCGAGGACCCGACCCGCATGTTCGCCGGCGAAGGGGACGCGTTTCGCACCAACACCCGCTTCAAGCTGCTCAGTGAAGGCATGCCGGCCAAGCGTCTGTCGACCGCATTCGACTCGGTCACGCTGTACGGCAACGACCCGGACCCGCGGCCGGATATTTACGGCAAGGTCGGCAACTCGGGCGTGAGCATCGCGACGCTTGACGACATGCAAGTGCTGTACGGCGGCTTCGACCTGTGCAGCCCGTCCACATCGGTGAGCATGACCATCAACGGCCCGGCGCCGAGCATCCTGGCGATGTTCATGAACACCGCGATCGACCAGAACATCGCGAAGTTCACACAGGAAAACGGCCGTGAACCGACCGAGACCGAAACCTCCAAGATCCGCGAATGGGTGCTCGAGAACGTGCGCGGCACGGTGCAGGCCGACATATTGAAGGAAGACCAGGGTCAGAACACCTGCATCTTCTCGACCGAGTTCAGCCTCAAGGTGATGGGCGATATCGCGCAATTTTTCGTGCACAACCGGGTGCGCAATTTCTACAGCGTGTCCATCAGCGGCTACCACATCGCCGAGGCCGGCGCGAACCCGATCAGCCAGCTGGCGTTCACGTTGTCGAATGGCTTCACCTTCGTCGAAGCGTACCTGGCGCGCGGCATGCACATCGACGACTTTGCGCCAAATCTGAGTTTCTTCTTCAGCAACGGCATGGATCCGGAGTACACCGTGATGGGCCGCGTCGCGCGGCGCATCTGGGCGGTGGCGATGAAGGAGCGTTACGGCGCCAATGAACGCAGCCAGAAACTTAAATACCACATCCAGACCAGCGGGCGCAGCCTGCATGCACAGGAGATCCAGTTCAACGACATCCGCACTACGCTGCAGGCGCTGATCGCGATCTACGACAACTGCAACAGCCTGCACACCAACGCCTTCGACGAGGCGATCACGACGCCGACCAACGAGAGCGTGCGCCGTGCAATGGCGATCCAGCTCATCATCAACCGCGAGTGGGGGCTGGCGAAGAACGAGAACCCGAGCCAAGGGGCGTTCATCATCGAGGAGTTGACCGAACTGCTCGAAGAAGCGGTGCTGTCGGAGTTCGAGCGAATCGCCGAGCGCGGCGGCGTTCTTGGCGCAATGGAAACCGGCTACCAGCGTGGTCGCATCCAGGACGAGTCGATGCACTACGAGATGCTCAAGCACACCGGTGAACTGCCGATCGTGGGCGTCAACACCTTCCGCAATCCGGACGGAGACGCGGTGCAGGACAAGCTGGAACTGGCGCGCTCGACCGATGACGAGAAGCAGAATCAGCTCAAACGCCTGCATGACTTCCACCAGCGTCACGCAGCGCAATCGCCGGCCATGGTCAAGCGGCTTCAGCAGGCGGTCATCGACAACAACAATGTGTTCGAGGTGCTGATGGACGCGGTGCGGGTGTGCTCGCTGGGGCAGATCACCGATGCCCTGTTCGAGGTGGGCGGGCAGTACCGGCGCAACATGTAAACGCGACAGAGTGACGCAATAGAAAAAGGCGCCGATGGCGCCTTTTTCTATTTGGGGGAATCAAAACAGCCGGCCGCGCCGGTGCAACGATCCCCAGCCTGTGATCAGGCGGTCTGGGCGCGTCGCCGGCGCACTGCGCCACCGATCAACAACAGGCCACCGGTCAGCAGCGCAAACTCGCTTGGCTCCGGCACCGCGGCGAGCAGCTGCATTTCGCCAGCGACATAGGCATGGGCCGCGGTGGTGGGGTGAATGCCATCGTAAAACAGCGCTGCGCTCAGGTCGCTATTGCAGTCCTGCGCCGTGTTGCCGCAAGCATCGGCCAGGTTGGTGAACAAGCCGCTGGCCGCCGCGCGCGGTATAAGTCCAAACAAGTCGAATTCCTGCACACCGGTCTCGCCGTTCAAGCGCAGCGCCAGAGCGTTGTTCATGGTGCTTGCAATTGATGAGCCCAGGAACGATGCGCCCGCCCCCGCTGCCACAACTGCTGGAACGAGGCCGATGTTGGGTGTGTTCCAGACGACGATGTGTTGCGCACCCGCAGCTTGCAGTGAATCGACGATACCGCCGATATCGGCAACGTATTGGCCTACATTTGTCGCGACAAACGCGTTCGGATCACCGCCTGCGCCGACAACGCTGCCGTAACCGTTGAGAATTGCGCGCGCATTGTTGCCGCCACCGGCCACCACGAACAGGGTGGACGAAGTGATCGTCGGGGATGTGCCCAGATACAGACTAGCCTGGCCCACAAGACTGGGCAACGTGACGCTCCCCCCCGGCGTCGTATAGGTCTGATCCGGACTGGTGACTGAACCGCCGAAAGCGTAATTGGTTCCGCCGAGCAGGGACGGCACCAGTAATACGCCCAGATTATTGGCGAATTGTGTCGCCCATACAGGACCATTGCTGTAGGTGCCCGACCCGTAAGTTTGGCCGGGGATGTAGCCGTTGCTGCCAATGTTCTGGGCGCCATCGTTGCCAAAAACCAGGCTGTTGTTACCGCTGTCGGACAGGCTATCGCCAAATATCACCAGCCCGGTGTAAACCGGCACCGCCGCAACAGCCTGTGTATTGCCGAGGGCAAAAGTGATGCCGATGGCCGATGCCGCCAAGCCTGTCCGAATACGTTTCAACATGTTCTCTCCCTTTGGTTGCAGGTATGTTTGTGCAAGACCATGGCGATGCAAAAACCTTGCAGATCCGTACCGTGGAGGGATATCCCACTCATTTTTAGTCACCTGCATGACACTGCCCCCCGGCCTCATTTACCGGTTTAGCCGATCTCGGTATCTTGCCGTCATAGGGGCACTGGCGACACGAGGGTATACCCGGGCGCCGGATCAACCGCCAGTGGTGGAAACCGGATTGATTTGCACCTGTTCCAGCAGCCGCCGCACGTCGTCGGGGCGGCACAATGTCGTGCCCGCATGCAGCAACGCGGCGGACCCGGCCGCCACGCCATAGCGGAATGCCTCGAGCAGCGCCATATCCTGGTTCAGCGCCCAGACCATGGCCGCCAGGAAGCTGTCGCCGGCGCCGGTCGTGCTCTTGACCGGCACCGTGAGCGCCTGGGCGCGCCAGGCACCGTCTGCACACACCAGCATCGCGCCACGTTCGCCCAGGCTCAGGGCCACCACCTCTGCGCGGCCGGCGCGCAGCAGTGTGTCGGCTGCTGCCCGCCATTGGGCCTCATCATCCAGCGGTGCGCCAGTGAGGTCCGACAACTCGCGTAGGCTGGGCTTGATCAGGTAGACCCCCGCTGCCAGCGCGGCATCGAGCGGCGGGCCGGAACTGTCGAGCACCACGCGCGCTCCCCGTGACCGCGCCAGTCGCGTCAGTTGCGCATAGCTGTCCACAGCCAGGTTGGGGGGCAGGCTGCCACTGAGCACCACATAACGGGGTGGTGGCTGCAACGATGCGAGATAGTCGATGCAGGCCTGCCACTCCGGCGTGGTCACATCAGGGCCCGGCAATACGAACCGGTATTCGCGTCCGGTGCTGGTCTCGCGCACCGAAAAACTCTCCCGTGTTTCATCGGCAATCGGCAGTCGATGGCTGGGTACCTGCTCTGCATGCACCAGGTCCTGCAGGCGGTCACCGACGATGCCGCCCGCCAGGTATACGGCCAGGCAGTCAGTCCCGAGTCGCTGCAAGACACGCGCGACATTGATGCCGCCGCCCCCCGGGTAACGTTCCGCATGGCCGCAGCGCAGCTTGTGGCTGGGTTGCAGGGCTTCGCAGGTGGTGGCCACGTCCAGTGCGGGATTGAGCGTGATGGTCAGGATGTCAGTCATGCTGGGTCGTGTCTGGCGAGACATGTGGCAGGTTTACACGGTCGCCGCGGTAACGGCCGGCCGGCCGGCCGCGTCGACTACATGCGTTAACTGTAGACGACCCACAACCCACGGTCGCAGGCTGCCGACCGACCGCCGGTGCAGCGAGAATGCATGCACGATGGCGCCCCGGACTGCGCCGCTGCACGGCGTTGACCCACGCCGAAACGGAAAGGACAACAAGACATGGCGGATTTCCTGTTGGTGCACGGCGCCTGGCATGGTGCCTGGTGTTGGCGCGACGTCACCACGGCACTGGTGCGCGCCGGCCACCGGGCCCATGCGGTGACGCTGACCGGCCTGGGTGAGCGGGCGCACCTGCTGCACGCCGGCATCGACCTGCAGACCCATGTCCAGGACGTGCTGGCCGCACTTGAGGCAGAGGAACTGCAGGACGTGGTACTGGTGGGGCACAGTTATGCCGGCATGCTGGTGACGGCGGTTGCCGACCGCATGGCGCAGCGACTCTCCCATCTTGTCTACCTCGATGCGGTGGTGCCCAAGCCGGGCGAATCCTGGAGCAGCACCCATACTGCCTCCACCCGCAAGGGGCGGCTCGACGCGGCGCAGGCTTCGCCGCTGTTTGCCTTTCCCGCGCCTGACCCCGTCGTGTTCGGCCTCGACGGCCCGCGCCATGCATGGGTGCGGCGCCGCCAGACGCCGCACCCGGGCCACACCTATGCGATGGCGCTGGAGTTTGATGTGCAACGCGTCGCATCGGTGCCGCGTACCTTCATCGACTGCACGGCGCCCGCGCTGGCCACCATCGACGCGATCCGCACCCGCGTGCGGAACGCCGCCTTCTGGAACGGCGCCTGGCAGGCGGGCGGCGGCGCGCGTATCGTCGAGATGCCGACCGGGCATGACCCGATGGTCAGCGAGCCGCAGGCCCTGGCCCGATTGCTGATGGCATGCACCACGGCGCCTGCATGACCGTGTTATCGCCGTGCCGGATGCAAACCAGCTGCGTGTATCGGTGCAAACCAGACGCATACGACGGGCGGCTTCGAGAGGCACGGGCAAGAGTCGTTCAACACGACTTCGAACAGCCTGGCACGGCCGTTTATCAAGTGTGGTTATGCTAGGCACCCCCGGGGTTGCTGCTGGCCACAAGTGCAAACACAGCGGCGATCCGGTTCGATGCAGAAAATTTACGGGCGCCGGAGCAGGCGTGGTGCAGGCTCGATCGGCGCTGATGCCGGCCTGCGCCGTGGCTGCGGTACGGACAAGCGTTACACGATTGACAGGAGACAGGCATGAACGATCTTTTTTCTCTGCATGGCCGCACCGCCCTGGTGACCGGTGGATCACGCGGCATAGGACGCATGATCGCCGAGGGGTTCCTGGCGCAGGGCGCGCGGGTCTATATTTCGTCGCGCAAGGCCGACGCATGTGACAAGGCAGCCGCCGAAATGTGCAAGATCGGTCCCTGTGTATCGCTGCCGGCCGATGTGTCGAGCGTGGAGGCCGCCAACGCCATGGCGGCGGCGTTCTCTGAACGCGAAGACCGGCTGGACATTCTGGTCAACAATGCTGGCGCCGCCTGGGGCGCGGAGTTCGACGTGTTTCCCGAAAGCGGCTGGGACAAGGTCGTGAATCTGAATCTGAAGGCGCCGTTCTTCCTGACCCAGGCTCTTGTCACCCAGTTGCGCGCTGCAGCCAAGGTGCGCCCAGCCAAGGTGATCAATATCGCGTCGATCGACGGCGTGTCGGTCAACCCGCAGGAAACCTACTCCTACGCCGCCAGCAAGGCCGGCCTGATCCACCTGACACGGCGCATGGCGTTGCGCCTGATCAAGGACAATATCGTCGTCACCGCGATCGCGCCGGGGGCTTTTGCCTCCGACATGAACAAGGATGCGCGCGACCACGGCGATGCGGTGTCTGCGCGTATTCCCTCGGGGCGCATCGGCACCGCCGAGGACATGGCCGGTGCGGCCATCTACCTGGCGTCCCGCGCCGGCGACTATGTGGTGGGCTCGACGCTGGTTGTCGACGGCGGCGTGACCCACGCGCGCGGCTGAACGACACTCATGGCGAGCATCGGGCCAAGCCCGATGATTCCGATCAGTCCAGCAGGCGCACCCTGACGCTCTTGCCCTTGACTTTGCCGGCGTTGAGCCGGCGCATCGCCTCCTTGGCGATGTCCCGCTGCACCGCAATGAAGGTGGTGAATTCGGTCACCGTGATCTTGCCGATCTGCTCGCGGCTGTAACCACCGTCGGCGCCGGTCAGTGCGCCCAGCACGTCGCCGGGGCGAATCTTCTCCTTGCGCCCGCCCAGCAACTGCAGTGTCACCATCGGCGGCAGCAACGGCCCCTGGCCGGTCGGCGTGAGTTCGTCGGCCGTGTGCCAGACCGACTCCTGCTTCTGGTATTGCTCGATCTTGCCGACCGCTCCCATCTCGTCCATGCTGACCAGGCTCAGCGCCAGGCCGGTCGCCCCGGCGCGGCCGGTGCGACCGATGCGGTGCACATGCACCTCTGGGTCGGGCGTAATGCTGACGTTGATCACCGCCTCGAGCTGCTCGATATCCAAGCCGCGCGAGGCCACATCAGTGGCCACCAGCACCGAGCAGCTGCGATTGGCGAACTGTGCCAGCACCTGGTCGCGCTCGCGCTGCTCGAGTTCGCCGTACAGCGCCAGCGCATTGAAGCCCTGCTGCTGCAGGAATGCAACCAGTTCGCGGCACTGCTGTTTGGTATTGCAGAAGGCCAGCGTGCCGACCGGGCGGAAATGGTCCAGTAGCAGCGCCACTGTTGCATACCGGTCGGCGCGGGTCACTTCATAGAAGCGTTGTTCGATCGCTGGGCCGCTTTTCTGGCTTGCCACTTCGATGCGCTGTGGGTCACGCATGAACTGCTGTGCCAGCTTCTCGATACCCTCAGGGTAGGTGGCCGAGAACAGCAGCGTCTGGCGCTCGGGCGGGCACTGCTTGACCACGGTGCTGATGTCGTCGAAAAACCCCATGTCGAGCATGCGATCGGCCTCGTCGAGCACCAGCGTGTTCAGGGCTTCCAGCGTCAGGTATTCCCGCGCGAGATGGTCCATCACCCGACCCGGCGTGCCGACGACGATGTGCGCGCCGTGTTCCAGCGACACGCGTTGCCCGCGCAGCGCCACACCGCCGCACAAGGTGACGACCTTGATGTTCTCCTCGGCGCGGGCCAGGCGCCGGATCTCGGTGGTGACCTGGTCGGCCAGTTCGCGCGTCGGGCACAACACCAGCGACTGCACCGCGAAGCGGCGCGGGTTCAGGTTGGTCAGCAACGCCAGCGCAAATGCAGCGGTCTTGCCGCTGCCGGTCTGTGCCTGCGCGATCAGATCCTTGCCGGCCAGCGCCAGCGGCAGGCTGGCGGCCTGGATCGGCGTCATTGCCTGGTAACCCAGGCTGTGCAGGTTCTCGAGCGCGCCAGGCTTGAGCGCCAGGGTATCGAAACCTGCTGCCGGCTTGGACGTGTCCTGTGTCACACGCTCGTCATCGCGACGGTCTTGGTCGCCAGGTAGGCCTCGAGTGCCTCGGGGCCGCCTTCGCTGCCGTAGCCGGAATCCTTGACACCGCCGAACGGCAGTTCAGGCCAGGGTGCGGCCGGCTGATTGATCCACAACATGCCGGTCTGCACCTCGCGGCTGAGCTGGTGCGCGGTCTTGATCGAGCTGGTGAAGGCATACGCCGACAGGCCGAACGGCAGGCGGTTGGCCTCGGCAATCGCCTCGTCGACGTTCTTGACGCTGCGCACGGCTGCCATCGGGCCGAAAGGTTCGCTGTTGAACACGACGCTGTCCAACGGAGCGTCGAGCAGCAGTGTGGGCGCGAAGAAGTTGCCTTCGCTGCCGATGCGTTCGCCGCCAAACGCGACAGTGGCGCCACGCTTGACTGCGTCAGCGGTGATTTCCTGCATCGCGGTCAGGCGGCGCGGATTGGCCAGCGGGCCCATCTGCGTGCCTTCGGTGAGGCCGGCCCCGACCTTCAGGCCCGATACGTATTTGACAAAACCGGCGACAAACTCTTCGCGCACCGACTCCTCCACCAGGAAACGGGTCGGCGAAATGCAGACCTGGCCGGCATTGCGGAACTTGGCCCCGGCAATCATCTTGATGGCGTGCGGGATGTTGGCGTCGCCCGCGACGATCACTGGTGCGTGCCCGCCGAGCTCCATCGTGGCGCGTTTCATGTGCTGGCCGGCCAGCGCGGCCAGCTGCTTGCCCACTGGCGTGGAGCCGGTGAAGGTGATCTTGCGGATCACCGGATGCGGGATTAAATAGTTGCTGATCTCGGCTGGATCGCCATATACCAGCGAGATCACGCCTGCTGGCATGCCGGCATCGACAAAGGCGCGCATCAGCTCGGCCGGCGAAGCCGGTGTTTCCTCGGCAGCCTTGACGATGATCGAGCAACCGGTGGCCAGGGCCGCGCCCATCTTGCGCACCACCTGGTTGATCGGGAAGTTCCACGGCGTGAACGCAGCGACCGGGCCCACCGGCTCCTTGAGCACCATCTGCTGCACGTTGATGGAGCGCGGCGACACCAGTCGGCCATAAACGCGCTTGCCTTCTTCGGCAAAATACTCGAGCACATCGCTGGCAGCGGCGATTTCGCCCTTGGCTTCGGCCAGCGGCTTGCCCTGCTCCATCGTCATCAGGCGGGCGATGTCGCCGGCACGCTCGCGCAGCAACTGGGCTGCCGCGCGCATCACCTTGGCGCGCTCCATGGCCGGTGTGTTGCGCCAGATCTCGAATCCCTTGGCGGCCGATGCCAGGGCATCGTCCAGGTCGGCGATGGTGGCGCGGGCCACGGTGCCGATGACCTTGCCGTCGGCCGGGTTGTGCACGTCGAGCGTGGCACCGCCACGGGCAGCGCGCCATTCGTTGTTGATCAGCAATTGAACGTTCGGATAGGTCATTGGGCTAGGTCCTGAGGAAATGGTGGGTGGAGCGGAACGCCCCGCGCGGCCTGTCATAGTGCACAGCGATGCATATGTAGGCGAGATATTCACCCTTATTGTCTCCGATAAAGGCATACCGGTGACTGGGTAGGGCTGATGCAAGCAGGTACGCGCTGGCGCGCCGCGCCCGTCTGGCATGGGCGCACGGGAGCCCGGTTATGCTTCGCGCCGGGCCAGTCACTTTTTTTGTACCGGCCGCACGCATTGATGACTTCGATCGCAGACACCTTACCCGAATCCAGCATGATCGCCGGCACTGGCGACTCACTGTTACGCCTGATCGCCGATGCCACGTCGTCGCTGATGGCGTATTACGACATCGCATCGATGAGATGCCGGTTCGCCAACCTGTCCTATGCCCGCAATTACGGCTTGGATACCGCGTCCATTCTGGGCAGGACACTGCAGGAGGTGGTTGGTGAACAGGCTTGGGAGATGATCGGCCCGCATGTCGAACGGGTCCGGGCCGGGCAGGAGGTGCACTATGAACGCATGCAGGAGAAGCCCGATCGGGATCGGCGACTGATCCAGGTCGACCTGCTGCCCCATTTCGATGACAGCCGGGCGCAGCAGGGCATGTTCGTGCAGATCAGCGATGTCACCGAACAGCGCCGTGCACACCAGCTGATCAACGAGAGCGAAGAGCGCATGCGCAAGTTCGCACAGGCGACCGAAGAGGGCATTGTTTTCCATGCCAACGGACTGATCACCGACGGCAACGAGGCGGTCGAGCGGCTGCTGGGGTATTCGGTGGCCGAGGTGCTGGGTCGTCCGGTGCTTGACTTTGTGTCCGACGATACCCGGCATATCACGCATGCACACTTGCGCGCCAAGCACGAGGAGCCCTACGAGGTGGTTCTGGTGCACCGCAGCGGGCAGCGTATTCCGGTGGAGATCGTCGGCAAGGTCATGCCGGTCGGAACCGAAACCTACCGTTTGGCCGTTGTGCGGGACATCAGCGCGCGCAAGGAAGCCCAGGCGCGGATCGAGTTCATGGCGTTACATGACGCACTCACACGGCTGCCCAATCGCGCATTTCTGGTGGAGCGACTCGACCTGTTGCTGGCCCATGCAAGGCATGCCGGCCAAGCCGTGGCGGTGCTGCTCCTCGACTTGGACAACTTCAAGACCGTGAACGATTCCCTCGGCCACCATGCGGGTGACCAGTTGCTGTGCGAGGTCGCCAACCGGCTGGCCGACGCGGTGGGACATGCCGACCTGATAGCGCGACAGGGAGGGGACGAATTCGTTGTAGTGCTGACCGACATAGGCGGGCAGGAGGACGCTGCCCGAGCCGCCGACAAGCTGCTCGACATGTTCGGAGACCCGATGTTGATTGGTGGACACAAGGTGTCGGTGTCGTGCTCGATCGGCATCGGTCTGTTTCCCGACGATGGTGCCAATGCGGACGAGCTGATCCGGCATGCGGACGTGGCCATGTACCACGCCAAAGACAATGGTCGCAGGAATTACCAGTTTTTTGCGCCCGGCATGTCGAGCCGGGCCATCGAGGCGCTGGACCAGGAGAGCCTGTTGCGCGACGCGCTGGCGCAGGAGCAGTTTGTGCTGCACTACCAACCCCAGGTCGATGCGACCGACGGCCGGCTGACAGGGATGGAGGCACTTGTACGCTGGCAGCACCCGACCAAAGGTCTGGTCGGGCCGGTCGAATTCATACCATTTGCCGAACAGCGCGGGTTGATTGCCGCCATCGGCCGTTGGGTCGTGGTCCAGGCCTGCCGGCAACTCAAGGCCTGGCACGACGCGGGGTATCCGCGTGTGCCGGTCGCGGTCAACCTGTCAGCGATCGAATTCAGGCAGCGCGACCTGGTGTCGTCGATCGAAAGTGCTTTGCAGGAGGCGGAGTTGGAACCCCATTTTCTGGAGATCGAACTGACCGAGTCGGCCTTGCTCGATCATGGCGGCAGCATCGGCGAGCGCCTGCGCGCGCTCAAGGTGCTGGGCGTGCGACTGGCAATCGACGACTTCGGCACCGGGTATTCGTCGCTCGCCTACCTCAAGCGTTACCCGATCGATCGTTTGAAGATCGACCGATCGTTTGTCCAGGACACCCCGCAGGATCCGGATGACGTCGCGATCGTGACCGCGATCCTGCAAATGGCGCATGCACTGAAGCTGGCAACGGTGGCGGAAGGCGTCGAGACGATGGCGCAGTTGGCCCTTGTGCGAAGCCTGGGCTGCGGCGATTGCCAGGGATTCCTGGTGGCCCGGCCGATGGCGCCGGACCAGATGGCACAGTTTTTACGAGGCCCCGGCATGACCGGGTGGACACCATGACGACCGTTTTTCCTGAAGATGCCTTTCGTGACCTGCCCACCTGTATCCGGCAACATGCCAGGAATGCGCCGGGCCATACGGCGCTGGTGCAGGGCCACCATCGCCTCGACTACGCCGGACTCGATGCGCTGATGGATCAGGTGGCCGTCGCTTTGCAGCGCGACGGGTTCGGCCCGGGTGACGCGATCGCGACCTGCGCGACGATGTCGATCCCGTATGTGGCTGTTTTTCTGGGGGCACTGCGTGCCGGTCTGGCCGTGGCACCGCTGGCGCCGGGTTCGGGTGCGGTGAGCCTGCAGCGCATGGTGCGCGATGCCGAAGCCCGGATCGTGTTCGTGGACGCCGATGGTGACGAGGCGCTCGGACAAGCGGCTCCGGGGTCGGCGACCAGAATGCGGTTCGGTCCTTTTCCGTTCGACACGGCGGGTGATTTTTCTGATTGGCTGGGCCCTGCGGGAACTGCGCCGGCGCCAGTGGCGATCGAGCCCGACTGGCCGTTCAACATCATCTATTCGTCCGGCACCACTGGAGATCCCAAGGGCATCGTGCAATCCCATGGCATGCGCTGGGCCCATATCAGCCGGGGGGCCGCCTATGGCTACGGTCCGGGCACGGTCACCATGGTGTCGACACCGCTGTATTCCAACACCACGCTGGTCGTGTTCTGCCCGACGCTGGCCTTCGGTGGCATGGCGGTGTTGTGCCCCAAGTTCGATGCGCGTGGTTTTCTCGAGCTGGCGCAGACCCATCGCGCCACCCATGCCATGCTGGTGCCGGTGCAATACCAGCGACTGATGGCCGATCCGGAGTTCGACCGCTTCGACCTGTCCAGCTTTCAGGTCAAGTTTTCCACCAGCGCGCCGTTTGGCGCCGCGCTCAAGGCCGACATACTCAAGCGCTGGCCTGGCGCTCTGGTCGAGTTCTACGGTATGACCGAGGGTGGCGGCACCTGCATCCTGGAGGCGCACCGCTTCCCGGACAAGCTGCACACTGTGGGCCAGCCGGCCCAAGGGCATGACATCCGGCTGATCGACGACGCAGGCGTCGAGGTGGCGCCGGGCGGATCCGGCGAGGTGGTGGGCCACTCGGGCGGCATGATGACGGGTTACCACCGTCAACCGGACAAGACCCGTGAGGCCGAATGGTTCGACCGCGACGGCAAAAGGTTCATCCGCACCGGCGACATCGGGCGCTTCGACGCCGATGGTTTCCTGACCCTGTTCGATCGCAAGAAGGACATGGTTATCTCGGGTGGTTTTAATGTCTATCCCAGTGATCTGGAGGCCGTGTTGCGTCAACACTCCGCGGTGGCCGACGTGGCCGTGGTTGGTGTGCCATCCGAGCGTTGGGGCGAGACACCGGTGGCGTTTGCTGTGCTGCGCGAAGGCGCAACACTATCCGCGCCGGAGTTGCTGCAGTGGGCGAACGCACAATTGGGCAAGACACAACGCCTGGCCGACCTGGAGCTTTGCGCGGAGTTGCCGCGCAGCGCCATCGGCAAAGTGCTCAAGCGCGAGTTGCGCGCCGCCTATGGGCGTCCATCCATCCAAGAGGCGACATGAACAAGATCACGATTTCCTGCCAGTTCGATTCCGGTGCCATCGAGGTGGTGCACGCCGACGACCCGGGCAACATCGAACTACGCATCCGTAGCGACAACGCGGCCAACATTACCCAGTGGTTCCATTTCCGGCTGCAAGGCGCCGCTGGCGTGCCCGTGACGCTGCGTTTTGTCAACGCCGGGCAATGCGCCTATGCCAAGGGCTGGGAGAACTACCGGATCAATGCCAGTCATGACCGGCAGCACTGGCAACGCATCACCACCCGCTACGACGCAGGCGTGATGACGGCGCAGTTCACGCCGGACAGCAACAGTGTGTTTCTGGCGTATTTCGAACCCTATTCCTGGGAGCGGCACCTGGACCTGATTGCCTCGGCGGCGGTGTCCGACCATGTGCAGCTCGAGCGTCTGGGCGCCAGCCTGGACGGACGTGACATGGACGTGTTGCGCATCACCGATGCGGGCAGTGCCACGCTTGAGGCCGACAAACGGGCGGTGTGGCTGATCGCGCGCCAGCATCCGGGCGAGACGATGGCCGAATGGTTCATCGAAGGTTTCCTGGAGCGGCTGTTGGATGCCGAGGACCCGGTTGCGCGCAAGTTGCTCGCGCAGTGCGTCTTCCATGTCGTGCCCAACATGAACCCGGACGGCAGTGTGCGCGGCAATCTGCGCACCAATGGCGTCGGTGCCAATCTGAACCGCGAATGGCTGGAGCCGACCATGGCGCGCTCACCCGAGGTCCACTTGGTGCGCCAGAAGATGGAGTCCACCGGCGTCGACCTGTTCCTGGACATCCATGGCGACGAGGCGCTGCCGTACAACTTTGTTGCCGGCAGCGAAGGCATCGTGGGTTTTTCGCCCCGCTTGCAGCAATTGCAGGATACGTTCAAGGCCAGCTGGATCGGCAGTTGCCCGGATTTCCAGGACCGTGTCAATTACGGCCCGGCGCGCGCCACGCAGGCCAATCCGACGGTGGCCACGAACTGGGTCGCGCAACGTTTCGACTGCCTGTCGTTCACGGTCGAGATGCCGTTCAAGGACAACGACGACCTGCCCGATGTCGTTACTGGCTGGAGCAGCAGGCGGTCACGGTTGTTGGGCGCGAGTGTGTTGCAGCCGCTGCTGGCGGTGTCGGGTCAGCTGCGCTGAGGCGAGGCAAGCTGGCCGCCTTGCGGGGGCCAGCGATGTTCGTGATTTCAGGCGTAATACGCCGCGACAAAGTCCTCGAAGCTGCCGGTGTCCTGCGCCTCGACCTGTTGCTGCGCCTGTAGCGATTCGCGTGCCGCAGCGTCGAACCGCTGCTGCGTCGCGGCATCGAGCGGCTGCGCCAGCAGCGCCTGCTTGTGATGGTCGGATGCAAACATCGTGTACTTGAAGAAGCCGCCGTGCGCGCGCGCCGCTTCCAGCACCTGGGCCGACGGTGTCAGGTCGGGGTTGTCGATGCGCTGGCGCAGCAGGCGCATCGCGCTGGTATGGCGCGTGCCACCGTAGGCGGTGTCCAGCATCTCGGCAAACGGCGCCATGTCGTCGAACAGCTCATGTGCCATCGGGCGGAACGGCTGTTCATGGTTGTGCACCATCAGGTGCAGGTCGCTTTGTCGCCCGCGGCTGACGATGCGGCGCTTGTTCTCGTCGTTTTCGCCTTGTTCGCGCGCGCTGATCGGTGGGCTGTCGCGGAACAGGCACATCAGCAGCAGCACGTCGACAAAACTGCCCTGCTCGGGCGTGATGCCGATATCGACCATCGGGTTGAGGTCGAACAGGCGCATCTCGATATATTCGACCCCCTGCTGGCGCAGCCCCTTGGCTGGGCGATCGGATGACACCCGCTTCGGGCGCATCGGGGCATAGAACTCGTTCTCGATCTGCAGCAGGTTGGCGCTGAGCTGTTTCCAGTGGTCGCCATCGCGTACACCGAGTTCCTGGTAGTAAGGGTCGGGCGTGCGGATTGCCGTCTCCAGCGCCTGGGTGTATTCGTCCAGCGAGTTGAAGTTGACATGCAGGTTCGACTGCGCGCTGTTCTGGTAACCCAGGTCGCTCATGCGCAGGCTGGTTGCGTGTTCTCCGTACAGGGTACCGGGTACCAACTGGTGCATATCCGACTTGCGGCCCTGCAGGAACGACTCGCAGATCGCCGGCGATGCACCGAACAGGTAGGGAATCAGCCAGCCGTAACGCAGGAAGTTGCGGATCAGCCCGAAATACCGGGTGCTGATGAAGTCCTGTTTGCTGCCGTTGGCCGCGCAGCAGTCGTACAAGGCGTTCCAGAATTCGTCTGGCAGCGACCAGTTGTAGTGCACGCCGGCGATGGCCTGCATGTGGCGGCCATAACGCAGGCCCAGACCTTCGCGGTAGACCCGTTTCATCATCGCGCGGTGGGAGCTGCCATAGTCGGCCAGCGGGATCATGTCGTCGCCGCCGATCACGCATGGCATGGAACTGGCCCACATCGTCTCGTCGCCCAGGGCCGGTGTGACGAATCGGTGGATGTCGCGCAGAAAGCGCAGCGGCTCGTCGAGGTGGGTGGTCGGCGGCGTGATGAACTCGAGCAGCGATTCCGAGTAATCGGTAGTGACCCAAGGATGCGTGAGCTTGGAGCCCAGCGCCCGTGGATGGGACGTTTGCGCCAGCATACCTTTCGCGTCGATGCGCAGGCACTCCTTCTCGTAGCCGCGCTGGATGCCGCGCAGCACCTGCGCCTGCACCCGCCCGGAGAACTGCCCGATGGCATCGCAACATGTGAACTTCAGCATTTTCCGGTCTTCCCAATCAATCGGCTGGCAGTATGGCAGCTTTCAGTGCGAGCTCGGCCGGGACGGTCCCCGGCCCGATGCTGCCAAAGGCTTTCGTGACGCCGCGCGCGCGGCGTACTCACAAAGTTGCCACCCGGTTGAACCATGGCGCTGCCTGCTCGAGTTGGCGTGCCACTGCCAGCAGTTGCGCATCGGCGCCAAAACGCGCTACCAGTTGAACACCGACCGGCAGGCCGTCGTCGCTCCAGTGCAGCGGCAGGCTGACCGCCGGCTGCCCGGTGGCATTGAATGGGGTCGTGAACGGTGCCAGCCCGAAGCTGCGCTGCGTGAACGCGTCCAGGTCGTCGGTGTCGGTGCGCAGCGTGCCCAGCAACGGCGTCGGCGCGGCCATGGTGGGCGTGAGCAGCATGTCGTACTGCTCGAAGAACTGTCCGATGCGCCTGACTTCCCGGTTGATCAGTCCGAACTGCGCCGCGTATGTGGTACCCGGGATGCTGCGGCCGTGTGTCACAGCCGCGTGGGTCACCGGCTCCAGTTCATCGGCGCGCGCGGCCCGGCCGAGTTCCTGTTCGCGGATGCCGATGTTGGTCGCAAGGCCGGTCAGCATGATCGTCATGACGGCCTGGAACAGGCGGTCATAGTCGAACTCCGGTGCTGCCGGCGCGACATGGTGGCCGAGTCCGGCCAGCAGATGCGCCGCGGCTTCGACGGCCGCCTTGCACTGCGCGTGCACCGGTTGTCCCCTGAAGTCGTCCACGATGAAGGCTACACGCAACGGCCCGGTGGCGCGTCCAAGGCTCGTCAGGTACCGTTCGGCCGGACGTTGGGTGAAATACGGCCTGCCCACGTCCGGCCCGGCTGTGGCGTCAAGGATGGCGGCGCAGTCGCGTACCGACCGTGTCACGGCATGCTCATGGCTGATGCCGTGCGCCGCGTCGCCCCGGTGCGGTCCATATGCCAGCAGGGCACGGGTCGGCTTGAGTCCGACCAGGCCGTTGCAGGAGGCCGGAATGCGGATCGAACCACCGCTGTCGGTGGCATGGGCCGCGGGCAGGATGCCACTGGCGACGGCGGCCCCGGCGCCGCCACTCGAACCACCTGCGATATGCGCGATATTCCAGGGGTTACGGGTAGGCCCGTGCAGTGCTGGCTCGGTGGTCACGTTCATGCCCAGTTCAGGCGAATTGGTGCGGCCGATGATGACGAATCCGGCGCGGCGCAAGCGGGCCACTGTCTCGGCGTCGAAGTCGTGTACCTGTCCGGCAAACAGGCGGCTGCCATGGGTCAGCGGCATGCCCTTGACCGGCGCGTGCAGGTCCTTGATCAGATAGGGTACGCCGGCGAACGGGCCGTCGTGCACGGGCGCATCGGGTTCGATCGCGCTTTGGTGCAGGTAGGTCACCGCATTCACGATCGGGTTGACCGTCTGCAATCGCGCCAGCGCCGCAGCCATCACCTCGGCACGCGAGATCTCGCGCTTGCGCATCAGATCGGCCAGGCCGATGGCGTCGTAGGATCGGTATTCGTCGAAGGTCATCGCGGTGTGCGCTTGGGTTGCGTCCGGGTCGACGCTGCGCCACCATCTTAAACACTCCTGCTGTGGGCCGGTTTGCCGGCGGCAGGGCGCTGCGCCGTGCAGGGCCCGTGACCGGAGGTGCGACCGATCACCGTGGGCCGTCAGGCCGTCATTTTTCGGGTGGCAGCAGCACCGACCCGAGCGCGACTGCGGTGACACCGTTTTGCGGTGAGCCGTCGATGAGCTTGTCGGAGTAGGTCAGGTAGATCAGCACATTGCGCTTGCGGTCCAGCATGCGCACGACGCGCAACTTCTTGAACAAGACGGAGATACGTTCGCTGAACATTTCCTCCTGCGGATCCATCGCCTTGCCGGCAAACGAGATTGGACCGACCTGGCGGCATGCGATCGAGGCCTCGGCCTTGTCTTCGGCCAAGCCGATCGCGCCCATCACCCCACCGGTACGGGCACGGGAGACATAGCAGGTGACGCCGTTGACTTTCGGGTCGTCATACGCTTCGACGACGACCTTGTGGTTGGCGCCGATCAGGATGAAGGCGGTGGATACTTCCCCGACCTTCTCGGCAAGGGCTGCCGATGCCAGCATCAGGCCGGCCAGCAGGGAGATGATGTGTCGCATGGGTTTCCTTCTGGTTCGATGCGCTTACGCGTTTTACGCGCCTATTGTTGTTCAAGTGTGAAGAATGCCCGAAGTGGGCCCGAAAAGCAGGCCAATTCCCGAGTGGATACGGTTTTGCGGCATGGATCGCTCACAATAACAAAACATGCCAGTCACCAAGATTCAGATGAAGCCGAAGCGGGACTCCTCTCAGGGGTCCGTTTCCGCGTTGTCCGTGCCATCCCCCTCTTGCGCCAGCGAGATCGAACCGTTCGACTTTCGGTCCACCCGTTTTGCCATCGACGCGCTGACCCTTGCGCGTACCACCGGTTGTTCGCTTGCCGACTGCCGCCAGGAACTGTTCATGGCCGAGGGCGACATGGCGCTGGCTTTCGAGCTGCTGGTTGCCGGATACGAGGCCGAGGCGCGCATTCCCATACTGCACTGACACGGGGCGGACTTGCCTGGCGCTGCGGCGTGTGTGCGGTGATCGCGTCTCTGCGACTGCCTCCTTTTTCCGCAGTCTGGTCTGCGTGTCCCGTCTCTCAGCCTGGATGCACCACCACCAGCCAGGCACTGGCGGGCGTCTTGCCGGTATTGCGTATGCAATGGGGCCGGTCGGCGGGGTAACGCGCCGTTTCCCCATTTTTGACGCGCTGAACCTGGTCGCCCGCCTGGATCTCCAGTGCACCGGCCATGGTGCTCAGGTGCTCCTTTGTGCCCGGTTCATGGGGCTGCGACTGCAGCGCGCCGCCAGGCTGCACTGTCAATGCGTACCACTCGAACTGGCCGGCGAGGCCGATCGGCCCCAGGATGCGCAATTCGCACAGTCCGTCCGGGCTGCGGATGGCCGGCGCGGCATGGGCCGCCAGCAAGTCAATCGTGGGCTCAATCGCGGCTGGAGCGCCGCCAAGCAGTTCGCCGATGTCCACGTCCAGCGCGTTGGCCAGTCGCCAGACCACCGCCACGGTCGGGTTCGCTTGCCCGCGTTCGATCTGGGACAACATCGACTTGGACACGCCGGCCTTGCGCGACAAGGCGTCCAGCGACAGTGATCCGGCTTGGCGCAACGCAGCCAGCGTGTCGCCGACACGGGGTGGCTCGTTGGACGGGGTGCGGGGCTTGCGTGTCTGCATGATTATTCGATATACTGTAATCTTGTTCGATATATTGAAATATGTTCGATATTCTGCCAGGCCGCATTGTGCCTGACAAGCCGTACCGGGAAAACACCATGACCAAGCCAGACGACTTCTACTCCCACCTGCGCCAGGAACTGCAGGGCATCCGCGATGCCGGCCTGTTCAAGGGTGAACGCATCATCGCGACCCCCCAGGGGGCACACATCCGCACCATCGCCGCGGATGGCAGCGCGCGCGATCTGCTCAACCTGTGTGCCAATAACTATCTGGGCCTGTCGTCCCATCCGGCCGTCGTGGAGGCTGCGCACGACGCCCTGCGCACCCACGGATACGGCCTGAGTTCGGTGCGCTTCATTTGTGGCACGCAGGATCTGCACAAGACCCTTGAGGCGCGGCTATCGCGTTTCCTGGGCACCGAAGACACGATCCTGTATGCGGCCGCCTTCGATGCCAACGGCGGTCTGTTCGAACCCCTGCTCGGAGAACAGGACGCCGTCATCAGCGACGAGCTCAACCACGCATCGATCATCGACGGCATTCGCCTGTGCAAAGCCAAACGGTACCGGTACAAGCACAACGACATGGCGGACCTGGAGCGTTGCCTGCAGCAGGCGGCAACCGATGGCGCCCGCTTCAAGCTGGTGTTCACCGACGGCGTGTTCTCGATGGACGGCACGATCGCCCGTCTCGACGTCATGCGCCAACTGTGTGACGCCCACGGCGCACTGCTGGGCGTCGACGATTGCCATGCCAGCGGTTTTGTCGGCGCCACCGGCCGCGGCACCCACGAATTGCGCGGCGTGTTTGGCAAGGTCGACATCATCACCGGCACGCTGGGCAAGGCCCTGGGCGGCGCATCCGGCGGCTTCACCAGCGCGCGGCGCGAGGTGGTCGAACTGCTGCGCCAGCGCTCAAGGCCCTACCTTTTCTCCAACACCGTTGCGCCCGCCATCGTCGGTGCGTCGATCGCGGTGCTCGATCTGCTCGAGGCCTCTACGTCGCTGCGCGACAAGCTGGCCGACAACACCGCCTGGTTCCGCAGCGCGATCCGTGCGGCCGGGTTCGACATCAAGGACGGTGAACATCCGATCGTGCCGATCATGGTGCACGACGCCGCAGTGGCGCAGACGCTCGCCGCCCGCATGCTCGAGCTGGGCATCTACGTCGTGGGCTTTTTCTTCCCGGTGGTGCCCAGGGACCAGGCCCGTATCCGGGTGCAGATCAGCGCGGTGCATGAACGCGCCGACCTGGAGCAGGCCGTCGCCGCATTCGCGCAAGCCGGGCGCGAGCTCGGTCTGGTGTCCTGAATCTGGGCCATCCGCCACGAAACCAACAGCACACGCACCATGACAACACCGCGTATTCTCATCATCGGCGCCAACGGCCAGATCGGCACCGAGCTCACACATGCCCTGGTCGAGCGCCACGGACGCACCGCCGTCGTCACCAGTGACCTGGCGCCCGAAGGCCGGGTCGTTGGCGTGCACCATGAGACGCTCGACGCGACCGAGACCAGTGCGCTGACCGGGATCGTCGAACGCCACCAGGTCACGCAGATCTACCTGTTGGCTGCGGCCTTGTCCGCGCGCGGCGAACAGCATCCGAAATGGGCCTGGGACCTGAACATGAAGGGACTGCTCAACGTGCTCGAGCTGGCACGCACCCACAAGTTGCAGCGCGTGTTCTGGCCCAGTTCGATCGCCGCCTTCGGCCCTTCGACGCCGCGTGACAACACACCGCAAAAAGCGGTGATGGACCCGACCACGGTGTATGGCATATCCAAGCTAGCTGGCGAGGGCTGGTGTGCCTGGTACCACCGCACCCACGGCGTGGACGTGCGCAGCCTGCGCTACCCGGGCCTGATCAGCTGGAAAACCGCCCCCGGCGGCGGCACGACCGACTATGCGGTCGAGATCTTCCATGCCGCATTGCGCGAGCGCGCCTACACCAGCTTCCTGGCGCAGGACACGGCCTTGCCGATGATGTACATGCCCGATGCAATCCGGGCCACGCTGGAGTTGATGGAAGCACCTGCCGAGGCCGTGCGCGAACGGCAGTCGTACAACCTGGCGGGAATCAGTTTCACGCCGACAGACATCGCAGCGGCCATTGCCCGCCAATTACCCGGCTTCACACTGCGCTGCGAGCCCGACTATCGCCAGGCGATTGCCGACAGCTGGCCGCGCTCGATCGACGACAGCGCGGCGCAGCGTGACTGGGGCTGGCGCGCCCGTTTTGACCTGGACGCAGTAGTGCGGGACATGCTGGAGAACCTGCAGGCGGCGATGGCGCCTGCTTGAGCCAAGCGGCGGCCAAGCTGCAGCGTGCGCCCGGCTTGCCGGCGGCTGGCGTTCCGTTGCAGATACCGCTTTGTCCCGGCGATGGCGCGGACTTGTTGCCGCGGTGGACAATGACGAGGCAACCAACACACGCGTCAACGATGTGTCCAACCCGATGTCTGCCCGGCCTTTCTCATTCCTGATCCTGACAGCAGCGCTGCTCGCAGGCGTGCGGCACGCCCGTGCAAAACCCGGTCACCGGCCAGCAGGAACGCACGGCAATGGGCGAGACACAGGAAATCGCGCTGGGTCGTCATGCGCGCGGCGCGCCCGATGTGAGGCGACAGGTCAAGGTGGCGGAATCTCAATGAAGGAAAAATAATGGCGGATTTTGATTGCGACCTTTTTGTTATTGGTGGCGGCAGCGGTGGCGTACGCGCCGCGCGCATGGCGGCCCAGCGCGGTGCGCGGGTGATGCTGGCCGAGCAGGGCGGCACGGCCGGGCTCGGCGGCACATGCGTCAACGTGGGCTGTATTCCGAAGAAGCTGTACAGCTACGCGGCGCATTACGCCGAGGCGTTCGAGGAGTCGCACGGATTTGGCTGGGAAGGCCCGGCGCCGACGTTCAACTGGGACACGCTCAAGACCAACCGGCGCAAGGAGATCAGCCGGCTCAACGGGGTGTATGCCAAGCTGCTCACCGGCTCCGGCGTCGAGATCATCGATGCGCGCGCCCGCGTGACGGGGCCACAGCAGGTGCGGGTCGACGGTCGCAGCATCAACACCCGCAACATCCTGGTGGCCACCGGCGGAACCCCGTTCGTGCCGGACATCGCAGGTAAGGAGCATGTGCTGGTCTCGGACGCCATATTCGACCTGGATCCCTTTCCCAAACGGCTGGTGGTCGTCGGTGGTGGATATATTGCCAGCGAGTTCGCATCGATCTTCAACGGCCTGGGTGCGCAGGTCACGCAGTTGTACCGGGGCGAGCAGATACTGCGCGGCTTCGATGACGATGTGCGTCAATTCGTTGCCGAAGAGATGCGCAAGACCGGTGTCGACCTGCGTGTGCAGACGGAAGTCGCGTCGATCAGCAAAGGACCGCAGGGGCTGGAGGTCGTGCTCAAGGACGGCGCCGGCAAGCAGTCGACCGTTGTGGCCGACAGCGTGCTGTATGCCACCGGACGGATGCCCAACGTGCGTGAACTGGGGTTGGACGAGGTCGGTGTCAAACTCAACTGGGATGGCGCCGTCGAGGTCGACGCGTGTTACCGCACGGCGGTACCGTCGATCTACGCCGTGGGCGATGTGACCGACCGCATTCAGCTCACGCCGGTGGCGTTGGCCGAGGCCATGGTGGTAGTCGACCAGCTGTTCGGCCCGCCCGCCGGCAAGCTCGCGCGCTCCATGAGCTACGAGTTCATTCCGACGGCCGTGTTCACCCATCCGAACATCGGCACGGTCGGCCATTCCGAGCAGGATGCGCCCAAGCACTGCGGCAAGGTGACGGTCTACCGCAGCGAATTCAAGGCACTGCGGCACACCCTGAGCGGCAGCAGTGAACGCACGCTGATGAAGCTGGTGGTCGAGGACGCGACCGACCGGGTGGTCGGCCTGCACATGGTCGGCCCGGACGCCGGCGAAATCGTGCAGGGTTTTGCGGTAGCGATGAAGGCCGGCGCGACCAAGGCGATCTTCGACAGCACCATCGGCATTCATCCGACGGCGGCCGAGGAGTTCGTCACGATGCGCGAGCCGGTGAAGGCCGCCGCGGGCTGACGCTTGGCGTTACATCGTTCCCGGATATGTCCCGCCATCGGCCAGGATGTTCTGGCCGGTGATGTAGCTGCCGTGCTGGCTGCACAGGAACGCGCAGATGGCACCGAACTCGGCCGATGTGCCGAAGCGCTTGGCGGGAATGGTCTTGGCGCGCGCTACAAGCAGATCCTCGATCGGCGTGCCGGTCTTCTCGGACTGCCCCTTCGCGGTGGTGCGCAGGCGATCGGTGTCGAATGCGCCGGGCAACAGATTGTTGATGGTCACGCCAGAGCCGGCGATCGAGCTGCGCGCCACGCCCGCGACGAAACCGGTCAGGCCGCTACGTGCGCCATTGCTCAGTCCCAGAATGTCGATTGGTGCCTTGACCGCGCCCGAGGTGATGTTCACGATACGGCCGAATCCGCGCTTGGCCATGCCGTCCACCGTGGCCTTGATCAGTTCGATCGGGGTCAGCATATTGGCGTCCAGTGCCTTGATCCAGGCATCGCGCTCCCAGTCACGGAAGTCTCCCGGGGGCGGACCACCGGCGTTGGTCACGACGATGTCGAAGTCGGTTCCGGGGCCGCCGGCGGCTGCAAAAACGGCGGCGCGGCCAGCCGCGGTCGTGATGTCAGTGGCCACCGCGATCACCGTGCCGGCACCAGGAAGCGCACGCAGTTCCTTGGCCGCAGCTTCCAGCGTTTCGGCGCCGCGGGCGACGATCATGACGTTGGCGCCATCGGCGGCCAGCGCCTGCGCGCAACCCAGGCCCAGACCCTTGCTCGCGCCACAGACCAGCGCCCACTTACCCTTGATTCCGAGATCCATCTCTTGCTCCTCATAGTCCGGTGCATGTGCCCGGTTTTGTTGATGTTGCGAAGGTCCTGCGTTGGCGCCCGGCCATCGGGCCGGTGGCAACGCGGGTATGTCACTTTGGCAGGGCCTTTAGCACGTCGGCAACGAAAGCGCAGCTGTCGAATTGCCCGCCACGGAAAGTCCAGCCCAAACGCACGATAACAGCATCGCGCGACGGCACCATGGCCACCACCTGGCCCCAGTGTCCGCTCATCGCCAGCGTGTCGGCTGGCAGTCCGTAGGCCTTGCACCGGCCGCCCCGAGGGTCGGCGATGCGCCAGGTTTGCGCGCCGTAGCCGGTTCCGTCGCCCTCGTTGGTGGCCGCCGTCGACGCCATGGCCCACCAGCCGGGCGGGATCACCTGCTGGTCGCCCCAGCGGCCGTCCTGCAGCATCAGCTGGCCCAGGCGGGCCCAGTCGCCGACACTGGCCCACAGGTAGGAGGAGCCGACCCAGTTGCCTGCGGTATCGGTCTCCAGCACGGCGGTGCGAGCCCCGATGGGGGCGAACAGCGCCTTGTCCGGATAGCGCCAGTAGTCGGCGTCGGAACCCATGCGGCCCCGGTCCACGGCCGCAAGCAGATTGGCCGTCTGGCTCAGGTAGCGCCAGCGCTGCCCGGCTGGCGCCTCGGGAGCCACGGCGGCGGCGAAGGCGGCGGCATCGCTGCGACCCCACAACATTCGCGGCACCGAACCCCAGGGCACGTATTCTTCCTGGCTGGCAAGGCCGTCGCGCATATACATCAGGTCGGCCACGGTGATGGTCTTGCGCGCATCCTGGCGCCAGTCGGCGACCCAGGCCGGCTCCCGATTGCCATTGAAGGCATCGACCACCGGTGTGTCGAAGGACAGGTCGGTATCGTGCGCCAGCTTGTAGCTCAGCATGCCCAGCACGGTCTTGGTCATCGACCAGCCGTGCAGGGCGGTGCCAGGTGCGAATCCGGGGGCGGTCTGCAGCACCAGGGCCCGACCCTTGTGGATCACGGCGACGCCACGGGCGTTGGCCGCATGCGGGTCGCCGGCGCCGACGAACGCCTGCTGTACGGTTCGCTGCAGGCCGGCGCTGTCGACCCCCGCACCCCATTGATCCGGCGCCAGAGCCGCCTCGCCCGCGGGCCAGGAGGTGACCGTGTCCAACGTTGGCTGCGTCGGCGCCCGGACCGGGCCATGCCCGGCGTCGAGCACGCAGCCGCGTCCGGGTAGCCACTGCGCCTCGCGCTCGAACAGACCGGCAAAACGGGCCTGCACCCGCTGGTCCATTTCCTGTACCGAAATGCTGATCAGGCCCAACACCGGGCTGGCCGGCAACACCTCGGCCTCCAGCAATCCGGCCACCGGGCGGTGGGCCACGAATGCGGCGGAACATACCCCCTTGGCCGCCATGCCGGCGGCATTGCGCGGAATGCCAAGTGCCAGCAGGGCGCCGAGAACCAGTGCCAGGGCCACCAACAAGACGATGAGGGTCATTCGCAGGGAGCGTCGAAAACCTGTGCGTGCCATGGTGTCTCCCGGGGACGATAAAGCCGCTCACTCTACCCGATCGGCCGCGGTGACAGCCGCCTTTGTGGACAATGGCGCCATGACCTACCTACCTCCACCCATGGCGACCACCCGCCATACCGATGCCGCCGGTGCCCTTGCCCAGGTGCGCCGGATTTATGACAGTTCGCTGGCGCATCTACGCAAGGCGATGCAGCGCTACGTGGCGGGAGAGGATTTGCCAGGCAAGGTGCGCGCCTGTTACCCCTACGTGCGGGTGCAGACCCACACCGTGGCCCGTACCATGAGCGACGCCAACGCGCGGCTGAGTTACGGCTTTGTCGCCGGGCCGGGGCGCTACGAGACCACGTTGACGCGGCCGGACCTGTTCGACGACTATTACCGTGACCAGTTCGAGCTGCTGCTGCGCAACCATCAGGTTGAGCTCGAAGTGGGCACCAGCAGCCAGCCGATACCGGTGCATTTCTCGTTTGCCGAGAACGACCATATCGAAGGCAGCCTGAGCGCGCAGCGGCGCCAGCTGATGCGCGACGCGTTCGACCTTCCCGACCTGACCGCTATGGATGACTGCATCGCCAACGGCACCCACGAGACACGCCCGGGCGAGCCGCACCCGCTGTCGTTGTTCACCGCGCCGCGGGTCGACTATTCGCTGCACCGGCTGCGCCACTACACCGGCACCGCACCACAACATTTCCAGAACTTCGTGCTGTTCACAAACTACCAGTTCTACATCGATGAGTTCGTGCGCATGGGCCGCGCCGCCATGCACGACCGCAACAGCGAATACAGCGCCTTCGTCGAGCCTGGCAATATGGTCACCCGCCGCATCGGCTTGCCGACCGAAGAGGGCGACGAGTTCGGCGCCGAGCCGCTGCGCCTGCCCCAGATGCCGGCCTACCACCTGGTGCGCCGCGACGGCTGCGGCATCACGATGATCAACATCGGCGTCGGCCCGGCCAATGCCAAGAACATCACCGACCATGTGGCGGTGCTCCGGCCGTATGCCTGGATCATGCTGGGCCACTGCGCCGGCCTGCGTACCACGCAGCAGCTCGGCGACTATGTGCTGGCACACGGGTATGTGCGCGAGGACCATGTGCTGGACGAGGAACTGCCGCTGTGGGTGCCGATTCCGGCACTGGCCGAGATCCAGGTGGCGATCCAGACCGCGGTGGCCGACATCACGCAGGTCAATGGACCGGAGCTCAAGCGCATCATGCGCACCGGCACTGTGGCCAGCACTGACAACCGCAACTGGGAACTGCTGCCTGACAACGGCCCGCGGCGCCGCTTCAGCCAGAGCCGCGCCGTGGCGCTCGACATGGAAAGCGCCACCATTGCCGCCAACGGTTTCCGGTTTCGGGTGCCCTACGGCACCTTGCTGTGCGTCAGCGACAAACCCCTGCATGGGGAGATCAAGCTGCCGGGCATGGCTGATCACTTCTACCGCGAACGGGTCGACCAGCATCTGCGCATCGGTGTCCGGGCGGTCGAACTGCTGCGCGAACAGGGCATTCACCAGTTGCACAGCCGCAAGCTGCGCAGCTTCGCCGAGGTCGCCTTCCAGTGACGCAGGCGCGGCAGCCATCACGCGAACGCGACCTGCTGCAGCTGGGCGGCCCGCGCAAACGGTGTCAGGTTTAGGCGCGGTTGGGCGACGTGGGCGTAGATGCGCGCAGCGGCTTTCTGGGCATCCTGATGCTCGACACGCGTTTTCCGAGGCCGCTGGGCGACATCGGCCACCCGGGCACATTCGCACAACTGGGCATCGACGTGCGTTACACGACGGTGCGCGGCGCCTCGCCACAACGGATCGTGCAGCAGGGCGACCCCGCGCTGTTGTCGCCGTTCATTGATGCCGCTCTCGCCCTGGTGCACCAGGGTGCTTGCATGATCTCCACCAGTTGCGGGTTTCTGGCCTCGTGGCAGGCGCAACTGGCGCAGGCATTGCCGGTGCCGGTGATGACATCGAGCCTGCTGGTGTGTGCGCAGCTGCGCCGCCCCGGCATCGTGACCATCGATGCGAACGCGCTTGCCGGCGCGGTCCTTAGGGCCGCCGGCGTACCCGAAGGAACCCCGGTACGTGGCGTGGCGCCGGGCTGCGAGTTTCAGCGCTGTATTCTGGGCAACGAGACTGAAATGGACCTGGGTTCCGCGCGGGACGACGTGGTGCTGGCGGCCCGCCGGCTGGTGCAGGATCACCCGGATATCAGCGACATCGTGCTCGAGTGCACCAACATGCCACCGTATCGGCAAGCGGTGATGGATGCCACCGGCCGGCCGGTGGTTGACATCGTGACGTTGCTGCAGCGCGCCTGGAACGGGCTGGCTGCCGCGCGCTGACGCGCGACAACCACCAGCCGTTCAGGTCGGCTCAGGCTGGCTGCATGTCGGCCGATCGCGCGGCCGCCGAGCTGATGCCCTGCACCTCGATGGCATGCGTTGCGGCCCCGGCCGCCGCCTTGATCATGTCGGCCGCCTTCTCGGCGATCATGATCGTCGGGGCGTTGGTGTTACCGCCCACCACGCTGGGCATGATCGATGCGTCCACCACGCGCAGCCCCTGCAGGCCGTGCACCCGCAACTGCGCGTCAACCACGTCGAGCGCGCCACTGCCCATGCGGCAACTGCCGACCGGGTGGTAGACCGTATCGGCATGGTCACGGATGAAGTGCTCGAGTTCCAGATCGGTTGTGGCCGATGCCGATCGTGCGGACTCACGGGCGCCGATGCCGGTCAGCGCCGGTTGCTCCATGACGCGGCGGGTGACACGCACCGCGCGGATCATGCGCTCCATGTCGTCACGGTCGGCCAGGAAATTGGGGTCGATCAGCGGCTTGGCCAGCGGGTCCTTGGTGTCGATCCTGACGGTGCCGCGGCTCTTGGGCCGCAGCAGGCAGACATGGCAGGAGTAGCCATGACCGAGCACGGTCTTGCGTCCGTGGTCGATCAGCTTGGCGATCACGAAATGCAGTTGCAGGTCGGGGATGGGCTCCTCGGACGCGCTCTTGATGAAGCCGCCAGCCTCGGCGAAGTTGGTGGTCAACAGCCCGGTGCGCTGGCGACGCCATTCGAGGATGCCCTTGACGACATGCGCCACTCCGGTCGGTGAAATGCCGACAAGGTCGGTCAGCTTGGGCGCATTGGCCACCAGCACCACGTCCGGATGGTCATGCAGGTTCTCTCCCACGCCCGGCAGGTCGTGCAGCGTGGCGATGCCGTTTTCGACCAGCTGGCGGTGCGGGCCGATGCCCGACAACATCAGGATCTGCGGCGACATCAGCGCGCCCGCGCACAGCAGCACCTCGCGCGTGGCCTTGAGTTGCTTGAGCGCGCCTTCGTGCAGGAATTCCACGCCAACGGCGCGCTTCTTCTCGAGCAGGATGCGGGTGGTGTGCGCGCCGGTGAATACCTGCAGGTTGGGCCGGGTCAGGTTGGGTGTGATGTAGCCTTTGGCGGCGCTCCAGCGTTCGCCGTTCTTGTGCGTCACCTGGTACAGGCCGACGCCTTCCTGTTCCGGCCCGTTGAAGTCGTGGTTCTCGCGAAAGCCGGCCTGCTTGCCAGCGTCGACAAACGCCCGGTCGTAGCGGTTCGGGCTGGCCAGATCCTTCACATTCAACGGGCCACCGGCGCCATGCCAGTCGTCTGCGCCCCGTTCGTTGTTTTCTGCCCGCTTGAAGTAGGGCAACACGTCGTCGAATGACCAGCCGGCATTGCCCTCGGCGGCCCAGCCGTCGTAGTCCGAGCGGTGGCCACGCGTGTAGATCATGGCATTGACCGAACTCGAGCCCCCCAGAACCTTGCCGCGTGGCTGGTAGCCGCGCCGGCCGTTGAGCCCGGGTTGGGCAATGGTCTCGAAGCCCCAGGATGTGTCCTTCTTCTTCGTCAGCAACGGCAATCCGGCCGGGCAGTGGATCAACACGCTATGGTCGGCCGGCCCTGCTTCGAGCAGCGCCACGGTGACCGCCGGGTCTTCGCTCAAGCGCGCCGCCAGCACGCTGCCGGCCGAGCCTGCGCCAATGATGATGTAGTCGAACATGTTCATATTTCCTCGTGATCGCGCCGCCAATACACGGCTGCGTGGGGCTACAGTGGGCGGTGGATGTGCAAACGGCACGCACCCGGCGGGCGTCCGCACACAACCAGTCTGCCAACCATAGTCCAATTTGATGGTTGTTTTTTAAGGAGTCCTCTTTAATGCACCCCCCCGAAAACCCTGATTCCCAACCCGACGGAGACATTGATTGCACGGTGCAAGGCGCTGTGCTGTTGATCGGCATCAATCGTCCTGCAAAACGTAACGGATTCACGCCGCGGATGTTCGATGCGCTGGCGCGCGCCTACACCCGGCTCGATGACGACCCGGACCTGCGGGTCGGTGTCCTGCATGCCCATGGCGCACATTTCACGGCTGGCCTGGATCTGCCCGCGATGGCGCCGCTGATGCGCCGCGGCGACAAGGCGGTGCCACTGGGCCTGGTCGACCCGCTGGACCTCGGGTTGCCGGGCTATCGCAGGCGCAGCAAACCGATGGTGGTGGCGGTCAAGGGCATCACCTTCACGCTGGGCATCGAACTTATGCTCGCCGCCGATGTGGTGGTGGCCGCCGAAGACTGCCGCTTCTCGCAACTCGAGGTCAAGCGCGGCATCATGGCCACTGGTGGCGCTACGTTGCGCATGGCCGAGCGTGCCGGCGTCGGCAATGCGATGCTGCACCTGCTCACCGGTGACACGTTCGACAGTGCCGAGGCCCTGCGTTTGCATTTCGTGCAACGCGTCGTTTCGACCGGCCAGGAACTGGACCATGCGCTGCAGATTGCGCAGGCCATTGCGCAACAGGCACCACTGGCGGTCGTCGCCACGCGATTGAATGTGCGCAAGGCGACCGAGCATGGCCCACTGGTGGCAATGGACGAATTCATCACCGTGCAACAGGTTTTGTCCAACAGTGCGGATGCGGCCGAAGGTGTAGCCTCGTTCGTCGAAAAACGTGCGGCGCGTTTCACGGGGCGCTGAGCTTTCGGCCGCGACGAACGCGGCCGTGGTTGCGCCCGAAGTTGCGTCCTGGTTATTAGGTTGTAAGCAATTTAATTGTGTAATAAAATAAAACCATGTCCAGCCCCCAGCCGTCCACCCCCCGCAGCGTCCCGGCAGCGCACGTCGATGCGCTGCGGCTGGACAACCAGTTATGTTTCGCGCTGTATTCCGCCTCGTTGGCGATGACCAAAACTTACAAGCCGCTGCTCGATGTCTTGGATCTGACCTACCCGCAGTACCTGGTGATGCTGGTGCTGTGGGAGCACGGCACGCTGGCGGTGTCCGAACTCGGTGCGCTCCTGTACCTCGATTCGGGCACTCTCACGCCGCTCCTCAAGCGCATGGAAGCTGCGGGCCTGTTGCAGCGCGCCCGCTCCATGCAGGACGAGCGCCGGGTGCTGGTCTCACTGACGCCTGAGGGTCGCAAACGCAAGTCGCGCGCAGCCCATATTCCGGCCTGCCTGTTGCAGGCCACCGGCGGCTCGCTTGCAGAGCTGGTCTCGCTCACGCAGCAGGTCCGCCAGTTGCGCGAGCGACTGGCCGCCGCGCAACTCCACGCCGCGTGACCCGCGGTGGGTGATCCACGGTGCGTGATCCACGCGGCTGCGGTGTTATCGACTCATTGATTCGTTATACCCGCCCCATACCGGGGCATTCACAAAGGAAGCATTATGGTTACCAAAGTTGAAAAAGTCGTCTATCAGGCCCATGCCACCTCCACCGGTGGCCGCGACGGCAGCACCCGTTCCTCCGACGGCCTGCTGGACGTCAAACTGACCGTCCCCACGGAAATGGGCGGTGCAGGCGGTGGGGTTAATCCCGAGCAGTTGTTCGCCGCTGGTTACAGCGCCTGTTTTATCGGCGCGATGAAATTTGTCGCCGCTCAGCAGAAGCTTGCCATGCCGGCCGACACGTCCATCGACGCCACCGTGGGCATCGGCCAGATTCCGGCCGGTTTCGGCATCGAGGTGCAGATGGCGGTCAAGGTACCGGGCATGGACCAAGCCGCGGCGCAGGCGCTCGTCGACAAGGCGCATCAGGTGTGCCCTTACTCGAACGCCACGCGCGGCAATATCGAGGTGACCATCACCGTGACCGTATAACGCCTGACGTCATGCCCGGTGCGCCCCGGTTGCTGGGGCGCCACTGTCACCTTGGAGGCCGGTCCCGATTGTCGGGGCCGGCCTTTTCCATTACGCTGGGCAGATGACCCACACCCAACTGCTGATCGACAAGACCGACCTGACCCAGGCGCAGCTGCAACCCACCGAGGAGGTCCCGCTGGCGGACGGCCAGATTCGCGTGGCCATCGACCGTTTCGCATTCACATCGAACAACGTCACCTATGCTGCCTTCGGCGACGCGATGCATTACTGGGACTTTTTCCCGACGGCGCAACCAGGCCAGGGCAGCGTGCCGGTATGGGGCTTTTCCCATGTGGTGCAGTCCAGCCACCCGGGCGTGGCCGTTGGTGAACGCCTGTATGGTTATTACCCGATGGCTGAGCAACTGGTGCTGCAGCCGCAGCGCCTGTCGGCGCAGGGCTTTTCCGATGCTGCGCCGCATCGCGCCGCGCTGCACGCCGTCTATAACCATTACCTGCGTTGCGCTGTCGATCCGTTCTACACAGCAGACTCGGAAGACGTGCAGGCCTTGCTGCGTCCGCTATTCATCACATCCTGGCTAATCGACGACTTCCTGGCCGACAACGGCTTCTTTGGCGCCTCGGCCGATCCGAAGCGACCAGCGACCATGCTGCTCTCCAGCGCATCCAGCAAGACCGCGTACGGAACTGCGTTTATGCTGTCACAACGCGACGGCATCGAGGTGGTCGGACTCACCTCGGCTGCAAACGTCGCGTTTTGCGAAAGCCTTGGCTGTTACCACCGGGTGCTGACGTATGAACAACTGGCGGAGCTGGCCGCCGACACACCGTGCATCTATGTCGATTTCGCCGGCAACGCTGCGCTACGAATGGCGGTGCATACCCGTTTTACGCAGCTGGCCTACAGCTGCTCCATCGGCGGCACGCACGTGGCGGAACTGGGCAGTGCAAAAAACCTGCCCGGGCCAAAAGCCACGCTGTTTTTTGCGCCGGCGCAGATCAAGAAGCGCAATGCCGACTGGGGCGCACAAGTGCTGGGTGAACGCCTGGTGGCGGCCTGGCATGCCTTCATGGCCCGGGTGTCCAACCCGGAGTCACCGTGGCTCGAAGTGCGCCAGCATCACGGCGTCGACAAGATGCTGCCGGTTTACCAGAAGGTGCTGGCCGGCAAGACCGATCCGCGCATCGGTCACATCGTGGTGCTGCGGAACTGATATGGCCCCCACGCTTGTCACTGCCTCGGCGTCGGCTCGTGCCGACGCCGCAAGCACTGCGCCGCCCCCCGAGGGGGCCTTCAGTCGGCCTTGCTATGGCGTTGGTGCACCGCAGCATGCAACTCGGCGCGCATCGCCTTGACTTCGCTGCGCAGCGCGCTGATTTCACGCATCAGATCACGCTCGATCTGGCGCTCTTCGGTTTCGACAAACATGGCCGACAGCGATGCGGTCACCAGCGACAACACGGCCAGCCCGAGCAGCACCACGACCACCGCGAAGGCCCGCGATACCAGTGTGGTCGGCACCAGATCACCGTAACCGACGGTGGCGGCGGTGGTGAAGGCCAGCCACATGGCATCGTGCAGGGTGGTTGTCCCAGGCTCGAGCAGCCAGAAGCCGACGCCGCCCAACAGCAGTATCAGCATGCACAAGGCCAGCGAGTACCAGAGTCCTCGGCGCGTGATGTGGCGGGTGCGTTCGTTCCATTTGGCCATGGCGGAACTTTACCGTGCGTCGGCGCACGCCGTCAGGCGGTGGCAATCGTGCAGGTCACGCCGTCACCCACCAGCAGCGAGCCCCCCGCCAGCACGCGGGCAGTGACGCCGCCGTGGCCGCGCATGGCGTTGTAGCCGCCTGGGCCAAGCACCTCTTCCATGCGCGAGCACGGCTCGCACGGGCCGGTGATCTCCAGCACCACCTGGGCGCCGATGCGCAGCACCAGCGGCTGGTCCCGGAACAGGGTGCGTGTCGCCAGCAGGTTGATGCCCGAGACCACCAGGTTGCGCCGCAGCAAAGCGGGGTCGAGTTGGCCAGGCCGGCAGGCCAGCGCGGCAATTACCGCCAGGTGCTCGGCCTGGATCAGCGTGACTTGGCGCTTGCCGCCGATACTGCCGGCACGGGTTGCGTCTGCCGTGCGATCACCCTGAAGGCCGCGACCTGCTGCGGCTTGGGCTTGTTGCACGACTTGCATCGGCGCGCGGCGGGCCGGGCGCAGCAAGATCGCGTCCAGCCGGCCTGCGCGTGCGAACTGCCGGGTCAGGTCACGCAGGTTCAACACCGGCGACCCAGCGGGCTATGGGGCGGCGACAGCGTGCGGGCCCAATACCGGGTTGCGGGTTGCGCGATACGTTGAATTGATGCCCCAAGCATGTTTTTCGGCGGCCCGGAGCCAAGGGCAGGCAGCTGCCGCGACAATGCCATCATGCTGTCACCCTCTGTTCCCATCATCCCGGCATTGTCGGCCAAACTTCCGTTCGAGGCGCTGACACCCGACCAGGTGCTCGATGCGCTGGAGGGCGTTGGTTTGCGCGGCGATGGCCGGCTGACCGCGTTGTCGAGTTACGAGAACCGCGTCTACCAGGTGCAACTCGAAGACGGCAGCGCCGTTGTGACCAAGTTCTACCGGCCCGGACGCTGGAGCGAGCAGCAGATTCAGGAGGAGCATGACTTCTCGCGCGAACTGGAGCTGGCCGAAGTGCCGGCGGTCGGACCACTTGAACTGGCAGACGCGACGCTGCACCACTTCGGCGGCTTCATGTTCAGCGTCAGCCCGCGCCGCGGCGGTCGTACGCCGGAGCTCGATGACGGCGAGGTGCTGGAGTGGATCGGACGTTTCATGGCACGGTTCCATGCGGTGGGTGCGTCCAGTGCTTTCGTGCACCGTCCGGCGTTGAATCTGCAGACGTTCGGCGAGGCATCGCGCAACTGGCTGCTGGAGAACGACAAGGTGCCGCTGGACGTGCAGCGCGGTTGGGCCGACATGTCGGAGCGGGCGCTGGCCATGGTGGGTCGCCATGATTGCCTCGCCGGGCGCATGCCTGCGCCCGGCGAGGAGTCGATCCGGCTGCTGCGGCTGCATGGCGACTGCCATCCGGGCAACGTGCTGTGGACACCGACCGACGTACCGCCCACCGCCGGGCCCGGCCCGCATTTTGTCGATCTGGACGACGCGCGCACCGGCCCCGCCGTGCAGGACCTGTGGATGCTGCTCTCGGGTGACCGCCAGCAACGCCAGCGCCAACTGGGCGCATTGGTCGACGGCTACGAGCAGTTCCGTGCATTCGATCGCCGTGAGCTGGTGCTGATCGAGCCCCTGCGCACGCTGCGCCTGATCCACTATAGTGCCTGGCTGGCGCGGCGCTGGGATGACCCGATCTTTCCGATCAACTTTCCCTGGTTCGGCTCCAGCGACTATTGGAAAGGCCAGTTGCTGATGCTCGAGGAGCAGTGCGAGGCGATGGAAGAACAGCCATTGGTGGTGTGATGCCTGGCGCCAGCGTCCTGGCTTGATGCTGGTAGTACGTCGGGTCGTCGTTCGACGCTTGCTGTCATGTTCGGCTGGCCGAGGCGCAGAGTTTGTGCGGCCGAAGCAGCGATGACTGCGTATCCCAATGAGCCGCGGCCGATCAGAACTGCACCGTCGGACCCGCCCATGCATCCGGCACGGGCCGGGCACGGGCCAGCGCCGCGCCGACGTCACACCAGCCTTCGCAGGCATTGCGCCCGGGTCGACCGCGCAACAGGTTGATCAGCCATTTGCAGCGGGCGTAGAAACGAAAAAAGCGCAGCAGATTGCGGATCTGTTCGGCGCTGGGCGGGTGTTCGCTGCACACCAGCTTGTCATCGGATAAACCACGGTCGGTCAGCGTGATCGCGCCCCAGGCGCGCAGTCGCTTGCGCGTGCCGAATCGCAGCCGTGGACCGAGAACCAGCGCGTCGAGCAGGTCGCCCTCCATGCCGAGGTAGGCAGGTACCGCGCCGTAGTTGTACGGGCATGGCAGCGGCGATACAAAATGTATATGGCCACCCATGGCGCGTTTGAGGAAACTGCCGCGCGGCACCTCGATCACGACTTCGAGTTCCGGCGCTTCATTGCTGCTGCCAGCCTCAACTGCAGTGGCGGCGACCGGATGGGCCATGAGTTCCGGGCCTGAACCTGCCCCGGACCGTAGTTCTGGCAGCCTCAATCCGCGCCCGTCCACACGAAACTCCGCGCATGTTCCATCGTGTACTCTGGCAGCGGTCCGATACGGGGCGTGTCCGGTGGTACCTCTGAAGGCAGCCGGACATAGATCAGTACCTTGACCATCGATGCTGAAGCGACATCGGTGCGCTCGAGTTCGATCTCGACGCGCTTGTAGCCACTCGGCTCGCCGAACCGTTCGAGTTTGTCGGTGATGACCATGCCCTGTGGCTCCATCCGATAGACCTCGCCGACGACCTGGTGCCCGGTGCCCGGCTCGTAGATCACCCAGGGAACGTGGCCAGCCCCCAGCAAGACCATCGGCAGGCGTTCGCGCGTGCGGTAGCTGCCGGGCAGCCGCTGTCCCCGATTGCGGTGTTGATTGGTGAAGCCCTGCTTCAAGGATCCGTAGGCAAACAGCCGTGTCATGGGCGCGATTGTCGCGTCTGAAGTCAGGCAGCGCGCGGTCTCAACGTTGACCGCATCCGCGGCCAGATGCGCTGGTCCGGCGCACGCATCGACGCAGGCTTGCGCAGCCTCAGTGTGTCGGTGCCATGGTGGTGGCCCGCTTGATTCAATGGAACGGCAACACCATCGCCAGCCCCAGGCCGAAAGCTGCCAGCCATTGGGCGAACGACAGTGGCGCAAAACGAAACGAAGCGGCCAGTGTTGGCACCATCGTCACCAGCAACAGCGCCACCAGCGTAGCCCCCAGCACCCACGCCGCCACCGCCGGCAGGCCCGAGAACATGTTGCGCCAGCCGGTGTCGTCTGAAGGCTCCCAGGAAGTGACTGCGTCATTCACGCCCCCAGGAGTCAAGCCATGTGGCAGCGGCACCTGCACCAGCGGCATGCCGAACAACACCGGCATCAGTGACAGGCCCACGATCGGCACATGCACCGCCAGTGTGTAGACCATGGCCTCGGCCTGCAGCGCCAGTGGCGCGCGTGCGGCCGGCGCCAGGTGGCACAGGTCGGCAATCGCCTCGGGCGCGCCCTTGGTCGCCACTACGTCCGCGCTACCGGCGGGGCCATGCCACAGATGCGGCATGGCCAGCATCCGGGGTGACAGTTCGTACTCCTGCGCCAGCGCCCAATGCGGATGCAGGTGTTCCGTGTCTTTGAGATGTGTGTCCGCCAGGCGCTGAAACGCCTGCTCCATCGGATCATGCGGGTCGATCTCGCTGGCCAGCACGGCATACTCCAGCAACGCATGAAACGGCTCAGGCAATGGCGCATCACCCAGTTCGGGTAATTCCAGCACGTCAGCGCCGACCTGCAGGATCGCCACCTCCATTCGGTTCTATGTCAAGGTACCGGTCTTGTCGACACACAGCACGGTGGTCTGGCCCAGCGTGTCGATCGCACCGAGCCGGCGCGTCCGCAGCTGGCCCCGCGCCATGCGCCGCGCACCCAGCGCCACGAACACGATCATGATGACGGCGAACTCCTGCGGCAATATTCCCATTGCCAGTGTGATGCCGGCCAGCGGCGCTTCGCGCCAGCCGCCACGCAAGGCCCAGAACAGCAGCGCCAGCAGAGCGCTCAGGGACACACCGATGACAACCAGGCGACGGGTCAGCCGCGCCACTTCGTCGCGCAGTGGCGAATTCTCGAGCGCGAGGGTGCGCAGTGACTGGCCGATGCGCCCGTGTTGCGTGGCGCGTCCGGTTTCGGCGACGGCGCGATCGGCGCCTGACGCAGCGCTGGCGGGAACGTTCGTTGATCAGGTCGCGATTGCCCGTCGCCAGCTGGACTGGCACCTGGCGCGTGCCCGCGCCGCCGGCGTGTACGGCGGTACGCTGACGCTGGACGATGCCACGTTGGGGGGCTGAGCGTCAGCGTGCGTTTGCCTGCAGCGTCAGCCGGCCTGTCGATCGGGTCGTGACCGATGCTCTGCGTGTCGCCAATGACCTGGCGTTCATCGCCATCGAAAGCCTGATAGCGCGGGGACTGCAGGTTTGTGCGTTCAGGGACACTGCAGCGTCCCGCCGACGTTCTGGCACATTTTTCCGTCGGGCCGTATCAGGGCGCCACCGACCGCGTTGGTGCGCGTGCCGTCCGAACCCCAGCAGCCGCTGCTGTCGCAGGTCGACAAGAAACTGGGTGCAGGTGGCGGTGTGACGGAAAGGGTGGGCGAGGGCAGACGCAGCGGCTGGATCTGACCCGCGGCCGAGGGCACGGAGACCGGTGGACGGTAGGGCGTGGGCGAACCGCCGCGTTGGGCTGCCGACGCCGGGGTCGTTGATGGTTCGATCGCAGACAGTGCATCCTGCGCGCGGCAGGCACCGTCAATAAGCATCAGCATGGCCGCAACCAGCAGGATTTTCAGTTTCCAGGTCGGCATCGTGCAACTCTCCTTGTCAGTCAGAGCGCCGGTGGCCGCAGAGGTTCCCCCGTGGCGGCACTGCGCATTGGGGCATGATTCCGGCATGAAAGCTTTTAGTTGCATGCAGGCCCGGTGGCGCGTTGCGCTGCTGCTGGCGCTTGTTGGCAGTCGCGCAAGCGTGGCCTTCGCGCTGGCGGACCCGGCAGAGACCTTGCGTGCACAGCATGCGGCTCTGGCGCCACAACTACGTGAGAGCCCGTTCGACCGTCCGCTGGTGCTGGAGTCACGCCAGCAGGGCGACCGGCTCAGCAGCGAGATTCATGCTGTCTTGCCGTATCCGTATGCACAGCTGCGGGCCGTGCTGGAGAACCCCGAACGCTGGTGCGCCATGTTGCTGCTGAACATCAAGACCATCGCCTGCCGGCTGGCAACGGACCAGGCCGGCCCGCTGCTTGGCGTATTTGTCGGTCGCACCGGTGCGGAGGATCCGGCACAGGCATTCCGGCTCGATTTCGGCTACCGGCCCTGTGCGTCGGGCGCGCACTATCTCGATATCGGGCTGCAGGCGCCTGCCGGACTGAGGTGTGGTGCTGCCGCCGACGTAGAATCGCGCCCGTCGTAGGGGAGTCGGCACGCTTCAAACATTGAAACGGCAGGCGTCGCCCTGGCGGGTCAACGGTGCCGCATATTGACGTAAATGCCGCGGCACCATCGGTTCTGCCGCCGGGGAAACCCTCTGGCCACCCACGTCACGGCCCGATCGGGCTTGCTTTGGGTCGTGGTCATGGCTCCCTTTTTTACCGGACCTGGAATCGTTTGTTCATGGAAGCCCTGTTCATCTCCACGGGGGTCGTTGCGCTGGCCGAAATCGGCGACAAGACGCAATTGCTCGCCTTCATTCTGGCGGCCCGGTTCAAGAAGCCGGTGCCCATCATCGCCGGCATCCTGTGCGCCACCCTCATCAACCATGGCCTGGCTGGTGCGCTGGGCGCCTGGATCACCCATACGCTGAGCCCGCAGGTGCTGCGCTGGGGGTTGGGCCTGTCGTTCATCGCCATGGCCGTATGGACGCTGATTCCCGACAAGATCGAGGACGAGGAAACGCAGATCGCCAGCAGGCTCGGGGTCTTCGGCGCCACCTTCATCACCTTCTTCCTGGCCGAGATAGGTGACAAGACGCAGGTTGCCACCATCGCACTGGCCGCGCACTATGCCAGCGCGGTGACGGTGGTCGCCGGCACCACGCTGGGCATGCTGATCGCCGATGTGCCGGCCGTGTTCATTGGCGACCGGCTAGCCGACAGGATTCCGATGAAGCTGGTGCACGGCATTGCCGCGGCGGTGTTTGCGATGCTGGGTGTGGCGACGTTGCTGGGGGCGGGCGCAGGACTGGGTTTGTGACACGCTGACGCCGGATCCGGTGGTTGCGCCTGCATGGCGCCGGAAGGTTTCCGGCGACCCGGCGGTGGCACGTGCCGCAGGGCTGTCCATTTGGGCGAAAATCGGCGCACATGACCGAAGCGCAAACCCCCCAACGCCCCGACTTGCCCGACCACCTGTCGGTCGACCCGGCCAGCCCGCACCATATCGCCGCCGTGTTTGAACACCAAATCGGCATTCGTCTGAACGACAAGGAGCGCAACGACGTCGAGGAATACTGCATCAGCGAAGGCTGGATCAAGGTCCCCGCCGGCAAGACGCTGGACCGCAAGGGCCGGCCCCTGCTGATTAAGCTCAAGGGCCGGGTCGAGGCGTTCTACAAATAGGGCTGGGCGATCCGCGAGGGGGTGCGGCCCGACAAGAGCATCATCGGCCCGCCGATGCCGATCGCGTTCTACCGCCACATGTCCGGCGACGAGGTAAAGGCCATCATCGCCTACCTGCGTGCGCAACCGGCAGTGAAGAACGCCGTCGGCAAGTCGAAATACACCATCGCGCTGCCGCTCGGCGATGGTCCGACCATCGGGACCGTGAGGGCACCCCGTGCCAGCGACAAGCGCGCCTATAGAGAATATCTGGCCAATATCGGCCACTGCATGGAATGCCACACGCCACACGCCACACGCCACGCGCCACGCGACGGCAAGGGCACGCTGCATGCATGACCAACCCGGCGCGGGCGGCCAGACATTTCCGGGACCATGGGGCGAGCGTGTTTCGCGCAACCTGACACCGCACCCCAGCGGCCTGAAAGACTGGACCGACGCGCAGGTCGTCACGACGGTGCGCAAGCGCAAGGACCGCAGCGGCAAGGACTATCGCCCGCCAATGGGTTTCGGGTTCTACGAGACCATCAGCGACACCGACATGGCCGCATTGATCACCTACTTGCGCTCGCGCAAGCCACGGACGTTTGCTGGCAAATAGCGCGCCGTGTCCGGATGCCGCCAGGGCCGCTACCAGTCCCAGCCCTTGCGTGCCGCTGCGCGCAGTCGGGCCGCGTGTTCGGGCAGCGTGGCATCCCATTCGTCGGCCATGCGCAGCAATTCGCCGTTCAGATTAAAGACCACTTTCAGGAACGCCCAGGTGCCACGGGCTGCGGTGACGACTGCGTTGCCGGTTTCGGTCGCGATGGCACGGATGCCGGCGTACGGCGAGTCCTGGGGGGTGGGTGCAAGTGGCTTGTGCAAGGGGTGGGTCATGCGTGGTTTCCTGTGTCCCTGTCCAGCATCGTTTGATGGCGATCGGCCGCAGCGAACAGGTCGGCGGCGAAGCTCGGCTCTGTCTGCAGGTGCCGGTATGCCAAAGCACGCACGGCGGCAGCATCGTGCGCCGCATTGAAGGGTGTTGTGGCAGCGGGGGTGTGTTTGCCGGGCCGGGCCGTCAGCGGGCGCAGCAGTGTGGCAAGCCATGCCACGGGCGATCTGCGGCTGCTGTACCGGGCGGTGGCGATGGACGGGTGAATCAAGGTCGTGGTCATGTCGAGTCCTCGGATGAATAGGTGAACGGGTGAATAACTTGATGGATGGAGCTGCGGGCGCGCGCGATAGGCGCAACGCGCGCTGGGGCTAGGGGCGGGTTCCAGGCTGCCCGGCGGTGTCCTTGCCGTTGGCCGGCAGCGCATAGCCGTGGCCAAAGCCCATGAGGCGCATCTCGCGCAGGGCACGGCGAGCGCCACAGGACTGGAGCCCGTACCACACGGCCCAGCCTGCGTTGGCGCACCAGGCGCGTGCGGTCTCGGCGATTCGAGGCGCGTTGGCAGCGCCGCTGTGGGGATCGATCGACAGGACATTGATCGTGCTGTTCATGGTGGCTCCTTGGACGCCGGCAGGCGCATGGGTGCGTAGCAAAAACCTGCTACAGGCAGCGCGGCCGATGTTCCACGCACGCCTTGATATTAGGGTTAACCCTTGATTGGCGGAAGTTTTGACTGTGAATGCGGCCATCACATGGCGAAATGCCATGCCGGAAGATGCGGCCGCGTAGCCGGATATGCAGGGCGGAAGCCGTTGCGCCAGCCTGGCTAAAAGGCGCTGGCCACAGCCGCGGCGGCGCGTGCCAGGGTCTCGCGCAGCCAGCGTTGTGCGGTGTCCTGTTCGTGGCGCCGATGCCACAACAGGCCGACGTCAATATCAGGTAGCGCGAACGGGAGCGCACACACAGCCAGTTCCGACGCAAAGCCGGTGGCGGGCACGAAGCTGCGCGGCAAAACCGTCAGGAGATCCGACCGATGCACCACCGAGCCAGCGATCGAAAACTGGCTGACCGTCAGCATCACCCGACGGCGGCGGCCCCGTTGCGCCAGTGCCTCGTCGACAAAACCACGGGGCCTGCCGGCGAAGTTGACCCGCAGATGGTCGGCCGCGCAATACGCGTCCAGCGTCAAGGCGCCGTCGGCTGCCAACGGATGGTCGCGCCGCATCACGCAGCGGTACTGGCATGTGTACAAATGTTCCAGCCGGGTCAGGGCGGTTTCGCCTTCTGCCGCCAGCGCCGCGCTCACGTCCGGGAAGAAGCCCAGCGCGGCATCGGCTTCGCCCTGCTCGAGCATCGGGCGCGGATCGCGTGTGCGCAGGTCAACCACGCGCAGGTCAACGCGCGCCTGCTCGCGCTGCAGCGCATCGACGAGCACCGGCATTAACAGCGCTGCCGTGGCGTCGGCCATGGCCAGCGTGAAATGGCGTTCGTCGCTTCGGACGTCGAAGTCTTGCGGCGCGAAGGCATCCTGCAGATTGCGCAGCGCATTGCGGATGATCGGCCATAAGGCCTGCGCATGGGCCGTTGGCACGACGCCGGTCGAGGTCGGCAGGAACAGTTCCTCATGGGTGGCCTCGCGCAGTCGCCGCAACGCATTGCTTGCCGCCGGTTGCGTCATCGACAAGCGCTCGGCCGCACGCGTGACGTTGCGTTCGAGCATCACGGCGTCGAAGACCTTGAGCAGATTCAGGTCCAGCGTTCGAAAGTTGATGGGGCGCATGTGCGTTGATGGTGCGCAGATTGCGGGCTTTGCCCGGCAATCCCGCCTTGACGCCTTGATCTTTGTTGATGCAAGGCTCAGTCTAAGGGAAAACCCTTGCATCTGGTGGAGAGCCGCCACCAGAACTGGCATGGCACAACCTATTGACGGTCGCCATCGACCGACTGATCGAACCTCTCTTGCCCCTGCTGGTCGTGGGCGGCGCGTCTCCAACTCATTGCGGCGCTGGATCGCACAAACACGCCACCAACTGCTCCCATTGCCACCCTGGCAAAAGATCATTGCGCGCTGTCAGCCAATAGCCGGTATCCGGCGTAAGCGTGTGCTCACTGAGCCGAACCAGTCCACCGCTGGACAGTTCGGAATCACACAATGGCACGGACCCCAGCACGACGCCGAGTCCGGCTCTGGCCGCGGCCAACGCGCTGACGAAGCTGTCGAAGCGGTATCGCGGTATCGGTGGCGCGCCGGCCGCGGTACGGGCGGCCCATTCCTGCCAACCCGGGCGCGGTCCGGACACTGCAATATGAGAGAGATCCTGCCACCGTGGCATGTCGGCGACGCAGTGCGGCGCTGCCATGGGGCACAACACTTCCGGATACAGCCGTGCGCTGACCAATCCGGGCCAGCGGCCATCGCCATATCGGACTTCCAGCATCGCATCGGAGCGGGCGAAGTCGGCTTCGATGGTCATCGTGGCCAGTGAGATCTGGTAACGCGCGTCGTTGCCCAGATGTGCCAGCCGAGGCACGATCCACAGCTGATGGACCGACGCGCTGGCAGAGATCACCAGCTTGGCCAGTGGCTTGCCGAACAGCTCGTCGGCACTGCGCTGCAGACCTTGCAGCGCGCGTGTGACATAAGGCAGCCATGCCTCGCCTTCGACGGTCAGCGTCACACCGCGTGCCTGGCGCGAGAACAACCGGGCGCCGAGGCGGGATTCCAGATGCGCGATCCGCTGGCTGACCGCGGCTTGGGTCAACCCGACCTCGTGGGCTGCGGCCGTGAAGCTGCCGGTGCGCCCGGCCACTTCGAACACCCGCACCCATTCCAGTGGCAGTTTGTTCATCGCTGTGTCAGTTAGAGCCATTAGAAAAACAACCCCTCAGATAGCGAAAACATAGGTTGTGATTATGGGCTTGCTGCCAGACACTTTCGTCTTTGGGCGTAGGCCGAAGCAATAATGGAGTTTCAACAATGGTTTCCGTGACAGTCTCGGACGATGGCGGCGTATTGACGCTGCAAGCGGGCAATAGCGCCTCGCTGCGGTTTCATGCGATCTGGCTGCGCGACAACGCGTGGGACGCAGCCACTCGCGCGCCCGGCAATGGCCAGCGTCTGATCGCCTTGCGCGACATCCCGCGGGACACCCGCATCACGTCAGCCGTGATTCAGGGCGATCGCCTGTCGGTGGTGTTCGCGCCCGAGGGAAAGTGCGTTGACTACGCGATTGATTGGTTGCAGGCGCATGCCTACGACCGCGTGCAGCGCAGGTCGCCGGGCTGGATCGCGGATGCCGTCACTGCCTGGGACTGCGGCCTGATGCATGCGGTGCCGGTGGGCGATTTCGGTTCGGTCAAGCGCAGCCCGCAGGCGCTGCGCGACTGGTTGTTCCAGTTGCGCCAGGTCGGCTTCGCCAAGCTCACCGGCGGCCCGGTCGAACCCGGCGCCCTGTTGCAGGTGGCCGGCTTGTTCGGCTACGTGCGCGAAACCAATTACGGCGTGTTGTTCGAGGTGCGAACCGAGGTCAATCCGACCAACCTGGCCTATACCGGATTGGGCCTGCAGGCCCACAGCGACAACCCGTACCGCGACCCGGTCCCGACGATGCAGATCCTGTATTGCCTGGAGAACTCGGCCGAGGGTGGCGAGAGCATGGTGGTCGACGGATTCCGGGCTGCTTTGCGACTGCAGGCCGAAAATCCGGCCTGGTTCGACCTGTTGACACAGCATTGCGCACGCTTCGAATATGCCGGCGAGGCCGGCGTGTGCCTGCGCGCGCGCCGACCGATGATCGAACTGGCTCCCGACGGCGAGTTGGTCGCCGTGCGGTTCAACAACCGCTCCACTGCCGCCATCACCGACGTCCCATTCGACGCCATGGCCGACTACTACTCCGCTTACCGGCGTTTTGGTGAGATCATCGACGATCCGGCGATGGAGGTCACCTTCAAGCTCAACGCGGGCGAGTGTTTCATCGTGGACAACACCCGGATATTGCACGCGCGCAAGGGGTATTCGGGCAGCGGCAAGCGCTGGCTCCAGGGGTGTTATCCGGACAAGGACGGCATGTTGTCGACACTCGCGGCGCTGGAGCGGGGCGATGCCACGAAGAAGGTCGCCGCATGAACGCACCATTGCCGTCGCCGCCCGAGGGCCAGCCGCAATGGGATGTGCTGACGAGCGCCAATATCGTCGCCTTCCTGTCAGACATCTTCGCGCGTCGCGGCGTTGATGAATACCTGGGCAAGGATGTGACGATGGCCGAACACATGCTGCAGGCCGCGACATGCGTCGAAAACGCTGGCCAGTCGTCGGACGTCATTGTTGTCGCGCTACTGCACGACATCGGACACTTCACGAGTGAATTCGGCACCTATGCGAGCGATGATGTCGTCGACAAACACCACGAAGACGACGGCGCCAACCTGCTGCGCCAGCAGGTAATCGACGCGTATTGCGCCCCTGGCCAGAGCAACAACAGCGACGCGTAGACCGGACGCCTACTGAATCACCATGTTGGCGCTGAGCAGCAGGTCGCGGGGCATTGCGATACCCAGTTCCTTCGCCGTCTCGAGGTTGAGCACCAGTTCGAACCGGGTGGGTTGGGTGACCGGCATGGAGGCGGGGCTGGTGCCCGCCACGATCCTGCTGACGTAGGACCCGATACCCCTCCAGGCTGCGTTCATGCTTTCGCCGTAACGCATCAGGCCACCCACGTCAACGAACTCGCGCAGGCCATAGACGGCGGGCAGGCGGTGTTTGGCCGCCAGTGCGACGATCTGCGAGCGGGTCGCAAAAAAGAAGGGTTCGTCTGGCAGAACGACGATGCCCCGTACACCGGCGCGCACAGCGGCGTCGAAAGCGTCGGCCAGCGAGGCATCGCCGGGCTTGCGCCCGGCGTCGACTTGCACCAGTGTGAGGTTCAATTGCCTGGCGGGGGCTTGCAGCGCGCGCACCATACGAGGATGCACCGCGCTGCTGGCGTCGACCAGCACAGCAACCCTTGCTGGACGCTGCAATACGGCCGCGAACTGGCTCAACATCTTGGGCATGAGTCCTCCGCCTGGCTTGCCAGGCCGGTGACGTTCGAGCCGGGGTGGGCCAGGCTGGAGATGATCTTCTGCCCGACCGGGTCCGCCGCCGCGGCCATGATGATCGGCGTCGATTGGGGCGTGGATCCGAACACCTTTTGTGCGATCAGGGTGGTCGGCGTGCAGGTGGAGATCACGGCACCGAGGTTCATCGTGGACAGTTCGCGGGCATAACCCGGAACCAGGCTCAGCTCGCTGTCGCCATAACGGCGCTCGATAATCAGGTTGCGCCCGTCGACCAGCCCCTGTTCGCGTAGCCCGTCCACCAGTGCCTGCTCCTCTTGCCGTGTGCTGAGGTCACCCATCAGCACGCCGATACGGACTATCTTGTCGCCGGACTGTGCGAACACGGCAGCAGGTGCCGATAGCATTGCGGCAGCTGCCAGTGTGAGCGTTCTGCGGTGCATGTCGACCCCTATTGAATCGTCTGACACCCCTATTGAATCGTCAGGTTTCTGGTCAACGGTCACGCCAGCATGTGATCACCGTATCCGGACCTTTTCACAACCATTGAGAGACAACGGTACCATCCTGTCGCGCTTGGCGGCAACCCGTTGGGCCGGATGGCCGCGCGAAGGATCGCGCATTGGTTGCCGATGCAGGCTGCGCTGATCACACCAAGGAGACTGCGGACATGCCCACCAAGACCTTCACCAGCGGCCGCATCCGGCGCGCTGACTACGACACTGCGTCACAGCAGCTTGACCTGCACTGGGACAACAAGACCGTGCTGGCCTACAAACCGGTGCCGGCCGAGGTGTACCGCCGGCTGTGTGCGGCACCCAATCCGGCCACCTACTGGGAAGACCGGATCGCCGAGGAGTACCCGAAGGGTGTTGCTGACAAGGCCGGTGGCGGCCCGGACGCCGCGCAGGCCTTCGGCCAACTGTTCGGCCACAAGAGCGATTGACGGCCGGCGAGATCCGAACCGGCGTGCGAAAGGGTATTGCCGCGCTGGCGTCCGCTGCGCCGGTGCGGTGTGTCAGGTCTGTTCCGCTGCGCGCAGCCGCCTTGCCAGCGCCTGCAGCAGCTTCCACGCAATGGTGCCATTGCGCTCGACCAGTGGGCGGAACTCCCAGAACGTGAGGCCGTAACACACCAGGTCGGTGGCAGCGGTTACCGTGGCTGAACGGGTGCCGCCGTCGATCAGGGCGATCTCGCCGAAATGGTCGCCGGGCCCGAGCGTGGTGACCTCGATACTGTTGTGCGATACCGTCGCCTCGCCGGACGCGATCAGATACACGGCGGCACCGCCGGAGCCTTCGACGATGACGGTCTCGCCTTTGGAAAAGCGCCGCTCCTTGAGCAGCCGGGCGATCTGTTCGGCCTGTCGACGGTCCATGTCGGCGAACAATCCGACGCGCTGCAGCGCCGTCGTCGGGTCGCGCACTGGTGCGCTGGGCGGTTGTGCCGGACTGCGCGCATTGCCGGTCGTCACCGCGCGACATTGCAGCAGGTAGAGTGTGCCGTCCTGGAACGCCCATTCAATGTCCCGGCGCGGACCGTAGACTTTTTCGCACTGTAGCGCGAGCGCACTCAGCGCCGCGAGCTGAACCTCGTCCAGGCAGAACTGGCTGATGCGCTCGGGGGCTACCTGTTCCTCGAACGTGCCGCCGTTGGGCAGAGCGCGGATCGCGATGTGCTTGCGTCCGGCCTTGCGCTCCAGCACCGTGCCGGCGCGGTCGAGACGCAGATGGTCAGGGATGACAAGGCCGGAGACGACGGCTTCACCCAGGCCCCAGCTCGCTTCGATCACCCGCTCGTCGGCACCGGTGACGGGGTTCTCGGTGAACATGACGCCAGCTACCTCGGGGTCGAGCAGTGCCTGCACGACCACGCCGACGCTGGGTCGGGTAAACAGGCCGACCTTCTGGCGATAGGTGATGGCCGCGTCCGAATTGGCCGACCACCACACCTCGCGCACCGCATCCGGCACGTCGGCCGCAGCATGGACATTGAGCACCGTCAGGTGCTGGCCGGCGAAACTTGCGTGCGCGCCGTCTTCGTCGACAGCCGAGGACCGTACGGCAAACGGCGGCGTCAGCGCGGCAATGGCCCTGGCCAGCTTGTCGATCTCCCTGGCGTCCCCCGCGGCAACTGCCTCGACCAGATCACCGGACAGTGCCACCCCGGGCGGCACTGGCATACCCTTGCGCGTAGCGTCGCCCAGGCCCACAGCCTTGGCTCCATACAGCGCGGCGTCACGCGCCCTGTTGAACGGGACGCCGGTCTTCCTTTTCATTGCAGTACCGTCCGGCCGTTCCAAAGGCGCTGACAACTTCTTCTGTAAACGGCGCGGGCCGTGCGCGTGCGGGTCATCATTTCAGCACCGTGACTTCGCCGTTGTCACCGTCGACCCGGATGCGGTCTCCGTCTGCAATGCGTTCGGTTGCCTCGCGGGTGCCGACGACACCGGGGATGCCGTATTCGCGCGACACGATCGCCGCGTGCGAGAGCAGCCCACCGTTGTCGGTCACGATGCCGCCGAGCAGGGGCAGCAGGATGTTGAACGCCTCGGTCGTCGACTCGGTGACCAGTACGTCGCCTTTGTTGATGCGGTCGAACTCGGCTGCACCCGAGACACGCCGCGCCGGCCCTTCGACCACGCCCTTGCTTGCCGCCAGGCCGTAGAGGACCGTCCCGGCATGTTGTGCCTGTGAACTGCCGAACAGGTGTTCCAGCGCGATGAACAAGGCGCGCATCACCCGGGCCGCCGATGGTGGCAACGTTGCCAGATCGGGTGCGGGTGGTGCCGGTGGGCCCAGTGCGGCAGGCACGTCCTTGGCGGTGTAGCGTGCGCGGTACGCCGCGCGCCGGGCGAATTCGTCCGCAGGTGCGGCCTCGCCGCCCCGGACCAGCGAACACATCTCGTCCAGGCTGGCCTCGATCATCTGCGCGGCGTTCGCGATGCGGCCGCGGCCAGCGACGCGCCGCCCGGCGGCAAGCGCCGCGCGTCGCATCAGCCCTGAGGCCCAGATGTCGCTGTAGACACCCCGTTCGTCGCGCAAACGATACGTCAGCCGTGCCTCGGCCAGCAATGCGTCGAATGCCGCCTGGTGTTGCGCCGGCACCCGGTCGCGCACCTTGGCGACCGCCTCGGGCAGGTCTGGCACGGTGCGATTGTCCTTGAACACGGCGACATTGATGGCGCGCAGCAGCGCATCCGGCAGTTCGAGCGCCGTCGGTTCGGCGATGTCGAAACCATCGATCAGGCGGGAGCCGACCAGGTCGAGGTAGCCATTCACCGCAGTTCCCGCTTCGCCCGGCAATCCGCGCAGGCGCGACAGCACTGTGGCCGGATCGCCGTTGGACGCCATCAGTTCGGCCGGATCGCCATCGGACGCCAGCAACTCGCGTGCGGCAGAATCCTTGGCGAATGCCTTCTTCAAAGCCGCCATCTCGTCGGAACCGCCGGCGGACACCTCGGCTGCGCCGCGCAGCAACCCCAGCAGTTCGGAATGCGGCAGGTTCGTCCACTCGCCCACGTGCGCCAGGAAATCCCCGGTCGGCAGCAATGCGCCGGCAGTGAAACGCATGTGCTGGGCGATCATGGCTGCGTGGTGGTCCCGGCAACGCGTCAGATGGGCCACGAGGTCGTCGTCCGACAATGCGTCAACGTCCACAGCCTGCAATTCCCGATGTGTCCTGATCGCCGCCGGCTTGCGCTCATCGTCCCACTCGCGCAGCTGTTCGCGCCAGACCTTCTGTGCAAAAACCTGCTCGGCGCGCGCGAGTCGCGCCGGAATTTCGGCTTGCGGTGCAGGCAACACCTGGTTGTAGCCAAAACCATGCACGTAGGCCATCTGCAGCCCATCGATGAGCAGGCCGTAATAACGTGCGAAGTCATGGGTGCCCCGCTTGAAAGCCGCAGGATGCAACTGTTGGAAATAGCGCGTCAGCGGCCGAGGGAAGTGCACAGCATCTTGCGCCCAGTGTCCGGGTCCGGGCGGCTCGAAATGAAGTTGGGACCCACCGTCTGACGCTGCCATATCGGTTTCCTTTCGACAATTGATCGCCGGCCCGCTCGGGGCATGCCGTGACGCCCAGGACCGCCACTGGCAGGAGGGCCTGCGACGAGGCGAGACACAATGGTCGCAGAAAAACGCCGCGTCGACCAGCCCGGATGGCTTGCTGCCGCGACGGCCGATGTGGCGCGGCACGGCACTCGGCAAACCAGGAACTATCTGCGCCGGGGCGCCTGCAGGCCAGTCGCCCCTGGGGGTGCTGTGGAACTTGCCGGTGGTTGTTTGTCAAGTCAATTCATGGTAGGTTGCTTTCAAGCACCGGTTTTCGCTTCGCCGTATCGGACGCGTGGTGATCACCGTGCGTTCTCGCTTACATGTCAACGAAGGGGCTCATATGCCGTTATTCATCATCGAACGCAACTTCGCCGAAAAGCTGGACATCAACGCAGAAGGCGTGGTCGCCATTTCGAAAATCAATGGTGACGTCGGTGTGAACTGGCTGTTCTCGTTTCTGAGCGCGGACAAACGCAAGAGTTATTGCCTCTATGAAGCCAACGATCCCGAGGCAATCCGCGAAGCGGCGCGACGTGCCAACGTGCCCGCTGACGTGATCGTCGAGGTGTCCCAGAGCTTCGGTGCCGATCCGCGACAGCTGGCGGCGGCTGCCGCCGCGTCAGGCTAGGCTCCCGGCCGTCCCGGCCGACACCGATACCCATACCCATACCGTCTTCATGGCCGAGCGCGATTCGCCGTAGCGGCGAAAGAGCCGTCTGGCGCGGCTTTGCGGGGTAGTTGGGTGCCGCTGGTCATTTCTGACTATTCCCTTGCGTCGGTGTAATCCGTACAACGGTGGCGTGGGTTCGCGTTCATCCGGACGCGCCACCAACCGGAGAACCACCATGATCAACAACGACAAGCTCCAGGAATTTTCAACCATGCTGCGCGGGCGCGCCGTGCTGCCCGATGACGCCGACTACGACGCCTCGCGCAAGGTCTACAACGCGATGATCGACCGCATGCCCGGCCTCGTCGTGTATTGCCACGACGTGGCCGATGTCATGCGCAGTGTCGACTTTGCGCGCGAGCAGTCCTTGTTGCTCGCCGTACGCGGCGGCGGCCATAACGGTGGCGGCCTGGGCGTATGCGACGAGGGTCTGGTGCTGGACCTGTCCGGACTCAAGGGTATCCGTGTCGATGCTGCGGCGCGTACGGTGCGGGTTGAGGGCGGTTGCCTGTGGCGTGAGGTTGACCATGCGACGCATGCCTTCGGCATGGCCACGCCCAGCGGCATCATTGGCAGCACCGGCGTGGGCGGCCTTACGCTGGGCGGTGGCATGGGCCACCTGACGCGCAAATGGGGGCTGACCATCGACAACCTGCTGGAAGCTGACGTGGTGCTGGCCAGCGGCAAGATGGTCACGGCCAGTGCCGAGAATAATCCTGAACTGTTCTGGGCGCTGCGCGGTGGCGGCGGCAATTTCGGCGTGGTCACTTCGTTTCTGTTCCGCCTGCATACGGTCGATACGATCATTGGCGGTCCGACCTTCTGGGCCAGCGAGCAGACGGCCGAGGTGATGCGCTGGTACCGCGATTTCATCGTTGCGGCGCCAGAAGATCTGAACAGATGGGTTCATCCGGCCCAAACACGATGGCGCGGTTGCCCTCGAAGTGCAATTCCTGCGGAAACAAGGTGCGGAAGCTGTCGACCAGGTCGGTGTTGCAGTTGAAATACACCGCGCAATGCCCCGGTTGCGATTTCGGGCAACCCAGCCGGATCGTGCTGCCGCTGCCCGATTGCCGGGTGAGGTAGGCCGGCGCACCCCATCTCAGCGTTTCCTCCAACCCAGATTTCCCATTAGCCCCTATGCCTAATGGAAACCATTAGGCCAAGTGATTGATTTAATTGGGGAAATGCTGAATTTCTGGGTAAAGTAGGGCATCGCGATTTCAGTGCAAGGCGCTTTATG
>Ga0335398_10000028_pt1 | contig 185240 bp, 118 predicted proteins | sample BON03_FD_205742 | JGI IMG/M metagenome (GOLD analysis project Ga0335398, IMG submission 205742) | Freshwater microbial communities from Lake Bonney liftoff mats and glacier meltwater in Antarctica - BON-03 (spades assembly) (version 2) | ecosystem: Environmental > Aquatic > Freshwater > Ice >...
CTGAGCAACATTTGGAACCAAGTGTTTGGTAAAATGTTAGCCGCCATTCCACCCGTCAGCGATGTTATTCGAAATCAAACCCCGAATTTCCAAGCCTCAAACTGCGCATGAACCAGATCGCACCCCTGTTAGGTGATCGTTCAATAGTGAAAAGTAGTCGGGAATAGGTCAAGGGCTTGACTGTGAATTTTGCGAACGCAGTTGGCGGCTCCTGCACCGCCAGAAGCGGCAAGCAGCAGTCGGCAGGCTGGGGTTGAGTGGCATCGTCCGTCCACCGCACCGGCAATGGGTGAAAGGAAAGCGGAAATTGCTGGAACAGACCAAACCCAACTGCCGGCAGGTTGCAGTGAATCTGCTGGTGGATTTCCAGCAATTCACTACAACCTGCCGATACTCGCTACCGCAAGAGTCGATTTGTGGACTCACGGGCAAAATTCTAGTCGTAGTGGTGCGGCTTTCACGGAGCTGGTTTGACCATCGCGATTTTCAGTTCGTCCAATTGCTTTTGATCAACGGTCCCTGGGGCTCCGGTCATCAGATCCATGGCCTTTTGAGTCTTCGGGAAAGCAATCACGTCTCGAATGTTGTCCAAGCCTGCAAACAACATCACCAAGCGGTCAATACCCAACGCGATGCCGCCGTGGGGCGGTGCACCACACTGTAATGCTTCCAGCAAGAAACCAAATCGATCTTCCGCGACTTCAGCGGTCATGCCCAATAATTTGAAAATGTGTTGTTGAACCTCTTGGTCGTGGATCCGAATGGTACCGCCACCGGCCTCAAATCCATTGATGATTAGATCGTAGGCTTTGGCCTTTGCTTGATCTGGATTCGACTTCAGCTTCTCCAAATCTTCGTCTTTGGCAGCGGTAAACGGATGATGCATCGCTACCCAACGATCTTCTTCAGCATCGTGTTCAAACATTGGGAAGTCGACCACCCAAGAAAAATTCATTTGGTTTGCGTCGTAAAGTTTTAGTTCGGATCCCAACTGTTTCCGAATGCCGTGAAGCGATTTACAACTGACCGACCAGGAATCTGCAATGAAGAGTAATAAGTCACCGACCTTCGCGTCCATTGCCTTGGTCCAATCGGCGTGTTCGGATTCGGGCATGTTCTTTGCGACGGGGCCCGCCAAGCCTTCGGCTTCGACTTTAACCCACGCCAAGCCTTTGGCACCGTAGTCGTCCTTCACCATGTTGGTCAATTGATCGATCCGACGTCTGGCCAACAGATTGGCTCCGTCGGGCACGCAGATCCCGCGAACAAAATTACCGGCGTCTGCGACCGAACGAAAAACTTGGAAATCCGACTTGGCGGCCAAATGTGTGCAATCGGTGATTTCTAGACCAAAGCGGATGTCAGGTGCATCGTGGCCGAATCGTTGCATCGCTTCGTCGTAGGTGATCCTTGGCAAAGGCAAAGTCAATTCTAGGCCCAAGATCTCCTTGGCCAATCGTTGCATGAGTCCATCGATCAAGCCAATGATGTCGTTGTGGTCGACGAAAGACATCTCCACATCCAATTGAGTGAACTCCGGTTGGCGATCGGCACGTAAATCTTCATCGCGAAAGCAACGAGCGATTTGATAGTACCGGTCGTAGCCGGCGATCATCATGATTTGTTTGTAGAGCTGGGGTGATTGAGGTAAGGCGTAAAACATGTTCTCCTGGACGCGGCTGGGAACAAGATAGTCGCGCGCACCTTCGGGAGTACTTCTGCCAAGAATTGGGGTCTCCACATCGATGAAATCTAAGTCGTCCATATAGTCCCGCATGATCTTACACATGCGATTGCGCAAGATCAGTGCACGCTGCATTGCAGCTCGCCGCAAGTCAACGTAGCGGTATTCTAAGCGGACTTCTTCACTAATCGAATCAGTGGAGCTAGGCAGGAATGGAAGCGTCTTGCACTTGTTCAGGATTTCCAAAGAAGTCGCCTGGATTTCAATTTCGCCCGTGGACAATTTTGAATTCTTCTGGTCGCTGTCGCGTGCGACGACCTGCCCCACAACCTTGATCACGTATTCGGATGCAAGACGGTGTGCCTGAACCTTCAACGCTTCTTCGGCCGCTTGATCGACGACGATTTGGGTTACGCCATAGCGGTCGCGCAAATTAATGAACATTGCATTCTTGTGATCACGAATACGATCAACCCATCCGCAAAGGGTCACTTCGGTATTAACGTGTTCGGATCTAAGCTGGCCACAAGTATGTGTTCGGTACAAAGGATTTTCCTTCTAGTCTTTCAATCGAGCCCAAGAAACGTTTCTGGAGACAGGCTGGAATTTGGCCAGCGGCAACGGTTTTCCGTTGAACTGTCTCAGAGGAACCAAATTTTAGGCGACAAGGCGCTTTTCCTAAAGACGAGGTCAGCAGAACCTTTGGCATGGACCGTTGTTTGAAATTAAGCAGCCTAGGGGCGTAAGGTGAAGGTTTTGAATCTTAAACGGGCACTACCGCCCGGCACATTGCTGTAGAGAAAGGCACTGAATTGTCCAATAACCTGCTGTTTGTTAGGAAAATCGGCCTGTGTTTCTGCCGATCAGGTCTTTCGCCGCTGTCGATTTGGGTGGTTGGTCGTTTGGAAACAAGTTGATTTCCGCAGTAAATTCAGGATTTACGCTCGGCCACCGGTTCTGAAGTTACCAGTTCTGACACATCTGAACTTTCTTGCTTGGCATTCAATGAGCGTGTCGTGCGATCACAAGTCCATCACAATCGCACGGGGTCGAGGTTACATCAGTACGCGATTGCAAGGCACCTGTCGCAGTTAGTCTTTAAGACGATAGGTCATCGTGACGATCGAGAGATCGGTTCGACAGAAAATGGGCGGCAGTGGCCACTTGGGTTAGGCTACCCGCCGTTAAAAAAGATGCAGCTTTGGCGGCACGAGTTGGTTTCAGGGGGCGGGATTTGTTTCGAATCTTGCCATGTGCCGCGACATAATCGAGTGTTTGCTGTCTCGCATTCGCTGGGGGCTGGGCACTGGTTTGGGCACTGGTTTGGGCACTGGTTTGGGCACTGGTTTGGGCACTGCCGCCGGATCATCGCCGCCGGATCATCGCCGCCGGATCATCGCCGCCGGATCATCGCCCGTGGCTGGCACTGGCGATCCGTTTGTTACCGATCATTGTGGGTGGTCGGTAGGTCCGAGATTATGGAATTTCCAAAGCGTGATTTTGGGTTCGCATATTAGTTGAGTATGCGAGAGGGTTTCGCGGTCGGCAGCGAAGTCCTGGTCGCGAAAAGGCTTGCCAATCTGTTATCCTGTTGACGGGCGATTTCGCCTACTGGCAACGCCTAGATTCTTGTGCAAGTTTTATCGAGTTTTCAACCATGTCTCAAATCACGCAATCCCTGTCAGAACTTATTCAACAGTTGACCAAGTTGCCAGGGATCGGCCCCAAGACTGCGGAACGACTGGCTTATCATTTATTACGAGTCAACAAAAGCGAAGCCTTGGCGTTGGCGAATTCGATCCGCGATGTTCGTCAGAATGTATCGTATTGTCCGGATTGTTTTAACTTAGCCGAAGGTGGATTATGTTCGATTTGCAGCAGTGCCGATCGAGACCGTTCCATCATCTGTGTGGTGGAACAACCTAGGGATTTGATGGCATTGGAGGAGTCGGGAATCTATAGAGGGCTCTACCACATCTTGCTGGGACGGATCGCTCCGTTGGAAGGTATTGGAGCCGAGCAATTGACCATCGAGCGTTTGATGCAGCGTGTGGAAGAGGGCGACTTCAAAGAGTTGATCATGGCGACCAATCCAACGGTCGAAGGTGACGGAACTGCGCTTTACATCTCTAACCTCTTGGCCGATCAATCGATCGCGATGACTCGATTGGCCCGCGGAGTCCACGCCGGTTCGATTTTGGAACACACCAACAAAGAGGTCCTGTCGGACGCTCTGTCAGGCCGCCGCCCTTTCTAATTTTAATTAAATGCGTAACGCCATTAAAGGATAATAACGCGTCATTTAGGCAGATTTAAGGTCTTTTCTTATCACCTTGCGTGATATTTTCGAAGTTTCGCGGTCACGGCTGCAGGTTTTTTGTTGTGCCTTTTTCAAGTAAAATGCTATGATTAGCAAGGCTTTCGGCACGGTATATGCTCATTGCGGTTATTTTGTCGGCGGCCGGTTGTTTGGGTGGCGACCGGTGGACGCTGGTTCGATAGTTAAGTGGTCACATGGGCCAGTTTTTCCCGGCGCCAGGAACGGATTAGTAGAATAAGCGAATTTCTACTAACTGTATTGGTTCTGTGTCGCGACTTTGTGCGAATGCGGCCCTTGATTCATCGAAAAAAGCGTTGGATCGAGAAATCAATCCGATTGTGGGCTTTCGATGGGGCGAAGCGGCATCAAACCGTTTCCAATGCATGTTGTGACCAAGGGGTGAACCGTTTGGGAATCCATGCGTAATCAGGTTATTTTGATTGTTTATCAGTTGCGGGAGACGGTACGTCTTTTGGACTGTGACCTTAGCGATAAAGGATGAAGCGTCAAAATGCGACTTTCTATCGGCCAACATTTACAGCAAAAACAAACGCAGACCATGGCTCCGCGGATGATCCAGTCCATGGAGATCCTGCAGCTGCCGATCACTGCGTTGATGGAGCGCGTTGAGGAAGAGCTGCGCGAAAATCCGGTCTTGGAAGTGGGGGAAAGTGATCCCGAATTACCCGACGTCCCGTATGAGCAAGAGCCTACCAAGAGTACGGAAGAGAGAGAACTGGTCGTCGATGAGACCGGAAACAATGTCGATGATTTCGAACGGCTAGTGGAACTCGATCGCGATGTCCCTGATCATTTTGATGAATCGCCGCGGGTTTCTTCCAACCGTGTTCAAGATTCCATTGATCGCCAAAGTGATTTGATGGCCAATGTGTTGGATCGCCCCGAATCTTTGCATGAGTATCTGATTCATCAACTGGGCGAGTTAGAAATTGACTCAGAAACCATGGCGATGTGCCAGCGAATTATTTCAACATTGAACGCAGCGACTGGCGGATACTTGCGGGTAAGTTTAGAAGATCTGCTGCCAGCCGATCATTCGGTTGAACAACTCGAATTGGCCGAGCGATCATTGAAGTTAATTCAAACCTTGGATCCGCCGGGAGTCGCCGCTCGCGATTTAAGAGAGTGTCTGTTGCTGCAGATCACCGATTCGCTACCCTTTCGTCAGGAAGTGCGACGTCTGGTCAGCGACCATTTGGAAGATCTCCGCGATAATCGCATGCCTCAAATCCAAAAGGCAACCGGTTATAGTTTTGACTTGATCAAAGAGGCCTTGGCCCAGCTTCGTAAACTGACTCCCAAACCGGCTGGAAGGTTTACAGAGACGACTGCACCTGCGATTACGCCTGATGTGATCGTACATAAGGATGATACCGGTCGTTATGTGGTCAAGGCTGAAGAGGCTCCCATTGGCAATCTTTACATTAGCAACTATTACAAAAAGCGCCATGCCAGCGGACAATTGACCGCAGAAGAAAAAGAATTTCTGAAACGAAAGTATGCTTCGGCCAAGTGGCTTTTGGAATCGATCGAGCAACGGCGCAACACGGTGGGTCGAGTGGCGCAGGCGATTGTAGATCACCAAAAAGCATTTTTGGATCAGGGCCCAGAATTCTTAATCCCCTTAAAAATGCAACAAATTGCGGACAAAGTGGGTGTTCACGTGACGACCGTTAGCCGAGCGGTGGATGAGAAGTGGATGGATACGCCGCGTGGCTTGATTTCAATGAAGCGATTTTTCGTCGGCGGGACTCAAACCGAAGAAGGTGAAGATGTTGCTTGGGACCGAGTTCAAATTGAGTTAAAGAAGTTGGTTGACCACGAAGATAAAGCAGATCCATTAAGTGATGAAACGCTTAAGGATAAGTTGAATGAATTGGGCTTGGATGTCGCCCGCCGCACGATTGCCAAGTACCGTAAGAAGCTTGGAATTCTTAGCAGTCGCCAACGCCGGGATTGGTCGATGAAGGAAAACCAAACGGGTTAGCCCCAGGCGTTGCACGATCGATTTTCCCCAAAGTAAAGCGTTCAAAGTCAAGCTTCTGGTGCCTGCCGGACCCCTTTAGGCATTTAGGCATTTAGGCATTTAGGCATTTAGGCATTTAGGCATTTAGGCATTTGGGCATTTGGGCATTTGGGCATTTGCTTCCCGCCGGCGCTGTCTCTGTGGGCAAACTCTTGCCATCAGGTCGGTAACATAGACCTGACGACGCGGGTGGGGAATCACCACCTGATCCACTTCTTTACTTGTCGTCTGTTTTACGGCGAAAGTTTTACGGCGAATTTTACGCGATCGGTCGACACTTGATCCGGTGTTTTTAAATGTTATGAGGCGTTTGGTTACGGCGTGGAGTCGTCTGAGCTGCTAAGTTTGCGTTTGAAGCTTTCCCAGTTCGCCTTCGAATTTTCTCTAAGCGAATGATTCCAGTCCGAGAACTTCTTGCCTGTGTTTTGGAAGAAATTGCTTTCTGGTTCGGGTTGGGTCATTCGGGGATTTCCAAATTGTGAAAACTGATCGCGAGCTTCGTCGTTCATTTTCGCTTTGGATTGTGAAGACTTGGCGGAAGAATTCTTGGGACTTTCCCACCATCGAAACCAACTAGAGTTGGTTTCCTTTTTCCTGCCGTTCCGCGAACGCCAATCTTCGGCTTGTTTTTCGTACAGGGACCTTGTTGTCTTTTCCTCTTTTAGAAGCCAGCCGAACGGATTGAATCCTTCGTCATCGTCGCGGATTTTACGGGCAGCGGTTGAACTGGTTTCCGGCGGAAGCAATGCTGGGTTTTCGCCGCTTTTGACGGTGGGCGAATCGGTCATGGTATGAGGGATTTCTGCAGGTGTCGAAATTTCGCGTCCTGAAGAGGCGAAAATGGAATCAGCATAACCAAATTGATGATTTGTCAGCGTGAATAGGATTGCAGTGGTCAGCAAAGTTAATGATTGGTTTTTGCAGCAATTCATTTTGCATCCCTCGGTAAGTTCGACTCGCGGAAACAACGAATTGAATCAGCCTGGTAGACGCCCACAATGTGTTTCGACAATGCTGCGGCGATCGCCAGTCAATTTTAAGGGGATCATTTCAACTATGGGCAAGTCGGTCTACACCGGTTTTGCGAGGCTGCAATCACTTAACCGAAACGTGCTTGCTTAAACGGATTTGGAAAACGAAGTTGTCGCAATTCTTCTGATTGTCAATGGGAAATTACAATGATCAAGGCTGGGAATTCTGAAAATAGACACCTTATGAACCCCAATACCATCGCCCGCGTTTACGACCCGACCGACGGGTGTCACAATAAGCTTGTCGTTGCCTGCGGCAAGAAGTTGACATTTGCCAGGTGCCAACGCTAATGATTCAGGGCTTGCTGTTGGATAGGTGATCGGATCAATCGAATTGACGCCGCAGTTAGCGTTTGCCCAGTTATTTCAGTCTGAAAGAGAGCCATTCAAATGAAGAACTTGATTCGCCAACGTGCTTGGGTGACGTTGGCTCTTGCAATTTTCGTCAGTATGACTGCCGCACCGATTAGCATCGGGCAAGCACAGGAGGATCGCGCGGGATTTGTGAAAGCGAATTATACCAAAGCAGAATATAAAATCGAAATGCGAGATGGCATTCGCCTTCATACCACAGTCTATAGCCCGAAGGATCAGTCCAAGACTTATCCTTTGATTATGAATCGGACTCCCTACAGTTGCCGTCCGTATGGATTGGAAATGAGTCAGCGGATCGGACCTTCGGCGTATTTGGAACGTGAGGGATACATTTTTGTCAAACAAGACGTTCGCGGGCGTTGGAATTCCGAGGGTCGTTTTGACAACATGCGGCCGCATGTGCCAGGCGATGAATCCATTGACGAAAGTTCCGATACGTTCGATACGATCGAGTGGTTGTTGAAGAATGTGCTAGGCAACAATGGCAAAGTTGGGATCACGGGGATTTCCTATCCCGGATTCTATTCGGCCGCCGCTTTGCCTGAACATCATCCCGCGTTGGTTGCGTCGTCGCCGCAGGCCCCTATTGCGGATTTCTTTTTCGACGATTTTCATCATCAAGGTGCTTACATCTTGATGTACTGGACAGCGACTAGCACTTTCGGTTACCAGCATAATGGTCCTACGACTCAACAGTGGGTTCCCGAACTCTCCCCACGGCCTCGCGGCAATGCCTACGACTTTTACATGAACCTTGGTCCGCTTAGTAATTCGCGAAAATACTATGGTGAAGATAATTTTTTCTGGAAGCAACTAAGTTCGCACCCAAATTACGATGAATTTTGGCAACGCCGAAGCATTCTACCGCACCTTGGTTCTGCCGAAGGTCAGCAAAATAAGATCAAGACCAATGTCATGACCGTGGGTGGATGGTTTGATGCAGAGGATTTATACGGTCCGCTGAATATTTATCGACAAATTGAAAAGAATAACCCGGATACTTTCAATGTATTGGTGATGGGACCTTGGAGTCATGGACAATGGGCGAGTGCCATTCCAGAGACTCAAGTGGGCAACATCGATTTTGGACAGAATATCTCGGATTTCTTTCAGCGTGAAGTGGAAGCGCCTTACTTTGCCTACTTCTTAAAAGGTGCAGGAAAGCAACCAAACTTTGAGGCACTAGTTTTTGATACGGGAAAACGCGAGTGGTCAACATACGACGCCTGGCCCCCAAAAGAAGCCGAGGTCACCAAGTTGTATCTTGGAAGTGAAGCCACGTTAGAGAAAGATATCCAGAAAGTGAGCGGAAATGCGTTTAGCCAGTTTGAAAGCGATCCGGCTAATCCAGTTCCCTATCGAAAGATGTCCGACTTGACCATTCGTTTTACGCCCCGCCCCTATATGTCCGATGACCAACGATTTGCAACCGCTCGGCCTGACGTATTGACGTTCCAGTCAGAAGTTTTAAGTGAAGATGTGACTTTCGCTGGTGAAATCAACGCAATGTTGAAAGTTTCCACCAGTCAGAGTGACGCCGATTGGATTGTGAAACTGATGGATGTGTATCCCGATGACACTCCTAATCAAGCAAGCACGCCTGATGGAATTTCTTTGGCCGGCTATCAACAAATGGTTCGCAGCGAAGTTTTCCGAGGACGATTTCGAGATAGTTACGCCCAGCCCAAGCCGTTTGTTGCCAAGGAAATCACCAATGTCAAAGTTCCCTTGCAGGACGTTTACCATACGTTTAAGAAGGGACATCGAATCATGTTTCATGTACAGAGTAGCTGGTTTCCGCTTATCGACCGCAATCCCCAAAAGTATGTGGACAATATTTTCGAAGCAAAGGAAGATGACTTCGTGAAGGCAACCCACCGCGTGTACCATTCCAAAGACGCGGGTTCCTATTTCGAAGTTAAGATCTTGAAATAGTCTTCCGACTGCTGTGACGCTCTACTACCGGGTCGCAGTGGGTACCGGGTCACAGTGGGTACCGGGTCACAGTGGGTACCGGGTCACAGTGGGTTTTACATAAGATGAGTGGAAGAAGATTAGATGCTTCGGTTGCAAGACAATTGCGACCGGAGCTTTTTTTATGTTCTTGGTTTCGCTTCCACGTCAGTAACCCAGGACAGTGCCTAGCAAGTCAACCGATACTTCTTGAAACCTGTGCTCTGGCAAGCGGAATGGCAGCAACGCAATTCGACCATCATTGCCAACGGGTGCAAATGTAGGGAAGGATAGAATTTTTGTCGTTGGCCGAGCCACGGCTGCCCGTTCCTGTAAAACCAGAAAGTAGCAACGAAACATCGGTTTTTCAAAAGAAAAATTGATCATCTTGAAAAAAAAGTGTAGACGCTTCATGTCGTTGGAAACGACTGAGCTTTTCGCCGGATTTTCTGCGGGGACGGTCGAATTCAGGAGCATTTTGTAAGCGATTGGTATGAAATTTTTCCGTTTGAACTTGCAGTGTCATAACAACTGACATGGTTGAAGGTTTATCTTGAGTTTTGGCGCGAACCGGGATGAGCAATCGTGTGTATTCAATAGTGGCTTAACTAAATCATTCAACCAAAATGGGAGACCAAGATTGCAAACCTAACGGCGTCTCAAGGAATTGCTGTTATGCAACACTTTAGCTGGCTTGCTTCAAATTATGGGCGTTTCCGCTCGCTTGTCCTTCACGCTAGATTGTGTGAAAGATCTCATCAAATTTGACAAGCTTCGTGGTACTGGATCACCGTTGCCTCGTCTCATCAAAACGACATCCTTGTCAGTTTTCAACGGAGATCATGAAAATGTTTTTCTCGAAAATTTTCAAAAAACAGCTCACAGAACAGTCGGGTTCATGTTCAGCGATTCGCTGGCGTACGCGGAGGGGAATGCTGAAAGCAACTTTGGCTTCTCTATTGTTCGCGCAGGGTATTTCCAACGTTAGCAGCGGGTATGCTCAAGATGACTTTGCGACCAATGACTTTTTTTCCCGGCAGCAGACGATTCGCAACGTCGATCGCAGCGAGAACGGTAACGGGCGGCGGAGTGAGCATAGTCAACTGCCGCGAAAACACTCCACTCGCAATGGCGGATGGGAAGAATTTCGCTACATCGATGGTAGCGGGAACAACCTTGCGAATCCATTTTGGGGCAAAGCCCGTATTGCCTTAAGACGAAGAAGTGCCGCTGCTTACCAAGATGGTCTTTCAATGCCATCGGGATTCGGTCGTGCGAACCCCAGAACGATCAGCAATCTGCTTTTTGCTCAGTCTCAATCCAACCCGTCGGCAGCGCGTCTGTCGGACATGGCTTGGCAGTGGGGACAATTCCTGGATCACGATATCACCTTAACCGAAACCGCCTTGCCATCGGAACCGATGCCGATCATGATCCCCTTAGGTGATCCTGAGTTTGATCCCTTTGCTATCGGGGCCATGCGACTTTTCTTCTTTCGCAGCGAGTACTTTCATAGGGCAGGTGTGACATCACCACGCCATCAGATCAATTCGCATACTGCCTGGATTGATGGTTCGCAGATTTACGGTTCGGAAGAATCGACGATGAACCGGCTGCGTTCCTTCGAAAAAGGCATGATGTTAATGGGTGACGATGGCCTGCTGCCGATTGACGGTTCAGGTTTTTTTCTAGCAGGAGACGTGCGTGCCAATGAACAAGTGGGTTTGACGGCGATGCACACGATTTTCGTTCGTGAACACAATCGTATTGCCTCTGGGATGGCTCAATTGCATCCCGACTGGTCCGATGAAGAGATCTTTCAACGAACTAGAAAAGACATTGTTGGGATACTGCAGGCGATCACTTACAACCAATTCATTCCTGCAATATTGGGTCCGGACGCGTTAAGACTTTACTCACGATATCGCCCCGAAGTGGACGCAAGTATCACCAACGAATTTGCGACCGCTGCTTTTCGATTTGGTCACAGTATGTTGAATGAAAATCTACTTCGTTTAGACAACCAAGGCAATGAACTAAGTGGAGGTTCGCTTCCACTGCGAATGGCGTTCTTTAACCCAGTTTGGCTGCAAAATGACGGTGTAGATCCTTACATCAGTGGTTTGATCAATCAGACCGCCCAAGAGATTGATACGCAAGTTGTCGATGATGTACGAAACTTCCTGTTTGGCGAACCTGGCAGTGGTGGTCTGGATCTGCCGGCCTTCAATATTCAACGAGGACGCGACCATGGCCTTTGTGATTACAACACGATGCGGCAGTATTTTGGTCTGCCGTCTGTCGAGGAATTTTCGGACATCACCAGCGACGAAGAAACGCTGGCAGGTCTAGAACTAGCGTATCGAAGTGTGGATGACATCGATGCTTGGGTTGGCATGTTGTCTGAAGAACATCTTACGGGTCGGAATGTTGGTCCATTGATGTTTCAGGTGATGAAGTACCAATTCGAAAACTTAAGAGACGGTGATCGATTTTGGTATCAGCGAATGATGCGGGGAGATGATTTACGCAGGATAGATCGAACGACCCTAAGTCACGTGATTTATCGCAACACGAACGTTCGCAAAATCCAACGTAATGTCTTTATCACTCCTTAGCTGCTACTGGTTGGCCGTCGCCAATCGTGTCGGGCGGTAGTTGCGTTTTACGCGATTCCGGATCGGTTGTCGGTTCCGTTGGCTTGCCTCCTTGGTTTTGGGTGGAAGTGAAATTCAAGCAATCCGACGCGGCGACGCGATTATCGATTGTTTGTGCTTTTGGAGGACCCTACCCACAATGTCAGAGTTCTTGATTTGATTGGATGCCATGTTGCCCCTTAAAACGAAAGAAGGCTGGTAACCCAATTGGGTTACCAGCCTTTATGCATTCATGGTGCCGGTTGGTAGACCGTTGCCATCAATCAAGTTCGCTTAGTTGTTTGGGAAAACCTGAAAGCTTCCGTTGTCGGCGACGTCGAACATCGGCACGTTGTAGCGACAATAACCACGAAGTCTATAGGGCGAGAATTGCATGCCCATAATGACATTCCAAGTTTCTTCGCTGTTGGATGCCGCCAAGATTCTCTGTTCCGGTAGAAGGTAGGTAAAGCCACCGTAGAACCGCATCATACCCCGGACGGGAGTATTAAAGTCTAAACCAATGAGTGTTTGATCTTCTTCGGTGTAGCCGATGCTGAAATCAATGTTGCCTTCGCCTTCGGCAACCAACTTGCGGAAGAAAAAGCGATACTGATCGTTGGCTCGCCAAGACTCAGACAAAACGGTCTGGCCGCCGTTCGCATCGGTCAAGACAGTATTGGTTTGATCTGTGGCAAGACCGTGTGCAAAGCGAAAACCGAAGGTGTTGCCCGTAGCGTAGACCCATGACAGTTCGCCTCGTAATTGAGCGATACCGATATTGGTATACCAGTCATCTTGCAAGTAATCATACACTACGCCGCCCTGTAAGCCTTGATCGACTCGGCGAAAAATTCCACCGGTAACGAACAATTGATTGCGACTTTCGTTTGTGAACGATGATCCAGAAAAATTGGATTGAACGCTGTTGATACCAAACTGACCCGAGAACAAACCGCAGGATAGCTTGGTTAACGGAAGTCCCAAGTTGATGCCACCGTGGAAACCAAAGCTACCGTCCAGATCACGATTAAGTGAATTCTTGAAGCCTTGAACGCCTAAGCGAAAATCTGCGTTGGAAAAAATTCCATCTATGCGGTGCCACAGACAGTCTTGGCATTCGCCGCATTGTCCTGAATCGCAAGATCCGATGGAATCGTCCAACATTTCGTAATCGCCTTCGACCCCGTAACCTTGGTCGTAGTAGTGGCCCAAGTCTTGATACACTGGGTCCGCGATCGGATCCATGATCATCGGTTCGGAGATGACTTGACCTTGATAGTTGGGTTGCCCAATCATCTGGCCTTCAATGCCGGCTAATTCCGGTTGTTGATAGGCAACTCTAGCGATTTGACCGCTGGTGGGATTCGCCGGATGTCGCAAGTGTTGAGGGACGTAAGTTCCCCCACTGGCGACCGGTTGGGCATTTCCAAACCCATATTGAGCTGGTGTCCGCTTGGCATAAGCGGTCGCTTGGCGCGGAGGTGCTTGGGTCGATTGAGCCAAAGCGATCGACGATTGGCTGAGAAATACTGAAGTACACAGTAACAACAAAATACGAGATTGCGTGTTTCTCGAGTTCATCTTAAGAAATCCTTGCTGGGGGGGGGAACACAGCCTGGGCGCACCGGGCGGCATTCGGATTCTCAAGTTAGATCGGAAGCTACCTGATCAGAACTTTGCTTAAAATCGGAAAATCTTCTGTAATTGGAAGGGTTTACTGGAAGTCCTTTCTTTCTTTTCTTTGCCTAAGTTACCACCGTTGTCTTTGGTTTTAGGCTTTGAAAAAGTTCCGCTGGCGGGAATGATGCCAATTCTGCGGCAAAAATGGTGTTTCTGGAGTATCGTTGTTCGATTTTTGCTGTTCAAATGTGAAACGTGCAAGTGGGTAAAACACAGGTGAAAACCTGGGCCGGGCGACCTAATTTTTATGCCGCTTTGATTAGCTGGCACTTTTGCTGAAACAAGGAAAGTTGAATGTTATATAAGGCAGTTCGATTATCGAATGCAAACGGACTTGGGTTAACTGGGTTCTTGACCGCGTTGGCAACGGTAGCACTATCATGCGCATCGCCGGCAACCGTCGGGGCCCAAGAAGGTAGCATCGGCGACCAGCCGCCTGCAGGGCAGCAACCGTTAGAACAGCGACCGTTAGAACAGCAACCGTTAGAACAGCAACCGTTAGGGGAACAAGGCCAAGCCAACGGTTTGACGAACAAGGCAAGCTACATTATCGGTCGTCAAATTATGACCGATTTTATGCGAGATCAAGTTGAGATGGATCTAACAGCATTGATTCGGGGCATGACTGACGCGGCTGCGGGCAAAGAATCTCCGATGACGCAGCCGGAGATTCAAGCCGTAATGCAAGCGTTCACTAAGCAGTTGCAGGAGAAGCAACAGAAGATGATGCAAGAGATGGCCGACCGAAATTTGGCGGAAGGTCAGGCATTTTTAAAGGAAAACTCGTTGAAGCCAGGCGTTAAGCAATTGGAAAATGGCGTTCAATACACCGTGATTGCCTCTGGAAACGGCCCAAGTCCAAACGAAGCTGATTCCGTTACGGTGCACTACACAGGATCATTGATTGACGGAACCGTTTTTGATTCCTCGGTCCAACGAGGTGAACCAGCGACATTTGGTTTGAATCAAGTGATCGAAGGATGGACAAAGACGATTCCACGAATGAAAGTTGGCGACAAGTGGAAGGTGGTCATTCCATCGAGTTTGGCCTATCGCGAATCTGGCAAGCCACCAGTGATTGAACCCAACAAAACATTGATTTTTGAAATCGAATTGTTGGCAATTCCAGCCCAATAGTCGCCTTGAGCGAACGGTGAGGTTTGGTTTGGGACTGGCTGTTGATAGCATTTGCTGACTTATGTCTTAATAATCGAATCCCTGCATACTGGTTTCAGTAGCAGGGATTTTTTTTTCGAAGCGGTCAACCGGACAATCAAAGCGAGTTGAAAAAGTCCTGTTCTGCATTGGCAGGGCAAGTTTTTAGTGCCGATTAAAAGAAAAAGATCCGCAGGTGACCTTCTGCAATGGCAAAGATCTTTTTACGACCACCCGACTGCGGGCTGCTGAGAAATTTCAGGGCCACTTCGTGCGGTAGGAATTCAAGTTAGAATGATCCTCTAGACTGTCCGAAGGTGGACTTTTGAATTAGCGAAGGAAGAGGGTGCTGGCCTCGCTAATTTTGTTAAGTTTGCTGGCTTGGTTCTGTGTCCTCAAGTTTTGGAATTCCGTTGTTTCGTTTGATCAATTTTCTGTTGAATCGCATTCCTTGGCAGCGCCGTTGGAGTCAAAATTTTTGGGGTAACGCCACGGAGGTCCTATTTGACAGTCTACTGACCATGATTGGCGTTGTGGTGTTCGTTTGGGGATTGGTAGGACAGTGGCAAAGCTGGCCAGGCTATGTGCCGATGAATCTTTCGCATTGGATGGTTAGAACGGTACTGTGCGGTGGTATGGTTAGCATCGGCAGCTTCCGTCTGGCTCGGATGCTACTGGTGCATACAGGGTCGGCAGAACAAAGAAACAGTTTGCTTCAAAATGCGTTTGACCTTGATTACTTGCTTCCTCGTGACCGATTGAACGAGCACCATCCGTCGGTCCCGGTCTGGAATCGCGAGGTCCTAAGTGCCGGCAGCAAACTGCGATATCGATTGAAATCAGTCCGGCAATCCAGTTCCAAGCTGATTGGCTTGATAAGCTTCACCCTTCTAATGGTGATCGTATCCACGGTGATGGTCGGGGTAATTTGGGGCGACTGGAGATTCGGCCAACTGGATCGAATGGTCTTAATGGTCGGTTTGTTGCTGGCGATGCTCGGCTTGACGTTTTGGTTAACTTGGCAAACGGCAAAAGGTCTGGTTAGGCAAGTGCGATTGGGGCCGACGCTATTGGAACTTTCTCAGCATCCGATTCGCCCTGGCGAAAGTTGCCAGGTTTTTTTGCGTCAAAAAGGAGATATCCGTTTGGATTGCCTTATTGTACTGCTAGAATGCCGCGAGGAAGCTACGTATCAACAAGGCACAGACGTTTGCACCAAGCGTGCGGTCGTCTTTAGTGATACCTTGGTTGAATCGAAAAATGTTTCCTTGTCCCAGGGCAGTTTCGAGCAGCTAATTGTTTTTCAACTGCCTGAAGAAGTCATGCACAGTTTTACTGCGAACAATAACCAGGTGACATGGCGAATTGTCGTAAGTGGAGTTAAGGCCGGATGTCCAGAATTCAATCGCGAGTTTCCGATTATCGTATTACCGCCGTCTCCAAACCCACCGTCAATGGCGCGGTAACGCCCCAGGTAATTATCAAGTTGGTCGCGCCCAAGCGGGCCCCTGAACCCAGTCAGTCTAGTTTTGGAATTAATCCGGCTAGTTTTGGAATCAACAAGACTAGTCGTCTGAATCGACGTAGCGGATCGGCCTATGATCCAAATCTTGGCCCAGCCTTGGCTCCTGGCGATGTGATTGAATGCCAATATCGCTTGCTGGATTTTGATTTGTTGGAGAATTTGAATTCCAATCAATCGGCAAAACGTCCGCCGCGAAGGTTGTTTGGTGTTTTGGAACAGGATTTGGCTGGGACTGAAACCGAATCACGCGCCTTTGAAATTCCCAAAGGGAAGAGAAGACGAAATCAGACAGTCCAGAATGAGACCTCCCTTAAGATTAAAGCGATTGAAAATTCAGTGCTGTGGCAAACGGCAGGACGAGGCGACACCGATTTTGGTGTGCACTTTTTTGAACGCCGAAAAGTTCAGCGGAACGATGGGCAATTACTTTATCAACCGTATCTTTTTCGAACGGTCTGCCCAAACAGTCCTTTGACGTTTGCTGGGCAATTGATTTCGATCGGATGGATGGTGCGAGTACGAGTGTTTTTGGATCGCGGCGATTGTATGACGTTCGAGCAGAATTTTCGCCTGTCAGTTTAAGCAGTGCCAATCTAAGCAGCGCCAAGTTAAGCAGTGCCAATCTAAGCAGCGCCAAGTTAAGCAGCGCCAAGTTAAGCAAAGGTGTTTTCTGGCTTCCGCGGCGAATTTCTTCCCCGGGGCAGACGGGGTCGGGCTTGAACTGTAGTCGATTACTGGTGGGCAGTTTCCCAGAGCAAGATTTATTGATCTTCTTGGTGGAATGCTGGGCCAAGAAGTGGTCAGGGCGGGTACCCGAAACGTTCCAGAATTTCCGAAAACCGATCGCTCCGAATTTTTATAGTATCGGGTTTTAGTTGATTGCGATGATCGCCCGGCGTTATGCGTCGTTTGTGTTTCATTGCTTCGGAACGGACTTTGAATTCGTTTCGGTAACGCCAACCCAGTTTCAAACGCTACCATGCCAGAAACCGGCAGCCGAACGGCCGGACAACCTTGTAGGCCCACTTAGGAAAGTTTGTGACCATCTCGTTGTACGTCACAATTGAAGTGTACTGTGGATAATGGGGTAGATCCAGAAGTGGTTGATCTCTCTTTTCGAGCGGTTGTTTGCTAGATCTATTTTGACCGATCACCAATTCATCAACGGACATGTTTTGGATTGCAGGTCGCCTAGATTCCAGTTGATTTTCCTTTACTGGGTGAATCCAGCCAAACGGATAGCATTCAGAAACTAGGATATTTCTGGGGTCACGGAGTTCCAAAATTTTGTAGTGTTCGGCTTCCGTGGGAAGTGTTTTCTTTTGTAATGAAAACGTGCGAATTGGACAGCCGCAGAAATTCTCGTTTTCAGTGGCTTGTGTTTTCGCGGTTAAATTTTAGAAATTTATTGGCGGTTTGGCTGCATATTTTTGGAAAAAAAAGTGCGGCACTTTTATCAAAGCGGGCTGAGGCGAAGTGTTGGGAAATTAAATTCCATCCAGCTGAAAATAGAAATTTGGCAATGGTTGAGTCAAAGCCGAATACATAACGTCGCTTCTGACGAGGGAATCAGCGAAGGTCCCAGTTGAAAATCGCTTGGAATTCAATATTTTCAATCGGCATCAGAACTAGAACGAGATTTAGTCCCAAGAATCTACAGCCGCGCAAATAAAATGTTGCGATAGAAATGACGATCACTTTTAGCCGCTTAGGAGACCGGTGGAATTCGTACTGCCAGAGAAGTGGATGCATTTTGGGAAGCAATGGGCGAAATCAATCCAACGGCTGAATTTGGCGACCGAGTTCAAGGATTTGTTCGGCGACAGGCAAGTTTTCAAAATCCGATTCCACTTCCAGGATGCGGCTTTCGTCCATATTACGGAACCACGTCTCTTGGCCTCTTGCGAATCGCCGCGTCCGTATTTTGACCAGGTCGATGGTTTCTTCCAGCGTCAATTTACCATCCAGATGGCTGATGACTTCCTTGTAGCCCACCGCCTGTATTGCCGAACGACTTAGCGATTGGTGCCGACTTAAAAGGCCTTCCACTTCGGCGACCAGGCCTTGATCGAACATCACTTGGACTCGATCTTCAATTCGTTTGTGAAGTTGTGGCCGAGGCAGGTGCAACCAAAATACGCGACATTGTTCAGGCTTCATCGATCGTTCGAATTCGCGTTGTAAATGGCTGATCGGTTGGCCAGTGACGTGCAGAACCTCTAATGCTCGGATGATCCTGCGGGAATCGTTTGGATGCAATTTGTCTGCGGAGAGGGGATCAACTAGTTGCAAACGATGATGCAACGCTTCTTGGCCCACCTCTTCGACTTCATTCTCGATCTGAGCTCGAAAATCCCAGTCAGCCGGTGGACCTTCAAAAATTCCTTTGATCAAAGCTTGTAAATAGAGGGCCGTGCCGCCGACAAACAAAACCGTTTTGCCTCGGCTTTCAATCTCTTGAATCGTGCGCACCGCCGCAGCACGATATTGAGAAACGCTGTAACTTTGGGTTGGTTGCAGGATGTCGATCAAATGATGAGGGACTTGGTTCCGTAGCTCCAAACTGGGCTTCGCCGTTCCCAGATCCATCTCTTGGTAGATTGCCATCGAATCGAGTGAAATGATTTCGGCGTTCAATTTGTCAGCCAGTACGACCGCCAGGGTCGATTTGCCGCTGGCGGTAGCGCCCGTCAAAAACCAACAGTTTCGAATGGTACGTAAGTCATCGTTTGAATTCATCATCGTCTGGTGGACCGGTATGAGGTTTACTGGCTATGAAGGCTAGCCGAAGAGCCGCAAGATCAAAGGAATGGTTAGCTTACTTGATTTCGTTTTCTTTTCACCGGTGGTTGGTGGTTCAATCGTTAAGTTCTGGCCAAAGCGTTTGGTATTCCACCGCGTTACATTGTCAACCACGGTAAGATTTCCTAACATAGCAGGCCTGCCCAGCTCCTGCCAATAAAGCCAAAATTCACAGGCGAAGGTGACCTTGTTTTGTGGATTTTGGACTGCGACGAGTGGAGCGAATGGCACAAGGCCCAAGCTAACGTTCGACCCATCTAAGCGCAAACAACGCAGAAAAGGCCGAAGGAACCCAAGCCGGGATTGTTTGGGAACGACGATGAATGTTCTGAAACACACTCTATTTTGATTTTGAAGCCTATTTTGATTTTGAAACGGACCATGGAAAAACCTTCGTCAGAAAATGTTTCGGCTCTAAAGCAGACGTTAGGCAAGCACTTGCCAGAACTGGCTGCTCAGAGCCAGGCGGTACCTGTTTCGGGTTCGCCCATTTTGCAGCAATTGATGTCGACCATCGTCCAGCGGCGCGAAAATCCCAGTGAAACCTCCTACACAAGTCGTTTGCTGCTTGGAGGCGATGCAAAAATTGGCGAAAAAATTACGGAAGAAGCAGCCGAAGTTGTGGACGCAGCAACTAAATTGACCCTTCGCAATTCTGGTGCTGACTGTGGTCATTTATCGGAAAAAGAGGGGCAGCGGCCACACTTGATTTACGAGTCCGCGGATCTGTTGTATCACCTGTGGGTGATTCTGGCGCATCACGGTGTCCAAGTTCAGGAAGTTGAAGAAGAACTGGCTCGTCGATTTGGTATTTCTGGTTTGGACGAAAAGGCTTCCCGAGATGCATCGCCTGAAGGCTGAACTGGCCATACATTGGCCATATCTTGGCCATATCTTGGCCAGGGCGGACCGATGTGCTGTTTTATTTACGACTATTATTACCGTTGGTGAACGGAAAGTATGGAAATGGAAAATTTACGTCTGGGCATTCCAAGTAAAGGTCGCTTGAGCGAACTGTCGGAACAATTATTGAATGAAGCGGGTATCAAATTTCGCCGAACTAACCGCAGTTTGTTCGCAAAAGTCAAAGATATGCCGCTGGAAATCACCTTTCTGCGAACCGCTGACATCCCAATTTTGTGCACTGAAGGTGCGATCAACATGGGGATTACCGGAAGCGACCTGATCGCTGAAGCCCGTGTGGATACTGTGACGCGATTGAGTTTTGGCGAGGGAAAGTGTCGCTTGTCGGTCTGTGTTCCAGAGGACAGCCCAATTACCAACCCTAAAGAAATGGATGGATGTCGGATTGCAACCAGTTTTCCAAACGTGACTGAGGATTACTTTCGGTCGCTTGGGTGCCAGGTTCATGTTGTGAAACTGTCTGGCAGTGTCGAAGTGATGATTTCGCTTGGCGTGGCGGATGCAATCGTTGATTTGGTGGAAACGGGAAGTACCCTGGCCGCCAATCGTTTGCGAATTCTCAGCGATATTGGTTCCTATGAGACCGTGTTGATTGAAAGTAAATCGAATCCTCATGCCGAACTTTCCAATCGAATCGTGCGCCGGTTGGAAGGCGTAGTGATCGCTCGTGGTTATTCGTTGATCGAATTCAATATCGAACGGGTCAAACTGTCGCAGGCTCACCAAATTGCTCCTGGTTTTAATTCGCCGACAATCAATCCATTGGAAGACGCCCTGTGGTGTGCCGTTCGGGTGATGGTGAAACGGTCCAATGTGATCAATGTGATGGAACAACTAGAAGCGATTGGTGCCTCAGCGATTCTTGAGACTCAGATAGCCAATTGCCGCTTGTAGTTCGGGAAGCATAAAGGGCTTTCGTAGGAAAAGCGTCTGGCCCATTAAGTTCCAGTTCGCGGGCGTAACCGTTTGCATGCCGAACGTCGACATGGACTGGATTTCCAAGAAACCGCTGATTGCAATGCAACCGCCATCCAATTGGGCACGCTGTTTCCAGAACGATTCGGCGGTCACCGAGGGCTGATCCAAGTCCCAAACCCAAACACAGGGTTGGGTAGGATCTGGAACTTCAGCACCAGTTGGAATAGGACCAATTTTGGACGATTTTTCGGGGGACTCGCTAATGGGTTGCGAGCCGATTTTCCAGCCCAAACCAAGGCAAGCTTCTTCGATTGCTTCTTGGACTCGATACTCGCGTGCCAGTACATGCACCACGAGTTCATCGCGTGATGGAAGCGTCTTTTCAGCTTCGATACCAGTTCTGGTTGGGCTAGGAATCTGTGATTTGCCAGCAACGGGAATCGTGCCTTGGGTCAAACGTTGGTTGATGCTGGTCGTTAATGGCCCATCCCAAAGCGTGCCAACCCCAGCAAAAAATTGTTCACCAAAGACCATCAATTGAAGAGGCCAACTTGTCCAAGGTACATTGATCGCGCCCGGCCAAAGTTTTCCTGATCGCCAACTTCCTGCGGACCAAGGACCGTAAACCGTTAGGATTCTGGCAAGCGGCCAAAGACGTTGGGTTGCTTGGTAGGTCGCGTGGTCAAATACCGTATTCTCGTTCTCGGGGAATACAATCACATCAAAGTCGATCAAGTCGGAATCGTTTGATGATTCACCGGACTGGATTTTGGTGGTCTTGGGCAAATGGGGCGTTTTGCCAGAGGAACGTTCTTTAATTTCGTCTGGCGAAAGTTGAATGATCTGAAGTTGATTTTCCGCTAGATCCCACGGCCAGGCGTGGCTTATATGATCGATGACCCACCGGGCCGGCCAGTCATGACGCCAAAGTGTAAAAGTCGCCCGGGCCGGTACGCGTGGATCTTCTCCCAGCGTCTGAGAATCAGTCTGGCGTTCTGGTTTGCGGTCGAGTTTAATTCTAGCGGTACCAGCGGCCGCCGGTTTTGTACCTGGCGGCAGTTTCTTGGGATCGACGATTAACAAACGCAATGTCTGCATTGATGGTTTGGTACTCAAAGGCGAACAGTAATCAGCGTAGATGAAGTTGGATTTTCGAATTTACGTTAGATTCATCCTACGGGCAGGTTATTCCGTTTGCGGAATGGAAACAGGGAACGGCAGTCTATCAACATCGGCCTGCGACGCTTGCTTTCACCGCTCTAGGGCAACTCGGATTCTGCTGCTGCAATCGTCTCCCATATTTCTTGAGGCGAATCTGATTCGCGAATCGTGGTCATCACGTCCACGGATTGAATGATTCGCGAGAACCGAGCCAGTGCCTGTAGATGCCCGCTGTCCTCGCAAGACGCCAGGAGGACGAACACATCAGTCAATTGGCCTCGGGGACCACCGAACGGAATTCCTTGCGGTGTTACGCCCAACAAAATGAAAGGATCACCGATCAACGAAGCCTGAGGGCGACGCGGGTGCATCAGTGCCATGCCGTTTTCTAATGCAGTCGAATGCATTTCCTCACGTTCGGCGATTAGTTCTGCCATGCGGGCTTCGTCCCACAAGAGTCCCAGCTGGCTGGCTTGGAAACAAATTTCGCGAATCACCGACCCTTTGGTGCGAGCATTGAGTGGCTTAATGATATGCTGGACCTTAAGCATACTTGACACCATGGTTTGAGCCGATGGAGTGCTACTGGCCTGTCGGCTAAGCGATACTTCCATTTTTTCCAGCTCATCGGCATCGGCCAATCCGATTTCATTTTCCAACCATTTGTTGACTTCATGAACTGAAAAACGCCATTCCCCGCCCACGCGGCGTCCAGGGATTCTCTGGCGTTTGACCAACTTTTCAATCTTAGCCAAGTCTAAATGCAAGTATCTTGCCAGTCCTGGCATATCGAATTCTTCGCTGGACATTACTTGCAAACCTTCAGAAAAACGGCAGCGATTAAAGTCAAAAAAACAAGCAAAATGGGCTTGTAGATTCCTCACTTTACCATAAACCGTGTTTCCCGCTAGCAAGCTATTTTCGAATAAGACGTTTCGACTTGACGATGAAAATCAAATGGTGACAATCCGTCTTTATTGACATGGTTTCCAAGGTTTTTCGGAACTCTTGGTGGCTGTCAGAAACGAACAGAAGTTGGATCACGATGATCGATTTTGTTCAAGGATGAAAATGGCAAGTCAAGGATGACTTGTGGGTGAATGGATTCGCATGATGGTTCTTTGAACCGTCCTGGCAAGGAGGCCAGATTAGCATGCCCAAGCTCTCTGTTTCGCAGCAAGGTGTTAGTCTAAAAGCAATTCTTCCGGAGGGTCGCTTCGTCGGTGCGGATGATATTTGGATTCGTTCTTGCTGTGGAAAGTGGGATGAGTGCCAAGAGGGTGATCTTTTCGTTGCATTGATCGACGCCGATACCGACGGTCACTTGTTTGTTCAGGACGCTGCGAATTCTGGTGCCCAGTCAATTCTCGGTGAACGTCTAACGACTTCTTCACTTCCACAGTGCATCGTGCCAGATTCTCGGCAGGCATACGCAAGAATCTGTCAAGCGTTGGCTGGCAAGCCCTCCAGCTACTTGGCGACCGTTGGAATCACGGGCAGTCATGGAAAAACCAGCGTCAGTTACCTGGTGGACAGCATACTTTCTTCTGCGGCCCTTCGCGTTGGTCGATTTGATTCAGACCTCTGTGCGGTGTCGGGACGTTCACTAAGTCAAACGGAAACTACGTGGACGCCACCACAAATCGCATTTACGATGGCCAGGTTTGTCCTAGAAGATTGTTCGCATGCTGTTATCGAAGCACCCAGCGAATTCTTGGCCACGCACAATTTTGCAGGGCTTGAGTTAGATGTCGCTGTGTTGACAAATATTCGGCGACAACACTTAGATTTGCATTTGTCAGTTGAGAACTATCGCCGAGTCAAGGCTCGATTGCTGGGCCTGTTAAAGTTAAAGGGCGTTGCCGTGATCAATGCCGATGATCCAGTGTGTCACTATTTGATCGATGAAATAAAAGCGCCGACGCTAACGTATGCTATCCACCAAGATGCGAACGTCAAAGGTCGCCTACTGGAATCGGCATGGGGTGAGCAAACATTCTTGATCTCTGCTGGAACCGAATCGGTGGTAATCCGTAGTTCGATCATTGGAAAGCAACATGTTTACAACTGCCTAGCTGCCACCGCCACCTGTTTGAGTTTGGGATTGGATCTAACGTCAATCGCCAAAGGCATTGAAAACTGTCAATTGATTCCTGGTCGTATGCAAACGATCAATTGTGGGCAGTCATTTGGAGTGTTGGTTGATTCAGCCGAAAATTCCGAGCAATTAGCCACGGTTTTGAACACGGTGAAATACGCTGCCACTGGTCGAGTGTTTTGTGTTTGTTCTTACGATGAGAATCAATCGGCCCAGCAGCGTTATCATTTGGGTCGGATTGCTGAACGTCATTCACACATGGCCGTCATTACCGGCCCTAGTCCAGTAAGTGAATTGGATTACGAACCTTCCCACCAGATTTTGGATGGGTTTAAAAATGTCTGCCGTGCTCAAGTGATTCCTGACCGAATCAAGGCGATTGAATGGGCACTAGGTCAAGCAAAGCCTGGTGATGTGGTGGTGGTCACAGGGCGAGGATCCCGAGCGATTGCAACGGTCGACCAATCTCGATGGGCCGTGACAGACGCCGAGGTCTGCAAGGCTTGGTTGTACGAAAACGTCCAGGAAGAAGCACCGATAGTGGTGCCTGGCAATGACATTTTTAACATTGATGACTATCGCAATTAGCTATTTCGGGCTTCCCAATTTGCCAACGCTTATTGGACGGGGCAAAAGGGACGGGGCAAAATAGACGTCCGTTCGCAAGGTGGCACTGACCTAAACTTCCTGACCTAAACTTCCTGACCTAAACTTCCTGACCTAAACTTCCTGACCTAAACTTCCTGACCTAAGCTTCTTGGCCTACGCTTTGAAAGATTGCAACGATCGTGTAGGTTGCCACCAATGCAGCCTGAAAACGATTCCAGGCATGGGAATAAAAAACCACCAATCGTCTGACGATTGGTGGTTTTTTTAGACTTGCATCGTTGGCCTGGGAAAATCAAAATTCTGGTTGCACGACTTCTCCACCAGCAAACGTCAGCAACGCTCGTAAGACTTTCGGATCGACCGTGGATGGCATCGTGTGTACCGAGCCATCAGCAAACGCGACCGGCACTAGTTTTCGGCCTTCGGCAGTTAAGCCTTTGAGTGGGTTTTGTAGATCGTAATGCCAGTCATCGGGTTTCGTCCAAATCACAGAGGCATCCGCAGCGGCCGAAACGATCATGATGGTGTTAGACGTTCCATCAATGATTGCGTTGAGCGCTTCAGAATCGGCATCTTTATGAAAGATCGCTTCAGGTCCAACGGGCACCAGGTAATTGGTACGGCCTTCCTTATTTGCGGTCACATATTCTGGCATTGTGGACTGATAAAGTGCTGGCATTGCCTGGACCAGCTTCACGTTGTGTTCGCTATCCCAAGGTTCGTCTAGTTTGAATTGAGCATATAACTTTTGTTGATTCAGATAAGGCAGCAGATGAACTCGCCAACTGAGTCCTGCGGGATGCTGTTTCGACTTTCCAGCAGCGCGAGGAAAAGCGTTGTTCGCGGACTCGTAATTAAGCATTGCCAACATTAGTTGACGCAGGTTGTTCAGTTCCTGCGTTCTCCTGGCTGATTCTCTCAGACGCTGAAGCGGATTTAGCATCGCCTGGGCAAGTTGGTCCATGTTCTTCGTCACTTTGTCCAAAGACATGGACACCAAAGAATCTGTTTTCTCGGGTTTCAGTGCAGCGAAGATGTCACTTCGAATCTTATCAGGCAGGACGGTTTGAACTTCAGGCAATTGACTCAGGTTTTCCAGGGCGGGCGTCAACGCGGCCAGTATTCTTTGTGCACTCTGTTCAGAATTTGCTTGTAAAGAGATCTTTAGACTCGTTTCCGGAGGCAAATTAATCTTGACCGTTCCCCACTTCAAATCATCGGCAAGCAATTTCCCGGTGATCGATTCAAATGGGGGCGGCATGTTGGGCAGCAAACTACGAGCCACCTGGCGAGAATCTTCATCGCCACACACGACCCAACCAACTGCACAGTCCGAGATCGATGCCATTGCATCAGAAAGATCGCGTGAAGTTTCAGGTGATGGTTTTGTCAGCCGTTCCAGTTGTTGATCGGATCCTGCGGCGAATATCATTTGATCGTTCTGCCCTACTTTTAACGGTGGTAACATCGCGGTTGCTTGCTTCCACTGTTGAAGGGCTTGCGAGAAATCAGCGTCTTTCGCCACTGGGATTATCAACGTTGGCCCACCTTCAGCTAGGTCCGAAAGGCGAATCAAGACATAAACACGAGTGATGCCGGATTTGACGAGAGCCTGAATGTTTTGCTGGGCAAAGTCGACAGACGGGGTCATGCGTTGTTTATCCTCGTCTGTGACGACCCCCATTTTTTGCAGTTCTTGCAACACGGTTGACGGTTGAATTTTGCTTAGGTCCAACAATCCGACTGCAACCACATCGTCAGTAATGTACTTGTCCAGAATGGATGGTTGTTGTTTGGCAAGAAGATCATGGGAACCGAACAACAGGCAAATCATGATCACGCAAACTAGCTGTTGGATTGGTTTGAAGAGCGTTTGGGACATGTTAGTTTCCTTCAGGTTAATGATTGATTTCTTCCAAGAAGAATCTAGCGGGGGGGGCACCGATGGTTACAAATGATTCACTTCGCCGCTTCTATTTCATAGCGATACGACAGGCTGGTATAGCCGTCTGAAAATGGAATTTCCAAAATCGCTTTGTCGCCTTCCAGTTGGTAAACAAACGACAGGCCAGTCGCTGGATTTCTAGGCACGGGAACCACGGTAATGTCGCCCAAAGTCTTTGGGAATTTTTTGTTCTCTGCTAGGTGCATTCTTAAGGCTTCGATTACTTGCAAAACACAACGCTGAGATTCAACGCGAAGATGAGCAGCATTCACTTCTTCGATCGCCGGCAACAATTGGGCTGCTAACATTCCGCCGAAATTAATGTCACTAATGTTCTTGGGTAGGTTATCTTCGGCACGGCGATTCGCTTTTTTTGAATCAGCGAAATCTAAATAGATGCTCTTTTCGGCTTCGTCGGACAGTCGTTGATATTCTCGTTTCATGTCAATCAACAACACCTGAGCGACGGGCATTTTTTGAATTTGTTTTTCATCCATTCCAGTCTGGATCAAGCGTTTTTTGGCCGATGGATAGCTAATGAACGCAATTGCAGCGGTCGCCCATTGATTTGTGTTGTGACTACTCAAATCGCCAGCAGATGATGTCGAACTCACCATCTGCTGCACTCGATTAAGGGTCTGAGTGGTCTCTTGCAGCAGTCTTGTCCACTGAGCGTCGGAATATTGGGCCGTTTCAATGTCTTTCAGTTCAGGCAATAGACGCAAACCGATACTCATTTCCAAGCGGAAAGTTTCCCGAATATCAAACAGCGGCGATGGTAGTTCTGCCAATGCCCAGTACATATTCGGTGAATCTTTGGCACCGATCAAGTTGATCATTCCATGGTTGGCAATGCTTACTACTGCCATTCCAACCAGTCCCGATACAAGGAACTTCATCTTGCCAAAGTTCCTGCCCAGTTGATAGTTCATTCTCAAGTGATCAATCGCGTCATCATAGCGACCATCGATTACTGCCAATCGAGTGCGAAGGGCAAGGATTCGTGAAATTTGGCGGGATTGCTGAACGCTTGGCAATAAGAATCCGATTGCCTGAATTCCCGTTAAGTCCTCTTCGGCAAGTCCCCAATCACAGGTTCGGCATAAGGTTGCGCGACGAATGTGATTGTCGATGTACCCATCAAAGTAACGGCAAACTTGGCGAAGTTTTTCAATCGGCACTTCAGAATCTGCGACTTCGAGTAAGGCCCATTCGTATAGTTCAATGCCAAATTCATCGACAGCAATTTTCAAAGGTCGGGATATACCGCTTTCACCAAACGAACGTAGATAATTTGTTGCGGCATTTGCGGCAATCGTTTGATGGGGTAATACGGTCAATCGATGTTTGAAGGCGGGAACTGATTCTGCAGCAGGACTCACGATCATTTTGTACGTGATCTGCGTGCCTCCGCCTGTGACTATTTCCGACGTTTGAGTCACATCGGCCACTGCAATGGGAACGCTGATTCCAAAAAGTGCCAGCCAGGATAAGAAAAGTATGCTTTGTTTCATGGGTTTGACTTTCATTAGACAGGTTGACTTACAAATGATTGAAAATGACGCACGAACAATTGATTTCGATTTTGCCAGTGGAAATTTGCCAGTGGAGACCTGCCAGTGAAGAGTGACAGCATTGGTTTTGAACTATCTTTGCCACGTCGTCATCGCTGGTCGATCAAAATGGAAACAGATCACTAACTAGATCTGCCGTTGCATTGGAATTGATAAAGCTGCCGCTTTGGAAATGTTTGGAATCCGAATTTGTCATGGCGCCATAAAAGGCGGACCCTAAATTGTCGTTCATTGCCCGGGAAATCTGTTGTTCACTCCAATTCACAGGTCTGACCGTTGTGGAAGTCAGGCCAAGCAGCGATTGATAAAAACCGGGCTGATTGTTCGCCAGTTGCCCATCCAATAACGGTTGCCCGTCTAATCGAGGTTGCCGGTCCAGTGGGTTGGTTCCGCCTTTAGCTATCCGTGTAGGATCTTGGCTTGTCGCTGGCCTGAATTCCTGTGGAATTTGGCTTTGCTGGATCAATAATAACGCCAAGATAGATGCGACCATGGCCAGACTTCCCGTGGCTGTTTTCCACGCCCATGTAGAAGTCTTCAAGGAAGTTGCTGGGGCAACAGGTTCCACTGCAACAGGTTGGACTGCAACGCTTTGCGTTTGACTGGCCAATGCTGCGGCCCAACCGGCTTGATACAGTAGGGTGTCGCGATCTAACTTCGCCTGAGGCAATTGCGTGGTGCGAAGTTGATCTTCAAAGGCCTTCAACTGAGCGGGGAGTTCAAGTTCGTCTTGCATGTTGGCTCCAATATTTGCTTTAACTTGTTCAAGGCGGCAATGTAGTTTCGACAGGCACTGCTGGACGAGGTCCCGGTCAAATCCGCAATCTGTTGCCAAGTCAGCTGGCTCCAAATTCTCAAGACGATCAGTTCGCGATCATCTGTCGTTAGCTTTTCCAGGGAAGAAATCAAGTGTTCACGCTGCTGCGAGATTTCGATTTCACTGAGGTGATTGGTCCTATTCACCGTTGCGGCGAACATTGAAGCCAGGCGTTCGCGATTAACGCGTCGTACATCTGAACGTTGGGCGTTCAGCGATTTATTGCGAACCACTTTGTACAGCCAAGCCACTAAATTCAGTGGGCGATTTTTCTGCGTTGCCAATTCGATGAAGGCTTCTTGAACGCAATCTTCCGCCACGGTCGTCCATTGTGAAGCATACAGCTCAAGTGCAGCCGCATATTGATCCAGCAATTGAGCCAGTTCGGTAGGATTGATGGGTAGATTCAAGATGAAGCCTCGTTAGCAAATTTCAATCAAGTAACACCGCTGAAATGCTAACTGCCCAGAAAACTTGATTTATTTAGAAAGCAATCTTACCGTCGTTGTTCATTCGATGCTGCGGGGTTAAGTCAGCCTGCTAAACGTCCGCTCTTGAGATGAAATTTGGATCTTGGGTGGCCGATGTGGGATCTGGATTACTGAAAGCCGTCTGGAATGCAAAGTAAAGAATTTCACGTGGAACTTGGCTGTTCAGGCCCTGGAATCAGAACGACTCGGACGTCCCACACGCGGGATCTTGGTCTCACTTGGACCCTGCAAATGGTCCTTAGATTTTGGCAGAACAAGGACGTTTGCAATGAAAAAAGAAATGGAAGATCTGGCACTCTTGCTGACCAGTTGACCAATGGCACAGAAATTGGACAAGTAAACTACACACACTCCCACGCTCAGGGTTCGATTGACCTTTAGATTCCATACAAGTTCTGGAACTATATTTTTCTTCAGCTGTTGGTTCTTGGCATGCGAACAATCTTTGCCTGCGTCCGAACGTTCAGTCTAAACATCGCCACGCACCAAAGTGGCCTCTTCTGCTAATGGTTTTGACTTCGTTTCTGATTCGATTTTGGTTTTCTCGTTTTGACCGTTGTTTGGTAGATTGTCAAGTTCGCCGGTGCCGTCAATCTCTTCATCCACGGGGAACAGTCTAAAGAATGCCGCTTTCATGTCGATGGCTAAACTGAACAGCGAAGGAATAAGGAACAATGTAAAGAACGTGGAAACCACCAGGCCACCCAGCACCACGCTCCCTAGTCCTCGATACAGTTCGCTACCTGCACCGGGGAAAAATACTAGCGGCGAGAGGCCAAATACGGTGGTCAAGGTCGTCATGAAAATCGGACGGATCCGGGTGCGAATGGATTGAATGATCGCATCTTCAACGGTCGCACTTTCGACTCGGATTAAGTTCAGCGATTGATGCACCAACAAAATCGCGTTGTTCACCACTGTACCGATCAAAATAATAAACCCAAGCATGGTCAACACGTCCAATGATTGGGCAGTGCCACCGTTTAGCATCAGGTAATAGCCCAACAGCTTTAGACCGATGATTCCACCCACGGCACCCAGCGGCACGCTAAGAATAATCACCAAAGGGTAAAGCCAAGATTCAAACAAAGCAGCCATCAAGAGATAGGTGATCAAAACAGCCAGCAAAATATTCCAACTTAAGGCATCCCAAGTCTGAGCCAGTTTGTCAGCGGTTCCGCTTAGGTTAATTTGGTATTCACTACCCAGCGTCCCGTCTTCTTCCATGGGACGAATGATTTGTTCCTTCAGTCGAGTGATCGCATCTTCAAGGGAGATCTCTGGTGGCGGGCTGACCTCAATCGCAATCGAACGTTGACGTTCGCGCCGGTTGATTTGTTCGGGACCCGCCGAAAGCGTGATATCGGCAACTGCATCAAGGCGAATCGGCGAGGTCGAGTTTCTGGTGGCGATATACTGCGACTGTAGATCTTGCGTGCGACCTGCGTAGTCGGAACTCGCCTTAAGCACTAAGTCAATTTTCTCGCCGCCGATGTAATAGTCCGCGATGTAAGCGCCGTCGATCAGGGTGTTAACTGCAAAACCAAGTTCCGTGTTAGTGATACCTAGGTCAACGCCTTGCTGTGCTTTTCGGGTAACGTGCAACTCGGGGCTGGAAAGATCCAAGCTTGGTTGTGGGCGAGCTTGTGTGTTTTCAGGAAATACGGTTTTCACCTCGCCCATGATTCGCCCGCCGATTTGTACCAACGTTTCCAGTTGCGGACCCGTAATTTCGACATCGATACTGCGTCCACCTGAAAGGCCCCGGCCGAATAGACTGGTCTGGAACGCCGTCACAAAAGTGCCTGGAAACTTGTCTTTAACTTTAGCTTGGATTAATTCGATTAGCCCTTTGGCTTGAGTTGAATCGTAGGCGCGAATTCCAAGGAAGACACTACGGTCTCGGGCAACGTAGAAGAAATCGCCAATCGCAGGAAAGTCGAGTGGCTTGTCCTTTAGATCTTCCGGATTGAAATCCCAATAAGGCCGTAATATTTGTTCGACTTCATCGCCAATTTCCCCTAATCGATTGACGTTGTAGCCAGGCGGCGGGCTGATGAAACTGATGACTAGGTTACGATTCCCTTCAGGAAGGTAATCGATTTGAGGCAGCAGGAGATAGGAAATTCCCAACGAACAAACCATCAGGCCGGCCACAACAGAGATTCGGCGAAGTGTCGAACGTTGAATCCAAGCATTTGTATTGCAAATCCAATTGGTAAACAAATTGCCAAAGTTCTCAAAGAACTTCTGAACTTTGCTGGCGTTCTGTTTCTCCGTCGACGATGGATTTCTGGTAAGAATTCTTGCCGCCGCTGTTGGGATAACGATAATACTGACAAGCAAAGACAAGCCGACCGCCGCGCTAATCGCCAACGCGATGTCTACGAACAATTGGCCGGCTTCTCCTTGGAGAAAAACGATCGGTAAGAAAACAAAAAGAGTGGTCAATGTGGATGCCAGAACAGCTCCCCAAACTTCAATTGCCGCCAACCTAGCCGCTTCGAAAGGTGGCTTGCCAAGTTGGTGGTATCGATAGACGTTTTCCAATACGACCACCGCATTGTCAACCAACATTCCTACGGCAAACGCCAAACCGGCAAGACTGATCACGTTCAACGACCGCCCCAGGTAGTTCAAGATCAGGAACGTACCGATGATACTGGTTGGAATCGCAATCGCCACGACCAGGGCACCTCGGGCGAACCAGAATCCAGCGACCAAAATCAAAACCAGTGTCAGAATGAAGAACCACTGTGAGAATATGATGGCCGCAATCGAAGTAGCAGCCAGCAATGGGACAAAGACTAGGGTCTTGGTACTCATGTGCAAAAACAGCATCATAATAATGACCGTAAGTGCGCTGCCAAGAATGATGTTTTGATTCACCAGATTGATGGCCGAATCGATGTATTCGGTTTCGTCATAGACCTGAGCCAGAATCAGGCCTTCCCGTTTCAGGCGTCCTTCGTTCAAACGCTTCAACGTTGCCTTTAGGCCGTCCATCACTTCGATGACATTGGCACCGGTTTCTCTTTGGCAGTTGACCGCTAGGTTAGTGACACCAAATCGTTTCACGAAACCCGAGGGCTTTTCAAAATCTAATTGCACTTTGGCAACGTCTCGAACGTAAACTGGCGTTCCACCGACACTGCTAATAATTTGGTTGCCAACTTGTGCTTCACTGTTATATTCGCCAAGTATCCGAACCACCCAACGCCGTTTCCCCTCGAAAAAATCACCCGCCGACGTGTCTTGGTTGTCAGAACTAAGTGCCTGTCTAACATCTAACATCGTCAGGCCTCGGGCTGCCAATTTTTCGGGATCGACGATAACTTGCAGCTGCCGTTGTTGCCCGCCGCGGACGTCAGAGTTCGAAACCCCTGGCACCCGTTCAAATTCGGCTTCGATAAAATCTTCGGCATACTTTCGGTAGGACGGGACATCAATGTCAGGCGGCAGTAACGCTTGGGCTTCCGGGTGACGAGCCACGAATTCACGCAACCGTAAAATTTTCAAGCCAAGGCTGTGCGATTTTAGGACATGGGTGATTTCACTGTCTAAGTCAGGGCGTTCAACCGCGAAGTCGCGCAGTTTTTGATCGTCGGGCGGCAAAGCGCTGAGAATAAACCAGGCAATCGCACTGCTGGATGAATTCGAGGTACGAATGACGGGCTTGTCAGCGTCGATCGGATATTCGCGAACCCGTTGCAGTTGCGAATTGATCTTCAGTACAGCCTCTTGAAGATCGGCGCCAACATTGAATTCCATGGTGATCGAGCCCTGCGAGTCCTGACACTCGGCGCTCATCTTTGTAATGCCTTCAACGCTCTTTAGTTGCTCTTCCTGCTCCTGAACGATTTCCTTTTCGATCTCTTGCGGGCTGGCTCCCGGCCAGTCTGTACTGACCGTCACACTGGGCCGTTCAACATCGGGCGAAAGTTGAATCGGCATGATGAACATGGCGATCACGCCAAATAGCAGCACCAAGATCACGCCGACGGAGACTTTGACTGGATTTTCGATAAATGCAGCGATGGGATGCATGAGAAACCTGAGAGGGAAATTGCGGCAAACAAAGGAAGGAGCAGGCTGTCAGTTAGGTCGCGTTGGACCTGGGTTTTTGTTAACAAAACCAAAGATTGCAACGAACAAGTCCGCCAAACCAAGAGGTCGTGTTGGAACAATGTAATCGGGTTTGGCAAGCGGCCAATGGAACTGGCAGTCAGTCTGTTTCGCGATCGCCGATCGTGAATCGGCGCCCGAACGTTGCTATTTGGTGGGGTGTGGCTGGGAGGGAAGTGATGCGGTCGCGGTGTCAATTTCGGATTGAAGTTCAGCAGCGTTTAGAACGTTCACCTGTTGCCCAGGACGCAAGCGTTCATTGCCTTCGACTACAACCCAATCGTTGGGCTTGATTTCGCCAATGACTTCGATCATTTGGCCAACCGCTTGTCCTGTTTTCACGGGGACAACTCTTACCGTTTGCGGCTGAACATTGCGATCGATCAAAATTAATGTGCTGGAATCGTTGTTTAGGACCAACGCATCTTTATCGACCAAGACCTTTTTGGATTCCGAGCCAATCGAGACATGAACTTGAGCCAGCATGCCAGGATTCAGCCAGTGGCCCGATGCCGTACGCGGATTGTCGACACGAATCTTGACCGGAAACGCTCGAGAACGTAGGTCCGCTTGGGGAACAATCTTAGTCACCCTACCCTGCAGCGTTGGGCCGCCGCTGCGTAAACTAAGGGTGGCAGGCATTGCTTGTTGATCTGCAATCGATTGATCCAACGAAAGCTGGAAGTCCGAGATGACCGCTTGGGGTACCGAGATCACAATTTCTATGGGATCCAATTGCACGATTTCGGCGATTTGATCACCGGCGGAGACCCACTGGCCAACCTCCGAGAACTTCTTGCTAACGTAGCCTCGGAACGGCGCACGGATCGTGTATTTTTTCTTTAAATCTTCTAGTAAACGAATCGCCTCGACTTGGCTTTGCATAAGCGTTTGAGCTTGGGCCAGTCGGGACTGCTTCGTCAAAGTCAGTTTCTTCAACAAAGCCTTTGCCGCCAAAAGTGATTGAGCGTCGGCTACAAAAGTCGAGTTCGATTGTCCCAGTTCGCTTCGGGAAACGCCCGCGCCTTCGCCGCTTATTCGCTGATTGCGTTCCCATTCATCCTTGGAATAGTCCGCTTTGGCCTGCGCAACGGCAACGTTCGCCTGAGCCTGTTCGATGTCCGCGGGAATGGAATTTTGCAACTCTTCCAAGGCCGCCGCGCGGTTGGCTAGTTCAACTTCTGCGGCTTCAATTTGAATTTGCATGGTTCCTGTTCGAAGTTGGACGATCGGAAATCCAATCGATTCAATCTCTTCCTCTGTTACGGCAACGCCATCGCTTGGAATTTCGGATGATTCCACCGCAGCGGTAATCGCCGAGGGAATCACTTCATCACCCTCTTCGACCATCACGTCGACAACCCGACCGGCAACCGCGCTGCCGATGATCGATTGGCGGATCGGAGTGACCGTACCAATGAACGCCTGCTGGGACGTGATCACTTGGGACCGAACGATGGTCGCATTCACAGGCGCCAGGCTTTGTGGTGGTTTCTGCGCATGAGCAACGCTAACCAAATGAGATATCGAAAAAGTCAGTATTAATGCAACGCAAGACGATGCTTTTAAAAAATGAGTGCCCCAAATCAAATAGGATCGGTACCGATTCGTCATGCTGTTCAGTTCTCTCGGGATTCGGTGTTGGCTAAAGGTAGATGAAATTGGACCCGGTCAATGCCAATGTCCATTGTTGTCGCGGTCGTTCAAGTTAACCGAAATACTGATGAGTGATCGTTGTGTCTGGAAATTCATTCGTCCCTACTGGGGTGTCCGTCACTTGACTTGCCGGGCACTACGTTGGTCTAAATTTTCGCAGTCTCCATTATCTTTGCAAATCATCTGAATTGAGCCGCTTTTTCCAGCAAATAGAGCAAAGTCTTACAGGAATCCACGAGCCATCTCCCTGGGGGGCCGAACTCTGTTTTGAAAGCAAATCTGAGCGATTCGTGCCACCCGGTTTTGGGGACGAACGTTCACTTGGGGTGGGAAAGTAGTGGGAAAGTGGTGGGAGGGCTTTTCAGGCAGCGGTATCTTCAGGAACCCTGTGCTACGACCCCGGGTCACTCACGCTCCCGGAAAACCGACGTTGCTTGCGAAATTCACAACAGCCTGAAGTTCTATGCTGAATCCTGGACAGTACCAAGTCAACGGTCACAATGTTACTACTTGGTCCCAAACTACCACCAAAAAAACGATTAGATCGGTCATTTGGTCTGAAATACGGGCAATTTGGATGGGGCGTCGTCAAATACTGCGCATCACGGGTGCCCGCTAACACTTGATAGGATTGGTCTATTCACTAATTGGTAGATTTATTAAATTGGGCTAAATGAGCAATTAGAGTCGGTTGAGGTGTTCCAGGAGATTGGATACTTTTTCCTTACCAACATCGGAAATTGCGATGGTTTCCGACTCGTGACACTTGTCAAGACTACGGCGTTTGCCGTCTAGGCCGAGGCGGGTTTGACTGCAGGCTGGGGCGGGTTTTACTGCAAGTTTGGGTGGGCGTTTGCGAGTGAAGGTGACTTTGGGAATGAGCCCGAATCGGTCACAATACGGGAAGAATCATCGTGGGAAGAATTCGGCATAAGGTTGGCCTTGGCCCTAAGTCAGGATGGATCTGAAAGCCAGTTAGCGGCAAATTGGGTGATAACCGCGATAGAAGATTGGCGGCATAGGTTGGATTGAATTTTCAATTCAGCAGAAAAAGGAAAGTTCGCAAGGAATCAGGGAGGGAATGCTAAAATGAGCGAAATGCGAAGTTTGGAATCAAAAGCCGTGGAAATGAGTCGGCGAATTGAACCGTTTCGATTTATTCATGCGTCTGATTTTCAGCTGCATCGTCCCTTGGTTGGACTTTCGGATTTGCCGGCCAACATTAAGGAAACCTTGGCTTCGTCGGCTTATCGTGCAGCCGAACGGGTGTTTGACGCGGCGATCAGCGAACGAGTTGCGTTTGTGCTCTTGTCGGGTAACCTAGTTGATCTGGAATATGGTGGGCCGCGTGCGATTGCATTCTTGCTGGGGCAGTTCGAACGATTGGCTCAACGCAAGATCAAGGTCTTTTGGTGCGGTGGTGAGTCTGATTTGCTGGATCGATGGCCAACCGCGATCGAGTTGCCGGAGAATGTTCGCCTTTTCCCTTCGACATTAGTGGACAGTGCAGTCGTTCGCGAGGGCGACCGAGTCCTGGCGACAATTTTTGGTGCTGCCTGCGATCCGCATCGATCTTCTTTAAAAGATTTTCGAGTCGAAAAGGCTGAAGGCCTGCCTATCGGAATGACTTGTGGGTCGATGGACTTGTCGAAAGTCGCGGGGCAAGGGATTCGCTATTGGGCGATGGGCGGTAAAGCCAAACGAGATATCCAAAATCAGCCCAACGTCATCTTGGCTTATCCTGGGTCGGTGCAGGGTCGAGATCACAAAGCCGTTGGGCCTCAAGGTGCGTTGTTAGTTTCGGTGGAAGCTGGCGGGCAAATTCGAACTCAGGGTTTGGACTGCGATGTTGCCAGGTGGATGAATCTAAGCCTGAGTGTCGCTGAAACAGTGAAGCAAGATGGACTCAAAGACTTGTTGGCCGATCGCGCGCTGCAGGTGGTGTCTAAAATGCCTGACGCCAATCTCTTGGTGCACTGGCATATTGCGACGACAGGTGAGTATTCCACCGAATTCCGCAAGCAAGAGAACCGGGACAGCCTGTTAAAGTGGCTGCGTCACGAATTTGGTAGCAGTCCAGGACTTTGGTCGGTCGATTTGACTTTCTCGGCGACTCAGAATGTACCCAAAGTTTGGTATGAGGAAGATACCATTTTAGGAGACTTCTTACGCGAAGTTAGTCGCTACAGTAGCAACGAAACGTTGCCCATAAACCTGTACGGATACGCCGGGGACGAAGATGAGCTGGAGGGTATCGGGCGTTTGACGAAAATCGAGCCGGAGAAGCGGCAAGAGATGTTGGATGCGGTGCTTTTAGAAGGCATCGAACGATTGGGCGGGAATGAAACTTAGGAGTTGGCCCTGCCCAGGGGACATTGCCCCATTGGCGGCAAACTGAGGGTCCATGCGGTTTGGCAACACGTGGAGCAAACGCGGATGAGCTATCCTAGGCGTTTCCTTTGGCTGGATCGAATGGACTGGAATCGATGGAACCAAGCGATGGAACCAAGCGATGGCTTGCCAGTTCCGCCAAAGTGAAAATTTGAAGTTATAGAGTGTCAGCGAATTAAATGGATTTCACAGCAACTTGGGATGGATTGGATTCTCATTTGCTCAGCATGACCGGCACCACAGCAGGCTTTTTGAAAATAGGGGCGCTGTGGGTAGCGAAGGAGATACGTAAGTGAAAATCAAAGGACTGCACATTGACGGGTTTGGCATTTGGCGCGACCTGACCGTCGAAGGAATTCCTGATGGAATGACTGTTTTCTTCGGCCGCAATGAAGCCGGAAAAAGCACTTTGATGCAATTTATTCGGACGGGATTTTTCGGGTTCCCCAAAGAGCGGCGAGACAAGTACTTGCCGCCAGTCTACGGGGGCGTTCCCGGCGGAAAGTTGTTTCTGGAACGGATTGAAGGTTCGGTTGAAATTCAACGGCACGCTGATATGCAACGGCCCAATAATGACTTTGGGGACGTGGTCATAACCACACCCGAAGGCAGCGCGTCGGGCCAGCATCGATTGACCGCAATGATGAATGAGGTCGATGAGGCGATCTTCAATCATGTTTTTGCAATCGGATTGCAAGAGATTCAAGAATTGGGAGCCTTGAATGATACCCAAGCCGCAGACCACCTTTATCGGTTAACGAGTGGATTCGACCGTGTTTCCTTGATCGATGTGTTGCGCGAGATTCGGCATCAACGTGAAGTTCTGGTTCGCTATGGCGACGACCAATCGTTGGGTCGTTTAGACCAATTGATGAAGCGGCGAAAAGATCTCTTGAATGAAGTGGAACAGTTGGTTGCCGGGGGTAGGCGTTGGGCAAAAGTTGCTTCGCACGCAAAAGACTATTCACGGCAATTGCAGGAACTTGAGCGACAGCTGGAGGGGACGGAATTAGAGGCTCGGCGCTCCGAAATGGGGATTCAAATTGCCGAACGTTGGCAGAATCACAAAGTGATTCAACAGCAGATTTCTGCCTTTGGTTCGCTGCCTGATGTGTCGCTATTGGATGTCCCGCGATTGGACCATTTGAATCAAGGAATTGCCAAACAGAAGGAACAAATTAGTGAATTTACGATCGAACGGCGGCATCTAAAGGACGGTGTGAACAGCATTCCGGTCAATCGATCGTTGTGGCGATGTCGAACCAGGATCGAGGCCCTGGGCGAGCATATTCCATGGTTAGATTGGATTGAAAAAGAGATTAGCCAAGTCGAAGTAGAACGAAAAACGGCCGAACGAGAGTTGAAAGAGGCATCCGACGAGATGACTCGCAGTGTCGGCATGAAGTCGCGTGATGTTAGTGCCCTGACCAAGTCCGCGATTAGTACATTGCATGGTGTTGCACGTAGCATTAAGGAAGATCGCGAGCGACTGCACCGGGCAGATGAAGATGTGCGCGAGTCCGAGATTGAAGTGAAGCATTTAGCTGACACGTTAGAATCGGCTCGGGCTCATGCGGGTGTTCGGGTCGGTGCGCCGTCGACATTGGAAGATACTTCACGCTTGGCAAACCGATTGCGAAAGCGAACCGAACTAGATGCAAAGATCGAAACGTTGGAAAAGTCTCGCCGCGAAATGCAGCGAGATATGGATGATGTTATCGAAGATCAAGAGATGCCGGCTTCGCGTTTGCTGTTGATTTTGTTGATCGCTGTCTTTGGCGGCGTTATTTTCATGTTGCCATTTACGAATATATTGTCAAAGGATCTGGCAGAAGGGGTGAATGGCGCCGGGGTTTTGATGTGGATTGGTGGGGCAATGCTGTTGCTGGTTGCCTACGTCTTGAAGCAAAATTTCGATCGCAACTCACGTGATGAACTGAATGATTTTCTACATCAGTTGGATTTGATTCGACAGCAAATTAAACGTGCCCGGCAGACGCGGGATGAATTGGATGCTGAACTTCCGCCGGGGGTCACTCACTGGGAGACTCGATTAAAAGAGGCCGAAGGTCAAATTGGCAAGATGGAAGACATTATTCCGTTGGAGAATAAACTTCGCGCCAGCCAACAACACTTGGAAATGCTGAAGTTAAAGCGAGACAAGTTGGAAGCCGCTTTGCAAAAGGGGCAACGGCATTGGAAGGAAATGTTGAAGAACATCGGGCTTCCGCAGCACCTCAAGCCAGCGGCCATCAAGGACGTCGCAAGGCAAATCGACTTTATTGCGGAAACGAAAGCCAGTATCGAAGAGATGACGCAGCGTTTGTCGGAAAAACAGAATGAACATCGCCTGTTGTGTGCCCGGATTCATGGACTAGCGGAAGAATCGCAACTGACACTTACCGACAGCGATGCCAGAAAACGTTTGGATGAGATGCAGCGTTTGTTGGCCGGCCAGAGGGATCTAATTAAACGGCGAGAAGAACTGGCGGCAAAATTCAAACAACTGCGTGGTGCCTACAACAAGGAACGCACTCAGTTAGATAAGTTGTTGGGAATTAAGCGGCGTTTGTTGACCGCCACCGGCGCCACAACCGAAGAACAATTCCGCGACTTTTCCAGCCAACATGTTCAGCGAAACAAATTGGTTGAAAAATTGTCGATGGTTGAGGAGCAGATTCGTGCCGCACTGGGTGGTCACTTCAAGTGGGATTTAATCATTGAATTGGTTGAGAAGCATGGTTCTGCTGGACTGGAAAGAGTCTGGGAAAAGTTACTCTTGCAGATTGAAGAACTAAAGGAATCCAAGTCCAATTTGAACCTGGAACGAGGCAAGCTGTTGCAAGAGATGGAAACACTTAGCAGTAACGATCGCCTGGAGATGGTTCGCTTGGAATTAAGTTCGTTGGATAGCCAAATTCAAGACCTGAAGGAATATTGGCAGCGGTTGGCTTGCACGAATCAGATGCTTGAGACGGTGCGTGAACAACATGAAAAATTGCGGCAGCCAGAGACGTTGCGCGAAGCGTCTAAATATCTGGAAGACCTGACTGAGGGACAGTACACTCGGATTTGGACCCGCTTGGTTGGCGAAATGCTGTTCGTCGACAACGAAAAGGGACAATCGATCAATGTTGAATTGCTAAGTCGTGGCACTCGCGAGGCCGTCTACTTGGCGTTACGCTTGGCATTGGTTAGTGCTTATGCACGTCGAGGTGTCATTCTGCCAATGGTATTGGATGACGTCTTAGTCAATTTTGATGCCGAACGCGTTGAAAGTGCAGCACAGGTTTTGGCCCAGTTTGCAGGAAACGGTTATCAAGTTTTGATGTTTACCTGCCATGAACATATTCATAAAGTGTTCAGTGCTAACGGAGTTTCGGTTCAAGTGCTGCCTCATCATCGCGATGTCGTAAAAACCGAAGGGGAAGGAACGGTTATCCGAGTGAATGGCGCCGATGCTTGGGATTATTTGATTGAAGAACCGGTCGAACCTGAAGAAGAGGTGTTTGTTCCTAAAGAGGTGTTGGTATCTAGACCCACAGAGCCGACGGTTGCGGTGATTGAACAGCCGCGTCCTGCGTTGCCTCCGATTGAACCCAATTTTGATATGTGGTGGGAAGGTGACGACGATTCAACGGATCGTTAAGCGACGGGTTGGTGTCAGGTGGGTAAAAAGAGAGTGTGGTTGATCGTTCGTGATGGCCAAGGGCCAGCGGCGTCTTGGTAATCGGGGCCTTTTCGTGTTTTTTCGCAAATGGTTAGAAACTAATGGCCGAAGTATGGCTAGTTCGTCACGCGCAATCGATGAACAATGCGTTGGGTGAAGCGCACAGGCAACCAGATCCGCCGCTAACCGATTTAGGCAATCAGCAAGCCCAGCGTTTGGCGAAGCACTTGCAATCAGAGTCAGGCAATTTCGACCAATTTTTTGTCAGCGCGTTTCGCCGCGCATTACAAACTGCTGCGCCAGTTGCAAAGGCTTGGAATGCCAACGCACACGTTTGGGTCGATTTGCATGAAGTGGGCGGATGTTACGATGGAATGGCTGCCAGTTCTGCAAAGCCCACTGGTGGGCTGACGCCGAAATGTATCGAGGCAGAATTTTCGTGGGCAAAGACCTCATCCGATTGGGTGGATGGCGGTTGGAATCGCTTGGAACGTCACGAATCAGTCTCGGATGCTATTCCGCGAACTGAACGAGTGGCTGAGGAATTGATTGCCAAATGGTCGACCGCGGACCAGCGCCTGATCCTCGTGTCTCATGGCGAATTTATCGCATTGTTGTTGACGCGAATATTGCACAAAGGTTTTCCAGACCCAAAATCGCCTTTTTTTGTCCGGCCCAGGTCGATTTATAATACAGCGATTTCTAAGGTGAAATTAACCCCTAAGGGATGCCAACTGATAGAATTTAATCAAGTTTGCCACTTGTCGGGTAGCGAATTGTCTTCTTAAATTGTCAGATAGAATGATGGTAGGAACCTTCGGATGTGCGGCCGCTTTAACTTACGGACCTCGGCAAAGGAAGTTTCTGATTTTTTTGGAACGCCAACGTTTCCTGAGTTCGAATCATTGATCAACATTGCACCGACGGATCAAGCGTTGATCGTTACGGTTGATGCTTTAAATCGGAATCCGGCGGAAACCGATGACGCTGCCAGTGGTAGGAATATTAGTTGGGTGCGCTGGGGATTGGTTCCATCTTGGCTGAAAGAACTAAAAGGCTGGGCTCCTCGGATCAATGCTAGAAGCGAAACCGTAGCGACCAATGGTGTTTTTAGGTCAGCTTTCTCATCGCGTCGATGTTTGTTGCCCGTGACGGGGTTCTACGAGTGGCAGGAAGTAGAGCCTAAAAAGAAGCAGCCTTTTCATATAGAACCTGCAACGCAACCCTTCTTAGCCTTGGCCGGAATTTGGGATCACTGGGCGGTAGGCGACCAATTCGTGTTTTCATGTTCAATCTTGACTTGCGTTCCTAACAAAACGATGGACGCAGTCCATGATCGTATGCCGGTTGTGTTGAATCAGAAAGATTGGGATCGTTGGTTGGACCGCGATAGTAAAGGCGCCGAATTGGTCGACTTGTTGGTGCCCTGCCCTGAGGATTGGTTAAAGGTGAGTCCCATCGCAAGCACCATCAATAACGCCCGCAACAAATCGGCCGACGCCTTGCAACCGTTGGCGTTTTAGGGTCGCGACTTCCTTTAATTAATCGAATCGCATCTAAACTACAGCGATTCCCATGTAAACTGAACGCAGTTTCCCCCCGGATTCTTGCTTAGTGTCAGGCCTGATTTTTTGCCATGCATCTAAGAATCACTTTTAAGAATCACTACTTCGTTTTCAAAGGAAAAGCAGTCCCCACCGTTTCGAAAGGCCAGTTGGAGGGGGCGAACTCTCAGGGTAGGCGAGCGACCAGGAAGCGAGTGGGTTGGGAGGGCTTGATTGTCACCTGTGAACACGAATAGGGTACAACAACAGTGCTTCCTTTCGCAACGTTCTGTGAATTATTGCTGCATGAAATGGTTGCCTTGCCACTTAAGCAAATCAGGATTTGACACTGATTGATTGGTAAAATCGAATCGGCACTTAGGTCAATTTCATCGATCAAGAAATACTGGCAAGTGACCAGAGATCGAGACGTCAGTCCGGAAGCAAGATCGCAATGAATCTGATAGTTGGACGCGGAAGTTTCTTGCGAGTTGACCGGCCCTGCCTGGTAATTTGTGGCTTCAAGTGACGCCTGAATGTGCAACGCTCGGGGCCTGCCATCGGGGTTTAATCGATCCCAATCATAAAGACGATACGTGGTGTTGCTACACTGTTGCACTTCGGCCACCAAGAGCCCCGCACCCAATGCGTGAACCGTACCCGCGGGGATGAACAGGCAATCACCGGCATTGGGTTTAAAGCAATGCATCACATCAAGGACTCGGTTTTGTTGCAAAGCTGCCTTCAGTTCGCCTTCGGTGGTACCGTCCTTCAGGCCTGCGTAGACCTTGGAACCGGGCACGGCGTCGGCGATGTACCAGGCTTCGGTCTTTCCCAAGTCGGGCGGATCCAGCAGAGCCGCTTGAAGATCATTGGGATGAACTTGGATCGAAAGGTCTTTTTGCGCATCCAGCCACTTGATCAAAAGGGGAAACCGCCCTTTGAGATGGCTAGGAATTTCTGCGGCGGTAACTTTTTGAAACCAAGTCGGACCCAGCAAATCATTTCCGTAAGTTTCCACCAATTTGCACAAGGACCATCCTGCCAAACAGTCTCCATTGACCCAGCCGACGGCAACCAAGCTTTGATCGGATCCGTGGTCCACCACTTCCCAACTCTCGGCGAAAGTGGGTCCTGCGGGGATCGACTTTCCCAACACGGTTTCCAAACGGCGTCCGCCCCAGAGGTAGTCACGAAAAACTGGCTGGAAGCTAAGCGTTGAAAAAACGTTAAGATCGCTCATATCGTCAAAGTCCCTATTTGATGAATCATGACCGTCGCCTTAAGATTCCTGAGAGTGACCGGTTGGGTCAAGGATGGCATGAAACGTCGGTTTTAGCCGATTTTTCGACTCAGATTGCGACTTGGGTTGCCATAAAGTATCAGAATTTTGAGGGTGATCGAAGATGGCAGGCATGTGGGTTGGAGAATTGGTAGGTAAAACTTCGGTTTCGGGGTCTCAATAGATTTATCATCGGCGGTTAGAATTGAAAACCTACCGATTAGGATTCAGAGTATTGGTTTATTGGAAATATTGACGTCTTATGCCTCAGCCCAACGACGATTTGTTTGAAGATTCCAGAATGAGCTTTGGTGATCACCTGGAAGAGTTGCGTTCAACGCTAGTAAAAGCGCTGATCAGCCTGGCGATTGGTGTGGGCGTTGGTCTGTTTTTTGCCCCTACCGTTGTTCAGTTTCTACAGATGCCTGTAGAGAATGCGATTCGCCAGTATCGAATCTCCAAGGCTCGTGCCGAAATTCAAAAACAATACGGTTTTGTGCCCGCGTCGATGGAATTCCAGCTGTCCGAATATGAAGTGATTCCTAAACGGTTTCGTATCAATCCTGCTGATTTGGTGACGGTATTGCAGGCTTATCGACCCGACATGTTCCCAGGCGAAGTGGATGAACTAGAATTTACTGGCCTGCATTTGCCAGTTGATACCGTTCTGCCTGTGGCCAAGCGGTTGACTGGCCTGGCCTTGGAAGAATCGTCGGAGGTTCAAAAGTTGGGCTTGCAAGCGTTAGTTGAACGTTTGAACCAACAGGAAGCGGACACGCTGAAGACGATTGCGGCCCTGCCTTTAACGGATATCAAAGTGGGCCAGCAGGTTCAAGTCTTGGCGATTCTTAATCGGTTGATGGCATCCGAGGATCTGTACAAAGACCCGAAATTGGACGCCGTGTATGCCGCAGATAAAACCGCTTGGTTGACGTCGGTATGGAATTCGTTCTGGCAGAAAGAAGACCCCAGTTCAATGAACGGATTGGGTGAAATTCGTAAGTCGTTTGAAGAGAAACAGGATGCGGGGCTGCGAAAACAATTAAACCGGGCTTTGATCGAACGATACGTGGTACCGACAGCGGCCAACAGTCAGTACCAAGAGTTCGAATTGTGGGAACCGGTGGAGGCAAAGACTCAGTCTCTGGGCACTACCGAAGCGTTTATGATTTTCCTAAAGGCCGCGGTTTTGGCTGGGTTCGTCGTAGCAGGCCCGCTAGTTTTTTACTTCGTTTGGAATTTCGTGGCGGCTGGGCTTTACCCTCAGGAACAAAAATACGTTTACTTTTACATGCCGTTCAGTATCCTGTTGTTTGCCGCCGGAGTTTCGATTGCATTTGTTTTCGCGTTTGAACCTGTGCTGAAGTTCTTATTCAGTTTCAATCAGTTGCTGGGCATTGATCCGCAACCTCAAATCGGACAGTGGCTGTCATTTGTGCTGATGCTTCCGCTAGGGTTTGGAATCGCGTTCCAGCTTCCAATAGTGATGTTGTTGTTGTTTCGGATAGGTATCGTCAGCGTTGCCACCTATATCAGTCAGTGGAAAATTGCTGTGTTGGTCATTGCATTCTTGTCGATGGTGCTAACACCGGCGGACCCAATTAGTATGATGCTGCTGGGTGTTCCATTGACGGCGCTCTACGGATTCGGCATTTTGTTGTGTCGATTCTTGCCCGCGAATAAACGCCCGTACCCTGAAGGTTATGATCCTGTCTAGATTGGGGAAGTCCGTTGGAGGGAAGTGTCCGCAAACGGGCGGCGTTGGAAACTAGGTTTGCCCGGTTCGACCTTGCGTTTTTGGTTGATTTTTAGTGTTTTGGTTTCGCGATTAATGGAGAGCCACTGATGCCACTGTACGAATACCGCTGTGACAAATGTAGGGTTGAATTTGAATTGTTGGTGCGGGAAAGTGATATTCCAAGTTGTCCAACGTGTCAGAGTACGAAGGTTGAAAAGTTGTTAAGCGTCTCCGCTTCACCGAATGTCAATTCAGCGCAGCGTGACCTGCCGATGGTCGGGGAAAGCTGCGCCGCGCCAAGATGTTGTGGTGGTGGCTGTCAGATTTAGAACGGTCCAAGACTTATAAACACCGGACAATCTTGGTAACTCTTGACGATCTTGATTTCAACGACATTCAGTTGTTGCCTAGCAAGTGTTTAGCGAACCGGGGGCAAGTGGACATCGGCCTTAATCGACAGAAATGTAGATTTCGTGCTGTTTGAATCGCAGCGCCCCTCCTATTTTAATACCTACAGACCTACGGCCATTTCCTTCCGGCGTCTAGATGCCAATATTCTAGAACCTGGGGGAATGGTTAACCGGTAAGTATCGGTAAAAATTGGAGTTGTGAATGGCGCGGGCTCAAAGACCATTGAAGGTAGGCTCTACTTTTTGATTTGCAATGCCCTCAGTGGTTTCGGAAGTGGGAAGGTTACCTCTTCTTTGCGAATCGTACGAACCTCTACGGTTGCCGAGTATTTTTCGACCAATTGATCGACGATCGCCTGAACCAAATGTTCCGGGGCGCTAGCGCCAGCGGAAATCATGACGGTTTCAGTCCCGTCAAACCATTCGTGCTTCAAGTCGTCTGGGCCGTCCACCAAGTAACCGGGGATGTCATATTCTTTCGCGATTTCAGCCAGTCGTTGACTGTTGCTACTGTTTTGGCTTCCTACAACCAAGCATAAGTCTGCTTCTCCGGCCAGCATCCGAATGGCCTCTTGTCGATTCTGAGTTGCGTAACAAATGTCTTCTTTAGGCGGTGCAACGATTTGCGAGAAACGCTTTTTAAGTCGGGCGATGATGCGATTGGCATCATCTACGCTTAAAGTCGTTTGTGTTAGGTACGCCAGTTTGTCTTCGGTGGTGAATGGCAGGTTGTCCACTTCTTCGTCGGTTTCCACCAAGTGCATCGAACCGGGCGCCTCGCCCATGGTTCCAATGACTTCATCGTGTCCTTCGTGGCCAATTAAGAAGATGGTGTAACCCTCACGAGCGAACTTGATTGCTTCCAAGTGCACTTTCGTCACTAAAGGGCAAGTTGCATCCAGAGCGGTTAACTTCCGTTGGCGAGCGACTTGTCTAATCTCTGGGGACACACCGTGGGCAGAAAACATAAGTGTCGCCCCGGTTGGAACATCGTCTAAGTGGTCAACAAACACGACGCCTCGATCGATGAACGACTGCACAACATATTTATTGTGAACGATTTCATGATACACGTAGATTGGCGTCTCGAAATGAAGTAACGCCACTTCCAGGCTTTCGATTGCCATATTCACGCCGGCACAAAATCCTCGGGGTGATATCAACATAATATGCATTGTGTCTACTCGATTGTGGAAGGAAGCTTCGTTTCAAACGGTTTGCTAACCGCTATTTCCGTCGAATGAATATTTGGTACGCACTTTGGAACCTGGCATCGGGTTTGGCATCGGGTTTGGCATCGGGTCTGGCATCGGGTCTGGCATTGGTGTCGCTTTGCGGGCTTGCCAAAAAACAAGATACCTTGGCCGCACCCGCATCAACGTTTGCAGTGAAAGTTAGGCGATCCGAAGCGTTTGCAGGCACTTTGGATGATTCCCATTGTTGATCGTTAATTTGCAAAAATCCAGTGACGGGTCGATCTGATGAACTTTTAATGGGATTACGAAAAATAATCTCGAACAGGTAATCGCCTTTTTCCGAAAAATCAAGCAACCAGAAGCCAGGCTCTTGGTCGTTCCAACCTTTGGCTCGCCAGTCGTTCCAAGTCAGAACCGTTTGGGGTTCTTCAGCGTAACCGACAAGAATTCTTGGTGGAGCAAAATTATCGGGCCGAGTGGAGCTGACGTCGTCAAACCACGCTTCGTACGCTTGTTGAAGTTGCTGGACCATTTCTGGGTGGATTTGGGCAAGGTCATTGGACTCACCTGGGTCCGTCAGCACATTATAAAGTTCAAACTTTGGCGAGCCATCGAATCGTTCTTTCCCAAAGCCGCTGGGGTGGACTAATTTCCACTCGCCCCGACGAATCATGCAATTGTGATATTTCTGAGGGACATTGCCACGATGAGTCTGCAGAAAAATGCTTCGCTGCGGCATAGCCGTCTTTGCATCCAACGCCGCCGCCAAGAGACTTTGCCCGTCAAGCTTTAAGTTATTTGGAACCGCGATTTGGCAGGCGTCTAAAATGGTCGGCAATAGATCGATGTGTGCGGAAAGTTGGGCCCGTTGTTCGCCAGGAGTAAATCTTTCTGGCCAATGCATCCAAAGAGGCGAACGAATCCCACCCTCAAATAGCGTGGCTTTGGTGCCTCGAAATTCACCGACAAATCGATTTGACGCAGGGCCGTTGTCATTCAAGAATAGAATCATTGTGTTGTCGGTGATTTCCAATTCATCAAGCGTCGCCATCAATCGACCTAAGTTCTGGTCGACGTTGGTAATCATCGAAAAAACACTCGCCAAATCGTCTGTCGCTTGTTCCAGTTTTGCCGGACGCCCGACCATAACACTGTGCAGCGCCTTGGGATCATCCAAATACAATTGCTTCAAGTCTGCGGGGACATCATGCAAGGGGCCATGCGGTGCATTGGTGGCAATGTAAGCGAAGAAAGGTTTGCTTGATTGGTCCTGTTGTCGAATGAACTGGATTGCCTCAGAAAAATAGACGTCGGTACAAAAGCCGGTGGCTTGGAATTGAACACCATTTCGAAACAAGATCGGGTGGGTGTACCGATCTTTGTTTTCGATCGGATCAGACGGTTGAGCCAACCCGCCACCGCGATGAACCACACTGACATCGAAACCTTGATCAATTGGTCGCAACGGATAGCAATCGCCCAAGTGCCATTTTCCAAAGATTCCGGTCGAATAGCCGTTTTGCTTTAAGATTTCGGCGATAGTCACTTCGTTGGTGTCCATCATCGAACGCCCAAGGTAAGTGTCGATGCATCGCGTGCGATAATTGTACCGCCCTGTCATCAAACAGGCTCGAGTCGGCGAACAAACAGGGCTGACGTAAAAGTTGTCAAATGAAACACTGCCTGCGGCCAACGCGTCGAAATTAGGAGTTCGCACGACATCGTTTCCATGAAAACCGAAATCCCCCCAGCCCTGATCGTCGGTCATGATCAAAATGACGTTGGGCTGTGTTGGTTTCACACCATTGTCCGGTAGCCAAGACGCGTCAGGTGGCGGCGATTCGTTTCCAAAGCAACTTCCCAACGGTGAGAACGCAAGGCAGAAAGCAAGGCAGAAAGCAAGGCAGAAAGCAAGACACACCAAGGCAAGGCTGCGGTTGAATAACAACCGCGTGACACCAGAGCGGAAGGTTCGGTCAATGCTACGCATGATAATGTGTTTTTCCAGGTGGGTGGAGCAGTTCGACAGGTGACATTGCCAAGCAGGTCGTCAATGCACTTTGTGAAAACTGAAAAACGCAATGTTATCCAGCAATGCTATTTGGCAAGTCCAAGTCACCAAACAAGTGATTCGCCTGCGAACTAAAAGTATTTCGAGCGTACTGGCAGACCCGCCAGCAATTCTGGAAGCCTCCCGGCAAAACCCGTCAGGCATTACCAATCGCCTCTACACTGTCGCGCCTTTACACAGTCGCGCCCTAACACAGTCGCGCCCTAACACAGTCGCGCCCTAACACAGTCGCGCCCTAACACAGTCGCGTCTTAGCATGCTTAACACGAGGAATCGAAGACACTAGACATTAGACATTGAACAAAAAGTGACAAATGTCACCATCTTTCATGATGTAATTCTTGCCCTCAACTCGTAACCGGCCGGCTTCCTTGATCATCTTTTCAGACTTTAGTTCAAGCAAATCTTCGACAGAATAAACTTCCACTCGAATGAATCCGCGTTCAAAGTCTGTATGAATCACGCCCGCAGCCTGTGGCCCTGTGGCTCCGTTGGGAACGGTCCACGCGCGAACTTCTTTTTCGCCGGCAGTAAAATAGCTTTGCAAGCCAAGTGTTCGGTAAGCGGTTCTGGCCAACAGCGACAGTGCGGGTTCGGCTAGTCCCACCGCTTCCAGCATTTCTTTGCGGTCGGCTGGATCCAATTCTGCAATTTCTGATTCTAACTTAGCGCAAACCGCGACCACTTGCGATCCTGATTTTGCCGCATGCTGTCGAACTTGTTCCACCAACGGGTCTTTACCTTCGAGATCATTTTCGCTGACATTGGCGACATACAGAATGGGTTTGAGTGTTAGAAAGCCGAAGCTGGAAACGCTCTTGAGTTCATCCACCGAAAGTCCCAGTTCGCGCAGGGGCTTTTCTTGAGTTTCAATATATTCTTTGCATTTTTCCAAGGTCGCTAGGCGCACTTTGGCTTCTTTGTCGCCAGTACGTGCCGCCTTTTGGGCTCGAGGAATCGCACTTTGAATCGATTCGATGTCGGCGAAAATCAATTCCGTTTCAATCACGAAAATGTCGGCCATAGGATCCACATGACCTTCCACGTGGATCACATCTTCGTCTTCAAAGCAGCGGACGACCTGCATAATGGCATCGACCTGCCGGATGTGGCTAAGGAACTTGTTCCCCAGGCCCTGTCCTTCACTGGCGCCTTTGACAATGCCGGCGATATCCACCAGTTTCATCACCGCTGGAATCAACTTTTGCGGAACAATGTACTGTGTAATTTGCTTCAGACGATCGTCCGGGATGCTGACGATACCTTCGTTAGGTTCAATCGTGCAGAATGGATAGTTTGCACTTTCGGCACCTTTTGAAAGGGTCAATGCGTTGAATAGAGTGCTTTTGCCTACGTTAGGGAGGCCGACAATTCCTGCTTCCATGGTTTCGTGATTTTCCGAATCAAAAGTAGAAGTGATAGTTAATGGTTGTTGATTGTCTGAAAATTTAGGACACCGTCAAAAATTTTCGATCATTGCTACGGGGATCGAATGAACAATCCCTTAGTCTGGGCGTCGAATTGGGAATAATAAAATCTGCAAATTTAGAAAGCTGGTTGTGCATCTGGCATGTGCCGTGAAAACTGTCACGCCTAAACGTGTACTTAGGGGGCTCATTTCCACGGGAAGGTTTGGTCGGTCAATGTCTCAAACGCTTCAATGTATTTGTGACGAGTCTGCTGAACAATTTCTGCGGGAAGCATTGGCGGCGGTGAATTTTTGTCCCAGTCGGTCGTTTCCAGGAAGTCACGGACGAATTGCTTGTCGAACGACGGTGGGTTGCTGCCCACGGCGTACTCTTGCGCGGGCCAAAACCTGGACGAATCTGGGGTCATGACTTCGTCAATCAAGATCATTTGGTCGCCATACCATCCCCATTCCAGTTTGGTATCGGCGATGATGATGCCTTTGGTCGCTGCGTATTCTCGTCCTGCCAAATAGATCTGGACGCTTTGTTCTCGAAGCCAATTAGCGTTTTCCAATCCAATTTGATCCGCCATTGTTTTAAACGAAACATTTTGATCGTGCCCAGATTCCGCCTTGGTTGCGGGTGTGAAAATCGGTTCGGGAAGTTGTTGGGCACACAATAGTCCGGCAGGAAGATCGATTTGGCAAACCTGTCCGGTTTTTTGGTAATCTTTCCAGCCAGAACCCACCAGGTAACCACGAACGACACATTCAAAGGGCACCACTTGGCATTTCTTAACTTCGATCGTTCGACCCTCTAACTGTTGGGCAGACAGACCGGGCGGGATTGACATTTGATTCACATCGGTACAAATCAAGTGGTTCTGGACTGGCAAGCGATCAAACCAGAAGTTGGACGTCTGGGTTAGGACTCGGCCTTTGTCAGGAATGGCGGTTTTCAGCACCCAATCGAAAGCGCTGATGCGGTCACTAGCTACCAATAGTAGCGATTCGCCCAAGTCGTAAACGTCGCGCACTTTGCCTTGCCGCATCGGAACTGCTGGCATGTCGAATTCCCTTTGGTGTCAAAATTTACGTCCAAGACGTAGTTGGCCAGCCGTTTTCGGCCAGAATTGAAAATTATACGACATTGCGAAATAATCCCAAGACGGTCGAGTCCAACGTCCATAAATTACAGGGCAACAGTGACAAACGCGGCTAACCCAAATGGGACTGCTTTGGTAAAACATGGTAGTGACGTGAGGATTTCTTTTCGCCAGGTCGGCTGCCTTTCTTGGTTTGGGTTGCTTCGTTCGTTAAATCTTGTCCAAAGTAGAAATTAATGAGTCGCTTTGTTTTTCATCATCCCAGTTCTCTGTGGTTTCCCAAGCAATTCCAACCCTGCATGCTTGTAACGAACCTAAATGAGACCCCGGTTCCTGCTCAAATGCACTGGGGTGACGAAAAATTGACCATTTTATTGCTGGAAGAAGAGGCCGGCCGCGTCCAGATCATGGTGCGAACCAGCGATGGTGGTGGGTTGATGGCATCCACTGTTTGGCTGTTTCCGAAACTTTCAGGCTACCGTTTAGAGATCGAGTTGCTGCGGGGCACGATTTCGAGGCTCCGAAATGGTATCCAGATTTGGAAAGCCAATGCACTGCCGGTTCCTGACGCTTTGGAACAGGAGGTTCAATTATTGACCACAGCCCTGATCCGGGCGTGGCGTACCACGGACTTTGCTTCGATCGCCCAGCCGACCTTGGAACTACTGCATCGTGCGCAGGCGGGACTGAAGCAGCTTGCCACCATTTTGGTCCAACAGCAGGGTAAAGATTGTTTCGTGCCGCAAGTTAAGCCTGATCTGCTTGCTGGAGCGGAAGCGGTTGACGATACCATCAAGCAACGAGTGGGCGATATTGCAGAACCCTCGGCCCCGCCATCAAAATTTTCGTTGGGGCTAAGTCTTGATATGGCTCAACGGTCGACCGTTGTTGACCTATTTGCTTCCAAGGATATTGTGCGTCGGACCGACAAATCGGACGTTGATGATTCGCTAGGTTTTGCGTCAGACGGCCCCAGCGATCCACATGCTGAAGAATCGCTCCTCTCGCGTTTGTTAAATACCAAGCGATTGTCTCTGGTGGAATTTGGTTTGGATTGGAAAGACTTTAGTGCATCCAGTGACCAGGAAGATTCCCAACAGCGAGTGGCGATTTTGCAGAAAGCTGCGTCACGTCTTCGGGCCGTGGGGCGGCGAACGATTCTGGGTTCGATGTTCCGCATTCAGGAGGGTTGTTTGCCTGATGGTGTTTCAGCCAGTAGTGATGTGTCTAGTTTGTCTGCCAGTTTCGGTCAGAGTTTGCGGCAGCAATTATCAAAACTGGCCAGCGACGTGGATATGATCCATGTGGTCAGCGGAATCAACGGTGTTGGTGTCGCCGGTTTAACACCGACGATTCAGTCGGCGTTGGTTGAAAATGCACTAGAGACCGCGGCTACCATCGCGCCATATACACCGCTGATGATTTCATTCAGTCAACCGTTAGGTGAAAGGTTGGCCTGGAGTGTTGGCGGCCAGAATGTTGATCAATTGCTGGTGAAACTTGCGAAGCAAAAGATACCGGTTCACGCGGTCGGATTGGAAGTCGATTTAGGTTACTTCCCGATTGGCACTTTGCCACGTGATCCTTTTGGATGGATTATGAATTTGCAAAAGTGGGCCGTGTGGGATGTGCCGATCTACATTTTTCTGCGCGTCCCAAGTCAAGCCAGACCCGAATTAAGGACCAAGCATTTCGATCCGATGGGACGGGCCGAGGTTTCGGGCTTGAATCAAATGAATTCCATTATGGAATTCGCGAATTTCGCCTCGTCTTTGCCTTGGGTACACGGCGTGATCTTTTCGGACTGGAAAGATACTAACCATCGTTTCTATGACGCTGGGCTGGTTGATTGCCAAGGGAACGCCAAACCGGTTCTGGAACGATTGTTGCAGTAGACAATTGTGGGGGCGGGGCCCTTAGTTGTGGCCAATTATCAGGACGTGATTTTTTGCGGAATTCAGAGAGTTTTCTGGCAAAAGTGGCAGGCACGTTCAGGCTTGGTCTCCGCTTACGTTTGCAAACCATATTGCGTGGACCTGCCACTTTTTGGGCAAAGGGATGGTAATGCCGGTTTTGAATTGAAGGCACACCTTAAGAGGCCAGACTTGTAACGCCATCCAGTCGCCAGGGGCTGACTTCTTGGGTCTGAACTACAATTTGCTCTACAAGGTGTGTGTTTGCATCTTAGAAGCATGCTGACCAGGCTTCGAACTTGCGTTTTCCGGGTAAAATTGGAACGACCGCGTGAATTATGACTGATCTACCGTATCGCCATGAAATTGCAGACGAATGGCCAGGCCTTGATTAGAATGGAACCGACTGAGGCAACCGCTAGTCTAGAATGACGGTTGCTTCGTCACCGATTTAGTTGAAAACGCTGGGATTTAGGCGAAACGACTGCCTCATTTAAGTCCAGAGCTTTGGCCCATAGATAATTCACGAAGAATTTTGTCTACTCGATTTGGAGGATTGAAGTCTTGAAAACAAGTAAGCGAACCCAATACGATTTATTGTGGACAGTCTTTGGGCACGCCGTTGCGTGCTGTGCGATAGGGATAGGGAACGATTCGCATCAGCTAATGGCTCAGTCACTTGGTGCAAGTGGCGAAAGCGTCAGGGAATTTGCTGGTGACGGTTCTGCGGGTTCAATGGAAACTGCTGTGTCGGTTGTCGATATTCAAGGCGAATATTCTGGTTGGATGCGAGTGGACGGCAAAGTGTTAGTTCACGGATTACAGGTGATGGCTCGAGCGGATACGACGTTTGAAGCCAGGTTGCTACGGGATGGCTTGCCCAATCTTGCGAGTGGAAATAAGGTGCCAAGCGTTTTGAAAGGCAAGCTGGAAGGGCAGCACCTTCGGTTGAGTTCGGAAGGCGGCTTGAAGTTTGATCTTGTCGTTAAGCCAAGATTAGAATTTGTTCAAATGGACCAGGCCGGAAGCGTGATTGGGCAAGTGTCCAAGGTGATTCGCAGCAGTTCAACGCTGGGTTTGGCGGCTCCTACGGATGCGATCGAGTTGTTCAAGGGTGGCAAGAGCTTAGAACTGGACGGTGTGAAGTTAACGGAATCCGGAAACATGTCGGTGGGCGTGACGACCAAGTTTCCTGTGGGCTCATTTCGATTGCATCTAGAATTCAAAACTCCTCTACAGGCAGACAAGTCTCAGCAGGCACGTGGCAATAGTGGCGTGTACATTCAGCGCCGGTACGAGGTACAAATTCTCGATTCGTTTGGCGAGCCAACCATGTTTAATTATTGTGGCAGTCTTTATCGTCAACGTGCCCCCGAAGTGAACGCCTCTTTACCGCCAGAGACTTGGCAAACTTACGATATTTGGTTCACTCAAGCCAAGTGGGATGAGGCCGGAAAGAAGGTGGCCAACGCCAGAATCACCGTTTGGCATAATGGGATCCCAGTGCAGGACAATGTCGAAATCGTATCAAAGACGGGTGCCGGTCAGGCAGAATCGCCCAAGCCGCTGCCTATTCTGTTCCAAGATCACAGCGATCCGGTCGAGTACCGAAATATTTGGTTGCAGCACGCCAACTGGTAACGGACTAATGACGGATGTGCCCGTTGCTGTGTGCCGTGGATTGAAATCGAAAAAGCCCCTTAAGCATGTTCGCTTAAAGGGCTTTCGATTTAGGCAAGCATCAATAGCACGCGGGTAGTCAAAAAACGTGGCAAGTTGTTGCGTTTTTTGGCAAACTTAGTCCTTGGGTTTGACTTCATTCAAGAGGTGATTGATCGCCATTTCTAATTTCGCTTCCGACTGAGAACCGACCATCACTAAGCGAACCTTGCCAGTGACATCTATGAACAACGTGGTCGGGAACCCTTCAAAATCAGGCACTTTTTCCAGGAACTTTTCATCGATCAAAGCACACGGGTAGTTGATCTTGAATTCATCAATTGTTTTCTTCACAGTTTCGATTTGTTCGGCTTCAGTTTCTTCGTTTTCGCTATTGCAGCCGAAGATTTGCAAGCCTTTTTCGCCGTACTTTTTCTGCATATCGACAAAGTGAGGCAGTTCGGCACGGCACGGCGGGCACCACGTTCCCCAGATATCAACGATCAAGACCTTGCCACGATAGTTCGCTTTTTCCACTTCTGTTCCATCAATGGTTGTCAACTTGAAATCGAAATCGAAGCCTTCAAAGTTGCTAAATTCTTTATCCAATTTTACTTTGACCCGTTCGATAATCAATGCTGACTGCTTGGCAATAAAATCCTTGAATTCTTGGTCTTCAGCAATTTTCGCATAGCCTTCGGTGTCTTTGAAATTGGCGACTTCTTCGAAGCCCAGTTCAAAAGCCTTTTCCAAGGCAGTGTACATTTCTTTGTTCTTGCCTTCGATTGCGTATCCTTGCCCAACGTGAAAATAGACTTGAGCCAAGAATGATTCTGCTTCGACCAAGTGATCAGGATCGGCAAGAACCGCGTTTGCAATTTTTTCGCAGTTAGAAAAGGCTTTCACTGCTTCTGCCGATTTATCCTCGGACATCAGCTTTAAGCCTTGGCTCATGTTCAAGCTAATAGAAACCAGATTGATCTCGTGCGAGATCGGGAATCTCTTGGCATGTTCTTCTAAATAGACAATCGCCGCATCCAGTCCATCAGGACCCTTGCGTAGTAAGTTATTTAGTTCCTGTTGAATTTCGCCGTAGGATGGTGTTTCTTCATCTTCAACATCTTGAGGTGCTTCAATCGCAGGCTGAGCATCTTGAAAATAAAGCGGTTTTGCGTTCAAGAACGGCCCGGTGGCGGTCACAGAAAATGGACTCAAAGACAACATCCAAACCAATGCCAGTGTCACACTTAACCTAGAGTGCATCGTAATCTCCAAAGACAAAAAACGACCCCGAACCATAAAGTTTAATTTTCAAACAGCAAGTGTCAAATCGTAAAACGATTCGATGCATCTTCAGCCGATAGGCAAAGGATGCGGAAGATTTACTTTGTGTCTATTTACTTTGTGTCTAACGCATATCCGATCTGCCTGTACGCGGACGTACCAGTCGAGAGCGTAGATCGTTCAGCCACTGATCTGAATCAATTCAAAACGAGGGTGGCGCCATAGAACCTAATTTTTTACGGGTTTGGGTCCAAAGCAGACAAGGCACATGTCATCTGCTTGAGGTACCTTTTCGGAATGCAATCGCAAGTCCGCCACAACGCCTTTACCAACGGATTCAATTCCCTTGTGATTGTAGCGACCAATTTCTTTTCGCAGGCGGTCACTACCATACAAAACACCTTGGGTATTCACTTGTTCATTCAGTCCGTCGGTGTACAACGTAATGCATTCCCCACTGTTGAGTTGGAATGTGCATTCTGGGTAAATTACACCATCCATGATGCCGATCGGCAAGCCTGACATCGCGATGTCTTGAAGTTCGGTTTCACCGTTGGCTCTGGCGATGATTGGCAGGTTATGGCCCGCATTGACAAGCGTTAACTTTCCGGTGCTTGGGTCCAGCACACACAACACCATCGTGATGAAGCGTTCTAAGTGCAGACCTGTCATAGCGGTATTTAACGAAGCCACCGCTTCGGAAAGTGTATCGTGGACAGCTAATGCAAATCGGACTTCCGCACTAAATTTCGCCATCAACAGAGCCGCGGCCACACCATGACCCACTACATCGGCCACGATCACAGCGATTCGACCACCTTTAAGCTTGATGTAGTCGTAGTAGTCGCCGCCAACTTGATTAGCCGACCGATAAAAGTCATAAAAATCATAATTCGGTACGTCCGGTCGATGATGCGGAAGGATTGCGACTTGGACTTCGTTAGCCAATTGCAAATCCCGTTTCAATTGTCCTTGCTCCAGCTCTACTTCCAAGAGATGGGCTTTTTCAATGGCGGAGGCAGCCTGCATTGCGACAACCACCAAAAGTTCCAGGTCCGTTTCACGGAACGCGATTGACCTTCGAGTGGAATCCAATTGAATCATGCCCATCGCTTTGCCTTCTGTGTTTAGCAATGGAGCGCACATCATCGAATGGATTTCGATGTCAACGATACTTGCCGAACTTTCGAATCGCGAGTCCGAAGAAGTGTCCGCCGACAGGACCGCCTGCTTGGTATTGATTACGTGTTCAAAGACGGTTCGACTGCAACGCATCTGTTCGTCGGCTGGGCCTGACCTAGATTTGGTGGCGATAGGACGAAGTTTATTGTCACTGTCGCTAAGGATGATGAAACCTCGGTCCGCATTTTGAAACATTTGCAGTAAGCAATCGAGTACTTTTGGTCCCACCTTACTTAGTGAAATGGTACCGCTAAGGGCTCGTGTTACTTCCATCAACGCCTTCAATTTTATTTCGGGCCCGATTTGACTGGTCCGATCAGAATCCAAAGCATTTGACAAATCCAAGTGAGACATGATGGTCGAGCCATCTTCCTTGGACTGGCTTTCGTCCCAAACCACAATATCGCCAACCAGTGCGGCTTGATTTGCGTCAGGGAAAATTTGGAAGCCAGGTAAACGCTTGTTGGCCTTTGGTTCGTCTTTGGAGCCATCCTCGGCCACGAAGTCAAAGAAGTCAAAGGAAAAATCGCAAACTCGAACCACGTCTCCATCATGCAAAACAGAAGGTCGAAACAAACGAACTTCGTTTAAAAACGTTCCGTTACGACTCTCTAGGTCTTCGACAGAAAACTCTTTTCCGTCAAACGTGATTTGAGCATGGAATCGACTGACGGAATTATCTTCAATAACCACATGGCAATCTGGGTGCCGACCAAGCGCCATGACGTCTTTGTCTAGTTCGAATTTCTTGGTCACACCAGAGTCAGACGAAGTCTTTAAGAAGGCCATGATTTCCCTAGGGACGAAAGCAGGTTGGCGATTACGAAGGTCGTCGCGTTGAAACATGAGTTGAAACATGCCTGGAAACATGCGTGGAAAACGACTGCCCACGAAACAACGCAGTTTTTGGCTGATGCCTGTACTTATCTTAACCATTTTTTCTGACTTCGTTGATAGGACATCGCCAATTGCTTGCCAGGTCGACGCAGTTGTCGACGCAGATATCGCTAGCCAAGTCCTAGGAATCGGTTCCAGGCCTTCATCAATCATGGATTTGTCACGAATTCGGGTAGATGTTTCAGGCCAAGAACAATCGGAAATCACTACCAAGAGCAGAATTCGGAAGTTTCAAACTTTTAGGGTGCCGGTATCCGCTGAGATCGTCGTGCCGGCGTTTTTTTGCGGGAATGAACTTAGATTTGGACTGTTTAACTAAGCACGATGGCAAGCCTGATTTCCCACATTAGCCCAGTCGATGATATCAAGTCGATGATATCCCGCCGTAATATCCCGCCGGTGATCGATCGTCAACGCCGCTAGACGCTGTTTGGACAGATAGCAGTAGAAATGTATCAGTAGAAATCCAGTGGCGTCGAGCGGACCGCGATCCGGAGCATGAGCATGAGCATGAGCATGAGCATGAGTTCAGGAACGCAGCATTGGGGAGTGAGCGCAGATAACACCAGGGGATTTGTGATACTAACTTTCGGAATGGAGGGTTTGAATGGTTGCCTTCAGTTCTTCGTCGGAACTTGCGATCAGAGGAGTGTAGGCTGGATGCCGTGATTCTTTGTAGGGACTATTGCTCTTGGTGTTGTAGCAACATATCAGCGACCATCGCGATCGATCGCTGCGGTTGGCGTCGCTTCGGTGTAGTAAATTGCAATGAAAGAAAAGAACGTCTCCGGGTGCGGCTTCTACGAAATGAGGGGGGGCCCGATCCAGCAAAACGTTGACGCGTTCGATGTCGGCACCGGTCTGGTCACCGGTCTTTCCGTGATCAATCCGTCCCAATGAATGGGACCCTGGTAAGACTTGCAAGCAGCCGTTTTGAAGATCTGCGCCATCCAAGGCGATCAAACAGCTAATCAATTGCGGCTTTAAGCATCCATAGTTGTACCAGTAGCCATAGTCCTGGTGCCATTCCCAAGCACCGCCAGTTTTCGCCTCTTTCAACATCATCTTCGAGTGATAATGATAAATTTCCTCACCCATTATTTGTGTCGCGACTTCCACGATTCTTGGCGAGCGTGAAAACAATCCAAACAAATTATCGGGTGGATGATTCCATAAGCTCAGTTTCGTTTGGTTTCCTTGCGCATCTTTTCTGCCAGTGGTATTCTCGACCATCTTTTGATCCGCTGATGCAAATTCGATCAAGGCCTTTACTTCGTCGCTTTGGAATAGCCCTTTGTAGAGGAAGAATCCTTCGGACTGATAGGACTGCAATTGTTGGCCGTTCAATTGGTGGCAAGTGGTCATTGGATCGCTCTTTAAGATCACACCAAGATCGATGGCGACTTGGCGTTTTCAGGTGAATGCCCAGCCTGTTGGAACATTCCGACAGGTTCAGATCTGCTTTCGTTCAGCACTTACGTCCTATTCTATCAATCAATGGTTGTCCGCCGGAAGACGGAGTCGACGACGGGTATTCAATCGAAGCCCGATTAGACAAAATAGGATCCCGGTGCTCAGGTCGAAACTCTGGATTCAGGTTTTACATTCGGTCTTGGCGGGGCTAAACGCTTGCTTCTGAAACCAAGGCCGTTTAAGGCAAGTGGCAGCTAGAAAAATACAAGAACGCAGCGCCAGCTAGTGGATATTGCCTTACTTTGCTTGTGCTGCGTGCTTGTCTGGCGGTAAGTTTTCTCCTGCCGCTGGCCTATGCGGTTCGCCACTTCCAATCTGACGTTTGCCTAGAACATAACCATAAAGGACAGCCAGTTGTCGACCACGACAGTATTATTCGACATCGATGGAACTCTGATTTCGACCAAGAATGCAGGAAGTCGTTCGATTGACCGTGTTTTTCACGAGGTGTTTCGAGTCCAGCGGAAGCATGATTTGCAGCTGCATGGGCGAACCGATCGGGGGATTCTATCTGAATTATTGACAAGCCACGATATCGAGGCAACTGATGAAAATTTTAATCGGTTTGTTGAAAAATACTTGCCTGCGTTGGATGAATCCTTGTCCGACTATCCCGGTATCGTGTTGCCAGGCGTCATAGAATTGTTGGACTGGTTGCACCCTCAATCCAATGTCGCGTTAGGGTTGTTGACAGGAAATGTTCGCGATGGAGCGGCAATTAAACTGCGTCACCATCGGCTAGATTCGTATTTCAATTTCGGTGGCTATGGTGATGACCACGCGAACCGTGATGATGTTGCCAGAGTCGCCAAACAGTCAGCAATCCAACAGCTGGGCGATCGATTTGACGAAGACCGAGTGATCGTAATTGGTGATACCATTCACGATGTCACCTGCGCGCGAGCCATTGGGGCGACCGTTATTGCGGTTCTGACTGGTGGAGCAACGCGGCAACAGTTGGAAGACGTTGGCCCTGATTACTTGTGTGACGATTTGAGTGATGGCATTGAACTATTTGGCCGGTTGCTCGGCTAGATCCGTGGTCAATTTGTCAGCGCTTATGCAAGACTCTGGCTCTGGCTCTGCTATTTATCGATGGCAAGCGTATCGATGCCGTTATTGGCGAATGCAAACGATGGTTCGCCGATATTAATGCTTAGCCCGCAGCGGCACTACTTTAAGTCAATCTTTTTTCCAAGGATTTGCGTAAGCGCTGTATCCGTTTGGCTATTTTGAAACTCTGTTTTGTCCGCCACACTTTTATTCGATGCCCTAGATCTGCAGGTTCCTCGGCATGGGCGAAGTTGGGCATCATGGATTTTGCCGGACCTTGGAAGTGCAACAAATTCATTTTTATCAGTTGACCGTCGCGGGTTTCACACCAGGGTTGGCCGTCGATCCATTGAATTTCTTTTTTGCCTGCCGCAAATTTCATGTCTTGTGGCATGGAAATATTGTTATCGATCATACCCAACGGGCTTGGTAGGCTGTTGTCGCCTAGGTTGCCGTGTTGCTTACCAAATTCGGTAAGAAGAGTCATGTCGGAGATGCCTTGGACACCCCACCCCAGATCTTGGCGGAATTCGTTGATGCGATGTGCCTGATTGATGTAAAGATCTAGCACCCAGTCACAGAAGTCGCCTAAGGCGGACTGGCAGTGGATCAGAGTCGCATGAGGACTGTGCTGGTTGATGGTGATCGCATGGTCCGAGTACTGGGGGGCAAGAAGATTGAAGTCATTGAACAGAATTGTATCCGAATCAAAAACCCAGCATTGATTCCAATGGTTCTTTTTCATTGCTTGATGAACCAAGAACCAGCGTTCGATACAGAACCGTTCAAATTCAATAGTGTTGGGACTAAGGTGTCGGTAATGCTTTCGCAGCTTCTGGCATTCTGCATGGCTCGGCCAGTTTCTTTGGAAGTCGCAAATGTTGGAAAGATGGTAATACGGCTGGTCACCGATATGTAGTATCTTTGCTTCGGGGTGGTAGCATCTGGCTGATCTGACAGCGATTTCGAAAAAAGGGAACCAGCCATTTTGAATATAGATGATTGGAATCATGTTCTTTCTTTGACCGCGGACTTGGCAAAAATTCGTTGCTAGGACATCTTTTTCATTGCTAGGACATCTTTTTCATTGCTAGGGCATTTTTTTCATTGCTAGGGCATTTTTTTCATTGCTGGCCGTGGCCTTTTACAGTCTAATCTAACGCGTCCAAACGCTTGATCTTACGCTGCATGCCTTGGGCTATCGCGGCATCTTTATTTAATCACTTACGCTGGTTTGCAATCGATTCAGGAATTGAGTAACGCCATTGGGTAACGCCGTTGGGTAACGCCTTAGTGTTTTGGTAGTAGGTTCAAGACATCCGTGATGTCGATCACTCCAATGGGGCGATTGTGTTGGTCAACAACTGGCAATTCGCTGATATTGTACTTTGCAAGTAAATTAACCGCCTCTTGCGTCTTGCTGCCAAAGACAATCGTTTTGGGTACTGCGGTCATGATCTGATGAATCGGCTGATCCAGAGCCGCATCTTTCTGACTTTCCAACAGACGAGCTAGGTCGCTATCGGTGAACAGGCCTCGAAGTGTGCCCGATTGATCGGTCAAAAGAACGACACCGCTTCGGCGTTTCATCGAAGTGACGGTAGAGAAAACCTGCCTTACTGTTTGATCTTCACTAGCAATTCGACATTGTTGCAGCGGACGCATGATCTCTTCAACTCGGGATAATTTAAGTCCCAAGGTTCCACCTGGGTGGAAGGTAGCAAAGTTCATCGATGAAAATTGTCGTTCTTGTGCCGTCACCAAACACAAGGCATCACCTAAGACCAGCATCAACGTCGTGGTGGTCGACGGAGCCAATCCTAAATGACAAGCCTCATTCGCTTTGCCGTAATTAAGAACAAGGGTCGCAGCTTGGGCGACTTCGTTGTCAGTGGTTGCAGAAATTGCAATGATTGGAATCTTGCGTTTTGCCAGCGGCCCTAATAACTGAGTTATTTCTGGCGTGTTGCCACTGTTTGACAACATCAGCACGATATCATCATCGCCGATGCGGCCCAGGTCACCATGTATCGCTTCACTGGGGTGTAAAAAATGACTTCGCGTTCCGGTTGAAGCCAAAGAGGCGGAGATTTTTTGACCGATCCAACCTGCTTTGCCAATGCCTGTGACGATGACTGATCCTGTACAGTCTAATAACATCTGAACGGCATCTGCCAAAGTGACCGGCAATTGGTTAGACAATTTTTCGATCGCAGCTAATTCTGCATCCACTATCGATTTTGCGCGACGCAAACATTCGAACGTGTTCCACTGGGGTCGTTCGGCTTTTTGCAACGCCATGTTCGTAATCCTTAACGGGAAGTGGAAGTCAACAAATACGACGGCGCCGTCTTTGGGGTGACCAACAAGAGTTCAAAGTGGAGTGACTTGCAAATGAAACTAGGCAGCACGAATGATGCCGGTCAGGTCCGGGGTTGCGGTTGTGTTTGGGCGGCTTGAGTTGGATTCCGCTGCCGGTAATTCAGTCGCCAAACTTTCGCTTAGATCGGCCACTTCATTAAACCCAATTTCACGCATCGCTCGATACTTGTCGCACCGGTCCATTAATTCTTCGTGGGTGCCAAAATCGACGACGATTCCTGCGTCCATGACCACGACCATATCAGCCAATTCCAACGTACTCATACGGTGCGTGATCATGATCACTGTGCGATTTTTTATGAATTGTCGCAATGTCTGATGGATTAGCTGTTCACTGGTTGGGTCAATTTGACTGGTCGCTTCGTCCAGGATCAACACTTTGGGATTTTTGAGAATTGCTCGAGCCAATTCGAGGCGTTGACGCTGACCGCCAGACAGTTTTCCGCCATGTTCTCCGATGGAACTTTCGTAGCCGTTTTCCAATTGTTCGACGATGAAATCGTGAGCACTAGCCTGTTTAGCTGCGTCAATAATTTGTTCTCGAGTCGCTGATTCCAAACCATAGGCGATGTTGTTGGCGATGGTATCATCGAAAAGCATTGATTGTTGGGTGACAAGTCCCACAGTCTGCCGTAGGTCACGCAGGGAATAGTTTCGAACATCAACACCGTCCAATTTCGCACAACCAGAATCTGGATCGAAAAAACGTGGCAGGAAATTGACTAGTGTGCTCTTTCCACAACCATTTGCGCCAACAATGGCAACGGACTTACCTGCTGGAATTTCGATGTTAATATTTTGGAGGACTGGCGTGCCTTTAACGTAGGCAAACGAAAGACCTTCAAACGTCACACTGGGTGGGTTAACACCCATCGGCACAGGGTTGGTTGGGCTGATAATCGAACTTTTCTTATCCAAGAGCGGAAAGACTCGATCGGCCGCGACAATACCGCCTTGGATTAGCGTGTAGACGTCGCCCATCTTTCTTAGTGGATCAGCTGACGCGACCAGGAAGGCGAAGAAAGTCATCATCGTGCTGACTTCCATCGGAGTTTCGCACATCTGGATACCGAAAATCGATTGCTCTCGATTAAGTACCAGATATCCTCCGCCCAATATGCCAATGCAAATAATGCTGACGCCCAGTAGTTCATTGTTCAAACGGGACAACGCGCCCAACATGGACATTCGCATACTCTTGCGATAGACATCACTGGCGATGGTTTGGAATCGCTTCAACTCATGCGATTCCATGTTGAAAGACTTTACTGCCTTGATATAGGTAATCGATTGAAACAATCGGTTGAGCAGGCGGGCTGATTCTTCGACGGCTCGCTTGTTCAATTGTTTCATAGACCTAGCCAAAAACACCATCAACACGGCGGCGATTGGGCACACCAGCAGCGAGAACAACAAGAGTCGCCAATTCAACAGCGCAGCACCGGTTAAGCAGGCAACCATCTTTAGCGGTTCGCGGATAGTTTTGCCAAGCAACGTTGTGATCGCCATCCCGATCGCTCCGGTTTCACCTCGGATACGACTGATGAGATCTCCCGTTCCATTCTTACCAATTTCACTCAGTTCCATGTGCAAAGTGTTTTGAAAGAATTGATTCTGCATGTCCAGCACGGTACGCTGGCCAAGTCTTGCCACCAAATACATGTTCACGACAAGGAACAGGCCGCGCACAAAGGTTCCCATAATGACAAAGCAAATCAAGAATATCAGCGTTTGATAAGCAGTCGTGGGGGTGTACTTTTTGATGTACGGTTCAGCAAATTGAGACATCCAAAGCGAGTACGAATAGGCTTTGGTTTGATCGGTGATTTGAACCAGATCATAGCGGAGCAATTGCTTTTCGCTTTCTACAGGTTCATTGACGATCCTGATTTCGATTGTCGCCGCCAATTCCGTGGTGCGCTCAATGCTCTGTTGATCGGTTTCGATTTTGGCGTCGATCCACTGGTGAAGTGACTGGTTTTCAAAAATCACTTTGATGAATGGCGCCACAGCACCAATGTTCGCTCCCCACATGACGGCAACGCCAACGGAACTTAACAGTGCGATGATCAGCGACCAACGATAACGAAGCGCCATACGCAGCGCTCGAATCATATTTTTCATTCCAATCGAACTCCGTTCGAATTCCGCTCTGAATGCCGTTTCAGATTTGATTTGATTCCGCTCCAAAAAGTACAAATGAGCAAAATCAAGAGAATAAGGTTTATTTATTAAAGTTAGGCAATTGACGAAAGACCAACTTTGTAAAATTTGTGTGATGACTTAGGCGACGCGGGTCATTTGTGAATGTTCCATACAACGACTGATCGAATCGACAACGAAATCTACTTGCGAATTGGCCATTCCCGGAAAGATTGGCAACGATAAGATTTCATCGATTGCTGCTTCAGCCACAGGGCACGACGCATGCCGAGCGGTTGGTACCGACTTTTGATAGTACGGATGGCGGTAAATAGGTTCGTAGTGCACGTTGACACCAATTCCCACATTTCGCAACTGTTGAAATAGCCAGTCTCGATTGTACATGGTTTTTTCTGATCGCCAGCGCACCACAAATAAGTGATAGGCATGGGTCGAATTTTCGACAATCTGAAGCGGTTGAACCTGATCGACCAACTTTTTGAATAGGTTGCGATATCGGTCGGCGATTTCCTGTCGAGCCACCAGCCAGCTATCGAGTTTTCGCAATTGGCTGGTACCTAAAGCGGCTTGAAGGTCGCACATACGATAATTGAAGCCAAGGGATTCCATTTCGTAGCGCCAATCCAATTTTTCTGCCCGCTGACGAAAATCGACGTTGATGCCGTGCCCTCGAAAGCGGCGTAAAGCCTGGTCCCAATGTGAATCGTCGGTTGCCACCATTCCACCTTCGCCCGTGGTGATTGGTTTGACCGGATGGAAACTGTAAGCGGTCATATCTGCATGTGCCGCAACGGGCTTTTGGGCAAGCGTAGCACCCAGCGAATGACTGGAATCGGATAGCAATAACAGTTGATGTTGATCGGCGATTCTTCGCAGTGCGGGATAGTCGCAGGGCTGCCCTGCGTAGTCGACAGCCAAAATTGCCTTGGTGTTTTGATTGATTTTCGCTTGGACGTCCGCGGGGTCAATTAGCAATGTTGAAGGCAAGACGTCGGCAAAAACCGGAGTACCGCCCATAAAGAGAACCGCATTGCCGCTGGCCACGAAAGTGATGGCGGGAACAATGACCTCATCACCCGGCTGAATGTTGGCGACAGACATCATGCCATGTAAAGCGGCGGTGCCACTACTGAATGCGACCCCGTGGTTGCATTCTACTGTCCGGGCGATCGATTTTTCAAACTGTTCCACAGCTGGCCCGGTTGTCAGCCAACGGCTTCGAAGAACAGCGCAAACGGTATCGATGTCGTCCTGGTCAATGGACTGCCGGCTGTAAGGAATTGGGTTTTGCTTCATTTGAAAGTGATTTGACCAGCAGTATGGTTGTGAAAGTTGGTCGCTCGATCTGCGGCGAAAACTATGAATGTGTAGAGTCGTTGGAACGTGAATAGAGCTTGCAAAAGTTGCTCTGACACTAACAATTTTGTGTGTGCAAATCAATCAAGAATCGACCGACTTTGCAAGCTATCTGAACTTGCAAAGTCAACTCCAGAAAGGCATCACCTGGACTGGGGTTCGAACCGTGGCTCTCGCTTCGGACGATGTTTTTTAATCTGTTACGCTACCACTCGAAATTGCGGCGCGACGGTGAGATTCCCTAATGCTTCTGTCAAATCGCGACTGTGTCGTCGATCTTGTTCAATCAGGTCTGCCATTTGATCGCTATTTAGCCAATGTGCATTGGAATCACTGGAATAGGAGAAGCCATCAGCACATGGCCGCCCATAGCTTAGATATTCAGGTGGATTGGTAGTCCAAGTTCGCAATGTGGGTTGAATAATAAAGTGATCATCAAATTCTAGCGTCCTGTGGGCTTCATCTTCCGGTACCATGCACTCGTGCATTTTTTCACCTGGACGAATGCCAATGATTTTCGTCTTGCAATTGGGAGCGACTGCGGTTGCAATGTCACCGATTGTGACACTTGGAATTTTGGGAACAAAAACCTCACCACCGACCATTTTTCGGAAGCTATTGATTACAAATTGGACGCCTTGTTCCAAGGTGATGATAAAGCGAGTCATCCGAGGATCGGTGATCGGTAGCTCGCCCTTTTTTGCCTGTTTTTGGAAGAATGGAACCACCGAACCATTGCTACCAAGTACATTTCCGTAGCGTACCACGGAAAAACGGGTCCCGTTTTCACCTCCCAACGAATTGGCGGCGACGAATAGTTTGTCGCTACACAGTTTGGTCGCGCCGTAGAGGTTGATTGGGTTGGCGGCTTTGTCGGTGGACAACGCGACCACTTGCTTGACGCCCGTGTCCAAGCAGGCGCTGATTACATTTTCTGCGCCTTGAATATTGGTCCGAATACATTCTTGAGGGTTGTATTCGGCAACGTCGACGTGTTTCATCGCTGCCGCGTGAATCACATAATCAACACCCACGAACGCTCGGCGAAGCCGCTCCAGATCTCGGACATCGCCGACAAAATAGCGAATTTGCGGGAACCGCTCCGGTGGGAAATAGTCACGTCGCATATTGACGTGCTTCTGTTCATCGCGACTAAGAACAATTAGTCGCTTCAGGTTACTATGCTTTAACAAAATCTGGCAACATTTAGTGCCAAAAGATCCTGTGCCGCCAGTGATTAAAACTGTTTTACCATCTAAAGAGAACATCCTTGTTCCTTTCAAAAAAGATCCTTCGCTAGTCAGCCTAACACGCCGTCAGAGAAATCTCCAAGTCGAATTTCCCAATTAAATAGCCAGATAATGCCTTGTCTGCTAGCGTTGGCGAAGTTGAATGTCATTTACCGTAACGATTCAACAAGCCTTCATAGGCGTCAATTCTTCGGTCACGCAGGAATGGCCAGTGAGTTCTTGCAGTGTTCAACAGATCAAGGTCGCATTGGGCGGTGATGATTTCGGCTGATTCTCTACCGGCAGTCGACAGGAAGTTGCCATAAGGGTCAGTAATGAAGCTGGCTCCCCAAAATTCGATGTTGGATTCAACGCCCACTCGATTGGGAGCCACCACAAATACGCCGTTAGCAATCGAATGGCTGCGCATCATCGTTTGCCAGGCGTTCAATTGAGACTCGCCGTAAACCGGCTTATCTTCGGCAAGCCAACCAATGGCGGTGGGGTAAACCAGGATTTCAGCACCAGCGAGCGCAGTCAATCGAGCGGCTTCGGGAAACCATTGGTCCCAACAAATGCAGACACCGATTCTTCCAAAGCGAGTGTCGAAAGCGTCAAAGCCGAGGTCGCCAGGAGTGAAATAAAATTTTTCATAGAAAAAGGGGTCGTCTGGAATGTGCATTTTGCGGTAAACTCCCACCACAGAACCGTCGGCATCGATCACTACAGCGGTATTGTGATAAAGTCCGGCAGCGCGTTTTTCGAAAAGTCCAGCAACGATTACCACTTCGCGCGACGCGGCAACTTCACACAAGTATTCGGTAGTTGGGCCAGGAATTGGTTCGGCCAAATCGAAGTTGATATGCTCTTCGGATTGGCAGAAATACAAGCTGGTGAACATCTCCTGCAGGCAAATCACCTGTGCCCCAGCATCAGCCGCCTTGTGAATCGACTGGACGGCTTGTTCGATATTGGCCTGTACGTCCGTGAAGCAATTGTTTTGAATTGCCGCAATTTTTACCATTGAATCAGCTTTGCAAATAGGATTTTGGTCGCGGTCACCAGGATCGAAAGTGGAACTGGGTATTGACCAAAAGCGATTTTAAGGGGATTTTAGACGCTTAAACGTGTTTTGGCGTTTACGATTCTGCCTGTGCTGGATTAAGTTGTCGGTTTACCGAAATCCGCCTAGCCAAATTTTAGAGATTTTCGATTTAGAGAAACAGTCCATGCTAAAATTACCTCCGGTAGGTTTGTTCGTTGTCGGTACCGATACTGAAGTGGGAAAGACCTATGTGACTGCGATGATCGCCAGCCAGTTGCACCAGCAAGGGAAAAAGGTTGGCGTGTACAAGCCAGTCGCCAGCGATTGTTATGACGATGGTGATGAGGTTATTTCTGAGGACGCGGTGACTTTGTGGCAAGCGGCTGGGCAACCAGGTTCTTGGAAAGACGTTTGCCCGCAGCGTTTCCGTGCTCCGGTGGCGCCTCACTTGGCCGCTCGTGCTGAAGGAAAAGAGTTAGATGGGGACCGTTTGCGAACGGGAATCGAAGTTTGGGCAGAAGGTTACGATATCGTCTTGGTCGAAGGTGTGGGCGGATTAATGACGCCAATCAGTGACACCGAGTACGTTGCCGACTTGGCCTTGGACTTTGGCTTCCCGCTGGTGATTGTCGCTCCCAATATGCTGGGAGTGATCAATCAGACGCTCCAAACTTTGATCACTGCCGCGGCGTTTGATGACGGGCTTTCGGTTGCGGGATTGATTTTAAATTGTGTTCAATACTTGGAAAGTGATCAAAGCACTAAGACCAACTGGGAGCAAATCGCCTCGCGAACCAACACGCCAGTGTTGGCAGAAGTTAAGTATCAGGACAAAGAATTTTCGACCGAAATTGATTGGATCGCTCTTGCCAAGGGACAGCAGTTGACGACCGTCAATCCCACCCAGGCGTAGTCCAGTTGAATGGTCTGTAGCGCCCAATCCTTGATTCGTAGCAGCCGTTTTGACGTTCAAAGCAAAACGATCTTTCTGTATTGGCTTCGGACACAAAAGTCGCGACAATACCACTAGACCCTAGCAATTTAGCCCTCGCTTCGTCTTGGTATTGAAAGTTTTGTATGCCTTCAGAATCTGGTTCACTTGAACTTCCGCACGGTTTTCGCTTTAACGCGATCGCTGCGGGTATCAAGGTTTCTGGCAAACTGGACCTCGCGTTGATCGCAGCGGATCAAAATGCGACGGCGTCCGGCGTTTACACTCAAAATTTAGTTCGTGCGGCATCAATTGATTGGTGTCGTTCGATCACTCCATCGCACGAAGTCCGCGCCGTATTAGTAAATTCTGGGAATGCCAATGCGTGCACCGGGGAAGAGGGAGAACGCAATAATCTGAAGCTTGCCAAATTGGCGGCCGATTCCTTGGGGTGTTTGCCCCAGCAAGTGATCGTTCTTTCGACAGGTATCATTGGGAAGCAACTTCAGTTGCCATTGATTGAAAGCAAATTTCCAGACTTGGTTCAGGCGCTTCAATCCGATGGTTCAGCCTTCTTGCGGGCTGCAGATGGGATCACAACAACGGACAATGCACGGAAAGTTGCCTCGTGCCGTTTCGAAGTTTCCGGCCAACACTACTCTATCGCCATTATGGCCAAGGGTGCGGGCATGATTGGTCCCAATATGGCCACCATGTTATCGGTTGCAATCACCGATTTCCCCTTGGAACCCCTAGCGGCACAGCAAGCGATCAAGACGGCTGCTGATTTCAGTTTCAACCGAATCAGCGTTGAGGGGCATATGAGCACCAACGACGCGTTGGTTCTTTTGGCATCAGGGCACGACGAAAAGTTCGGTGCCCAATCCCCCCAGTTTTCAATATTTGTGGAACAATTGAAGCAAGTCTGCTTGGAGTGTGCTCGGTTGATTCCTTGCGACGGCGAGGGGGCAACGCATTTAATCAACATTGACATTCGCGGGGCAGAAAGTGACCAGGCTGCAGATCAAATTGCCAGAACGATTGCCAATAGCGCGCTGGTCAAGACAGCGATTTACGGGAATGATCCCAACTGGGGACGCATCGTTTCAGCTGCAGGATATTCCGGCGTGTCGTTTGACCCGAATCAGTTGTCGCTGTCAATCAATGACACCAGGATTTTTGAACACGGTACTCCATTAACTTTTGATGCCGCAAAACTAAGTCACGCCATGAAAGATAATTTTGAAGTTCGACTGCAGTTAGAGGTAGGAAGTGGCTGTGGCGTTGCCTGCCACCTTACCAGCGATTTGACCATTGATTATGTTCGTTTTAATTCGGCTTACCATACATGAATAACGCCTTGCAGCGCATTCGATTGGGGTTCAGTATTCTGCTGATCATAATCTTAACGTCTGTGCTTGGTTTTCATTTTGGGGGTGGATACACTTGGGTTGAAGCGGTTTGGATGACCACTGTAACGCTTTCGAGCGTAGGCTACAGTGAACGCCCCTCCGAAGACAACACACCAGAACTTATGCTTTTTACGTGTGCAGTTATCATCTTCGGAATGACTGCCGTTGGTTACACTTTCGGAGGATTTTTGCAAATGTTAGCCCAAGGTGAAATTGATCAAGCGTTAGGCGTTCATCGACAGAATAAAGAAATTTCCAAGCTGGAAGGCCACGTAATTATTTGTGGGTACGGGCGAATTGGGCAGGTTTTGGCCGCGAATCTGGAGAAGGAAAAGTTCCCATTTGTGGTTTTGGAACTGGATTTAGACTTGCACAACGAAGCCCGAGCCAATGGTTGTTTGTGTTTAGTTGGTGACGCAACCAGTGACGAAATTTTGCTGAAAGCGGGTATCAAGCGAGCGAAGACGGTTGTCTGTGGCTTACCCACGGATGCAGCGAATGTTTTCATTACATTGACGTGTCGTGGACTGAATGCTGATTTGCAGATTATCGCACGCGCCGAACGGCAGTCGTCTGAGTTGAAAATGCTGCAGGCGGGAGCGGATAGGACGGTATTGCCAGCGATTATCGGTGCCCACCAAATGGCCCGAATGATTACTCGCCCTTCGACCGCAGACTTGGTTCATCTTCTGTCGCAGCAGAAAGAACTCTCTGTCGAAATGGATGAATACAAGATTTCCGAACAGTGCCAATTGATTGGCGTGTCGATTCGGGAATGTCGAGCAAGGAACTATGACTTATTGATTATTGCCGTCACTAAAGAGAACGGTGAAATGCAATTTAATCCTCGTGCCGAGTACAAGTTTGAGAAGAACGATACCATGATCTTGATGGGCGAGCGTTCGAATGTGGCCAAGTTCACCGAAATGAACGCCATTGTCTAATGCGGCGATTTGCGAATACGCTTAGGTGGGTAGTCTTGCCGTCTTCAGTGGTGATTTTGCAATTTCGATGGCGTGCTGCTTCATGGTCGTCAGCTGATAATGTCTTGCAATTTTGGCCATGAAACCAGACAACAGTTCAATCTTCTCTTGATAGGGCAGTTTCATACCGGGAAAGAACGCTAGTTCGGGGCAGTCGTTTTCATCGATAAAGTCTAGCGGGTGATAGAGGACGCTGGGCGCGATGCCTGTCAATCGGCACATGGTTAGACCTAGATCAAAATATCGTCTTGCCGCAACCTTGGAAAATGTCGCCAAGTACGTTAAATAAGTGGCGTGAAAAGGCGATTTGAAAATTGGAATCGTAGTGACCGGAATCTCAATAACTTGACTTGGTAAGTCCCATTGGTAAGGTCGATTCGTACGAAAGACTTCAGTAAGGCTGCCAAAGAGATTCTTACGTTCCTGTTTCTGTTCACGATTGAATGAAGCGGTTAGCATAAAGTACATCTTCGCCAAAGGCCCAATGAATGTGGGGAATGTCGAAGCGTCGTACATGTAGCCGCGCTGACTAAGTTGTTTTAGAACGTCTGCTGAGAAAGTGAAGCCAGGTCCGCGAAAGCCTACCGTGCGGTGTCCGGTTGCCTTTTCGATTGCCGCTTCGCTTCGATCCAATTCTTCTACAATTTGATCTCTTGAATAGAGGTGGAGCCAAGGTTCGTGCATGTGTGAATGGTTGGCGATTTCGTGACCGGCATTTGCAATCGCTTGAAACGCCGATCGATTCTTCTCCAATTCCGCGTCTTTGCCTACAACAAATACTGAGACTTTGGAATCTTGTTTGGCGAATACTTCAAGGAATCTTGGAACGGCCAGATCTAAGTAGGACGGGAAATCTTCCCAGCCTGGATCGCCATGGGTTTTCATGTACGACCACTGGTTATCCAGGTCAAGAGAAAGGCTGGCGGCAGGTTTTGCAATGGTCATAAGGCACGATTGATAATGAATCGAATGTGAACAACAAGTCAAAGGCAAGTGAGATTGCCTTTAGACTTCGAAAGCTGCAGCGATCGCGTGAGCGAACTTTTGGGCAGCGGATTCAGGTGTTCGATTAATAACGGTTTCCCTGCATCGAATTCGCATCTCTTCTAAACGAGCGTAAGTCGTATTCATCGCTTGATCGATCTTGTTGTACATTTGGTCGATGCTGGTTGGTTGAAACATCCACCCATTTTCACCCTCTTGGACTAAAGCCTCGAAGGACTGTGCGAATTTACTTCCCAGAACCGGAAGTCCGGCCATCCATGCTTCTTCAGCCACCATTCCCCATTCGTCAGCAAACGTTGTGAAGACGAATAGACCCGAGTCGCGATAGAGGTTCGCCAGTTTTTCCGAATCACAATCACCGTGGAAAGTCACCGATAAATTCGAGGGCCTGGATGCCGATTCCAACTTGTCTCTCAATGGTCCCGTGCCGGCAACATTGAACTCCACATTTCGATGTGGGTTATCATCACACCATCGCGAAAGAGCTTCCAGAAACGGAGTGATTCCCTTGCGGTCATTCAAATGGCTTGTGTACAACAAGCGATGGGCAAATGCGGGTGTTCTTGTGGTCGGACCCCGATAGTGTTTGGCAGGATCAGACGCGTAGGGAACATGATACAATCGCTTTGGATCGATTTGTAGGGTTTCTTCCAAGTATTGTCGACAACTGGGGCCATTGTAGGTCACCGTGGATGCGAAACGTTTAACGATGCTTCTCAAAATTCTTCGAGAAAAAATGACTTGATTTTCAGTATGCTGGGAAATATTACAAACCATCACCAGAGGGATCTTGCGACGCCAACTGTTGTACTGACTTAATAGAGTCCGGAATCCCATTTCATAGCTGACAATCACGTCAGCATTGATTGTCTTGAGTTGGCCCAGCGTATCGTAAGGTATGTGAATGAAGTTGTTGTCTTGAAATCCGTAACTATGTTTCAGACGCCTGGTAAGGGTTATGTTCTTTTGAATGCGAACGTCCAGGCTGCCCCAGTTAGGTTTCCAGGTACGATTGGGTTCCATCGGCGTTGAAAGCAGAACGGTTAGCTTTCCGACCCTTTTCTGTAACGCTTCATAGACCGGCAAGTGATGCGGCGTAATGTAATTATTCAGCAAGACGACATGAGATTTCGACAGGCGTTCCAAACTCGCAGAACTGGCTTGTTGGGTTAGATCGGGTTCATGCGTCATAACTGCGGGCTTTTGAATCACGTTGAAAGTAGGTCTGTTCTTAAGTGCATTCGGTTTTTGAATCACTAACAAGCTTTGGCAAGCCAGCGTTCCAGCCATTTGGGCTGGGATCGTCTGGGACAATCCTAAATCCTGGGGCGGTATAAGCAAGTGTTGGAAGTCCTACTCTCTTATTGTCATTGCAAAAGGTGGTTTGGTTAGTCGCGAAATCCCTGTTCGCCCTCAATCGGGCTTCTGGGCAAGGATTTACTCGTTCTAGTCCAAACAACCGTCACTTCTAGATCTTAAAAATGAGATGATTCAGGAAGGGCTCCCCAGCAACTGACATTATGGAAGGTCAGACGCTTCTGGTTATGTATGGCTCGTTTGATTTGGCCGTAGCCGTCGTAGCCAGTAGCAGTCTTCCCCTGATGTTTTCGCAGAAAAGCCAACGGTTGCCCGAGTGGATGACGGTGTTCTGTTGCGTCTCTGGGAGAGTCGTTCGGATATCAGTGCCAAGGCTAGATATTCGACCCTGGGTGCCAGCAGCGCGATCGGGCTTTCGCCATTAAACGACGCCCGCTTTGAAGAGTCAAACAAAAGTGTCCGTTGAATCCAGCAAGCGATGCTCCGGAAACTGCTCGATCATCAAGGCTTGAAAGATCTTCTGGGATCGGTTGCAGTTGCCAATGAATATCTTAGGGTTCGCCGCTGCTAAACCGATCCACGCATTCTCAGGGTAAGCAACGCAGTTTTGATCAACAGCCGAACATCGCCCAGCACACTTTGCTTGCTTAAATAAGCTAAGTCCATTCGCATCCAGTCCGCAAATGGAATGTCGCGTCTGCCGCTCACTTGCCAAGTGCAAGTCATTCCCGGCAAAACGTCCAAGCGACGTCGTTGCCAATTAGCGCACCCTTGCGATTCATTGACCGGTAATGGACGAGGCCCGACTAGGCTCATTTCACCACGCAGCACATTCAGCAGTTGTGGGATCTCGTCAACACACGATTTTCGAAGCAGTTTGCCAATCTTGGTAATTCGGGGATCATTGGTCATCTTGAAGGCTGGACCATCTTGTTCACTGAATTCTCGCAGCGATTCTTTGAGATCATCAGCGCCATCATGCATTGTGCGAAATTTATAGATCCAAAAAGGACTACCATCTTTTCCTTCACGCAGTTGTTTGAAAAAGATATCGCCGGACGATTCACTCTTGATCGCAACACTGGCAACCGCAAAGACCGGCGACAATGCGGCCAGTCCTAACAATGCCCCGCAAATGTCGATAGTCCGTTTGATGCGAGGGGTTGCAGATGAGTAGTAAGGCTGCACACCGCAGGAAATATTTTCAACGGGACGCACTTGAATTTGGCTCTTTACAACCGCTGGCAAAACTGCGACCGCTGCTTGGGTGCCTCCCTCTCCTAAATCGGATGGATTAGATTCATCACGTTCATTCGAGATCGAATCGAATTCATTTTCATTGGACTGGAAATGAGGGCGTTTGACAGGACGCTGTGTGCGGAAGTTATCATCCTCGTCGTCATCACTGCACGCTAGTTCGCACTGCAGTTCCAATCCTAGTCGTTTGGCAATGTCCAGTAAGTCGTTTGCAACCAGTTGTCCGCCGTCGCTATCGGTGTCAGGCAGTACAACGACTAATTTTTTTCCCAGCACGCCCATGTCATCTGTGATTCGCAAGCGTTGCCGAAAATCGTCAAGCAGTTTGGTCAGATCATCCTGTTCCAAAGAAACCTTGCGATGCAGAAACAGAAGGCAAAACCCAATGCCGCGGCGATAAGTTCGAAAGCGTTCCTTTCTCAAAACAATGGACAATTGCTTTTCATCTAGAATTTCGAACCGCTGCAGGGGGCTAGGCTTGAGGGAAAACCAGCCAGCAAGGGTGGTAGATTTGTTTAGGAACGTTTTCGAAATCATGTTGAGTTGCTTGGGTGGACGTTCTGAAAACGAGTGATTAAAGGGAGGAGTGGCTTCGCAACTTTAAGATCCATAATTGTAGTCAAACGGAAGTGGAATTGGGAGTCCGACTTCTAAATTGTCCAAGATTCGATTGTCAAAACAATCGCTTAATTCCCTAACAGCTGTTCCGAATCAAGCCAATTAGGTCAATTCCTAATCGTTTGAAATTTGCAGTTGCGGCAAGGGTCGCTTTGTCCAGTTCCTGTTTTTCACCTACCACTAGGGTAACGCCGTCCAAGTGGGAAGCCATGTCGAAGCAGCTGGTTAACTGTGAGGCGATCGGTAAGTCGAAGACAATCCAGTCATAGTTTTCGCGAAGTTCGGTCACTACTTTCGCAAAATTATGAATCACCAAGCGGTTTGCCTCTTTAGCATTCAGCGTCCCTGGCCCCATTAAAGACAAACGAACCGGGCCAGCCAGGTTCAGACCTTGTTGGGTTGTAATCGTTTGGGCAAACACATCGGACAAGCCCTTGAGTTGGTCTGAAATTCTTCGACTCACAAACGGCTTGCCAAAATTGCATTCAACGACGCAAACGTCTGTATTCCGCGAGACCGAGATACAAGACGCCAAATTGTAGGCAACGGTACTTGTACCCACACCCGAACGAACACCAGTCACTCCGATCGCCGTGGAAGAATCCACTCCTTCACGCCAGCTTTCGATTTGTCGAGTTAGCGAAAGGAAATAACTTTCTAGTCGAGCGCTAGGAACGAATGGATCTCTCTTGTCGGATGATTGGGAATTGGGTCGATTAAGATTCTCAACAGCCATGATAGCTTTCCGGCATAACAATAATTGAATCGCAAGCGAAAAAGTGGGGTAATGATACCCCGTGGAATTACTCGAGTCGAATGATAAAGTTAGGAGCGAACCACCGCTGGAACTCGAGGTAATGTGACAAGCACGGGAACACCCAATCCGCGTTCCACTTCGGGAATCGCAGTGGGGGTCTCTGGTTTTTGGCTTCGTCGAAAACAAAGCAGCGTTGCCAATGCCATTGATGCAACCAGCCCCAAGGGTAGGACCAGCGAAGCTTTGGGGAAAATGTGCTTGGTGACAAACGAGCCACTGGATGCAACTTCTAAATTGGAGATCTGTTGCTTGTTCAGTTCGGCAAGCACCGACGATTGGCGCCTCTTTTCGGCGAAATCGATTACTCCTGAACGAGCAATGGCGATCGATTGCTTCAGACTTTCGGCATGACGTAAGTCTTGATTCAACTGAGTCATTCGTTGGTTCTGTTTTGCCAATTGGCCCCGCAAGTGTTCCAGCAATTTTTCTTTTGCGGTCTTGGACGCAGACTTTTGAGCGTAGGAAAGTTCTAAAGATTCGTAAACAGAATTCCTCGATTTGCTGCTTTCGGTTCTCTTCTCTTGGCGACTTCCAATTTCACTTTCAATTTCTCCAATCTCAGTTTTCAATTGGACAACCGAGTAGTGCTTGTCATTATAGCGTTGCAGCAGATTCGCAAGTTGACCTTTGAATTCGATCAATTTTTGATCCGCTCCCGAACGCGAAGAACTTTCCATTCCCCGGCTTTCAAGTTCGACGAACTCATCGGTCTTTTCTAACTTGACCGACATCGCCTGCAGTTCGGTGTTCAATTCAATTACATCAGCTTGAGCATCTAAAATTCGATTGGTTAATCGATCGATGATATTTTGGGTTAAACTTCGTTCGGCATCAATTGTCAGGACGCCACGTTCATTGCGGAATTCTTCAAGCTCTTTTTCAAGCACAGTCAGCTTATCATTTTGATGCGAAAATTCTGACTCGAAAAAATCTTGGGACTCGTTGACATAGCTAACTTTCAGATGCAACGACCGAGTGACCTCCAAAACAGTATCGGCTAGGTCTTTGGCCAAGATCGGAGAACTGGCTTTGCAGTAGACGGTTAGGATACTGGTCTTTCGCTCGGCACTGACTTCCAACAGGTCGTCAGAGAACTTCTTGACCGCTTCCTCGAAATCCTTTTGTTCGTCTCCGCTACGCCCCTCGGCGTATAGCTTTCCTTTTTCATCGAAACCTTCGGCGTCACTATCCAGCAAAGCTGACAAACTAGGAATTTGAATGAAATTAAACTTGGTCGCCAGGATCCGTTCAGGTCCAATTCGGCGAACAACTTCTTCAGCCACGCCTCGACTCACTATTAGGTCAACAATCGATCGGATTTCCGTTTCACGCGAATCCATGACTGAAATCGTGCCAGAAGCAGTGGCCGTTGGATCCAGTCCAACACTCGCGCGGCCCAGTTGAACAAAGAGTTGACCTTCGGAAGCGTACTTTTTTTCCAGCATCATAAAGACACCCACGACAACCAGCATGCCGAGTGCTGTAATTGCCGAAAACAAGAATTTATGTTGGAAAACGCTCTTGAAAATCGACGAAATTGTAATTTCTGACGGGCCAGCCATTTCTTGCTCCGAAAACAAACTGATAGACTTCCAAGCCGATGAAAAACATCGATACTGGGTCAAAAAACTTCACAATCACACTCGCGGCTAAAATGTAAACGTTTGCCAACCAGTACTCCGTGCGATTCACATGGCCAAAAAGCCAATCCAAGCATCAGCCACGTGCACTTCGCCCAGATGCAATCTGTACATCTTCAGTTTTCAACCTATCGTTTAAAGTGTAGTTCCGACCGGTTGCCTGGGCAAGCTGCAGTTAATTTATTGATGTTGTGTTTTCTTCCATTGGTGTTTTTGGCCGCTACTGTTGTTCCTTTCAGAATTACTTGCATCAATGAATGGCTGGCAGGTTCTTGAAGAAGTTGTGGTACCCAAAAATTAAGTGTCCAGCGAAGAATAACGTCACAAGATTGTCAAAGCCAGCTGAAGGGTTCATTCAGGTTTAATCGCGTGTTTAAAGCAGTTGGATATTTCTAACGGCGTTCAATCACACATTAATGAATTACGAAGATTGGTTAGTTGAACCCCATATTTCGTCTGCCAGATTTCTGGGGACCAGACCACGTTCTAGTTGGGGTGCACTGGCGGGGCGACTGATTAAATTCCAGTTCGCCGTTGGGTCCATTGCGATTTGGTTCATCGCGGTTTCGCGTGTGCGATGAAATGAACTGGGTCGTCATCTGAAATGAAGTGAAAAAAGGTAGCGTCCAATACGAAGCGGTCGGATTTTCAGAGTTCTAAATTCCGAGAATAGATTTTGAGCACGTTTTCGACACTTAGTCTAGATTCGAAAGGCTGTTTGAATTGGATTTTCACTCCGCTCCCTAGCATCTAAGGATTCAAGCGATTGGTGTGGTCTCTACTGCCCTACGTGAAACGATTGCCAAAAGCAATGGTAAGCTGTGCAGTTTTCAAAAAAATCTTTCTTGCTAAAAATGGCTTGAATCGTCGGATTGACATACCAATGGGGTCGAATGCATTATAATGTGAGATGAGCACAGCGAGGGTCCGTCCCGTTCCGAAAAACGATAGTTTGCTTCGACGCAACTGAACGAAATAGTTCCAGGTCCTAGGTATCTTGACTTAGGTGGGTAGTCGTTGGAAACGGTTAGTCCAGAGAAAGTAAATATATGGAGATTCGACTTAAGGTCATTGGGGGCAAAAATGACGGTAAGGAAATACCGGTTCAAGTAGCGGATTTTTTGATCGGTCGAGGCGAAAAAGCACATCTGAGACCGGCAAGTGACTTGGTTAGCCGCAGTCATTGCACTTTGTCGTCAAGGCAGGGCAAGGCGATTTTAGTTGACCACGGAAGTCGTAACGGAACCTATCTGAACGGTGAAGCGGTTAAGGGCGAAACGGAACTGAAGCCGGGCGATCGATTGCGAGTTGGTCGGTTGGTGTTCGAGGTTATGATTGATATCGGTCAACCAAGCGTTAAGAAGCCGAAAGTAGATGGGGTGGCCCAGGCTGCGTCAAGAACCGCCGATGGGAACGAAGAGTGGAACGATGACTCGATTTCTGGTTGGTTGATGAATGTCAATGACCCGGTCAACACCATCGAAGAAACGAAACAATTCAACCTGGAAGATTCTGGTTTGAAGTTAGACGCTGATGCGTCCATTCGTGATAGTGGTGACATTCAGTCCACTAGCAATGCAGATAGAGATGAGTTGCAAGCCAAGGCTGACGAAAACGCCAAGGCAAAGGCTAAGAAGAAAGTGGTTGGAAAGTTGCCTGATCAAGCGCGGCAAACCACTGATAACAGCAAGGATGCTGCCACGGAGGTATTGCAGAAGTTCTTCAATCGCCGCTAGAAAAGACGCTTTGGGTCTGCCAAGAAACTAGAAAGCCGTTGCCGATTTTTTGGTGGCGGCTTTTTTTATTCAGTAGATGTTAACGATTGGTAGGCAAGGATTGGATGCTTCAGGCGAACATCAAATGACACTGTGCCTTCAAGGTTTCGGAATTCTTTGTTGGTAGTCGAACTATTGTGTAAGAACGGCCTACTTTAGGGTAGTCTGTGGATAGTGCGGCGCTACTCAGCTATCTGTTTTGCAGATAGTTGCCGCAATCACGACAGGCAACTTCGACCACAGGTAACTTCGACCACAGGCAGATGTGTCATTGGTCAGGTTAATTAGTAGACCGAAGTTGGTTAGTTTAATTAGTAGACCGAAATTGGTCAGTTTGGGTCTTGCGGTTTCGTTTTGGCGAAGATTAATGAATAGTGAAGCGACATTCAACTTAAAGACCGTGGTTGCCCAGTGTCTAGATGGACACCAGCACGCGATGTCCCAGCTAATTGACCATTATCATGCTATGGTTTATGGGCTATGTTTTCGAATGTTGGGCCAACGTCAAGACGCCGAGGACGTGACTCAGGAAACGTTTTTTCGAGTGCTTCGGAACCTGGACCGATGGGACGCGAATCGGAAGTTTGAACCATGGTTGTTGACGATTGCTGGAAATAGGTGCCGAACCAAACTGTCTCAAAGAAAACGCAAAAGCACGACTCAGGTTTTGGATTACCCGATAATTGATAATCGCACGGACAACAATGAGGGGCAAATTCTAGAGGAGGTGCAAGTGGCTCTGGGACAGTTGCGAGCCGAATATCGGCAGGTCTTCCAAATGTTTCATTTCGAGCAGAAATCATACGAGGAAATTGCTGCTTCGATGAAGATCCCGCAAGGCACCGTGAAGACATGGTGTCATCGGGCCCGAAAGGAAATTGTCGAAATTTTGGCTCGACGCGAGAATATTGTTCAACCAAAGCAAGCGTGTTCATCACTGTAATTTGTGAACTTCTTGCCGATTTGCTGAACTTCAGCGGCAAACTCGCCCATAATTCTGCTAACGTTTGTTAGTGTTTTGTGAATCTCTTTCACATCAGGCAAGGTATCATTAGTGACCTTGTCCCACAAAGCAATTATTACGTCGACCGAAGTTCGGATCAGATTGCTGCGCAAGTCCAAACGCAGGACGGTACCGGCGACAGGCGGGTGTTGGCGACAGGACGGTGTTGCAAACCGTATTGACGCAAGCCGGCCTGGGATGTCGGCAATCTTGCGATTGGTAGTTGCTTGCGGGTCCTAGCTACCTTCGCGGGCATTGTGTTGATTTTGATATTTGTTTTTTGAGATTAGCGAGTGATTGAGAATGGATTGCCATCAGGTTGAGTCCGAGATTCAGGACCTTTTGGACCTGAGACGTCCTTTGGTTCTAAGCGTTTCTTCGGTAGAACATTGCGCAGATTGTGCTAGTTGCCAGGGTTTTCTGGACGTTTTTGCAGCGGTCAGCGGCTCGATTAGCTTATTCGCGGACTCGGGTATGGAATCCTGTTCGACCGATGGCACTTTAGATTCAACGGTCAAGGCCGCGTTAGCCGGAGGATTTTCACATCAGTTGCAAGGTTTTAGCCGAAATGTGGCATCTGATGGCGCTTTGATCCCGTTGGCTGAAGTGGCGGTCGAAGTTCGCCAAGCTCAGCCTCTAGGTCAATCTTTGTTTCGTACGAAATCTGGGGCCAGCATCCGTGATTTTCGCGCTAACGTTGTGCGAGTGATTGCCTTTGCTGCGGCTGCTTCTGTCTTATTGACGATCGTAGGCCTTAACTGGCGATTGTTTGTTGGCGATGGAGCAAGTCCATTGAACCAGTCGATTGCTGGTTCTTCAAAATCGGCGCGGTCTAACGATCGGCAGCATCGGGCGGCTGGCGTCCAAAATAAGAATGTGGACTTAATCGAAATTGCGGCGAAGGTCGATCAATCGGCAATCGCATTTGATCAGGGATGGCACCGTTTGGCGTCCAGCCGAATCACTGCCCATCAGATTCCGGGCATTCAACCTGCGGTCTATCCGCTGACAGGCGTTGTCGAAGCATTACGAGAAAGCTTGATCGCGCGTCATGATTCGGGGCAAGCGTCGGGTTTTCGTTGGTAGATTAACCGGACATTCGGGCACAATGGACATTCGGGCACAATGGACATTCGGGCACAATGGACATTCGGGCACAATGAACATTCGGGCACAATGAACATTCGGGCACAATGAACATTCGGGCACAATGAACATTCGGGCACAATGAACATTCGGGCACAATGAACATTCGGGCACAATGAACATTCCGCGGGGTAGATCATCCTGGGTTGTCTTTGCTGCAAGATTCCGGCACCGAGTTCCGGGCATGGCTTTGCACCCACTCTTTTGCCATAGTCTGATTTTTGCAACGACCGTTTTGGCATCTGTGGCTTGCCTTGTCACAACCGTTGCAACCGTCCAGCTTTCGCTAAGTGTTGCATTTTTTCATCATCAATTTCCTGCAACCGTAAAACCTCCATGTATGTTTCCTAGGTTCGCTAATCGAACTTTCTTAACTAGGTCGCATAGGTCCAACGGAGATACGGTTTATGGCAAAGAAATCTGAAGAATTGCAAAAGTTGAATGAGACCGGCCGCCGGACAGTAGATGAACGACGAGTTACCGAAACAAACGAATTTGCAGGTTCCGACGGACGCGAACTTGGCAAACGCCGACGACAAATCGACCCTACCACATGCGAACGAGACTATTCGGAAGATGAAATTGAGTTCATGCGAGCGATGGACGAATACAAACGCAAGAATCGGCGAATGTTTCCCACCTGTAGTGAGATGCTAGAAGTGCTTAGGGAATTGGGTTACCAGAAGGTATCCGAACAGCTGAACGCAAACGAAGCGTCGTTCGCTGGTGAATCCGAGGCAGCGAACTAGTAGAGGGCCGCTGTTCTATCCGCACATGAGGTGGGTCGCCGTGTCAGGCGAACACCAGGATTAGTCTGTCTAGCATAGTAGAACGTTCAATAGAAATAATGATGGCGTCCTTGGTTCAATTGGATCAAGCCGCCATTCTTTTTTGGCCCGAGCCAAAGGGATCATTCTGATTCATCGCGTTGAGGTTCGTCCGAACCGAAGTCTGTCCAAGTCATTGGCCTCCGTCGAAACGGTTCAATTCGTAGGACAATTTCGCCATTTTGGAAAATTCGAACCGTTCCCGAAGATTCGCTGACGACGATGGCCACGCTGTTGGTATTCTTACTGATCGCTGCCCCGGCCCAATGGCGAGAGCCCAGGCCATGAGATAACATTAATTCAACTGGGGCGGTGTCAATAATGCGAGAAGCCCCTTCCACCGTGCCGTCGGAAGCGACAACAAAGGCACCATCTAGTTGGGCCAGTTCTTTCAACCACTCGCGAACGCGGGTGTCTGCAATGTTTCGTTCCTTGCGGCGGTAACCTCGAGTCAATTCGAAGCTGGTTGGATGGCTTTGTTCCATCACTTTGCGATGATCCCCAACCACAAACATCGTCCCGACCGGCTTTCCTTCGCGTCCTTCTCGGCCGATATCAATCGCTAGGTCTACCACAGCCTTCAAGATGTCCAAGGGGACTGTGGATTCAATCGATTGAAGATCACGAGTCGTCAAACGACCCAAGTGTTCATCTAGTTGGACAAGTGAGATGGAATCCAATCGATCGATGTCAAAGGCACTGTACAGGGCAACAACATCCGTGCCCTGGCGAAACATTTCGTCCGCAACTCCCGCAAGTAACGCGTTTGACATTTGCTCCTGAATGGATGCTTCGGCGGTGGTCAGTTCAATCACATCGAATTTGTGGATGGTGGCGTGCTCGATAACCTCTGGATTAAAAGTCGCGATGACGACTCGAAAATGGCCCGCCACTTTCCTTAGACCCTCCCAATCATTTCCGATTGGCATCATCAATAAAATAGAGGCAGATTCCGTTTCCGTAGCAAGTTGTTTTGCCGTTTCGAAAATTCGATAGAAGTGCTTTGAAAAACGGTGAAATTTCATGCGAACAATCAAGTGAAGGTGTCAATGGCGAGTTGTACAAGTTGGCTTCTTACCAATCTAGATTCGATCGCCCTTTCTGGCAAGGATTCTGCCTGGACTTCAAACCACAATTTTCGACAATCAAAGAACTCGGCAAAAATCTTCATGGGCCGGAATGGGTGCTTTACTTCGTCGTTCACCGGGTCGATCTGAAGTTGATGGTGTTTTGAAATGCTTCGCCGGTTTCCCAACTGGTTCTAAAAGGGGCACCACCGATTCAGAAGTTCAGGCCGGTGGCCGAGTTGACTTTGGTTTGATCAAGTCTGTTGTCTTGGTTTTCGCGACAAGGGTTTGCATTGACTGCCCAACGCTAGACTTTGACGGCTCTACTCAACAGAAGCTCCGTTTGAATCTTAGAATTCAACCGCGTTGGGTTGCGGTTCCGATTCGGGATCAATTTTCTGCCTGTGATCGCTCGAGACCGGCACTGGATTTTGATCTTCATCAGAATCCTTCGAGGGCTGATTCGAGTCCAGATTGGACGCAATTCGGGTGTCCTGGGCTTGGATCAAACCTTGTAGGCGCGCCTTGTACAATCGCAACGACCGCAAGGCATGGGCGCGAGGCCCAATCGACCATTCTTGCCCCGCCTCAATTTTCAGCAGTTCGGACAAAAATGAAACCGAACGAATGATCCGAGGATCCAAAAGTTGTTCGTCCGAGAGCGAAACTGCCAGCCACTCCAACACATGTCCGGTTGTTTGCATCCAGCGTTGCGGATCGCGCAGTGCGCCTCGGCTTTCAAACCATTCGGAACTGAAGCTTCCATCCGGGTTGAACAGTGTCAACGCATACTGTTGGTAGTCATCGATGTAGGTACTGGCGATCTCCCAAGTGCCGGTCAACGATTCTCCAGAAGCCAGGCGTCGCTTTAGTGCCAAGCTGATAGCCATCAATCGATGGGTGCCACCGCAGGTGACCTTATTGATCGGTTGGGCAATTTCTTCCCGCAAAAGTCGCTCGACACTCCATTGGGTTCCGTCATTCGCAGTCCAAGTGGCATCAGCCGTTAGGTAGAAATTTAATCCGATCAATTTGAACGTTAATTCCGAGTCCGTTTCGCATGTGGCTTTCTCATATTCCACAAGGTCGGATACGGTAAACTTTTGCCCTTGGCAAATAATCTCCTGCTGGATGTCGATATTGTTTTGTGCAAGGATTGCTAAGAATTGACCTGGATGTCCTTGCAGCCCAGGGCCCTGCCGCGGAGTTAGATTGCCATCGTCAAGTTCCAGCATCTTTACGCCCTTAAGCGTTTTGTTTTCGCAGAGGGATGCGATCGCATTGTAGGGCTTACCGTCGACCAGGATCTCGCCGTCTAAACCCCAAGCCAAGGTCGCATGCATCACTCCCCAAGGGCTTCTATTTTCCGAAGTGTCCCAAACATTAACTTGTTGGATAAGGGCTTGATCGATCGAGAGAGTCAGTCGCTGAAGATTTTCGATGCTGGTTGACAGATCAGTATCGGAAACCTTGGTCAAAGCGACCGTGGCCTGCGTTAATAACTTACTGGCCGAAGCGGAAGAGTCAGATGTCGAAGGTGTCGATCGATTTTGATCCGTTTTGGAGTCGCGGAAATGCCGCCCGCGAAAGCGACCTTGGCCGAAGCAAAACGGTACCGCAAAACTCATTAGTAAGCTGAAAACGATGATGTTCGTCAGGATAGAATGGCGGTTCAAAGCGATCATGAATCTGGCTGGTACTTGAAGAAAGGCAGATGGATTAGTTAGCAGGCCAACGGGAACCACTGGTCAGCGGATCCAATTGCACGGGTGGCCCAACCTGCACTAACTCTATGATTCGACTGGAATGCTTCGCAACTTGCTATCATCGGTCGCAAGCCGAAAGATCCGATTTTCAAGTGCAATTGAATTGATCCGCACATCACGCTTGACTCGAAAACTTTGACACTACCAGCGTTACAATACTACAAGTGGTGAGGATCTTTAGTCCAATTTTCAATTTTTGCTGGTCTAGCAAAGGCATAGTCAATCACGAGCCACTTTCCAGGCGCCAATTTTCTGAAGCTTAGCTTTACTTTGATCGGTGGCGTCTGCATGGCCGGCCCAGTTTCGCCCTGACGCATCGAAGCGGTGCCCATAAATTCGATTGTGGCATTGGTTTGCCCATTTGCCTGAGTGATTATCGGGTCTTTGGACAGCCCGCTTACTCCACAACCGTTAAACACATAGCGTTTTAGCAAGTTTTTAGCATCGTTCTGTAAGCCAAGGCTGGGATCAACCTGCGTCGCTAATTCGTCAATCTTGTTTTCACGAACCAACTGAGCATAATCATAGACCGTGCGATAAAGCGATTCTCGGTCAGTTTCGTAAGACCGTTCTAGGAACAACCAGCCAGTGAACGCAGCGATACAGAGTCCCGTCGTGATCAACCATTTTGTTTCGCCGAAGTTGTACCAAAACATCAACGGTATGATGGACGTGATTAAACCCAACAAGACGATAAAATAAGGATTTTCGACCAGCGACATGTTCGGTCCCCTAAGGATAAGGCCAAATAGAATGGGTTTTGACGTGAAGAGAATCAGCGGCGAACGACGCAGAGGCTTCTGGCAGTTTATGTAGCATTCTTCACATAGCAGTGGGAAACGCCGAGAATTGAAGTTTGCTTGAATATCTGCCGTGAAAAGACTACCTAGCACGGCAAGCCATTCAGGGGAATCGTCACCTGGTTCTACGGACTAAAATGGGGAATAGTTCGTCCCAACGACCCAATTAGATGAAGCGAAAACTAAGTTATCGGAGCTTCTGTTGAGGTGATTTTAGAAAAAAAGCCAGGACTGGCCAGGCTTCTGTTTTCCATTTTGCTTCCACAATAAAGCCACCTCTTGTCGACTCTACTCGTGACGCAGGGCCTCAATGGGATCCATTTTAGCGGCTCGAAGTGCAGGATAAACTCCGAACACCACACCCACGACAACGCTGATTCCAAACGCCAAGGGTATCGACATGGGAACGATTTCCGGTGTCATTTCTTTGGCCGCTTGTGGCAGACTGGCGTACATTCGCGGCGACACTTGTTCCAGGAGCTGCCGAGCCAAAACGATCGTTGTCGGGCACATCACGCCGATAAGAATTCCGGTGATCCCGCCGACCACACTCAGCACAATCGTTTCCACTAAGAACTGATGAATGATGTCCCCTCGCTTGGCACCCAGGGCACGACGAATACCAATTTCTCGGGTTCGCTCGGTCACCGTCGCCAGCATAATGTTCATAATGCCGATGCCACCCACCACCAAACTGATTGCGGCAATCAATCCCATGAAAATCATGAACATTAGCTTGGTTGCTTTCGCCTGTTCAAGCAGTTCATAAGGCACGACCATCGCAAAGTCCTGACGCTTAGGATCGTTTCGCGTCAAAGTAGCCTCGACCAATTTTGCCGTCTTGGGAACATCGCTCACGTTTCGAATTCTTAAAGTCACTTGACTTAGTTCGAAAATTTGAACATTGTACGAACCGCCAGTCCTTTTCTCAATGCGATCCCCAAGTCGTGATTGCATGGTATTGATCGGGATGTAGACATCGAGTGAAAAATCTTGGGCCGACAGGGAACCACCGATTGCGGCAGTTGCTTCCTTGTACTGTAAAACGCCGACAATCTTGTAGTATTCGTTTTTCTCTGGAATGAATAGTTGCTTATTAATTGGGTCTTCTGACGGGAATAGCCTCTTTGCCAATTCGGCAGCCAGTACGCAAACCGAGGCCGTGTTGTCATTTTCTACGTCGGTGAAAAAATGGCCCCGATCTTCCTGAAGTCCTACGACTTCCATGTAAGCAGGGGTGCATCCTACCAAGCGACCAAAGACGGGTTTGATGTTCGCATTTCCGGTATAAGAAAACTCCATCGGCAGTTCACGGATGGGGACCGTGGTTTCGATTGTGGGGATCGTTTTGGCCATCAAATCCTTCTCGGCCCGTGTCAGGCCATAGGCTTCAATCTGGCCAAAATTACCACCTGATTCTTCAGGCGGTTTGATCGAACGAATCATAATATTATGAGCGCCAAGACTTTCGATCTGTTCTTGAGCTTTCTTGCTGATTCCTTCACCGATCGCTAACAGGGCGATAACGCTTGCTACGCCGATGAAAATACCCAAGACTGTTAATACCGATCGCATCGGATGCAGCAGCAAGCTTTTAACGCCAAGTTGCCAAGTTCTAAGCCATGCCATAGTGAAGTTGCTACTTATACAAATGGAAACAATTGTCGATTGGAATCAATAAAATTTGGATATCTTTTTCTGTAGCAAGCATGCTTTGAAGGTGGCATGCACCTGATCAAGAATATTGTTCTCAATGGAAATGTCAAGCGAATTGAAATGGTGATCAGTCCTCCAGCGTGCGAACCATCGGTTTGGATAGATCGTAGACCGATCGTTTCTCGTTTCGAATATCGCTTTGCACCACTCCATCCTTAAGTCGAATCACTCGTTTGGCGTGTTCGGCAACCTCGTCTTCGTGAGTCACCATAATGATGGTCCGGCCTTCGTCGTTAAGTCGCTGGAACAGACGCAAGATTTCTTCGGTGGTGACCGAGTCCAAGTTGCCGGTCGCTTCGTCAGTCAGCATGAAGTATGGATCATTCACCAAAGACCGAGCGATGGCGACGCGTTGCTGTTGTCCACCAGAAAGCTGGTTAGGTCGATGATCTAAGCGATCCCCCAGGCCAACTAAATTTGCCAACTCAATACAGCGTCGGATGCTTTCTTTGTCCGTTTTACCCTGGTAGTAAAGCGGGACGCCAATATTTTCGACGACCGTCAATTGCTGGATCAGGTTGTACGATTGGAAAACGAATCCGATCCTTGAAGCACGGATCACGGACAGGTCATCGTCCGACATTTTCGCTACGTCATCGCCGCCCAGCATGAATCGTCCGATCGTCGGGCGATCCAAGCAACCCAGCAAATTCAGTAGCGTACTTTTCCCCGAACCCGAAGGTCCCATGATCGCCACATAGTCGCCCTGTGGCACGTTGAATGTCACTCCCCGAAGGGCTCGAACGGTTTCACTCTTCAGCACATAGTGTTTTTGCAAATCGTGGATTTCGACTGCGTTTGTGGAACCGATGTTATTCATGAAAATACCGAAAAATTTAAGATCACAGGCCAACCCAACCTTCGTCGCTACGCGGTTAAGTATAAACCGCAGGCTGGTCAAATCCAAAGCGTTAGCACGCTGTTCATAGGTGAAACTTAGCAGGGGCAAGCAGTTCTTTGATCCGAACTACTTGCCACCCTGGCACGGTCATCTGCCGGTGAAGGCTATTCGGCGTGCTCGGTAGTCGCCTTGTTTGTAGCCGCACCGTCTTGAGTCGCACCGTCTTGAGTCGCACCGTCTTGAGTCGCACCGTCTTGAGTCGCACCGTCTTGAGTCGCACCGTCTTGAGTCGCACCGTCTTGAGTCGCACCGGTAGTTGTTTCCGGCTTTTGTTGGGTGGTCTCGGACGCAGCGGATTCCGCATTCGGCCCACCGCCTCTAGCACCACCACCGCCAGCTCCACGCCCACCAGGCCGTCCACCGCCACCTTGGCTCATCGCTGCCATTGCCGTGGTTAATTCCTCGGTAGTTACGTCACCATCTTTATTCTTGTCTGCTCGGGTAATGAATCCTTTGACCTTCTCATCAAGCGACTCTAGTTCGTCTTTACTAATAGTGCCGTCACTATTGGAATCGTACTTGGCCAGCGTTCCAGCAACCATTCCGCCGGCCGCACCAGAGGGTCCCCCAGAACCGCCAGCTTTTGCTGCGGCAGCTTGCGCCTGATCCGCTAAAGCTTGCTCTTCGGGGGTCATTGCAATTGGTTGATCCAATAAGATTTCTGGCAAAACCAACAACTCACGGTAAGCACCCGGGTTTAAAATTACTTCCTGATTTGGTTCCAAGCCAGATTTGACCACGGCAGTGGTGGAATTATCACCATCAAGTTCAACTTCCACCGAGTCGAACGTTTTGCCGTTCTGGACCAAGCAAAAGTAGCGACCTTGAACGCCATAAACCGCCTGAACGGGGACTTGAGTTTTATCATTGTCAAATCGAGTTTGAATCACGACCGAAGATTTCATTCCAGGAATCAGTTCCACAGGAGGATTCAAGATTTTGACGATGACGGCATACTTTCGCGCGCTGCCACTCATCCAACCGCCAGGTTCAGCGTACTGGTTGACCTTGGTAACAATTCCTATGAGCACCCGATTGTTCAACGCATTTACGCGAACTTCTGCCGAAAAACCTACCTTGATCGAAGTAATGCTTTGTTCTTGAATCAAAGCCTTCACTTCCATTTCGTCAGGGTTAGGCAAGCGAATCAACACTTGACCTTCACGAACTTCGGCACCAGGTTCCAGCACCCACTCGGAACCGCCCCGTCGGTCAAATTCTTTGTTATGGACCACTTGTCCCGAAACGCCTGCGGGAACGTTCACGGTACATTTGGCAATTAAGTCTTCAATCTCTTCTAGCTTGGTGACTTCCACTTTGTAGGCTTCTTCGTCGTTGCGTTCCTTAACTTCGGTCGCTTGGATGTCACTTTTCAGGCGGATCAGTTCGCGTTTCTTACTGAACAGGTTCAGAATTTCCAATTGTTTCTGAACCAGATCGATCCGACGTTTGGCTTGTTCGACTGACAGTTGTTCACCGTCTAACTGTTGCTTCGTAATAAAGCTTTTTGCTTGCATCAATTTGCTGTAGCGAAACGTTTCTTCTGAAAGTTCAAGTTCTTGTTGAGCGGCAATCAAATCCATTTCAAGTTTGGTCTTGCTTTCTTCAAAAATGCCTTTCTCATATTCCTCTAGCGAAACGAGGGCGGTTTCCGAATCGGTTTTCGCGCGAATTTTCTGAGTCTCCGCATTTGTCACCGCAATCTTCTGTTGCTCCAATTCCTTCTCAAACGCTGTCGAGTCTAGTTCCACTAGAAAATCGCCGGCCTTGACTTTCGTTCCCTCAGGTACGACTTTCAAAACAGAAACCGAGCCGTTTCGTGAGCGAACCTCGCACTTGATCTCAACATTTTCACTACTCTGGACTTCACCCTCACTTAACACCTGCGAAACGAAATCGCCTTTAGTCACTGTAGCGGTGATGGGGTCAATGAAATCAGCGTCGGATCGATTGACGAAAAGGTAATAGCCTCCAATTCCAAGGAAAGCTACCGTCACGAATCCAAACAAAACAAGGGGAAGCGAAACTCCCAGTCGTTGCTTTGCGGTCCAGTTCAATTTCATCCAACCTACTCCAAAGTTCAATCAGAATCTTCCAATGCAAAATCACCAAATCTGGCGATTCCCGAAGTTTCTTCAGTGTTTAATTCTTAATGTTCTGTTGCTGCAACCCTCGTTTGTCTGGCAGTAAAACGAGGATTTCATTGGCAATTCATTGCCCTTGCGATTTGGCTTGATGATTACTGCAAACATCTACGCTTAACTTCTCTCTGATAATCCCGTCACAATGACTGCTTTGGGCATCACTTTCTTAGCCATTTACTGCATTCAAGCCATTCGCCGTGTTCAAATTCTTATCGGCCTAGTTTCCGAGTTCAGCTGGAAGACTGACTTTCAAATCGTGTTATAACACAGTCAGTTCGGCTCGAAGTCGAAATATCCACCAAGTAGCGAGTTCATCAATCTGTCGGGCTTATGGGGTGGGGCTTATCCAATGATTGGGTCGAAAAAGCAGGAGTTTCCCCCCTGAACACGCTTCGTTGACCACCCTGCTGCCGCTTGGCGATCTCCTGCTGCTTAAATTCCTCAGTCCAATTTCTCAGTTGAAGTACCCAAGGTCGCGAATTCGCCTAACCGTTAACTTGCCGACTTGGCGTAAAGCTAACCTCTAACACTGAGAATGCGGCCATAAAGGGACGGGAGCACTCGCAGTCGGCCGGTAACTCTCCAACGTAGTAAGATGCATCGGGTAATAGGCGATTGACTTAAATCAGGCTACAGGCGTCAACCAAGCCACTGACTTGAAAAAGGTGGGAAGCCAGTGTTTACAGCCCATTTTGAACAACAGCATTTCAAATGCCGCCTGTTTAACGAACATTTGGCATGACGCCAATCGTTCCGAACTAACAGCACAGTGTGCCGATTACCTTCGAGAATAACAAGATGAAAGATGCGTAGAACTTGGGGTTTAAGCCACTTTGGTCGAAGTTTTTACGAATGTGGTTCGCATGTAAATGCACCAGTTGAACGCTCCATGCACAACAACCAACTTCGGCTGCGAAACCAAGCCGACTTGAACCCGCCATTACTTCAATCAATTTAAACCAAATCGCGAGGTGTTTGTTCCTTGCTAAACGCTGGCTTTCCGCACAAACTTAAGGCTTATGGCTGCCAATTCGCGGATGAACGTTTAGTTTCAATAAAAAAAGGTTGGGCACCTGGCCCATAATTAGGGGGGTGTCCAACCTCTTGGTTTTTGATTCAGAATCGTTCTTCGTAGGCGTGGACGGTTAGGAAGTGCAACGAAATCTCGACGCACTGGTGAATCAGAAAGCAGATTTCAAGCTTTACAGTTGTAATGCCACATCGTCACCGTCATCTTTTAGCTCGCTTGGCATCTTCTCTTCGGGAGCCGGCGGCACCATGGGCGTTTCAACTGCTGGAGTGAAAAACGGATTCATGATCGTCTTGGCAGCTTGCCGCTGGTCGATAATCTTGCTCTCTACTGGCATAATTCCAGGCGGCAGTGCGTAGGGGCTGAATCCGTAGGGTCGGCGAACCATGTTGCCGTAGTAAACAGGCGGGAATTTTGCGAAATAAGGTAAGTCTTCCCGTGGTGAATTGAACTGCAGGCGGTTTTGAGCAAAATTTAGTCCGGTACCCAATTGATATCCGCCCATTTGAGCCTGGGTTTCTGATGTGCTGACACACATAATCACAAGCGTCATGGCCGAAGTCGCGGCGACTCGTTTGAGGTAGTTTAGAGTCATATGTTTGCCTTTTTTCAGCGAGTTCTAGGTGCGTGATGGAAAAGATCACAGGCCGTCGCTAGATTGCAACACGATTGCCTATTTCCACGATATTTGCCATCAGCTTACCTTCAATAGCCAATCTGCCAGAAACACCAATTTGGATTACATCCTCTAGACGGAAAAGCCAGTGCAAGTCGAACAATTGACACAATCGCTGCGTGCGGCAGTTAAAACGGCTGGGTTTCAGCTTGTGGGTTGCTGTCCCGCGGTTTCGCCGCCTCATTACCAGCAGTTCTGCCAGTGGCTGGATCAGGGCATGGCTGGGTCGATGGACTACCTGCCCAAACGCCGAGAAGCCTATTCCCATCCGCGTCACGTTCTGGACGGAGCCAAGTCCGTGGTCATGCTGGGCATGTCTTACTTTAGCCAGGATCGCAACGCGCCGGCAACAACCCAAGGCAATGTTGCCAGGTACGCTTGGGGTGAAATGGATTACCATGATTTGATTCACAGAAAGTTAAAAAGCCTATTGCAGGATCTTAAGCAGTTGTCGCCGGACGTAAACGCGCGGGGAGTTGTAGACACCGCGCCGTTGTTGGAAAGAGACTTCGCCCGCTTGGCCGGTTTGGGTTGGGTTGGGAAAAACACCATGCTGATCAACAAACGGATGGGATCCTATTTTTTGTTGGCCGCCATCATCGTGGATTGCGAATTGGAATACGATTCGGCTCATCAGGCCAATCACTGCGGAACGTGTACCCGGTGTCTTGACGCTTGTCCGACTGACGCGTTTTACGAACCAGGAAAACTGGATGCAAATCGGTGCATCAGTTACTTGACAATCGAACAAAAAGGAGCGATCGATCCTTCACTGCGAAGCGGGGTCGGCCAATGGTGGTTTGGTTGTGATGTGTGCCAGGAAGTTTGTCCTTGGAATCGACATTCGGTGCCAACCGCTGAAGAATCGTTCTTTCCATTGCCGGGCCATAACGCATTAGATTTGTTGCCGCTGTTTAGCTTGAATGATGATCAGTTTCGAGCTAGATTTCGTAAGACTCCGATGTGGCGAAGTCGCAGGAGCGGAGCACTAAGGAATGCTGCGATTGTTTTAGGCAACCAAAAATCGAACGTAGCGGTGCCGGTGTTGGTCAGTGCACTTGGGCAGGAGGAGGATCCTGTCGTTCGCGGCGCTGCGGCTTGGGCACTTGGGCAAATTGCAGACGAAGCATGCGAGCGTCACTTGGCGGCGGCTAGTTGTTTGGAAGTCGACCAATCGGTGATCAGTGAAATTGAGAATGCTAGGGCGCGGATCGCGGCGGATAATGCCGGTCCCTGATACGGTGATGCAATTGGGGGAAATTGCGGGGTCAGAAGTGACTTGGCGTCGGCCCGAACCGAAGGCGTTAAACTTGCGGCTGCAGTTGGCAAGCCGAAGAAATCGCCAGCTTGATGCCTGAGGGCGACGAATTATGATTGTTGAGCGGTTTTGCCAATGGTGCTCCTGGGATCGACCAAGGACCGAACGCAAGTTTCGGCTCGGGCTCGCTTTGGGTTGACGAACGTAAGTTCCCAACGAAACGTCGATAACGATTGCCGAGCCAGGGTAATTGCTAACGGTTGCCTAGCCGATTCAAGCCGATTTCTAATTGTCTACCTTTCGGGCACTGATTGCCTGTTCTTTCAGCTTCCTGCCTAAGTATGCAGCAATTTGCAATTCCGAAAGCGGCTTAAATAATTAAATATCTATGAAGAACGTCAGTTGATAAGGTTTGGCGTTAAGGTTGCTATTATCTCTTTAAGCTTGAAATATAATCTCTCAAGAGAATATTGGTGCCATTGCTAGACTGAAACGGCACACTCTTTGCTTCGCTAGCATGCTTCGTCAATAAACACGTCGAACATTAGGTTCGATAGGTCCCCGACTAGAAGGTCATAGCATGTTACAGATGTTTAAGAATGATGGAGTGGGCATCCGTCTTGTGGCTGTCGTTATTTTGGCAACGATTGCTTTGGGAATCAACTTAAGTCACCGCGATGCCGGTGAAAGCGGGCGACGTTTGGCAAGCCGCGGCGATACTGTGGTTGGCAGGCAAACCACTAATGCTTCGCTGGTGAATCAGGATGAGGTGTCGGCGAAAGACGACGCGGCTGAAGTCGAAAAGGATGCAGCCACAGTCGTGCCGCCGACCGCAGGTGATGCTTCAACTGAGAATGAAGAACGCACGGCAGAAGAAACTGCTGAAGCGGTTGATCTTGGTGTTGGCTACGCTTTTGATAACGGTTTTCTGTTTTTGTGTGCATGCTTGGTTCTGCTGATGCAGGCTGGGTTTGCGTTGGTCGAAGTCGGCATGAATTCGTCTCGCAACGCGATCAACATTCTTTACAAGAACCTGATGGATCTTTGCATTGGTGCCCTGCTCTTCTACATCGTCGGTTTCGGTTTGATGTATCCCGCCCTCTACGGTGAAGTCGCGAATGGTTATTTTGCATTTGGCGGGGTTGGTTTATATGAAGGTAAAGCGGATCGAACCTTTGCGCCTGAGGCAGATTGGTTTTTTCAAGCCGTTTTTGCTGCCACAGCCGCGACGATTGTTTCAGGTGCTGTTGCTGGTCGGATGAAATTTGGGGCCTATTTGATTTACAGTGCGATTTTGACGGGCTTTATCTACCCGATTTCGGGCTACTGGAAGTGGGGTGGGGGTTGGTTGACCCAATTTGGTGAAGCAACCGTGAACGCCGAAGGTGTAACCGAATATTCAATGGCTTTTCAAGACTTCGCAGGTAGTGCGGTGGTGCACGCGGTTGGTGGTTTTGCCGGTCTAGCGGGTGCCATCATTCTGGGGTCCAGAACAGGCCGTTTTGTAAAAGGCGAATCCCGTCCAATGCCTGGCCATAATATGGTCTACGCCGCTCTTGGTGTGTTTATTCTTTGGTTTGGTTGGTACGGCTTTAATCCTGGAAGTCAATTGGCATTTCAGGGAACCGGAGATATTGAAGCGGTGATGTTCATTGCCGTAAACACCACTTTGGCTGCGGCAGCAGGCGGCGTTGTGGCGACGATGATCAGTTGGGTTTTCTATCGTAAGCCTGATCTTTCGCTAAGTCTAAACGGAGTGCTAGGTGGGTTAGTCGGTATCACGGCTTGCTGCGATTGTTTTACTCATGAGTGGGCAATTTTCATCGGCGCGGTCGCGGGAATGTTGGTGATTGTTGGGGTCGTGCTGTTGGAAAGAGCCGAAATCGATGATCCAGTTGGCGCTTGGCCGGTTCACGGATTGTGCGGTGTTTGGGGATGTCTGGCGATCGGCTTTTTGCCAAATACGCACCTCGCATCCGGTTCGACTAGCTTTTTGGTGCAATTGATTGGAACCGTTTCGATCTGTGGTTGGTCATTCTTAACCATGATGATTTTGTTCTTGGTTCTCAAGGGTTGTGGCATTCTACGAGTCTCTTCACGGGAAGAAGAAATTGGTTTGGACGTTGCCGAACACGGAATGCACGCCTATTACGACACCGAATCACGAACCGGCAAATAGGTTTTCCATTTGCGGTTGGGATCCAACGATGTCATCGCTTGACCTGACCACCATTGGTGCGATTGCTTAGCGATCGGCGTTTCAGAATGGAAGCATAAAAGCGATCTTTAACTTCAGCGTTTCACCACCGCGGGAGTTATTGGTCGTTTTTTTGGAATCGACCGAAGGAGCCGTTTACTGAAATGCGAAAGGGCGGTGCGAAATCGTTTTGAGAAATTTGGCTTCGCCCTAGCTTCCGATTAGGATCGATCCAAGTACAGCTTCCTGAAGATGATTCAAGATAGATTGCTTAGCCCATTGGGTAAGCGCTTTTAGCGGCAACTCCTTCCAGTTTCTTCGGTACGGGCCAGTTTGTTCGGCTCGGGCCAGTTTCCTCGGTACGGGCCAGTTTGTTCGGCTCGGGCCAGTTTGTTCGGCTCGGGGTAGTGGCAGAGTTTCCAAACGCATTCGCGTTCAGCCACGGCGGTTTTGGCACTTGCAACGTCTTTACTCGTCTGGATGGCCGTTGGTTGAATCCCTAAGTTGATTCGCTGCCAATCTTCGGTTGAAGGGGTCCTGGAAACCAACTTCTCGACGACCGATAGTTTGCAAGTTTTTGCGGATCGCCAAAGCAATTTGAATGTTCGACTCTTGCAAGTGGCCATAACTCAGAAGCAAAAAATGAATCCGAAATGCGAGTACATCTCTTTGTCCTGCGCTGGTTGTGAAACACAATCGAACCAAGCCTACTTCCATTGCTGGCGATAGCGATTGGTTAAGCGTAATTCAATGGTTGGATGGTTCGATCGGTTTGCCTTTTCCCGGGGCTTGTATGCATCAGGCTTCAAGTTGTAGGCGTCCGATTTCCATTAATCGTGCGAAATTGAAAAGTAGTGGGCTACTCTTGGTCGTCTAAGCCAACCAATGCCAGTAGTTTCAAGGCATTGGTGGTCGGCGTCATCCCCGGTCGCATCTTGTAATCAAAAGTCATCTGCGGTTTGCCGTCGATTGTTTGGAAGGATTCCTTGAAGTGAACGATTTCCAATTGGCCTTTCAATTCTGGCACTTCTGGCAGCTGGAGATCGTGCGTTGAAAGTGCACCCACGGCATGTTTGGCTAACAATTGCCTAACCACTCGAGTGACCGCGATTTGTCGTTCTTGAGAATTCGTACCCTGCAAGATTTCATCAAGCAGAAATACAAATTGCATTTCAGATTGCGTAGAGAATTCTTTCGCTCGATCGACAATTTGTTTCAATCGTTGCAATTCTGACATGAAGAACGAAATACCTTCCGAGAGCGAATCTGCAACTCGCATGCTTGAACCGATCGTCACGGCCGGCATTTGAAATTGCTGGGCAAAGACAGGTGCTCCGATGCGGCCCAGAATCAGATTCACTCCAACGGCGCGCAGGTATGTGCTCTTGCCGGACATGTTCGAACCGGTCACCAGCAACGTCGAGCCAAACGGGCCCAGATTTAGATCGTTGGTGACTGACTTGGGTCCCAGCACCGGGTGCCCCATTGTCGTTCCGCTGATCACGGACTTTGCGTCATTGTTTGTGGAGTGGATTTCTGGGAAAACCCAGTTTGGATGTTCGAATCGAAACTGCGCTACCGAAGCCAAGGCTTCACATTGCCCTAAAACGTTGAACCAAACGGGCACCCCCCTGCCCCACTTTGTGCGCCAATTTTCCAATCTGTCCAACAAATGCAAATCCCAAAGAAAGCCGAACTGCAGCACGACATACACCGGGAAAAAGATGCCGCTGCGAATGTTTGAAAGTGAACTCCAAAAAACCAATCGATCCATCCCAGGGCGATAGTAGCCAACGCCTTCGCCTTTATTTTGCGTTAAATGGCTGGCAATTTCTTCGTTCAGTCCCTTTTGTAGTTGTTGCTTCAGTTTGTCCACTAGCGGTGAATTTGAAGGAGCGGTTTCAATCATTTGAAGCAGAAAGCGATACTGAACAACATCTGAAGCGCGAGCACCCACGCGACGAAAAATTTCGTGAACGGTGCCTGCGGTTAGCACGCTGATCAAGAAGTTGGCGCCGACCAAGATTGCAAGGGCCGTGCCGGTGCTTTCAACCGACAACCAACCTGTAAATCCACCGACTAAAATTGCGAAGAAGATCAATACGTTGACTTGAGCCACCCGAATCATGGCGCGTAGCCAAGGTTCAGGCTTGGGCCCGATTGCCCACCGAGTGATACTGGAGGGGCTGGAGATTGGATTGATCGCATTCCAGCAACAAAGTAAAAAGTTGTGCCGCCAATCCTCGGCTGCGGCTAGGCTCTTGACCGCGGCTTGCCGTTGTCGGGACTGTTCGCCCAAACTGGCTTCCATCATCCAGCGGCTAAGCGTCTCTTGTCCCAGTTGCGTTCTGGCCAAATTGATCAACCGCCACAACGAATTTTCGCCTTCTAAATCCAGATCCGTGATCAACGCTCTGTCGAGTGCTGACAATTCTCTTGCGGGTTGACCGAAACTCTCGAACAGGTCTGTCACTTTTAAATGTTCATTTGAAAGCAACCACGTTTTCGGGCTCGCAAGGTTCTGCCAGTCCCGGTCAATCCTGGCGATTCCTTGCTTAAAGAAAGAAACCCAAAGCGATTTCTCTAGTCGTTGGGCTTCGAATCTGGCGTGGACCATAACCGCTGCCAAAAAACCGACTGTACATAATCCGAACAACGCCCACCATAGTGAACTTGGTTCGTGTAACTGAAAGAATGCCGTGAAAAAGCAAACGCCCGTCAGTAAAAACGAAATTCCGCGCAACGCGCCGACCAAACGACAAACGCCTTCTAGCTTTTCAAGTTCAATCTGAAGTTCGTCGGCTTTGTTTGAGTAATAAAGTTTGGGATCTTCGACCAAGGTAACTTCCCTTTTCCAATGTTCGGCAGCGTTCATCGTTTCTAAACTGCACACAATGTTATGTGTCTACGCAAATACGTCTAGGGTGATGCTAATGTTTCGGTATTCAAGGATATTGGACCAGAAATTGCTGGCACAATCATTATGGCTTTGCCCTTGCAATCGGGCAGCCAGTAAATCAAAGCCAACAAGTGAAAGCGAATTGAGATCAGCAAAAAGGGTTAGCCCGTTGAATTTCCCAAAAGACAGCAGGGCTTTCATTCAAATCTATGATGTTGATGTCTATTTTTTGACCGTCAATTTAGCCCAGCGAATACGGACTAGGTGCAAGGCAAACCAAAAATTGATGGCTTGCTTTGATAGACTCGGATTTCTTGAACGCCGACCTGCACACGTCGACTAAAGTCCATTGCCATTCGTTGGGGGAAAACAGGTCATCGTCAAACGAAAAACCCCAGCAGCCGAATGGTTTCAAACGGTACTGGGGCGATAGATTTCATCGTGTCGTTGACGTTTCTGGATCTAGCCGTGCTTTTGCCCGGCAGCCTAGAAACCCGACAATTCGGTTGCGATCCGAACGCGATCGATCGCAATCATAAATGCCGCGGTCCGCAAAGACACCTTATGGTTGGTGCTCATTTGCCAAACGTCCTCAAAAGCATTGGATAACACGCTATCTAGATTCTGCCGAACGCGGCTAAGGTCCCAACTGTAGTACTGACGATTTTGTACCCATTCAAAATAGCTGACCGTTACACCACCGGCATTCGCCAGGATGTCTGGCAGAACGACAACGCCTTTTGCGTCCAGCACATCGTCGGCTTCTGGGGTAACCGGTCCATTGGCAGCCTCGATAATGATTTCTGCCTTAATTCGATCAGCATTGTTGGCATTGATAACACCGCCCAACGCGGCGGGGATCAGCATTTCGACATCCAGTTCCAGCAGTTCTTCATTGGAAATAACCGTCGCTTGTTCAAAGCCTGCCAGCGTCTCGTTCTTCAGGATGTATTTCAGTGCCGCCGGAATATCGAGACCTTCTGACGCAAAGTATGCACCTGAAAGGTCGCTGATGGCAACAATCTTGAATTCCGATTCATGCAACAGTTTAGCAGCGTGAGATCCCACATTGCCAAAGCCCTGAATCGCAACCCGGGTGTTCTTGGGAAGTCGCCCCAATCGTTGAAGCAATTTGAACGCCAAATTGCCGACGCCGCGACCGGTCGCCTCTTCACGTCCTTTGGACCCGTAATGTTCAGCAGGCTTTCCTGTGATACAAGCCGGATGGAAACCATGATATTTTTCCCACTGGTTGCGGAACCAGGCCATTACCGCAGCATTGGTTCCCATATCCGGGGCTGGAATATCGACATCAGGACCAATGATTTCATGGATTTGATCCACAAACTTCCGAGTGATCCGCTGCATTTCTTTGACGCTTAGTTTGCGTGGATCAACACAAATTCCGCCTTTTGCACCGCCGTAAGGCAAGTTCACGACCGCTGTTTTCCAAGTCATTAAAGAGGCTAAAGCGCGAACTTCATCTAGATTGACCTCCCAGTGATAGCGAAGCCCACCCTTCATCGGCCCACGTGCGTTATTATGCTGGACCCGGAAACCAATCAATGTCTCAAGTCGACCGTCATCCATTTCGACAGGGACTTCGACCTGCACTTCTCTTTTGCAAGTCACCAGCAATTTTCGCATTGCTTCACTAAGCTCAAGCTGGTCTGCGGCTTTGTCGAAATATTTTTGAACCGCTTCAAATGCTTTCATCGGGATTCCTTCATCTTCGATCAAGGTATTGTTTAGGTTGAATTATCGGATCATTGTCGAACGTTTACCCATCGTCGAACAGTGATATCACTTGAATTCAATCAATCGATTAAATTTTCAGACACTCGGGGGGAAGTATTCAAAAATGGCTTCAACAAGTTGAGCGACAATCGAGCAAATCCAACGAAACAGTCGCCAAAGCCATGCTGCGGTCCCAAGAAGTTGAGCTGCATCGTACTTCAATTGCAGGCAAATTCGTAAGTCCATTGAACAAAGCTTCACGGGCCGGAAAAGATTCACCAGGTCGTAAATTTCCTAGAACTGAAGGTTCCCAGAAAAATGTGCGGCTGAATCTTGCTTCTGCCGGGTGCCAAGTCGCCGACCTGCTTGGGAATGCCGGCCCAACCAGCGTCCAAAGTTGTTCAACGATAGCCATAAAATTGCGGCGTTCATTCCCTCACCCTGACCACAGCACCAAAAATTCGTTCATTTGCATGACGTGGATCGGGCGGAATTTCGAATTCCACGCCCTAAAGATAACTTTACGGCTATTTTTAGTACATACCTGGGCTTACTTAAAATTTTGCGGCCCCTGCAAAAACAGCGATTTAAGTATAAACTTTTAAATGGGAACTTGAGAAGGAATTCTGACCGTTATTGGTTGAAGGTGTTCGATGAGTTTAAGTGTCAAGCGTTACTGGAACTATCTGCAAAGCAATGACCTGTTAAGTCGGAATCGGTTAAAAAGTACGAAGGCATTTGTGAAGACCCAAACCGCGGGCAATGCTAATTTTTCTGCTTCGCAATTAGGGACTTGGCTGGTCGCCCAAAGTTGGCTGACCGATTACCAGAACCGGATCCTGCTTGGCGTTGACGAAAATCGACCTGCAGGACCGCTGTTTCAATTCGGTCCGTTCCAAACGTTGGATCAATTGAACGATGCGGCTTTGCCAGAACATTACCTTTGCCGATTGGCTGGCAACGCAAGTGAAGCAAAGTCAAACGAATCTTCGACAAGTGACGCTTCTTCAGGTATTCCCCAATCGCCCGGCTTTCTTTTAAGCTTTGTCGCCAAAGCCAACGACCAAGATTGGCAAGCGATTGGGCAGCGCGTGGAATGGTATAGCAAGATTGAGCATCCGCATTTGGTCGGTCCGTCTGCGACCTTGGAATTGTCGGACTACCGCGCGGTGGTGGAAGCAGAGTACTGCGGGCGGCAAGAGGATTATCGAAGTTTGGCAGAGCAGTTGGCGAGTGGTTCGAAGAATTCGAAGGCTAATGTTGGGCCTGTCGGGGTGAAGCAGGCTTTGACCATCATTGCGGACGTCGCTTGGGCATGTTCTCACCTTCATCAGCAGGGGGGAACTCATGGGCTGGTGAATCCGAGTGTTGTGATCTTGAATCGATCCGGTCGCGCTGCGCTGCGTATGCAAAGTCCAAGTCTGTTAAAGCTAGAAGGACTGGCGGAAAAAATGTTTTCGGGTCTTGGGCCTCGGGAGAATGATCCAAAACTGGCGTTTGGTTTGGACCAACCCGTGGATGCGCTTCTGCCCTTGGGCTGGTCACCCGCTGATTTCTTGGCACCTGAACAGATGGAGTCGTTAAGTCAGTCAAGCGCCGCCAGTGATTTGTACGGTTTAGGATGTCTGTTGTTTTATTCGCTGGCGGGATCGATACCTTTTCCAGGCGCCGACTGGCAAGAGAAGCTTGCTGGTCGATCTTCGAGTTCACAAAATGAAAGTTTGACAAAATTTTTGCCGTCGGGTTGCCCTAAGTTAGTGTCGGAGATGCTCTTAATCTTGCTGCAAGCGTCACCCCAGAAGCGAACTTTGACCGCCGCCAAATTAGCTGCGAAACTTTATGCGGTCGTTCAGCTTCAACCTTCAGCTGCGGCAATTTTTCAGACTCATGACGCTGCAGTTGCTGCCAAGAAGTGGTGCCAGGATCAGTCGTCACTCTGTATTAAAGTCACGTCAGAACTTTCGCATGGCGTTGATAAATCTTTGGCATCGAAATCCTTACGCGATTCATCGGACAAAGATTTGATCACGGTTCCCAATTTCGATTTTACGGGCCGCAACGTTGCCAACAATCCGATTGTGATCTCCGGCGAGAGTGCCACAGGGCGTCAACGAATTGCCACTTCCCAGAACCAACCAGCATGGCTGACTTGGGTGATCGGCTCGGGTGCGGCTGTGTTAATTGCAGCTTTGATAGCCGGGCCCTATGGCGTTGGTCTTTACGGCGTGACGGCGTCCAAGGATGCCAATGGCGCGGACGGCAAAAAGAATCTGGCAACGGACGTCCCAGCCGAACCCGTGATCGCCGCTTCCACGACCGCTTGGACTCAGGAATTGGTCAAAGATGACGGGAAAATGTTATGGCAGTCCCCGACGGTTGGTTTTCCAGTTGAAATTGAATCGATCCCCAGTAACCCAGCCGCAATGTTGATTATCGACAAGGGCTTTTGGGAGAATGCACCCGTGGAGAAGTTGGTCGCGGCGATCGACGGAATGGGTGATTCAACACTGCGAAATTTGGTGGATGATTGGAAGCAACGTTTCAGTCTGACGTCGTTTGACCGTCTAGTTGTGGCTCAGTATCAAGTGGGTGGAAAGGCGCAACATGCCGTCTGGCTTCAAGCAAATAAGCCAGTAACGTTGAAGCTTGCTGGTTGGAAAGCGATCGCCAAATTGGATCGCACTGATTCGGTTTCCATTGAAGGGGGCAGCCGATCGACGACTTCTAACGATTTAACGCAGTCGCTGTCCAAGGACCCTTCTGGATTCCAGAAAAATGTCGAAGGCAATCAGCCCAGCGAAATTTCGACTGCAGGTCCGGCCAAGACTTCCGCGCCGTTTGGTGGACGTTTTCTAGTCTCAAGAACGGCCTCCGATCGATCGATTGAAGTTGCTTTGGTGACTGCGGCGATTGTCAATGAAGAATTTTGGAATAGCTTACCTTCGCCGCCGCTGGACCGGTTGAATTCCGAAATGATGGATCCTGAGTTGGCTGACACGACGTTGGTGGATGACGTGTTTATGGCTCGAGAGGTATTGGTGACTTCACCAGATCTGATGACGATTGCCATTTCCGAGGGTGGGCGGACCAGTTTGACGCTACCTTTCTCCACCGCTTTAGCCTGTTCTGATCAAGATCGGCAGCTGCAACTGGTTGTCAACCCTGTCATGGTATGGAATGAAATTGGAAAGGCATGGCTGGGCCCCCGCTGGGAATGGTTGGCCGCTTTAGTCAAGAATGAGCTGTCCACGGATCTGCGTTGCGTGTTCGCTTCTTTGCACTATGACCAGGATGATGCTGCCTATTTCGAGACGAAGTTTATTACCGATCGTGCAAAGTCTAATTCCACTGCAATTACGTCAGTGGTCGCGAACATTCAACTGGCTGGACCGATGGTTGAGAAAGGATTATTGGATTTGCCCAGAATAAAGTACTGGGAAAATGCGTTGCTACGATATGATGACATGATTGAGAATGTATCTGCAGCGATTCGCATTGGGCTCCATGATGATGTGCCAACTCTCAATGCTTGGCTTGCTCCCAATTCAGTACAAAACCTGGTGGCTACAACGGCTCTTTATTTTACGGCGATGCGTTACAGTGGCGTTGATGGATCAATGGTAGCGGCTAAGCCGAAGACACCGCAAACGTTAGCCCAATTGCTTCAGATACCGCGTGATCTGAGTATTCCCGAGCAAGATTTGGTCAATGCACTGAGCGAGATGGTGACTGAAATCAAGGCTTCGTACCCAGATTTACCATTTGAATTAAAAATTGATCTCGATGGCAACCAATTGCGTTTGGACGGTATCACTCAGAATCAGAAGATTACCGATTTCAAGTTGAAACAAGCACCGTTGTCGGAAATTTTGTCGGCATTGGTCGTCAAAGCGAACGCCAATGCTGAAGTCACCAGTGCCAAGGATCCTAAATGCAAGTTGACTTGGTTGGTCGATCCTAACCGTTCGACGGACACCATTCTGGTAACCACTCGTGCGGCTGCTAAGAAAAATAATTGGCAATTACCGCCAGAGGTCGCCGTCGAATAATTCATAGGTTGGCTTGATGGGGCGTGATCGAAGACGTTGAGTCTGGCCGCTCTCACGATCGCATGGGGAATCATAGGATTTTTCGTAAGGCAAGCGTTGTACAAGAACCGTGGTCGGTAACGCTCTTTCATTGTGTCGCCACAAAAAGCGAGAGCCGCTGCCCAAGGCATATTTGGCCCTAGCGCTATCAAGCGTGCTAGCGATATTAGCCGATTCAGAGGTCGCCAGCGGGAATACAGGATCCGATTTCCAACTAAATTTCTTGAAATTCGCAGCGTTTTCCGGTGAACGCGGGTCTAACGCAAATGCATGCTAGCTGTTGAGGTGCTATCTGTCTGAAGTCGGCTCGGTCGGTTTCGCGACGTTTTATCATGGCAACTATCCCTGTTCGAAACGTTGGATCGCGATTTTTGACAACTTGGATTTTCGAACCAGAAAAAGCTCATGTTAACTTGGTTAACATTTGCGGTTTGACAGCACCGATCTAACGCCGCCGATTATTTTGGGTCGATGAAACCGATGTCAACGTCGTACCACTTTGGACGCCAAATCGGCCCATGCGACTTGTTTGGCACACTCATAGCTGAATCGTCCGATTCCTTTCCGGGCTGCGAATGTATATGCGACGCAAATTATGGCTATCGACGTTGACAATGGTTGTTGGGGTTGTCTGTTGGAATCCTGCCATCCAAGGCAATGATACGGTTGCGCCTTCGAATCGAAACACGGCCGAGGTCATTGCTTACCAACGAGTGAAGGATACGGTTGTCAATCTGCGTGGGCGGAAGACGATCACCGATACCGCTCAACCAGTTAGTTTTTCGCCTCAAGTCAAACGCGTCAACGGTATGGGTACCGGAGTTGTGATTGATCCGCGAGGTTATATTTTAACGAATTACCACGTGATCGAAGGCATTCAGAATTTGATCGTGACCAGTGGGACAACCTCGACCACTGCCAACTTGATTTCTTACGATCACGATACGGATTTGGCGATCATCAAAGTTGAGGTTGATCGACCTTGGCCAACGATCCCAATCGGTACCAGTTCCGATATCATGCCTGCTGAAAGCGTCTTGGCGATTGGCAACGCGTACGGATATACCGACACAGCGTCCAAGGGCATCATCAGTGCTTTGAATCGCACGGTACCGGTAAGTGATGAACAGGTTTACTACGATTTGATTCAAACGGACGCCAGCATTAATCCGGGAAATTCCGGCGGACCGTTAGTAAATCTCGATGGCCAGATGATTGGCATCAATGTCGCCGTTCGCGTTGGGGCTCAAGGTATTGGGTTCGCAATTCCTGCCAACAAAGCCATGGAAGTAGCGTCGGATCTACTGGATCGCGAAACGACTCAGCGAATTTTTCACGGGGTTACCGTCGAAACCACTTATCCAGCGCACAAACCAATCACCCAGATCACTAGAATCGTGACCAACTCGCCCGCCGCCAGTGCTGGCTTACAAGTTGGCGACCGTTTGATTCGTGTGGGCACTTTTGATATTCAGCGACAACTAGATTTCCAGCGTTCGATGCTGGATGAAGCGGTAGGTCAGACCTTGACAATGGTGGTTGAGCGCGATGGCCGCGAAGTTGAACTGAAAATGACTCTGGAGCAAGGACGTTTTTCTCCAGTTGAATTGGTTTGGGAGATGCTGGGTGTGGAATTGAAGCCCGAGAGTCCTGCCATTGTTAGTAAGTTGAACGACAAGTACGCTGGCGGACTGAGGGTGGAAAAAGTCCGTCCAGGCAGTCCAGCCAAAGGCCAAGGAATCAGTGTTGGCGATATATTGGTGGGCTTGCACGAGTGGGAGACCGTGACAATGGACGATCTAAACTACATTGTTCGCCAGCCAGTGGCGGTCAGCCAACCAGTACAGTTTTACATTCTTCGGAGTCGACAAGCGTTCTTTGGAACCATTCGTCTTCAAAGTCCAACAAAGACAGCGATGAAGTAATTCGCATGCCAGCCATGTACGAGATCGTCAGTGGCTTGGGTTCGTAGCTGCATTTGCGTAGCATCGGCGGAATGAAAACTTCGGGTGTCGTCGGTATGTCGATAGCAGCGAGTTGCCGGCAGGTGTTTTTGCGCAGTTAATTGTAATGCTTGCTAGGTGACAGGTCGTTTTGATGCTTCAGCAATGGCGAATACTAGCTGACTTTGGGTTGTTGGTCTTGATCTGGCTGGTCCAGTTGATCATCTACCCGTCGCTAGAGTACACAGAAGAGGCCCAATTCAAACGCTGGCACTATCGTTATACGGGTTTGATTACGGTAATCGTTCTGCCCTTGATGTTAATTCAACTGGCAGTGTACGCAGGACAAATCTATCTGTTGGGACGTTGGCACGACATCGCGAACTTCGCTTGCTTAATTTGCGTTTGGGCTTTGACATTTACCCATAGCGTGCCATGTCACGATCGCTTGCAAAAAGACGGCAAGGATATCGTGGTCGTGAAGAGATTGGTGAAAACCAATTGGTATCGAACCTTGCTATGGACAGCTATCTTCATTGTCGATGTCATCGTGTTTAACTTATTCGCTTTCAAGAATTAATCTAGATCCGATCGTTCTCTGTTTCCAAGCGACCCGCGGATTGAATAGCGGCGAAACGTGAACCAACACCGGACGAAGAATTTTATCCTGGACCTCTTTGTCTTGTCTCCAATGGCGAACGTATGAGTAACTTAACCACCCGCTCCATGTGATTTTGGCAATCGGTCGTCGCCAACCCCTAATCTAAGTCGCCACCGCATGAGTTTCGAAATGTCGTCCTGCTAGCAAACTTGCCTGTGCGACTCTGCTGGGTCCAAGTTGATCGTATGTCGAATTCTCTATTAAGCAAACATGCACTTGAACTGACCAACAGATCGGCAGTGTCCAGAGAAATTGTCGGAAAGAAATGGGCCGATAATCATTCTGAATTTAGTCATGTTTAAGCTGGGATGGGCGGGGTTTGGCGGCATTCTTTCAGTGATTATTACGGGTTACATAGGCGGTATACCCTGAATATATAGAAAAATCAGCGAACTTTACCCAGTCTCCCGTCCGATACCTATCCAAGCAACTGCGCCGTGCTGGGGTGTCGCCGTTCCCTAGTGGCAAGTTCAACGACAAGTTTTATCAACTAAACAACCGGCGAGGTAACTTGCGATGACAATCCAACAAATCGCCCGAAGTGCATTCCCGATAGCGATGATCGCGGCATTGAGCACTGGGTACATGATTTGGCAAAATCAGTCATTAATCGCTGAGAATAGTCAATCCAAGTCTTTGGAACTGTTACCGCCGCTTGCTGGCGATGACCAAGGTTCACCAACCAAAGAATTTGTTGCCGATGAATCTTGGGCCGCAATGTACGCGGAATCACAAAAGACGAACGACAGCGTCCAGAGGGATGCCAGTTCGCCAAGGACGACGGAAGATCGATCACCGCCAGACTACCCTGTGACTGCCGCCCAACCTTTGGGCAGTGCTCAGACAGCCATCAGGTTGGCGCATTCAAAGCAGGATCTGGTTGCTACGATTGAAGATCTTCCTTTGCTTGCCCTTGATAGCCAAAGCTTACGTCAAAATTCGAATTCGGCAGGCGAGTCGAATTTCAGCATTGGCACTCAACCGACCATTTCTGAGGGTAATGTTCTTCAGGACATGGCTGGCATCGGTCATCAGAAGAAGATTACCGCTCAAGAACCAAGTCAAGCACTGCCAGAAGCCGTTGCCAAATTTGAATCCGCAAACTTAGTTGAAGCCGGTGGGGCTGTTGCTCCACGTCCAATTCAAACGCCCAGGACTTACTCACCACAAGTTGCCGATCGTTCAACCCAAGCTGCGACCCATGGCTGGCAAGGACAGCAAAACGATGGACTGCCGTTGGTTGGACCGCAAGCCGGTGGTGCCGAATTTACGAACGATCAATCACAAACCAACACAAACCAATTAGTCGCGGCATCTGTTGGGTCTGTGATGCCGGTGAATTCTGTACAAACAACGGATCGAACCCAGCAAAAGAATTCGAATCGACAAGTCATTAACAACCCGCTTTTTACTAATTCGGATTTGGGTCCCTCGAACATCGTTCAGAATTTAGGTGCAGAGCAACCAGTGACACGGAACGTAAACACGACCCACCCATTCAGCAAAACGATGCGTTGGCAAGAGCAAGCGGGGCACGAAAATCCCCGCTTAAGTTCTCACAATGATGCTGCAAATCCGAACTTGATGAAAGACCAGCCAACACTTGCCGACGCTGTACCGTCGACTGAATCATCCAGTTTGACAAGCCTTGATTCCCAAAGTCAAGAGAAGCAGCGTTTTCCTGCGCTGAAACAAAACACACGCCTGCAGATCTTGAAGCATTTAGAGTACGGCAACAGTCTTGCGCGGCGAAGTGCAACACGTCTGGCCAAGAATGAATTTCACCATGGCCTGAGTTTAATCGCTGAATCGGCTGACAATAGTCAGAATTCAGCTCAACATTTACAAGCCCTCAAGGATGGTTTTCGTGCGTTGCGCGAGGCGGGCGACTTTCAATCCAAGGCAAGTCTAAATAACGTTAACATACAGCTTGTGGCCCAAGGACATGAGACCCCTATCATTCGAAGTGGACACTTTCGGGCGACCACGCCTTCTCAGGCAAGAAAAGCATACTTGATGTACGCCCAAAGCCGTATTGTTCAGTCGGTGGGGCACGAAAAAATGGCAGCGGAAATGTTGCACGCTTTGGCGAAAATTCATTTAGTTGCTTCGATGTATGAGAAGGAATCTGAAACCCTGGATTTTGCACGAGCAGCAATTCTTTTTCAAACTTCGTTACTGGTCGACCCAGGTCATGCTAGAAGTGGAAACGAACTAGCGGTCATGTTGGCACAAAGCGGACGCGTGGAAGATTCTAAGATTCTTCTACAATGTGTTGTTCAAGATCACCCCAACTTTCAGGAAGCCTGGCAAAATTTAGAAAAGTTGCACCGCCTTTTAGGTGAAGAACGTTTTGCCGGTTTAGCCCAGGCTGAAGTGCAGCGTTTACAAATGCTGCAAGAGAACGATGCGACCGTGCGTGTGGTTAGTAATCAAGAGTTCGACACGATCGAATCGGCAATGGGTTCCCCAGAAAACATACCAGCAAGTATTTCAGGCCCATCGCAATCAAGCGGTTCCCAAGTCGAACCCGCAAGTGTCAATGGCAACGGCAAATTTCGGTGGTTGCGAGGGCTCAATCCTCAAGGCGATTCAGGATCGCCACGAAAGCCGGCACAATTTTTTGGTGGGTGATTGGACTAGGCGTTCGCCTGAAGTCGAAGTCTTAACAATCTGTACGTGAATATGATATCCGGAACGAAAAAATGAGACCTACTATGAAGAAACTGCAAACGGTCATCAAGAAGAATGTAGCATTCTTCTTGGGCGCGACTTTGTTTGGTGTGGCCATGGTTGTGTTCGTTCGGTTGAGTCAACTAGAAAATATTCAGTCCACTAGTTCTGAGAATCGTGGCCCGCAATTATTCAAAGCAATCCGCCCAGTCGAGTCATGTGATCGCAACCAACTACAAGCTCCGTCAAATTTCGGGGAGGGAGTGGGAACTGATCTTTTGGCACTTGTGGGTGACTTGAAAGTTTCAGACATTCCATCCTATCCCCAAGTCAAGTTTGTTTCTTATCAGACTCAAGATGACGATATTTGGGGCGGCTATCGAAGCAGGCGTGGAAATAACAGCGCGGGCTTTTCGGCAGAACCGAGGCAATTGAACTCGGGCCAAGGTGTTGCCCAAGCCAAACCGATCAACACTCCGTTTGGTATGCGTTCGCAGTTGATTGAAAAGGTTGATTACGCAAGTCAAAATCATTCTTATGCTCAGGAAGGCCAGCCTTTTACGAGCCCAAGTTCCATTTATCAGTCGTTTTCTAATCACCATTCTGAATGCGATTGCATGGAATGTGATTCGTATTTTGAGCAGCATAAACGCATCTTGGCGGTGGATGATTATCGTCGGTTTCCAGGGATCGAACCCAAGTGGAGACATGCGGAAATGTTGCCCTGGGAATCCATGGCGTATGGTGAATACATCGGACCGCCTCGGACGCCGCATGTCAAGGAATACCGGGCGCGAGTTAACGATCAAATTGACTTTGTTTATCGAAGGACAAGAAATCGCACGTCAGAGGCCTACCGGTTGGGCGTTGGCGACACCTTAGCCATATCGTCGGTGCCGATCGATCTGAATATTGAAGACCCGTTGCTGACTATTTTGCAAGACGGAACGATTCAAGTTCGAGGTGTTGGTAACGTGTTGGCTGCTAACAAAACAATTGTGCAGTTGCAAGATGAACTCAATCAGCTATTCATGGAAAAGGCCGACCTACGCGAAAATCCAAAGGTTATTGTCAAGCCGATCCAGACAGAAACGCGGTTGCAGGATTTGATTCGAACCGTTGATGCGACTGCTGGTCAAGGTGGTTTGGGTCGTGCGGTGTCGGTCTCTCCAGATGGAACTGTTCAATTGCCTGGAATTGGTTCAGTGCCAGCAATTGGTTTGACGCTGAGCGAATTGAGTGATGAAACAAATTCTCGTTACGCGATGGACGTGCAAGGCCTAGAAGTGACGGCGATCCTGCGACAGCGGGCTCCAAGGTTTGTGTTTGTAGTGGGAGAGGTGCCAGCAGCCGGCCAAATCGAGTTAACTGGGCCAACCACGGTTATGCAAATAATTGCGCGTGCTGGCGGATGGAATCCAGGTGGGAATTTGCGAGAGATCGTAATTTTCCGGCGAGACAAAGACTGGCGTTTGATTGCGACAAAAGTAGATTTGTCAGGTGCGTTTTGGGGACGACGCCCCCAGCCTTCGGATGATCTGTGGCTTCGTGATTCGGATATCGTTTTGATTCCCAAAACGCCAGGCCAGCGTATTGCCGATTTTGTCGAAATATATTTCACTCGCGGACTCTATGGCGTATTGCCCAGTCAGGGTTTTGCCGTCAGATTCGACGGAGTTTCAGCACTTTAGGCTTTCATCCAGTAAAGCTTGTTGCCCATTAATTTAAGAAGCCCGAAATTTAAGAAGCCCAAGCAGTTAGGAAACACCTGACTGCTTGGGCTTTTACTGTTGATGCCGTTGAGTTCTTGAGATGGCAAAATTCGCACGGGGGAAGTACCCGCAAGCAAGTGAATGCAGAGAAGTCGCCCTGTATTCCTTGAAGGCTTTCCATGGTTGATGATTAGAATTTACTTCACCGAGAACTTGTGGACCGTTTCCTGGTTATAGACTTGGGCTGGTTTCAGAAACGGGGAAGGAAAGTCTGGTTGATTTGGCGAGTCGGGGTAGTTTTGAGTTTCCAGGCAAAACGCATGATTACTATCGTATCCACCGCTGCCGGGGCCCTTGTCAAGATGATTGGCTGTGTAAAGTTGGATTCCTGGCTGAGTTGTAAAGATTTCCAGGACGCGGCCCGATTCTGGATCGTAGGCGGTTGCGGCAAGTCGCAATTGCCCATGGTTGCCATCAATCGCAAAGCAGTGATCAAAGCCATTGGCCGGCGTGTTCTTGACATCGGCAATGTTGGTGCCGAGCGGGATGGAAGTGGTGAAGTCTAATGCAGTGCCTGCCACTTTGTTAAGGACTCCAGTGGGGATCAGACCCGCGTCAACGTCTAGCACTCGTTGGGCCTGTAGTTTTAACTCTTGATTCAAGATCGTTCCAGATTTGTCGCCGCCAAGATTCCAGTAGGCATGGTTGGTTAGGTTGACGGGAGTCGTCTTGTCGGTGGTCGCTTGGTATCGCATCACCAATTCATTCTGGTCGGTCAAAAGGTAATCAGCGGTGACGTTCAAAGTTCCGGGATAACCTTCTTCCTGGTCTTGACTGCTGTACCGAAAGCGTACGCCGTTGCCCTCACTTTCAGGAAGTATTTCGGCGTTCCAAATCTTCTTGTCAAACGCCTGGTCGCCACCGTGTAAATGATTCGGGCCATTGTTGGTTGCCAGTTGATAGTCAACGCCATCGATCGAGAATTTTCCTTTGGCAATCCGATTGCCAAACCGGCCCACCGTGCTGCCAAAATACGATCCACACGCTTGCCAGGCATTCATGTCGGGACAGGTCAGAACAAGATTGTCCAGTTTCCCGTCTTTATCGGGTGCCTGCAGCGAAACCAACGTCGCACCGTAAGTCATGACACTTGCGATCAAACCATTCTTGTTCTTGATGGTGAAAAGTTCGACCGCCTGCCCTTGATCTGTGGTTTGGTAGGGTTGTCTTTCGACGCTGGTAACTGACATGCGTTTTGGCTCCATCGGATTGTTTGGTGTAGAAGTGTTCTCGGGAAACGTGGTCTTGTTGAACGCTACTCGCATGGTTTGAACAGCCGATTGCCGTGCCGATTCGGAATTGTGCCAAGCGTCAAAGTGCCCAGTTTGTTCAAGTTCAGTTTGTCCAAGTTCTGTCACGCCTAGCGGAGGCACCCTGGTGAAGTTCCAGGCGTGGGCGAAGGTTAGCCCAGCCGCAGCCAAAGTACCAACGGTGAGTGCCAGCAATTGTCTAAGATTGATAAACATAGTTTGGATGCCGTCTAAGCTAGTCGTGATATCGGATTGCAACGCACTGGGGTGTGGCTGGATACATTCTTGGTTGGCGATTCCAGAGTCAGTTTCATTACTCGCCAGTTTTTCTATCATTGCGAACGTATAATTTGCGAACGTATAATTAGGGAAAGCACAAATCGACTTATTACCGCTGGTCAGTACCACCCGAGTCTAATCTTAGGCAATGCCGTGAGTGACCGCCGGTACATTAACCTTGCCGTGAGTGCCACTTCTTGGTCAAGCTTGGTTTTGGGAAGTGATGGTTTTGGGAAGTGATGGTTTTGGGAAGTGATGGCCCGAGCCAGCGTCTCCAATTTTCTCTGCATCGCGTAAATTTAGGTGGACACAATTCGACTCGCCTGATGCCGCATTCTCCGGTGGGAAATTCGAGATCGAATTTATATCCCAACGGGCTGTCATTGTAGCAGTGATTGAAGCCTGATCGAGGGATGGAACAAGACAGCGGTGGTGGAAGTGGCACCCTCGGGTTACGATGAAGCGACGGTGAATCCGACTTGGCTGCAGTTGTTCTTGGTCGCTTGCATTTGATTAAGGCTAGAAAGTTAAACCCCCTCGCATCAGTGGCAGGAGCGGTTTTCTGTGACAAGCCATGAGCGGGGTGGCTGCTTTGGGCTGCGATGTTGGTCACGCCAACGCAACTTAGCTTGGCAGGCACTCAGGTATGCGTGCAAACGCCTGCTTGTTGGGTTATCATGGACGCGGCTGTTCGTGGGCGATAGTGATTCCCCAACAGCCTGCCTGCACTTGTCGGATTTCTCTGTATTTGCTGCAAGAATTAGCAGCTTCCAGAAACAAAAGACCCTAGATGCCAGAATCTTCACTTCACTCGACATCTTCGACCAACGACCGTTCGGAATCGGAAATACATCCGAGCGCCGCCCGCTTGGTTGCGTCTAGTGATGATGGCAATTCCGAAACGCCGAGTAATTCCCAGCAGCTAGGCGAAGATATATCGGGCAGCGAACGGATCGGTAATGGGCACGGCAGTAACGGGCTGGCTGGCAAAAGGCCAATTGGATCGGTGCCTGTGGAAGTCCACACGTTGGACAAGGTCAGTGGTTCAGATGGGAACAGTTCAGCGGTGAGCGGGTCTGTTGGCACGGCAGGTACACAGGCGGCAGGGGCGGCAGGGGCGGCAGGGGCGGCAGGGGCGGCAGGGGCGGCAGGGGCGGCAGGGGCAGGGGCGTCAGGCATATCCGGGGAAGCGGTTGAAGCTGATCAATTGGATTGGCAACAGATTTTGACCGAGAACCAGTCGTGGCTTCGGCGAGTGCTTTATTCACGCTTGGGCGAACTAGAGGCCGTCGACGAATGCATGCAGGAGATTGGCTTGGCGGCGGTTAGGCAGGCGGCGCCGATTCGTGACACATCAAAAGTTGGGTCGTGGTTGTACCAATTGGCGATTCGGCAATCGCTGCTTTACCGTCGAAAAATGGGGCGAAAGCGGAATCTGTTGCAGCGTTACGCGGATCGGAATCGACCGGTTGAATCGGATCAAGGTGCGTTTGACCCATTGAATTGGTTGCTCAATCGCGAGAAGGTTGGCACGGTTCGTTTGGCATTGGCAGAGATGAAATCGGACGACCGCGAAATCTTGCTCTTGAAATATGGTGAGAGTTGGAGTTACCTTCAGATCTCCGACCATTTGAATATAACTCATAGCGCCGTCGAAGCTCGGTTGCATCGAGCCCGGCAAAGACTGCGAAAATTGATTGAAAGTATCGAGAAACAGTTCGAATCGAAACTTGAGTAAACGGCTACCGGTTGAAAACGCCGGTTGCCAGATTGTTGGTTGGCAATTTAGTGTGGATTGCTGGTTTGACTTGCCCAATTCAAGCAAACCCAATTCGATGCTTTGTTTCGGGGCACTTTTGGTTTTGGAGCACTTTGGGTGAAGTAAATTCAGTTATAACAAATTCCCTGTTGGGCTTTGGGCAGTGCCAATTGGGCTTTGGGCAGTGCCGGAACCGTGGGTGATTGGGCAGTGATTGTGTAAAAGCTGGGGCGGGTACGGGCTGAACACGAATTGGGAAAGATAACTGAAGATTGAGACCTTTTTGGCGAAAGTTTCGTGCGATTGCCAGTAACCAGTAGTTAGCGATACGGCCCCGATTTTAGGGACCGGACTTAATTTTGACTTGGGGATTGATTTAGTGTCACGTCAAACCGATGGTTTCTTTGAAGACAATCAAGAGGAAACCGCTTTTGAAAATCCGAATTTAGCGGGAGCGGACGGTGGCAACATCGACGATTCACCGGTCGCTGGTGCGCCAGAATTTGACACTTTCGAAGGCTTCGATCTGTTTGCTGAGGACTCGGAGCTGGGGGATATCTTAACGGAGGCTCAAATTCTAGGGCTCCGTTTCGGCAGCGGTGAAGTGGATGTGAATATCTGGCAAAGGCTGGTTGATTGCAAATTGTCGGACGAACAGTATCAGTCGATTTTGGAACTGATGGAAATAAGGCCGGCGCTTTGGAGAGATTGTGCTTTAGCGTTCTTGGAAGACCAAGCATTGCGTCGCAGCTTTGCGGGGCTAGGATTGGAAGCACGAAGTGAAGAGCGGTCAGGGCCTGAGGTTTCTAGTGTTTTGGCTTCTAGTCGGTCGATGGAAGAGGTCAGTGCTTCAGAGGTCAGTGCTTCAGACGTCAGTGCTTCAGACGTCAGTGCTTCAGACGTCAGTGCTTCAGACGTCAGTGCTTCAGACGTCAGTGCTTCAGGTGCCTTAACTGGGACAGAGGCTGCAAGTGAAGCGGGCAGCAATGCCAGTGTTTTGCGTGCTAATCCAGCGGCTAACTTGGATAGGTCCGATTCGACGAGGGTGAACCGTTCGGCTCGAGCGGTTCGTGGAGTGATGATTTATTTGGTGCCGGTGATGTCTGCGGCCGCTGGATTTCTTTTGGCCTTTGCGTCATTGGACTCTTTGCAGGATCGCTTCTACCCGTCTGTGACGGGCGAGAGTTCGGGAACCGTGCAAATGGGTGGTGCTGTAAATGTGCGAAATGCTGAGGGTTCTGGGGTGGCCAAGCCCTTAGTGGACAGGTATTTAAACAATTTGCAAACGAAAATGGCCCCCGAAGAATGGCTTCGTGTGATTTCTAAGTCGGAACCGCGAATGGTCAACGGATCGGTTTCAGGCAGTTTAGTAGGTGCTAAGGGTGGCAAGGTGAAGGCCGAGAGGAAGTTCTTGATCTACCGGGCGACAGGCGGAGGTGTGGTTTGTATTCCGGTTGATGAATATGAGTACGTTTCGCCTGATTTTCAGTAGTGAAGATTTCGAGTTGTTCTGATTTGCGAATCCATTTGGTTTTGAAACCCTGGAGTGTAGTTTGTTTAAGTCGCTATTTCTTAGTTTTTGTTCAGCAGTGCCCACGGACGCGCGGCAGTGGATGCGACTTTTCTTGAGTTGTAGGTTCTTTGATGGACTGAAAAGAGTTGCTTTGGGTAATGCTGCGGTGCTTGGCACTGCGATGCTGGGAATTGTTTTCGCAGTGGGTTGTAATGGCGACCGCTCAAGTTTTACCGGCGGTGAACCCAAAAATGAGAAATCGTCGGCAATCGCAGTCTTGGCGACTGAAGATCAGGCAGATGGTCAATCGACACTTGGGGGTGGTCTGGTTTCAAACGCTGAAGATGTTCTGCCGGCAGATTCGGTCCAGAATTCGATTCGAACCAGGATTGCGACTGGGGCGTCCAATACGGAAACGTCTGGCAATACGGAAACGTCTGGCAATACGGAAACGTCTGGCAATACGGAAACTTCTGGCCCTAAATATTGGATTGGTATTCGCTCCGAAGCGGCTCCGAAGGTTTTGTTGGATCAACTGAGTTTGAAGTGTGGGTTGGTTGTGGTGGAAGTGGTCAAAGGTGCTCCAGCGTTCGATCGATTGCAAGTTTCGGATGTAATCTATAAGTTTGATAACAAGTACGTGACTTGCAAGCAGCGATTGTGCAAGGAGATTGCGTTCAGCGAAAGCAAAGCGGCTAAACTAACGGTGTTCCGCAAGGGGAAATCGGTTGATGTGACGGTCACTCCTCAACGCTACGAGTACCTAGGCAATCGACAGATCGTCCAGTTTTCCATTGCGGAAAATGAAGATTGTCCTGCTGGTGTGGGCTTGCCGTACATCGATCCTCGAACGCCTCAGGAATTTAAGTTGTTCATTGTTCGGCCAAGCTTGCCGATTTCTGCTGCCTTGCCAGAAGTGGATAGTAGTGATCAGAATTCTGATCAATTGGTATTGGAAAGAGTGGTCAGTTTTCGATTAAATGACAAAGGCGAACGGGTGTTGATGGTCCGAGAACACGACCGAGTGACTGAATACACGGGTGACGAAATTGACAATTGTTGCACGGATATTCAACGCCTAAATGAAATGATTGCCCATTCTCCCTAATAGCCAAGAGTAGCCAAGTTTTAAGCCTTAGGGATGGGTTGCCCGTTCCCAAGAAATAGAAAAAGCACTGTTATGCTATTGATGCATAACGGTGCTTTTTTCGTACTGCAAGATAGATTCTGCGTCCCGCTTAATTCTTCAGGTCACCTATTATCTGGTCTTTGATGCTAATTACCACCAAGTCGCATTGGGTGGCCAGTCGCATCCGAGTGACTTCGCTTACGGCAGTCGTTTGACTTGAATCTTGCGGAACTTCACCGTGCTGCCTTTGTCGTGAGCCTGCAGACAAAAAGTTCCCGCGGTCAGGACTCGGGTGAAATCCTTGCCAGCTTCCTTACCTTCAGGTTCGGTGTAATCCACCAGAACTTTGCCGTCGATTTTCGTAATGATACGTTTGCCATTGACGCTGATTTCGTAAGTAAACCACTTGTTGTCCTCGTGGCCTGGTTTCGCAACATTGACAACTTGGTATAGGCTGCCGGTCTTGATTGGATCGGGTTTGTAAGTGCCATTGATTTGGCATTCGTAACCGTGCTTTGGCCAACCTTCATTTTGATATTGGGTATGAATGTAGATTCCGGCGTTGCTATTTGGCATGGTCATGACCTCTGCCTTCAGTTCGAAATTTACGAAAGGCTTATCATCGCCAACGTAAAACAGGTGACTGCGATCCCCATTAGAAACAACCGCTCCGTCTTCTAATCGCCAGCTATCTTTACTTTCGTTGATCTTCCAACCATCGAACGATTTTCCATCCAGGATCGTTTTCCAGCCGTCGTCGGTTTTGCTCGTTTCCGTCTTTTCGTCCTGTGCGGCTTCTTGGGCGAACGTTCCACTTAAATTGCAAGCGATCGTGGCAGCGGCGATGAAACCCGCAAACAAACTTTCCATCCGATACATAGTCAAGTCGATTCTCCTGGTAGGTGATATTTAGGGGGGCAGACGAAGTGGTTGGATCGCCTGTAGTTTCTGATTACTTATTCTAGTTTGTCAACCTGCCTATGTGTATTGGTAGAATCTGATTACACCCCAAAGATGGCAGGCTCCTGCGGGGGAACGGCCTTAAGATTTTTCGGCACTCGGTCAGGCAAACAAAGGTTTGGTGTCCCCGTTGTAAGCAGCAACGGTTCGAAGGGTTCGGTGATTTGTCCGTGCAGGTCGTTCCATTTTTTGGCGTGCGACTTGTTTCACTTCTCTTGTAGATTCTGAAATTTCACGACGAACCTGGGCTAGGAACGGGTTCTCCAGAATTGATATCGTCGAATGTCCAAGGTCGATCTCCATTGATGCCCGGCTTCACTGGCCGGGCTTCACTGGCATTGGGTGACCCGTTATTTTCGACTTCAAATCTTTGCTTGACTGTGGGAATTCTGATGCAATTTAACTTTAGACCGCCAGCTTGTGCCTAGCTAAATTGGGCGTCATTCGGGATTGACCTTAGCATGGTTCCTTCAGCGTCCGCAGCTTTGGTGCGGTAGGTTCGCTTTGTTGCCCTGGCTTGTTGCGGTGGGTGACCTTTCTGCCTGCGATGAAAATTTATCATTGATAAGCATGGTCGACCTTTGAGGTCTTCGTGATTGCGGGCCGTATCCCTATTGTGATTTTGAACGGTTGTCACAACCCTCACGGTCAAACGTGGCAGTTACCACGGTTCTGGGAAACGGTTTCCTTCTTGCGTCCGTTTGTTTGATGGTTGGAATTGCCCAGGAAATGCGATGCTTGATTTTGCGGGTCGCTGCGGGGCTCTTTTTTCCAAAGTTATTTTTTGGCTCACCGTGGAAATGCGAGTTGCTTGATTGATATTGCCTACTGTTTAGGCGAGTGGAATTTCTTAGGTGCACTTTTTTGCTTTAAGACATAAATTTAGTTTTGGATTGGGATTGCGTGATGGAAAATGCGAAGTTGTGGGCGGGCGGAGTCGCAGCGGTTGGATTGTTGGGGACGCTATGGTCGTACCCTCGAGTTGCCTATCAGCAAGTGGTCGATTGATCGTGACCGTGACTGTCTAAGGGTATCAATCCGAGGCAGTCCAAGTTTATATTCGAAATAACTTGGTTGCATCAACCTTTGGGCCGCGTCACTATATTGGTTGGTTGTTGCGTGTTCGTCCCAAGCGTCGAACTCAGTTGGTTGCAATGGAAGTGATTGGTTCGGAACGTCGCTTGTTTTGGCGGGGATGGCGATCGCTTTGGGTTTCGCGAAGCGGGGGTGACGACACTTATATTCAAAGCGGAGTAACGGCACCTGGTACTGTCGCCCGAAGCAGAAACGATGGTCGCCGAAGCCAAGTTCTGGTGTAAAAACGAAACGTGGTATCGTCAAAGACAGATTCCTTGGAAACGCGGTTGGCTCCTTTACGGTCAGCCGGGGCCTGGCAAGACGGCGATTACTCGAGCGGTCGCTCATGATTTAGACTTGCCTGTGTTTGTCCTTGATATTGCGTCTTTGACGAACGAGGAAATGCAAACTCAGTGGTCGAAGATGTTGGTCGATGCCCCATGTGTTGCCGTAATCGAAGACGTTGACGCTGTCTTTCACAGACATGAAAACATAGCTTCCAAGGAAGGTGGCGGTCTGACATTTGATTGTTTGCTGAACTGCTTGGATGGTATGCAACGCAGTCATGGTTTACTGTAGGTGATTAATACTAATCCTATGGACAAAGTGGACCATGCGTTGGGTCGGCCAACTGAAGATGGACGCACGACGACTCGACCAGGTCGAATGAACAGAGTCATCTATTTGGGACCGTTGACAGAATCGGGGCGAGTTCAGATTGCCGCTCGGATTCTAGAACAGCACTTGGATTTGCAAGCGCAGGTTGTGACCGATGGGGATGGTGAAACCGCAGCCCACTTTCAGGAACGGTGTTCACGAATGGCGTTGGAAAGGAGTTTCTGAGGAAGTCGTTCCGACTACGTGTAACCAGAAGTTGCCGCTGAAACCGGATTCAGAATCGGGACCCAAGGCCGTGAACCATTTGGACCCGTCGCACCCGTCGCACCCGTCGCACCTTGGGTTTCCTATTCTGGAAACAGATGACTTAATGGAGCTTGATGTTCCGTCGGCTGATAGTGTTGTGGGCGGGCGGTAGAGGTTACGGCGGCGTCAAAATATTGACGCTCAATATTGATGCTAAATTTGAGTGGCTGAATTTGGGTGGGCTAAGGCCTCTGAGATTTGATCATGTGGATCACTTTGCGGAGTCATTTTTTTTCAGTCAACGAGTCTCCGGCAAACGAAAGCAAACCCTGCCGCGTAACACGCGACAGGGTTCAGCTCTTGGGTGGCTTGGTTTGCGAAACTCAAAAAGTGTCCGACCGCTAGATAGAGGCTCACAGAAGTCGTTATCTCCATCCTTGGTGATGTGACTACGACTTTGTAACCTGCATCATGCAAGCATCGAAACTAACGCTTATCCCGTTCGCTATTGTACGCTTTGATTGCGGCAGCTTCTTGGGAGACCTTCATTTCAGGGCCCTTCGGGAAGTACTGGATGTCGTCAGTCAAGTAGTAAGCACTCGGCAACGTTTGGCCGGCCACTTGTACTTGGCAACCGCTCATCAAGGCCGTGCCGGCGAACAGGACTACGGCGAGTGTGGCAAGTGCGGAAGAAGTATTTTCGTTGGCCTTCATGTTCCAGATCTCCGAGTGATGATTCGCGGGCTAACCGCGGACGAACGATGATGGAATCAGCACCGTTTTCGCTATGGTTTATGTATCGGATTACCATTGCGTAAGGTTTAACGATTTGAGGGATTTTCCAGACTCCAGCCTTGGAAAGGCTCGGGTCTAGGCCAGAAGTTGCAAATTGCGGGAAATCTGGGACAATCATTTGGTTGGAATTTACCCTGAAAAACCGGGAAAATGACACAATGCTAAACTTTTTGGCCCGTAGGTTCGTATTAGATAGAAAGCCGTGCTATCAAGCAGTTGATAGCATGAAATCGCAGTGACGCAGTTGAGAACCTTGATTTTCATCAGGATAAGGAATGGTTTTGGTTGTGTAGCTGGTCTAGAAACAAGCAGAAACCGGGGTTGAATTCCCGGGCCGAATTCGAAATAGGTTCATCCAACAGTCCAACAGTCCAACAGTCCAACAGTCGAACAGTCGAACAGTCGAACAGTCGAACAGTCGAACAGTCGAACAGTCCAACCATAGCGTCATTGCCGTCCCGATTTGTCGGAGTTCGCTATTGTGGATCAGGGGAACAGTATCTTCACCGTAAGGCGTATTCAGTGATGTCTAATGTTCAAAAAGCCAATCATGACAATGTTTCGAAGGCGGACCTTTCGCCGCTAGTTTCGTCGGGGATGGCGGCAGTGGGTGTGTGCTCTGCAGATTCTGGGCCCTGGATGAATACTTTTCAAACGGACGGTTCAAGCCGTTCTTTTCGTCGTAGCACTGACGTTCCAACTAAGCGTAAGTTGAATTCAATTCTAAAATTCTTCGCTGTGGTGTTTGCCGTTTGTTTTTTCAATGCAATCGTAGACGAAATCGCATCGGCCCAGATTGGTCGCTATCCTCAGACTGGGTACTACAGTTTGATGGGGCAGGATTCATTTTATCATCTTGGCGAATTGAATGATGCTGAGCGTTTGGTTCAGGCGCTGTATCGAGGTGGCTATCGCGAAGGCAATGTTCGCTGGATTGATTCGTCGGCCTATCTGTCACTGATGGGTGAGATCCGATATCAGGAGGGCAACTACAGGGGTGCGCTGGACGCGTTTGACGAGGCGTTGGTGATTTACGCGAATATGATTCAGTGGCCTGTTCGAGTGAATTGGGATGCGCAACTCGTGCAAATTGATAACAACGCCGTCAGGCAAGCCCGGGTCACTTGGGGCGTCCCGGCTCGGCAAACCAATATTGGTCGATTCCCAAACAGCTTTCCGGTGCGATTTGGTCAAGACATTCTGGTTCAAGGAGACCAAGGTAGTACTTTGATTCCACAAGAGCGGATCGTACCTGTCGACGCGATTGAAATGTATCGAGCGATGGCGTTGGCGATTCGGCGTCGAGACGAGATCTTGGGGGCACTTTCTCAGGTTGATCCAACGGCTAGGCTGATGCGGACTCAGTTGAACGAATCACGAGTGGCATCACCGGCAGCAGTTCCCGTAGCGATGGGATCGATTTTGTATGGGATTTCATTGACGGGCGAAGGTGACTTACGGAAATCGACCGAGATTTTGAAGCAGAACTTGCAAATCAACGGGATGGATCATCCGCTGACGCCAGTTGCGTTATTGCAGATTGGCTACAACCAATACTTGGCTGGTGAATACAACGCAGCAAAGACGACTTTGGGTGAGGCCAGTTTTTCGGCAGCTTACTTTGAACAATTTGACGTGTTTCGCGAAGCGTTGGTTGTAGCGGCGAAGGCTCACAACGCCGTCAATCGAGATCAAGCCTTCCCTGAACTGGCACTGGCCTCTGAGTGGGCTCGATTGCGAGGGCTGAGGATGGCTCAGGCTCAGTTTGCCATGGCGGCATGTGAAAATGCAATTGAAAATGGACAGATTCAGGCGGCTGAACAATTTCTCGCTTCCGCCGTTTCCTTGATTCGAACGACGGATCTCAAGCGTGGAATCATGGCCGTTCGCCTAAATTTAATCGAGCAGGCGATTGGACTGATCAGCGGTAGTTCTAACGATTTGCAAGCGTTTGCTGCTTGGTTGGATAAATACCGACTGGTGTCACCCTGGACGTTTCGAATTCAAATGCTGACCAACCCTGCCCTGCGTCGCAATTGGACGACCGCTAATTTGGCGGCGTTGAATTCTGCGATTCTACGCGACCCCGTGCCGGCCGATTGGGAACGTGACCCATTTCAGACGCTGGCCTATTTGACGGGGGATCGAAGTCAGTTCATCACCGAATCGTTTAGTATTCAGATGACGAAGAGGGATTTTGAAGATGCTGTGATTTCGTCGGAAACTATGCGTCGAATTCAATTCTTTTCGCGAATGCCGTTGGGCGGTCGTTTGCTTTCGTTTCGCGAATTGTTAACCCGTACACCTGAAGAATTGACGCCTGATCTGGTTCGCCGTCAGACCGAATTGCGTTCTCGGTTTCCCGTTCTTAAAACGCTGATTGAAGAAGAAGCGGCACTTGGGGCTGAACTGCGAAAATTGCCGGTCAATCCAAGTGAGGATCAGAAGCAGTCTTGGGATGCCGCCGTGCAGAAGTGGCAAATGTTGAATGATGCGATCGAACGCAGTCTGATTAACCTGTCAGTCAAACGCGAAGCCATTCCACTGTTGTTTCCTCCCGAAGTTGATTTGGAACGGGTGCAAAAACTGATTCCTAAACGCAGTATTTGCTTGGTGATCGTGAATAGTGGAAATGTGTATCAAGTCTTTTTGGTGACCGGCGAAAAGATTGCATACCAATCTACCTTAAGTGCCGGAAGTGTTGGTAAGGCGTTGAGCGGTTTAGCCAAAGAATGGGGGCATACTAACAGCAATGCGGTCCTGCAAAGCCAAGTGATCGAAGATAAGACTTGGAAGAAGCTAAGTCATTCGATATTGAAAGCGCTGGTGCCAAAAACGACTCCAGAATTTTGGGACAATTTTGACGAACTGGTTGTCGTTCCCGATGGATTGTTTTGGTATCTTCCATTTGAGACATTGGCTTTGGAAGAAGGTGATGCTAGCCAATTGTTACTCGATAAATTGGCAATTCGCTACGCTCCTTCGTTAAGTCTTGGTTTCAGTGAACAGAAACCTCGGCGGATCAATCGGGTCGCTTTTTATCCTGGCAAAATTGATGAACGCGATGAAGAGGCTTGGTCCATTGATGGCAAAACCAATCTGGATCAAGTTTGGCCCTCTATGATGGCCTTGGAATCATCCAGTTTCACGCCGGCTACGATTGGGCCGCTAGTCGACGGAATGTTTTATTGGAATGAGATCAGAGAAGATATGTGGCCAGGACCAATGGCTTCGGCTAGTAGCAAACGTGATAGTTATCGCCAGTTGAATTTGGAATTGTGGCCCAACTTGCCCAACCAGGGGCCAGACTTGGTTGTGATCGCCGGTGCGAATACAGCAATGGCATCAGGGTTGAAGGGGCGAGTCAACGGGTCGGAAATCGCGTTCTACGCGACCTTGATGATGGCATCGGGATGCGAAAGTATGGTGTTGCCACGTTGGCGAACAGGAGGCCATTTGGCTTACGATATGAATCTTGCATTGGCCGAGGGATTAGAGAGTCTGCCGACGGCAACCGCATTGCGAAATGCCATGCTCAAGGTCCGTGAAATGGATGTCGATCCAGAGCGGCAAACACGGTTGCGAAAACTGAAGGATGAACAAGTCATCAAGGCGGATCATCCATTTTGGTGGGCCAACGCGATGGCAATTGATCGAGGAAGTTGGTATCGCGACCCCGAGGCACCCAACGGCGGTGACGATGGGCTATTGCAACCGGGATTGTTGAAACCGGGCGGCGAAGGGAAGCCCGACGCCAAAGAAGGCGAAGCCGAAAAAGTTGATGGCGTCGAAAAGGCTGACGGAGGTGATAAGGTCGAGGGTGGTGATAAGGTCGAAAAAGCGGAAATGACTGAGGCCAATGGTGCGGGTGACGCCCAAAAGAACGAGGGCGGACCCATCCAAAAACAGGTTGTTGAAAAAGACGAAAAGCCCAAAGATAAGTCAACCAATGCTGTGCCACCTGTGACCGATCCGCCAAAAGAATTGTGACCGGCGGTCAACTGAAATGACAACGGGTTGGCCAACGCGGTTTCAATTTTTCGGAAGCTTGAAGCCCTGCGTTGCCTAACCCACTTTCGGTGTTGTTCTAAAATTGAGTCCAATCCAACGGGTATTGATCGGCACTTGGGTAGGGGTTGCCAGTGAATCTGCGGTTGCTTTAGTGCCGGGGCTGTGGTCTGGTCTGAGGTGGATAGGTAAGTCCCATTGACGGGTGATTGATTTTCTTCGTGTGCCGCCTAAAGATCTTGTGTAAAATAGAATAAGGGTCCGCTTGGTCGATATTTTGTCGGCTCTTGTCGTCGGTGGGCACTCAATTGAAATAATTGAACTGCGAATTTTTTCTTTGACGGGCGTAGAAAAATGAGTCCATCCCACCGCGAAATTCATTTTCAGTGCCCCAATTGCAATCATTCGGTGACTTGCCAAGTCGATGGTTCCAAACCGCTGCAGGCGTGTACTCGCTGCGGTCAATTGGTTCGCGTCGCAGATATTGAGGCCAATGAGAAGCCCGTCAAGGAAAAGCCCGTCAAGGAAAAGCCCGTCAAGGAAAAGCCCGTCAAGCATAAATCGACAAGTCAGACTTCTGAATCGGTTCCCAATCGCCAAGGAAATCCAAGTAGTCGATTGAGTACTTCTTTTGATGACTTGGATCTTGATTACTTGGACAAGGGCGACGTTGTGGCTTCCTCCACGATGCCTAGTCGAAGCACGCGACCTGCCGGCGGCACCGATTCAAGGAGATCTGCCGCTCCAAGTCGAACTCGGAACAATGAATCTGCTGGCAAACAAGATTCGGGCCAAACGCCTAAGTCAGCTCGTGCGTCGGAGAAGGGGAACGAACCTAAGAAGCAAACGAAGAATCGCGAAAGGGCGGAACAACTCCGCCCCGGTAGTCCTTCACCCGAGAAGGCTGATATCCCCAGGGGCGGAGCGAAAATTAAAACCAATAGCGACGCGACTTCGGAACCCGCAGACGCCAATGTGTCTTTGGCGGCACCGATTCCGCCACCATTTGTCCCAACGCCCCCGCCTGCTCCGATTCCCCCGCCTTTCGCGCCACCAGCCCCTTATTTCAACGCTGCGGATGATCCTTACTCGGTGCCGCTGACGGTCGACCCTTACGAAATACCCAAGAGCCCCCCGAGGCCAAAGACGCCACAGCCACCTACTTATGATGCGCCGGTTCCAGGTGTGGCAATTGAACTCTCTTTGGATGATGAAGTGCCGGGCGATGTAACACTAAATGCTGGCGATCCGGAGCCAGGAATTTACTACCCCGACCAAGGAAGTCATTATCCGAATCGGTATCCTACTCAGGCGGCTGATCCCAATCATTCGGGTTATCAAATGCAACCGCCGTTGCACGGGGGCGACCACGAACAATACCGGGGTAATTACCAAGCAGAATATCAAGATTCACAGAGGTACCCGATGCCTGAAGGTGGCAATGATGAAACGATACATGTGCCAGGGCTGGAAGTCTTGGATGATGATATGCTTGGGTTGGCAGAATCAGTGAATGAATCGGGAATCGAAACATCGCAAAGGCCGGATCGAATTGTGACAATCACTTGTCGCATTTGTGATACTCGCCAATATCGAGAAGCTTCGGCCAGTGAGAATTTTAAGTGCGAAGTTTGCTTTGCCCCGATGAAGATGTCGTCGCGTCACATGCCCGTACCCAAGGAATCCGAGGGGATTCCGCAGCAAAGATCCCGAGCAAAAGTTGGCGATTTGGGCCGAATGGACGATCGTTCGTCAGAGTACATGACGTCCGAACCAGCGGTGGGCGGCGATGAAGTAGATGATCTGATTCGCACCGTAGCCGCGGATCAGTCGTTTTCAACGGTGTCAGGCAATAAATCTAAAGTTCCCCAGGAAGATCAATTAGATTGGGTTGATAAGGTAGGTTCGCATGGCAATCGTCCGGCGGTCATTCCAGGAACCGACCAGCAGGATTCTGGCGAATATAATCAGGCTACCGAGTCCGAATTGAAAGTGGAAAACACGGAACGTAGTTCAACCGCTCTTGCCAAGCGAAGCAGTCTTGGGAATTCTACACAAGAGATTGAATCGGTCGAACAAGATTCCGAAGATGAATTGCGATTGCAACCGGTTGATGAGCCAGCTGTCACCCAAGTTCAGGATTCACAGGGCCTGCCCGATGCGGAAGTTCTGGATGATTTGTTGGAAATTGTCGATGAAGAAGACGAATTGGAAGTGATTGATCGTCTCGAAATTCAGACATCGCAAAGCCAGGGAGCGTCTTCGCCGGGGGATCAAGTGAAAATGGCAAGATCCGATTCGCTGTTTTTGGATGGCGACGACATTGCTTCGCGTCCGGAATCTTTGCCACCCTTCCAACAACGTTATGCTGATTATTTGAAGCCGCTTCGGTCTTCAGTGCCCCCGGTTGTAAGAAACGACGTTCCCTTGGCAACCGGCGTGTCGCCGCAAAGTTCAGGCGAAGATATCAGACGCTATGAAGCAATCCCGGTTACGGTGGATCCCCAATCGGGAATGCCCGCCTACAATGCGGCGGGACCGCATCCCAGCCATTCGCCAAGTGGGTCGGCTTGTGTTCCTGCCGCTGTGCTTTCGCCACTAGGTCCCCCGCCGTTTCATGATCCGAACAAACCCAGATTTGTTTCTGACGCTAGGGTCGACCCACAGAATGCCGAAGCGGAACTGACGGTTTTCGAGCGGCCATTTATCAATGATTGGGTAAGCCCTTTTCGATCGGGTTTGTTTGTTTCCTCCTTGGTATGTTTGGTCTTTGGAGTGGCAGTCGCTGCGGCTTCGTGGGCTTTTGCCCTGGATTCAGAGGCTTCGATGGTGTTTCGCGTGGGCGTCGGCATTGTTGCCCTGTTTGTGACGCTGGGCTTATTGCCTGTGCTATTTTGGTTTTTGGGGACGGTCGCAACTAAGTCTTACCAAAGGCATGCCGCGTTTGACTTGGATTCGAAGGAACTTCCCTTTTTCCTGTTTCAATATAGCATTTTGCCTGTGCTAGGAATGGCTGGGGCGATTCTTTCGATTCCTTTTGCAAACGTTATTGTTACCGGTCTGTTTGCCGGCTTAGCGATCTTCTTGCCCGGGTTGTTGCTGCTGACGAATGCTACTTATCGCAGAACCCTAGTTTGTTTTTCGGACTCGGCTGTGAATCGCTCTTTCTCAACAGGAGTTGACGAATGGTACAAGAGCTTTGGGACGGTGGGTTCTTTTGTCACTTTTGGTTTGTTCATTGGAATGGGTTGTAGCTACCTGGGAACCGCGGGAGCAATCATTTTTTTGATCTACACATTGGTTGCGTTTTATGCATTTGCGATCCAAGTGGGACGCTTAGCCGAGGTCGTATGGACCTTGGAGAGTCAGCGTCAATCAAAGGTATAGGTCCGCCGAATACGAAATTTTTTGGACAAGTGTTGCGAAGTCTTCGACCCCCTGCGGAAGTAGGAAACGTTGGCCCCAATCCATAATCGCCGTCGTAAATTGTGAAATGTCGCTCAGTTCCGGGGCAAATTGTTTTGGGTGCCAGCGTTTCGCCCGATGGTTGCGACGTTTTTACGGTTGACGCTCCCCTTGGGTGGCGGTTGCCGAGCGTTAGAATATGTATTAAAAAATGTATCGACTAAAAATGCGGATGGTTTGAACGCTTGACGATACGGATGTGCGATTGGTTTTCGTCGTCGTTGGCTTTGAGAATGCGTGACTTGAAAATTCGCCAGCGAAAATTGGCTTGAAAGGTTTCCGAAGATGGACAACATATTTTGGGTAGACGTCGTTTCACGAATTGTTCACTTGAGCACAGCAATTTGCTTGGTGGGTGGAAGTGTTTTTATGGCGTTTGTGTTGATCCCCTCGTCGAACACCTTAGAGTCGTCGGTTCATCAATCGCTAAGTCAGCAGGTAGTGGGTCGTTGGAAGAAGTTCATCCATATCGGAATCCTGTTGTTTCTGGTCACCGGGTTTTATAATTACATTCGTGCAATGCCACTTCATGAAGGTGACGGACTTTACCATGCATTGTTAGGCACGAAAATTTTGTTGGCGTTGGGGTTGATGTTTCTAGCGTCCGTCTTGGTGGGTCGTTCGCCAAAGTTTCAAGTAATGCGAGATAATCGTTCCTTTTGGCTGAAAGTGGTCGTCTTGATCGCGGCGGTCATTGTTTGCATCTCGAGTTTTGCAAAAGTTCGCTCGGGAGTCAAACCTGCTCAACCCGAGGTGGAGCAAAGTGCAGAAGTACTTCGTTTCGATTCTCTTTCAAGAAGCAACAACGCGTAATTTGATTGGCAGTGCGATGTTAAACGAAATGAGTTGGGTCGCTGTCTAGCGAGTCTTGCTGGTACTGAGTCGCGTTTTCGCGAAACACGAGTGATGTAGCAGATCGTAAGGGACCTGTTGCTATTCAAGCCTGCGGCGTCTGCAACCAAACCGCTTGGGTCACCCGTTTGCGTGTTGTGTCTGTATTGGGTCACGGTTTCACGAAAACCCAAGTAGTTTACCGACGCGTTCTTACCTATGACGCGGCACCGGACATTTCACGCGATTCTGCTAAACCCGTAACTTATTGGACGATTCTCTTTAGCATTGGCAGTCGAGCGACAAACCGCACCGTGCATCAAGCAGATGGTTGGTCTGAGTCTCAGTTCTAGACAGCCAGCGCTAGATTCTTACGCATGGGCGCCGCTAACTGGTGTGGTTGGATCGGTTGTCACAAACGGTCGCCAGGCAGAATAGAAGTGCTTCTTGAGAAACGCTGCAAACGCTGACGCCTGACTTACGCTTGTTATCACGGGAATCTGGATTGATCTGCGTTATTGCTGGTCGTCCACGTTCGGTCACCTGGATTGAATTTAAGTTCTCTATCTAGGGCAATGGATGGAAAATTTTAGCCAGAAAATTACGGCTTAACCTACACTCTTATCCAGGGCTGGATTTGGCGGTTGAAACGATTGTTTGGCTCGTCAGATCCAGCATTTTGACTTGGGACGCGGACACTGGCTAGGCCATTTCTGAAGGTCTGTTCATCGCACGCATCTTGATGTGAAGCCTTGAACAGGATCGCATTACCCAACATAGTGTTTGGGACAATTCGTTGGTTAACCGCTACTTTCGACCTTCGCTTGCGTTAGGAAGCTGGCGAAAGCTTGAAGTAGGAGACCAGCGAAACCGCTGCAAGCAGATGCAATTTGGGCATGCGGCGTAGTTCGTGAAATCGGCCTTGATGTATGTTTACTGTTCGAGTCCGAATTGAATGAACGGGGCAATTCTAGTTTAGCTGCGTTTGGGATTGATTTGGTGACAAAATGAGTCCCGTTCGGTCCTTACTATCGGTATTTTGTATCGTCACGACGTTGGAGAAAGAGAACGTATGAGTTTAATGTTGCGAGTCTTGGCTGTGTGTGCGTGCACTGCCCAATGGGTTGGCTTTGCGTGTGCGGCCGACGACGATTTTCCGCCTTTGGAAAAAGTTACCGAAGGTTATGAAAAGGTTGAAGCCCCTGAGGGCGAGCGTCCTTTTTACCAATTGTGGGTGAACAAAAAGACGAATCAGATCCTCTGCGGTTTGCCAAAGGGCTACGAAAAACAAAAGCATTTTATCGCGTTGACTGTCGCCAGTGGCGAAGTGTTCGCGGGTTTGCAGGGCGACGATTATTACGTTTATTGGCGTCGCATTGGCAACCGTTTGGCGTTGATCAAGAAGAACACTTCGGTTCGATCTGATGGCGATGCTGAATCCAAGCGAAGTGTGTCACGTTTGTTTACCGATGAAGTGATGCTTGACCTGCCAATTTTGACTACGCAAGCTGATGGAACCCCGGTCTTTGATATGGATGCCATGCTGGTTGGTGAATCGGCAACTTTCTTCGGTCCGGCGGGCCGAGTCAATGGTCGACTTGCTTCCATTGCCAGCGTCAAAGCGTTTCTCAAAAATGTTGAGATTGCGATTGAAGCGCCGACCACTTCAGGAACGCTGCAGGAATTTCATTATTCATTCAGTTTAGTTCCAGAGAAAAGCAATCCTGAGTACAGCTATCGTCCGCGTAAGGCAGACGAACGTATTGGATATTTCACAACGACCTACGATGATTATGGAAAATATGAGACCGACGAGACTCGTGTTCGCTACATTAACCGTTGGCATTTGGAAAAGAAGAATCCAGAACTAAAGCTTAGCCCGCCTAAGAAACCCATTGTTTTCTACATCGAAAACACGACTCCGGTACGTTACCGAAAGTGGATTCGCAAAGGCGTTGGGTATTGGAATAAGGCGTTTGAAGAAGTTGGATTCGACCAGGCGATCATTGTTCACGATCAAGATTCGAATCCAATTTATCAGGCATACGATCCTGAAGACGTGCGTTACAACTTCATTCGCTGGTTGAACAATGACATTTCGACAGCAATTGGTCCAAGCCGAGTGCATCCAGAAACGGGTGAAATTCTGGACGCGGACATTGTATTGACTGACGGTTGGATCCGTGCGTTTCAGATGCAATTTCAGAAGCAAATGCCGAAGATCGCAATGGACGGCATGAACAATGAAACGTTGGCTTGGTTGGCGGAACATCCTGATTGGGATCCCCGTGTTCGCATGGCTGCGCCTGCGATTCGCGAACAAGTTCGTCGCCAAATTCAGCAACAAATTCTAGATGCATCCAACCAACAAATGGATGGCGACCACCTGCAGACTCGAATGCTTGGCGATGAACCGATGGACGGTTTGGTGGGCCGCACCAGTCAAGTGAATGGTTACTGCCTAGCCGCTGATGGAAAGACCATGGACATTGCGTTCATGCGAATGATCTTGGCGATGCAAGACGCTGAAGCCAAGAGAGATGATGAGAAAAAGGACGACGAGAAAAAAGACGAAGACAAGAAGAAAGAGGACGACAAGAAGAAAGAAGACGACATGCAATTGCTAGATGGAATGCCTGAAGATTTTATCGGGCCACTTGTCGCCGATTTGGTTTGCCATGAAGTGGGTCATACGCTTGGTCTGCGGCACAACTTTAAGGGGTCAAGCATTTGGTCCTTGGATCAAATCAACAGCGACGAGGTTAAGGACAAGAAGACCATCTCGGGCAGTGTGATGGATTACGTTCCAACCAACTTTCGGTTGATTAGCGGTAAGACTCAAGGCAACTACGGCATGATCGACATCGGTCCTTACGATTTCTGGGCGATCGAATACGGCTATACCGTTGACAAGAAGCTGGAAGAAATTCTGAAGCGAGTGGCTGAACCAGAGTTAGCGTTCGCAACGGACGAAGATACTTCCGGTCCAGATCCTTTGGCGCGACGTTATGATTTCGGCAAAGATCCATTGGACTTTGCCAAAGAACAGATCGCCTTGGCAGAATACCATCGTGGCAAAATCTTGACGGACTTTGTGCAGGACGGTGACAGTTGGGCGAAAAGTCGTGAGGGTTACAATCTGACATTGTCGATGCAGATGCGTGCAACGGCGATGATGGCCAATTGGATTGGTGGATCGTTCGTCTATCGTGACCGCAAAGGTGACCCCAATGGCCGCGTGCCTCTGAATGCGGTTCCAGCCGATCAACAGCGTCGTGCACTGCAATTTGTGCTTGCCAACAGTTTTAAGGACGAAGCGTTCGGTTTGAGCACGGATTTGCTAAACCGAATGACGATTGATAAGTGGTTGGACTTGGGACCACAGATGTTCGGCACCGGTGGTGAACCGACTTGGCCATTGCATGACCAAATCATGGGTTTACAAGCGACGACGTTGACTCAATTGCTAAACCCGACCGTTTTGCGTCGTGTCTACGACAATGAATCGCGAATTCCAGCCGATTCCGAATGTTTTACCTTGCCTGAGTTGTTAAGCACGGTAAGTGATTCGATTTGGACCGAGCTAGAGAAAGCACCCGAAGGTAAGTCAACTGATCGCAAGCCGGCAATTTCATCGTTACGCAGAAATTTGCAAGCCGAGCATGTGAGTCGCTTGATCGTGCTTGCCAAGGAACACACTGCGGCTACCAGCGCGTTGCGTCCCATCGCAACCTTGGCCAAGCAAGAGCTGCGAGATTTGCACGCGACAATCGGCGAATACACCAAAGCCAATGGAGGCAGTTTGGACAGCTATTCCACTGCTCATTTGGTTGACATTCACGATCGTCTTGGGAAGTTCCTGAATTCTCAGTATGTTAGCGAATAGTTTTAGTTGACCAATCGCATTGGTTGCGAAATTAAAACTGCTTCGTATTTTCAAAGAAGAAAGCGGCTTGCCAAATCCAACGGCACGTCGTTTTTTTTTCTTTCTTGCCGGATTGATTGCAGCGTCAATCGTTGGTCGTCGAAAATCTACCGAACAATCGAATTAGGTGTTACCGGTTGTAATGGTTTGGCCTGAGAACTAGCTTCGGATTCTAGTGTCGCTTGATCCGCTTGGGCCAGCCGAACAGCTTCGGCTTCGATCAGTATCGGGTCAAACAACTTGGCGGTTCGATAACTAGGGTCGATCGCCGGTGATTTATCCAACGGTTTCCCGGTTAGCTTGGATTTTAGTTTCGAACCGGCAAATCGGGTGCCTTCGTAGACAGTGCCCCGTTGGATCGGGCCGGCTCCGAAAACCCAAGTGTCACGGCTGGTCGATGTCGATTTTGCAACACCTGATTGCCAAACTGCGGTTTGGTTCTCTTTTCGATAAGCAAAGACGCTAAGTTTGGCGAAGCCTTGTCGATACTCGCTTTTGCTGATTGCAATTTCTGGAATGGCGGGCAAGCTAACTGGCGAATTTGCAGCCAAAGAGGCCAACGATGAGGCGGTATCGCTGCGTGGAATTCCATAAGTAATGTTGTATTCATCGGTACCAAGCGAACCCACCCTCGGTTCCAAGATGATCTCCGCATCCTCGATCTTCTCTTGCAGCAAGCAGCCTGCAGCAACCACTCGGTGGCGAAGCGTGCTGATTACATACTCTGAATTAACAAAGCCAATTGGCTTGACGGTCTTGATGTAGTTGATGTCGATAAAGACTTTTTGGTCAGTCAGGGGTGAAAAGTCAATTTTGGATACCGCTTGATCGACCGCATCTGAAACCAGTAGCTGTTCCATGGCGCCACGTTGCGCGGTGGTTCCACAACCGTTAAGTAACGACAGAGCGGCGATCGCCAACCAGTAAATTACCGGTCGCCATGTGTGGCCAAAAGTCGGGTGAATTGATGCCGGCATGAGACGGGTGGTTTGTTGGAAGGTGGGAAACGATCATGCCATCAATTACTGTGCTTGGCGGATTGGTTGCATGGGTTCACCAAACGATCTGGGACCTAGCGTCAACTAGATTTGCCTGGCCGAACGGTCAATATGCACGGTGATCGTCTGGCAGAAAATAGCAAGCAAAGCAAGATAATGGAACACCGAAAAGTCAGAAAGTCCGAGTGACTGTCAGCAGCTCTGTGATCATTTGTACTGACGGATGAGTGTTCCCAATGTGTATCTACTCAGTCGATCAAGGGCTGAATCAAATGTTTAGTTGATGCGAGTGAATGAGGAACGGCGAATCATCGGTGGGCAAGTTTAGAAGGGGTAAACAGGGAAGGTAACGGGGAGGTTTACGGACAATCGATCGAAATGTGAAAATTATCTATTTCTTTTTGGGTATCGCACCTAAGTTAAGCATTTTCAGTAAATTACGTCTTTTAAATCAATCTTGACCCGCTTTGGTGTACTGGGCTATATTGCCGTGACACAGGCAATCTTGGCAGTCTTGGAAGCTCTGGGTGTTAGAGATGCTTACGAGTTTAAGATTGTTTGCGGATTTGATGTCGAGTGCGGGTTTGGAATGGTCTACAGATTTCCATGCCAGTCCCTCGTGTCGATGGTTAGTAACTGTGATTTTGAATTGCATCTTGATGGTTCAAGAGAGGTTACGGAATTTCGAGTCCCGATTTTGGGACACTGATTCCTTGAATATCTAAGTGAAAAATGGATTGCTTCACACCAAACGGGTGATTCCCGATTGGTTAACAGTGGTTGGGATACTCGTATGCTTGGAGTTGTCACTCATGCAAGCACCCGAGTGTTACTAAGTTTCGGATTCGGTTTCTAGAGACAAGGCCGGGGCTTAGTTCTACCAGCGTACACCGATGGGAAAGGATGGTTCCATGACAAAGAAGACGGTCTTCACAACAGGTGAAGCGGCAAAGATTTGTAAGGTTAGTCAGCAAACGATTATTCGCTGCTTTGACAACGGTTCGCTAAAGGGATTTCGAGTTCCTGGTAGCCGGTTTCGTCGTATTCCGCGCGATCAACTTTTTTCGTTCATGAAGGACAACGGAATTCCAACGGACGCTTTGGAGAGTGGAAAACGCAAAATCCTGTTGGTTGATGATGACGTCGAATTGGTAGAATTGATGCAGGACGTCTTTGTCCGTGATGGTCGTTTTGAAATCAAGACCGCCAACAATGGTTTTGACGCTGGCATGATGGTTTTGGATTTTCGCCCCGATCTGGTTGTATTAGATGTGATGCTGCCAGACATCAATGGGCGTGAAGTTTGCCAACGAGTCCGCAGTGATCGGACTTTGGAATCGGTCAAAATTATGTGTATTTCTGGCATGATTGAACAAGAGAAGATCAATGATCTTCGCTTGGCGGGTGCCAACGACTTTATGAACAAGCCGTTTTCTGTAGAAGACTTGTTGTATCGTTGCTGTGAAATGCTGGATATGGATCGGGTGGCAACAGGAACCTAGTTGTTCTTGTTGATCTGCAAAGTGGTATCGCTAATTCAAAAGGCATGCTTGTTTTAGACGAGTGTGCCTTTTTTTATTTATTTAGAGTCTCAAGGCACTGAACGATCGCACGCGCGAGCACCCGGTGAAGAGTGTCAGCCAGCGTTTCGGGCCTAAGAAAAAAGCAGAAGGCGTCGAGATTGAATCAGCGAATCAAACGTCAAAAATGGGAGGGCAAATCGGTGTGGCCATTGGAACAGCAACAATTGCTGGTCGATCGATTGCTGGTGATTGCTGAGTCGCTTGAAAGGCACGAGAGTCAGAACGGCGGGCTTGAGAATGTTAAGTTCGCCGGGCAAAATTTGATTTGTGACGCCAAAGCGGTTGAGTCTTTCTTTTCTGAAATTCCATCTTTGTATGCGATTCTTTATCAATGGCATGGATTTCAAGAATCCAATCGCGACCGTTGGGCGGTTGATCGGCACCGCGTGTTGGTGGTTGACTACGAGTCTGGGGCAAATGGTGATGCAGGGTTTGGTGATCAGGCGGGTGCGATCACGATTGTTGATTTGGTTCAGGCCTTTGTTGCTTGGGCGGACAATGACTTTTTGCTTCACTGGGAAGTCGATTTTTCAAGCCTAGACGCAAAGGTGTCAACGATCCGCCATGCTGCCGATGAGGGAGCAGGCCAGACCGTTCGTGGCTTTCAAATGCACCTGTCGCTAGAATGCCAGCGCTGGACGCAATTGGGTCGATTTGAATTTTGCGATGAATCGTACTTGCTGGCAAATCGTGAACATAAGTCTGCCAGTTCGGAAACGATTCAGGCGACCGTTTACTGTCTTGGCGGAAGTGTGCCCGAGGCGATTCGACTGGTTCGTTTGGTTCGGCAATTGATAAATGGGCTGAAGTTGAAGCTGGAATTTTTTCAGCGCCTGTCTACAGAAAAACTGAATTCTATGAAACGATTGGCTTATGGTGCCAGTCATGAAATCAATAATCCGTTGGCCAACATTGCGACTCGGGCCCAAACCCTGATCTTAAAAGAGGCTGACCCGCATCGCCGCCAAACGTTGCAGGTGATAAACGCGCAGGCCTTTCGTGGTTTCGACATGCTGGCAAACTTAATGCACTTTGCCGCGCCGCCCAAGGCGGAAATCAAGTGCGTCGATTTGCTGCCGCTGGTGCAACAGAGTCTAAACCAAACCAAAGCCTTCTTTCCAGATGTTCAGCTGGAAGTTGACTGTGCGGATCTGCAGTCCCAGCAAACACGACTGGCTAATGTTGATTCTCAGCAAATGGTGCTGATGATAATTGCCCTGTTGCGGAACGCGATCGAAGCATCAGGCGTTCAAATTGGCGAAACGAATTCCGGCCAATTTTCGCAAGCTAATTGCGAAACACCGAAGACCGTGGTTCGCTTGGGAATCGTCCTTTGCAGTACGTCTTTTCCGGGTTCGAAATTGCCAGCAGCCCAATTGTGTGTTTGGGACGAGGCGAGTGTCGTGGATCCGAATTTGTTGCCATTCGTGTGTGATCCATTCCACTCGGGGCGGGAAGCGGGGCGTGGACTTGGGTTTGGACTAAGTAAAGTCTACCGCATCGTTGAAATGAATGGCGGTCAAATGAGGCTTCAATCGCTTCAGCCCAAAGGTCTAAAAGTATCCATTTATTTGCCTGCATAACCATAATTGGCTGAAATTTTGAGCCATTAATTAAGTGGTTTGGGAGAAATCGATTCGATGCCAGATGGGTAATTCCTGAAGATCGATTAAAATTGACATTTGGTCCACTATTCGCTATATCCCAAAGGGTGAGTGTTTTCAGTTGGGCTTTGTTTGGAAGTACGAGTTTCTATTTTTAATCTTAATGGGTTAGGTGGCATTATGAAGTCAAAAATCATCGCTCGGCTTGGCCTCGAACGCTCATCCTGTGGGTGGTCGACCGTCGGATGCTTGGCCTTGGCAATTTGCCTAACTCAAAGTCCAGTTCTATTGTTTGGGCAGACAAGTCGCTTGCTAGCAAATGGGAATGACGGAACCAAAGAGGTGAATGCCGAGTGGGTTGAATCCAGTTCACCAGTGATTGGTGGCGGTGCAGTGACCACTACTTATTTTCCGCAGTCTGGAAGTTCATTGACCAGTTTGCAAGAGCCCGGCATCAATGGCGAACTGGCAATGATTGGCAGCCAGCGTCCGCAGTTAGCTGGCGTTTCACCCATTGGGTCGGCTATGGGCAACCAACCGGGCGCGAACTACGCTCCCATTCCAACAGGCAACGGCGGCTTCTTGGTTCCAACGGTGACTTATGTTCCTATGAATGGAAGTACACTGGCAAATTATCAGCAGAACCTTCAACAGGTCAATTACCAAGGTGCGGTTCCGGGGTGTGTCAATTGTCAATCTAATGGACTGACCCAGCCCACACAGTACCAGCAAATCCCTTATCAACCGATGGCTGCAGCGCAGACGCCAATGCTGCCGGCGACCAATGGTGGGATCTATGGTCCGATCTCGCCTAACGCTCAGTTGAATCCTGCGGTGCCCGGTTTTTACGGCGTGCAGAATGCTGGCGTCAATGGCGCAGCGCCCGCTAATAGCGGCTACCGTTCCCTGGTTCCTAGAACATTGCCGGCTGGAACCTACATTGGGCAGGGGTGGTTGGGGCAACCCAAGGCTTACGTAAGTACTCAGCCCGTTCGAAACTTCTTCCGATACTTGATCGTGCCTTAAGGTGTGTGTTGACCTTGTGTTAGCACGGCATGCTTGGAAGCCTAAAGTTTGCTATCCGGGCTTGGGTAAAGTGTTTTCGCTGAAATTGGAGAAGTGACCAAGTTGAAACTTGGTTGAGTTAGGTAGAGCTAAGTTGAGCCAAAATGAAGCTGCAAGTTGAAAGGCCAGCCCGTTGAAAGGCCAGCCCGTTGAAATGGTAGCCCGTTGAAATGGTAGCCCGTTTGACTTGTTCAACCGTAGAGTTGAGTGAAAGCTTTGGTTTGCCGTTCCAGAGATGCTGGTAATTCTCTTCAGCTTTTGCTTCTTAGATGCAGTGCTTCTTAGCTATCGTGTTTGATCGCCATTAGAAAGTACCCACGCGGTTGTCACCATTAACCCAGCATTCTTTAGGCTTGAAAATCCAGGCTCAGCCTGATGATGTATCCTGTGGCCCGACTTGTTTGCAAGCGGTCTATCAACACTATGGGCTAACGATCCCCTTAACCCAATTGATTGACGAGATTCCGACACTTACTGATGGCGGTACACTCGCGGTGTCGCTGGGAACGCACGCTTTGAAGTTGGGGTTTCGCGTTTCCATCTTAACTTTCAATCTGAAAGTCTTTGACCCAAGTTGGTTTGCGATTGAAAAACAGCACGAAACCTACAAAGGGCTGCGACTTAGAAAAGAAGACCTAACGCCTGCTGAGTTAGTGGAACGCCTGCGTTTACAGATGCGTTATAAGACCTCGCAGAGATTGCGGGCCGCTAGCAAGGCGTACATCGCCTTCTTGAACTCTGGCGGATTGATCAAAATGCAGGATCTTAGCTTTGATATTATTCAAGGGGTTCTATCGCGAAACGTACCAATCTTAACGGGATTGAGTTCTACTTTTCTTTATCATGCTCACCGCGAATTCGGGGACAATTTAGACCCCGATGACATTCGTGGAAATCCCACAGGGCACTTCGTCGTTCTTGACGGTTACGACCAGCAGGGGCGTAGTGTCGATGTGGCTGATCCGTATCTTCCCAATCCAAGAGGTGTGCACTTGTACCGAGTTGGTTACGATCGGTTGGCCGCTTCGATCTTATTGGGTGTTCTGACTTATGATGCCAACTTGTTGGTGATTGAACCCCTTTAGTGCATGGGGCAGATCAGCTTCGCCGTTGGTGATGTGAGTTTGGTTTGGAAGCAACTTGCAATTACCAAAATAAGTAGACCTCAGGTACTTTCCCTGAGCTTTGGTGACGATAGAATTTGAAATGCCAGCTTCACCAGATTTCCTTTGGACAAGCGTGGCGGAAATTTGGGGGGAGGCAAGTCCTCCTGATTCGTACAATGCCAACGCTAATTGTGACCAGTGAGCCAGAAGACTGGCCGGCAACGATTGAAGATGTTGAGATCGTGGACGCGCGAGCCTATCTGACAGATGCCCGATATAACGAAGCGCGAAACGTCAAGGTTTTCAATTTAACTCGATCTTATCGTTATCAAACTCATGGCTATTATGTTTCGTTACTGGCTGAGGCACGAGGCCACAAACCGCTGCCAAGCGTGCGAACGATTCAAGATTTAAAGAATTCTGCGGTCATCCGGAACGTGTCGTCGGAACTGGATGAATTGATTCAGGATTCTCTGCTTCCGATAAAATCCGATAAATTCACATTGAGCGTTTATTTTGGTCGGAATTTAGCCAAACGCTACGAACGCTTAGCACTGCATTTGTACAATCAATTTCAATCTCCACTGCTGCGTGCCGAGTTTTCGAAAACGTCGAAACGTTGGATCTTAAAGAAAGTCGCGCTTTTACCCACAAGCGAGATTCCTGCTTCGCATTGGCCCTTTGTCACGGATGTAGCTAAGAAACATTTTACAGGCCGTGGGGCCAGTCGAAAGAAGGTCGAGCGTGCGCGATTCGAACTAGCAATCCTGATCAATCCTGACGACCCAGAGCCTCCATCCAATGCAGGTGCCCTAAAGAAGTTTGCCAAGGCCGCGGCAAAAATGGGAATTGCGACCGAACTGATCACTCGAGATGACTATGGGCGTTTGGCAGAATTCGATGGTTTGTTTATTCGTGAAACCACCGCGGTTAACAATCACACTTATCGATTTTCTACGCGGGCGGCACGCGAAGGTCTTATTGTCATGGACGATCCGGTTTCGATTGTGCGGTGCACCAACAAAGTTTATCTCGCCGAATTGATGACTCGAAATAAGATTGCCACACCCAAGACGATTGTCATTCACAGCGGCAATGCGAATCGAATTGAAGAAGAATTGAAATTTCCGTGCGTGCTAAAGAAGCCAGATAGTGCGTTCTCGCATGGCGTTATCAAGGTTCGTTCTGAAGAGGAACTGAACAATGCTTTGAAGAAATTCTTAAGTGAATCTGACCTTGTGGTAGCGCAAGAATTCTTGCCGACCTCCTTTGATTGGCGGATTGGAATCGTAGACCGCCAGCCACTTTTTGCCAGCAAATATTTTATGGCAAATGGGCACTGGCAGATCATCAAGCAAGACGTCAAAGGTGATGACCGTTACGGGAGATTCGAAACGATTCCCATCGAATTGGCGCCACCGGCCGCTGTCAAAGCTGCGATGAAAGCAGCTAATTTGATCGGTGACGGTTTGTATGGTGTGGATATTAAGGAATCCAATGGGCATTTCTACGTGATTGAAGTCAATGACAACCCGAATATTGACTCGGGAACGGAAGACGCTGTTTTGAAGGACGAACTTTATCGCCGGATCATGAATGTCTTCTTGATACGTATGCAAAGGCACAAGATGGGGTTTGCTGTTTCTTAACGCGTGTTCAATCGCGGGCCGTCATTCTTGCCCTTTGAAGTATGTCCCGTCTATTTGTGTTAGGGTCTGCTGTTGGCGAACAGTGTCGCGTTGAATGTGTTGGATTGTGGGTTAACTTTTCGAAAGTGAATCAAACCTTGGTAGCAAAGCCGTTGGGCCTGTTTGACTGTGTTGGCATTGAATTAGAATACATGATTGTGGATTCGGCCAGTCTAAATGTACGGCCGATATCCGATGTGATCTTGCGAGACGAAGATGGGCAGGTCGTTTCCGAAATCGAGCGAGATGACATCGCGTGGTCCAACGAATTAGTGGCCCATGTGATTGAATTGAAAACAAACGGGCCTGCGACGTCCCTACTGGGTTTGTTTGATCGTTTTCAACAAAGTGTGAGCCAAATAAATGATCAACTGGCGAAACATGGCGCTTGTTTATTGCCATCGGCAATGCATCCTTGGATGGATCCCGAGAAAGAGATGACCTTGTGGCCCCATGATTTTAGTCCTGTCTATCAGACATTCAATCGAATTTTTGATTGTAAGGGTCACGGTTGGTCTAATCTGCAAAGCATGCACATCAATCTGCCGTTCTGTGGCGATAGTCAATTTGCGTCATTGCATGCTGCGATTCGGCTGATGTTGCCGATCCTACCTGCGATCGCTGCAAGTTCTCCCATCGTAGATCGCAAGTTGGCAGGCAATCTTGATCATCGCTTGGAGGTCTACCGGAACAACAGTCGAGTCGTTCCATCGGTGGCAGGCATGGTCATTCCAGAGGCGGTGTTCTCTTCCGCAGAATATCATGTGCAGATTTTGCAAAATATTTATCAAAGCATGGCAGAATTAGACCCCGAAGGAATACTTCGTGATGAGTGGTGCAATTCACGCGGAGCGATTGCTCGGTTCCAACGGAACGCGATTGAGATTCGCGTCTTGGATGTTCAGGAATGTCCCGGTATGGATTTGGCAATCGCGGATTTGGTGATCGCAGTCTTAAAGCGATTGACTGATCAAAAGTGGACGAAACTGGAAGAACAAAAGTCGATGCCGACGGATGAATTGTCGGTTCAGTTTCTAAAGTCAATCGTGACTGCCGATGAAACTGAAATTGTTGGAAAGCAGTACTTGAAACACTTTGGCATTGAAGCGGATTCGATTTCGGTGAATCAGTTGTGGCGACACTTGGCGGACTGTGTTTCGGACGATCTAGTGGATCCAAAGTCAAGCCAGCGAATTGAAGTTATCTTGCAAAAGGGCCCTCTGGCGCGGCGAATCTTGAGGGCAGTTGGTGGCGAATTGTCCAGCCTGGAGAGTGTTTATCATCGACTGGCCAATTGTCTGGCTTCTGGGGTTCATTTTGAATAGTCGTGTAGCAAATGACCCGTTCTTTGAAATTGATAGTTTCGTGCGAACATGCCTCGAACCGGATCCCCGTCGAGTATCGCGATTTGTTTGCGGGTAGCCAGGATGTTTTGGACTCGCATCAGGGTTGGGATCCAGGCGTCATTGAGTTGGTTGCGGCATTTGAAAAAGTGTTTCAGACTAAGGTAGAGTTGGGGCAATGGAGTCGCTTGCTGGTTGAACTAAACCGATCTTTGGGGCATCCAAAGTTGTTTTCACAGTTTACTCGCGAGCTCTCGAAAGTTAGGCGTGACCAGATCATTGGGACCTACTACCTGCCGTATCGGCAATCGTTAAATCAGCAGGCTCAGGCGATTGAAGAAGAATCCGGAAATTGTCTTCACTTGTCATTGCATACATTTACGCCGAATTTGAAAGGGGATGTTCGCAACGCTGATATCGGATTGCTGTATGACCCCAAGAACGAATCTGAAAAAGCGTTTGCCAAGGTTTGGCGTTTGAAATTGCAGGAACAATTACCTGAATGGGTGATCCGAATGAATTATCCGTATCGGGGCAATGCCGATGGATTCACAACTTGGCTACGGCGACGGCATGCTGGTTACGCTGGACTTGAATTAGAAGTCAATCAAAAGTATTTTTATAGGGACACCACGTCTTGGCGGTCCTTTTCGCGTGAAATTGCTGCTGCCACGAAGTTGGCGGTAGAGGCGTTTGCAATGACCGAGATTCATTAGGTTGCTAGGTCGCCATGTTTGGGTCAGCAACTTAATGGGCGGACCGGTTGCTGGCGGGAAGATTTCCACAAAGCGGCTGGTGTGGTACTGTCTACCGTTGTTGGTTGCGGACTATGTTGAAATCTATTAGAGAAGGATAATCGCCACAATGCTGAGGTTTCTAGGTCTGCTGCGTGACACTTGGTGGCTGTGGATTGTTCTGTTTACCATGGGTACCGGAATGACACTTTTCATGTCGTGGATTTTCGTGGTCACGTTTCCGATCTGCTTATTTTCGTTCGTCTATTTTGGATTGATGCGTTACGACGAATTGGGTAACGAAAAGAAGCGGTAACTATGCGACTGTACTGGGAAACTGTACTGGGAAACTGTACTGGGACGTTGCTGCGGGATTTTTGAAAAACTAGCGTCGCTACGATAGATCGGATTCGACGGTAATTCGTCCGCTGGCTCGCGCAGTTTCTGCCCGTTGAATCCAGCGTTGGGCGGTCTGGCGCTTAGAAACGAGATCGCTAGATAGCCACTCTTGAAGGCGGTCGACATTCATCTGCATGGTAACGTCAGGATTGCCAACAATTCCTGGAATAATCGTGGCGCATCCATTCTGAGGGATCTCGACAGTCCAAGCACCGCCTCCGGGACCTAAGAGGTCAAAACAGATTCGGAACCTAACTTGCTGCGCGCTCTTCGCTGAATCGTTATGATGTCTTGCTGATTGGGAGGTAGGTGCCAGTTGGCAAGAGAGATCCATGATCTCATCGGAAAGTCGCTGGATCAGTGGTTGGCCGGAAATATCACATTGAAATTTCGGCCGTTTGATTTTACCCCACTTATCGTTTTCGCCGAAAACGAGATAACGTTGGATCACATCCTGAGTCAATTCAGGGCAATCGATATGTCCGGCGTACTTATTTAGGTTCGTGGTGTCAAATTTTGGATCAGATATCTCATAGTCTTGGTAGATGCGGATTGCTTCGAAGACTTTGGCCGCAAAGTCGTTGTCTGCTTGACGATTCAAGTTGTCGTTCCCGCAAAACTCCACGCCAGCGGAACCAAAATATTGGTAGCAATGTTGAACCAATTCATTCGGAGTGATGCCTTGGGGTGGCGCCAGATGAAACGTTTTGCCGTGGGCATTGGGCGTGGATAACAGGTGCGTCATCACTTGAGACACCCATTCTACTGGAACGATGTTCCTTGGTTCGTGGCCGCTCATGGGCAGTTGAATTTTGGTCACGATCTTGCCAGAACTGTCGCGTTCTTGCTGCGGAACCAACATCGCCATCATTCGCAAGTATAAATACAGTCCATGGTAAGTACTGGTGTAACCGTTGGTTGAATCACCCGAAATGACCACAGGACGATAAATGGTTGGCGGATTTATCAGTTCCGCTTGACGAACCAACTGTTCGGCAACCCACTTGCTGTTCTCGTAATCATTGCGGAACTTCTGTCCGCAGTCGAAATCGTGTTCGAAAACGGTGGTACTGCGATCACCACAGACGTACGCTGTGGAAACATAATGCAGGTCTTCGATGCCCGTGTCTTTTAGCAACTGCAAAACGTTTTTGGTACCAGCGACATTGGTTTTCCAAGGTTCGCCTTCGCGACTAGGACCAAAGAAGTTCAGAACCGCAGCATTATGAAGCAAATGGCTGCACGATCCAGAAATCCATCGAAGACTGTCTGCGTCCAACCCCAAGTTGGCCAAGCCGACATCACCTTCCAAGACGACTGGGCGTTGCAGTTGACATCCAAGTTCTTTTTCCCAACGGCCAAGAATCGACTCGATTCTCTGTGTTGCCGTTTGTTTTCGGGAAGCGCGTGCGACGACAGCCAAACGAAAGCCGGCTTGCAGAAGGTCTTTAAGTAGATATTCACCCACTAATCCAGTCATGCCGGTGACCAGCCAGTAATCGTTCTTGGAAGTGACGTTCGATGAAGGCATGAATAAAGGGCTCTTAAGTTGATCGAGTCGAACGTGCGAAGCAATGGATTACGACAGTGAGAATGCCCAGGCATGTGTTTATGGGATTGATTCTACTAGCCTAGTTCGCTGCATAGAGGATGGGAAGAAGCAGGCCTGACAAGAATCAATTATTAAAACAGCCAATTAGATTTTTCCAATTAGTCCGGTAATGCGACTAAGATGTTCCACTGAGGGCTTCGGAATCGACGTCGTCGATCGGTCGACAGTTTGGAATGGGGGTTAACGGTTGCCCGGTTGCGAGCCGACTTTCACCGGAGACAATTCTAACGTGACTCCCCAGTTAAATTTCCCCAATTCAAATAGTTCCTTGCAAACGCCCGGCGCCGGTTCTGCCATTTATTCATATAGGCGGAAGCAAACCAATGGCGGTAGAAAACCAATTTACAACACTCAGGCGTTTCCAAACGGAAGTCTTCCGCACGTTTTGGTGTTCCAACGATTATCCGAAAGAATTGTAAGCAATGTCCCTAAAGAAGCAAATCCGAAGTCAATGTTTCGCGTTGCTGTTTTTCATCAATGCTGGGTCCATGATGGTGGCTCAGACTCAACACCTAAACGCGGAAGTGTCCCCTTTCGTCGAACAGAACGAAGCTGTTCAGGAAACCATGGATTGGCAGAGGGCGGAACAAGGGTGGATTAGCTTATTCGATGGACAAACGATTTTTGGTTGGCGACGAGTTGCTCCGGGCGATATCAGCGACAGCAAACTGGTTGTTTCTAGTTTGAACAGTCCGGTGCGAACGTCCTCGCAATTTCGAAACTATCGCCTTCGGATTGAATATGAAATTATTGACAATGCAGCGGCCAAGATTCTTCTGCGAACTAGTCCCGACGGCAAATCGGATTTGGTCGATCACATTGCGTTAGATCTAACGCCGCTAGGCGATGATGAAGAAGATTCTGACGGCCTTCGGGCGATGACCATCGACGTCAACGAGCGTCAATTGTCTTGGCAGTTGGGCGAAAAGAACGCTTCAATGGTGGTTCCTGTCACCGCGCCAAACCTTGGTTACTTGGGATTTCAAGTTTCCCGAGGTCAGTTGAAGATCAATCGATTGGAACTTTTGCCTTTGGGTGGTGAATCGTTGATGGTCGATAACAATCGGGCAAATTGGAACAGTGAATTGTTAGGCTCAGCCACTGCCAAATGGATTGATGGAGCGTTGCAGTTGCAAGGTGGGCCGGGGCAATTGGAGTCCAGTCGATCGTATGGAGACTTTGTGCTGCAGGTCAAAGCGAAGGCCTCGGCAGCAACCAATAGCGGCGTCTTTTTTCGGTGTATTCCGGGGCAAAAGTCCAACGGATATGAAAGTCAGATTCAAAATGAATTTTTGGACGAAGACCGTAGCAAACCGAAGGACTGTGGAACGGGTGGCATTTTTCGTCGCGTCGACGCTCGTAAGGTCGTAGCCGAACCGGATCAATGGTTTGTCAAAACAGTCGTTGCTTGCGGAGGTCAGATATCCGTGTGGGTTAACGGCTACCAAGTGACGGATTGGTCGGATCAACGACGACCGCATGAGAACCCTCGAAAAGGACGACGAGTCGAACCCGGGACCCTGATTTTGCAGGCTCATGATCCTGCTTGCAAGATTCAATTCCAATCGATTTGGATACAAGAGCTGGGTAGTCGCAAGTAAACAGACAACCGTTGATTCGACCAAGGTGCAGGATAAAGATGTACAGCCTAATGTTGACCAGGAAGTTCTGCTTGAAGGCGGACGACCAAGACCCCAGCGGCTGGCTCGTGTGGCTGGCCCAGTAAATAGAAATGCCATTTTTAACTATCTGCTGACGTTCCAGTGATGGACGGTCCTGGGTTGGACGTCGCGGATTTTGTTTGCGATGAATCCTCCAAAATCAAAGTCTAAGGTCATGCAGCAGGATTATTTTAAAATTGGTGTCTTAAATACGGGTTTTAGGTGATCACTTCGGTTTGTAACGATTGGACAAAATTAAGTTGTTTGATCCTACCGATTTTGTCACCGGTGGTCGTTGGGAAATGGACGAAAGTGGCACTATTGCTGGATTGAAATCTTGTTCGATCCGGGGTTTCGGATACAGTCAGTAAGCGGTGTGACTGACGCCAGTTTCCTGTAAGAGACTGGTTTTGGAAAACGGGCGTTTGAATCGCGGGCTGTTTGTCAATTTGTATGTGCCGAACGTTGGCGGATCTGGTTCCGAATTGTCTGGGGGTGCGACTTTGGTTGGCGACCGCTAATCGAATGAATGGTCAAATCCTGGTACGAACGGTATCTGAAATTCGACGGCACTTTGCCTGGTTGGATTTCGTGGATCGAGCCAAATTTATTAACTCTTTTTTGAGACCTCAGTTTGACAAAGATGGATAAAGTAAGCCGAGGAAATAGCGAAGTGGATCAATTGATTCGGAATGCGGAATTGCGAACCGAATTAGAGCCATTCTTAGACGAATCCGTGTTGATGGTTGATACTCAACGGATGCCAACGCCAATCGAGAACGAATTCTTGGCGTCGCTTCTCGCTTGGGAATCTGCTCCAGTTTTACCGATTGGGGACTGGTTTGAACCTTCATTGCAGTTGTCGCCAGTTGCCCAATTGAGTGAAAATGAACTTAAATGTCGACTGGATGAGACCATCGCAAAGCTGTTTGAAAAGAACATTGTGCTTGAATGCACCGAACACTTGAGCGATCGCGAACTTTACCAATTGATCGCCCGGGACATTTTGCGAAGTCGCGAAAAGAAGGTCGATTTTCCTGGCAACACTTTGACATGGCATTGTATTGATCAGGAGGATGACCAAGAGACTTGGCTTCGTTATTATGCAACGATGGAAGAGCGTGAGATGTGGGAGGAATTCAATATTGGGCTAGATATGCCGCCAATGACATTACCCCCCTACCCTCGCGAATTACCAAGGTAGATTGCCTCATCGCGATTAATCTTGCGATAGTTAGTTGACTGCAACAATTCACACTTGCGAAAACCGAACTGGGATCCACTCCAGTTCGTTTTTTTTTTGCCAGTTGGTTGGAATCTCTTTGGGCCGAACATTTCTTCCAGGCAAGGACTCAACCGTCTACGTATTGCGCGGGGAAGTCCGTGAGCAGAGAATTGTGTTCAATGTCTATTGAAGCGGCGTTGCATTGGGGAATGAACGCAGGGTTGAATAGTCGGGACCTACTGCTTGTTTTACCCCGTACCCATCAAATCGAAGGGACGAATTTGAGTCTTGCCAGCTAGCCGAAGCCATTTCTGCTGGGCTAAGGACCGTGCCAGGCATAGACAGGCCAGGCGTTTTGAAAGTCGAAAGATCAATGGCATCCGTCTGGCGAAACCACTCTTGTAATTCTGCTCTGCGGAACGAATGATCAGTCTCATTCCGACGATCTTCGGATGAGATGCGCCAGATTGAGGGAGCGGAGAAAATATTGCTTTCGCCCTCGAAGAAGAGTAGTTGAGAATAGTTGTCCAGGTCGATGCGTCCCGAGTGCGTGATCAAAGCGCCGTCCATGCCTAACTGACTGAGCAGGCATTGTCTGGCGCGCAAGCGAAAATCGCCATGGCGTTGAGCGGGTTGAGATTTTAAGTCCGCCAGGCCTGACCTAGCAAGAAGGATCGTCTTCTCAAGTGAAACTTCGATCAGGCTGTTGGTCGAATCTGGGTTCTGGCCGCCGATGCGAAACGCGACGCCTGCGGTCAAGAGCCAAGAATTTTTTACTTGCAGCATTAGCGGGCCAAAATATCGAATGTTCATCACATCAGCAATTCCGCGAATCGAACAGTTCTCGATCGTTAGAAGACCTTGCAGTTGACGCGGCGTTATGGAAATGGGAACGGTATTCAATTGGAACCAACTGACAGGCAACGAAGTGTCCGAGCTGCCGATGTGGGTAAAACTGCAATTACTAAAAACCGCACGTTGAATCGAAGCGATCCCAATCAGTGCGAGCGGTTCCGAACGAGTGAACAAGTTACTGGTATCGAAAATGAAATCAACGGAAGATATTTCGATCACGCCGCTATCCACGGCAAGCATCGCGGCCAAGTTGGATTTCTCATCGGCCAAGAATCGCAAGGTAGGATTGAATCCACTGCCCGCTTGAATGGATCGCAAACTGCCAACGGGAATGGTCATCGCCGCAACATTGATTACTCCATCAAAACAAAGTTCGATCGTGTGCACATTGGCGTTAAATTTCAAGGCATCGATCGCTTGTTGAAGGCTCTTGGCAACCAATGTGTTGGGTCGGGTAAATGTGTCGTTGCCAGTCAGATTTTCAACCGATTCGCGTTGGGGATCCAATCTATCCAAGAACGGTCGCACTTGAATGGTGGTGATATTGGAAAATGAATCGATCGGTCCAATCATGCCTTTCGTTGGATTATCACTTTGAACCGCGGCACCACTGGATCGATTGGCTTGAGGCACACTGGTGGGCTTGCCCAAACGGGCGCCGTCTTCCTTGAGTGCGGGTCGGATCGGTGTTGTTGGCGTGAACCCGGTAGAATCTTCTTTGGCAGGTTGAATCGGTTTTTCACTGGGTGGCTGATTGGTTCCCGTCTTAAACATTTCAGACATTGTATTCGCCGTGCCAGGCGTCGTAGATGAATCTTTTTCTGGCTTCAGGTTGATCGAAGACTCCAGCAGGCTAGATATCGAAAAGCCTGGGAACGCCTGATTGGCTTCGGGCAACTCGCGCAGGTTCGGACGACCGGATTGAGTCACTTCAATTGTCCGAGTCGCGGCAGAATTCTCCGCGTCAAATGCAGCCTCTAACAAGGGACTTTGTGATCGATCCGAAGGACTCTGTTTCGCCGTCATTGGGTCGGGATTGGGCGTGCGATCGTTCGGGTCCGGATTCTGAGTGGTTAGGCGGGTCGAGTCCGACGGATCGAGGTTGCTCTTGCTGGAAGTGGGCAGCCCAGGGATCTCTGGGAACGTGATCGACGAACTGCTTGACTGTCCATCGAAAAGAACCGAAAAGAAAAACAGCAACGTTGCGGAAACCAGAAACATGACCGGCACTCTGGCAGTGAGTCGGCGAGGTATTTCCGTGTGAACCGTTTGTTGAGTCGTCTCCGCCTGTTCTAAGATGTTGATCGCATGCAGCAATTCGCCCGCAGAGCGAAACCGGTCTTCTTTGTTGGACGCCATTAAGCGTGTTACTAAAACATTAGTTGCTTGGGGGAGATCCGTGCGAATGTCGCAAATTTTTGGACGCGGTGCGCTGGTGTGATGCAGGATCTTTTCGATGGCATTACCGCCAGCGAAGGGTGGACGCCCAGAGAAGGCAAAATACAGGGTGCAACCAAGGGAATAAAGATCGCTTTGTTGGTCGGCTTGCCTAGGGTCGCGGGCCTGTTCGGGTGCGATGTAGTCGAAAGTGCCCAGCGTCATGCCATCTTCAGTTTCATCGTGTTGCGGGTCTGGTGATTGGATTCTTGCCAACCCCATGTCAACGATTTTTACTTTTTGTTCCACCGTGATTAAAACGTTGGAAGGTTTGATGTCTCGGTGCACGATGTTGCGATGATGAGCATGTTGAAGCGCTAAAGCCAGTTGTCGAAAAATGTCTAAAGCCGTTGACAGCGATAATGGACCACCATCAGCGACCATTTGTCGAAGCGTACGACCTTCCACCAATTCCAAGACAATGTAGTTCCAGCCTTGGTCCTGTCCCACATGGTAAACACGAGCAATATTTTCGTGATCCAACCGAGCGGCGCTTTGGGCTTCGATCCGAAAGCGACGGGCTGCATCGGGTTCTGCATCATTGGAACGCAGCACCTTGACCGCAACTTGTCGATCCAATTGCGTGTCGGTCGCTTGAAAGACGGCCCCCATGCCGCCACTTCCCAGAAAACGGTCCAATCGGAACGTACCCAATTGCCGGCCGACTAGGATCTCTCCCAATTGTTTGCAATCAAACGAGTTGCCACCTGGAATTTGATGCGGCGGCTTTCTGGAAACAATCGTGATTTCACTATCTTCGGATGGTTCCAAGGCGGATTGGTCCGCACCTGGTTTCTCCAGGGAAGTGGCGGCAATCGACTGATCTAGGTCCAAGGTTGGGGACGCTGAACCGACAGCGGGTCCTTCCTTCCTTCCAGCGGTTGCTGTGGGCTGCACAGTGTCATGCCGACCAGGCTCTGTCGCGCTTTGGGATAATGCCGACCGTACAACGGTTACCGAATCGTCAGGGTTGACCGACGACTTTCCAGAATCTGGTTGCTGGGCGGAATCTGGTTGCTGGCTGGTGTCTGGTTGCTGGCTGGTGTCTGGTTGCTGGCTGGTGTCTGGTTGCTGGCTGGTGTCTGGTTGCTGGCTGGTGTCCTGCGGATGTGATAATTCCGCCTTGGGTCTTTGATCGGTGGAGCCCTGAGGTTTGTCGTGTGAAGCCGGAATTTGTTGGAAACTTTGGACATTGCCCGCAGGACCTGGCACGTCGTCGGCGCGGTTGGATGGGTTGGAGTCGAATTGTTTCGAAAACTTGTCCATTGGATCTATTCAAATTGCGGCGGAATTCTTAGTTTGCACGGGTTAGGGTGGCTGATACGCTATCACACGGTTTGAAGGCTCATTTTGCCTTGAACACTCATTTTATTGTATCGGTCCTTAAACTTTACCGCAGTTGTCCTATTTATTCAAAATTTGCGTCGGTTTATTGCGAAACCTGTGATCATGGCCGGCTTGTTTTGCCAATTTACGTAGGTTTTTGGCCGTTTGGGTAGTGCGAATCGGTAAATCAGCAGGAGTGAAAAGTGGGAGACCGGGGCTAAATGGTTCCAGATCGTGCCATTGATCGTGGAATTCCGCCGGTTTAAGCGTTAATTCGGGCCTGAAACCCGATCTATGTCCCCAAGGCTACTTGGGAATTGCAGGCCGAAACCGCTACAGTTTGAAGTGCAACAAACGTTTCAATTTCCCAAGTGGAGCTTTTTGGCTGTGCGAACAGTTCGGGATCTCAACCAATGGATTTACCTTAATTTGGGGCTTGAAAAGGCTTTTTGGCAGTCGCCCAAAGTTTTACATCGGGATGCTGGTATCCGCTTTGGTGGTGGCAGCTATCGGGTTTGCGGCTCGCCAGTACTTTGATCCGCACCAGAAGATTGTGGTTGGCGACCAAGCCTGGAATCGGCAAAACTACAGTGAAGCAGTCAAAAATTACCAAGATGTGCTGCAAGCCAGGGATCCATTTCTGAACGGTGGTGGTTGGGTGACACAAGGTAGGGGACGTTTGTACCAGCGGCTTGTCCTGTTTAAGTCGCAATATTATTCCAAAACCCAAGCGCAGGATTGGGCTCGTCCAGCCGTGGATGAAGGCATTACCGATTTGAGTTGTTCATCGGCTGAAAGCCAGCAGATTTGGGAATCAGTTTCAGGTCGGAATTATTAAAAAACGTTGTCCAGAGGTGAATTCCGATTTTGCACTTTTCGTTTCGCGAGCCAGCTGTTGAGCCTTGTCAAAGGACGCTAATTCACAAGGATTCTTGCTAAGTTTCAGTGAACGATAAACTGGAATTTGTCTCGATTGACGACTGTGTTATCATTCGGCGATCAAACGCTGTTGATCAGGTCCAATGCTCGACTGTATTCCTTTTCCCGCAGGTAATTCGGAAGATTGGTTCGACGATCCGGCCTGGATTGATTCCGGATTTCATGTAACCTCGGCTTGGCCACTTTTGTTAGCTGATGAGCGGGGGTTAAGTGATGCGCCGATGGTGCTTTTTCCCTAGGTTGCAAGCGACTGGGGTTAGCGACTGGGGTTAGCGACTGTGAGTTAGCGACTGTGAGTTAGCGACTGTGAGTTAGCGGGTCAAGGAAGGTCTTGACCCGATTGGGAATGTTCTCGTGGGAACGATTCCTCAATAATTAGTTAGTTTAGAAAAAAAAAATATAGACGGAGCGATGAAATGATCGGTGCATTGAACAATTTTCTTGTGTTGGGGACTCGCTTCAAAGCCATCGCCGTGGAAAGGTCGCAGCCTGTATACCTTACCCATGTCGGCATTCCTTTTTTGTTGTGTCTGGGGCTCGGGTTTGGATCGATTCCAACCGCTGCTGCGTTGGCTTTACCGGTAGCCTATGTTGGGATGCAAGATCAAGAGAAGGACGATGATCAGGATTCGGAAAGTCGATCGGGGAAAGTCAAGGTTCGGGGCCAATTAGTATTGGCAAATTCCGACTATGAAGTTGAACTTGCAGGGTTGGTTGTGACGTTGGAACAGATCGTCATTCCACCACAACTTCCGTTGCCAGAAGGCTTCACAGAAATGGAGTTGACAGCCAGGCAAGAGTGGTACAAGAGTTTTATGGAATCCGCGGAAGGAAAAAAGTATCAGGCAAATCTAGACAAGCTTGATGCCGAACGTTCAATTTTCACAACCAAAGCGGATGCCGAAGGGAAATTTAGTTTCGAGGATGCGACGGCTGATGTCTTTGGCCTGTATGGACAGAAAGAGTTTCAGCAAGCGGGAAAGACATATCTTGCCGAATTTTTCGCCGAGATTCCGATTCAGGACAAGATCCGCTTCATTGAACTCGATCGCTTGCCTGTCACCATTAAACGATTATTAAAGGTTGGTGAAACCGCTCCCGATTTAAGTCTCTCGGTGGACGCCCAGGGCAAGCCGAATGTTCATTTGCTAAAAGATTATGCCGGAAAGCCGCTGCTGATCTGTTTTTGGTCGATCAACAGCATTTCAAATATGCAAGCGGAATTGGAAAAGTTGATCGATTCCAAGGAACCTGAAATTCAAATTTTGGGCGTCAATTTGAATACGCCAAGTGATGAACTGACGAAGTTCATGCAGGAAAGTCCGCCCAAGTGGAAGTCGGTGCAGAGCGCAGGCTTTGATGCGTCTCCATTGACGGTTGATTATGCGGTTTCGGCGCTTCCTGCAATTTGGCTGGTTTCAGACAAAGGGAAGATCTTGGCAACCGACATGCAATTTTTCCAGGCTTTGGGTGCCGAGGATGCAGATTTGGCCCAGGTCCTGAAGAAGGCCATTGCCGGTGAAGTGATCGTCCCGATCGAAGCACAGATAGGTGACGTCGAAGCTGGAAAATAGGCTGGGGCTGGAGACAAATCAGAGGTGATCCGGGGAAGCGAAAATGGTCTGGACGCAAAGTTGAAGCGGTTAGACCGCTTCCGAGATTTCAGCGACGTTCGCTGTTGGCAAGCGAGCAGATCGCGGTCTTGAATTCTTCCATCGTCACCGCATTTGGACCCTTCCTGAACGAATGCCAGTGGGACGGTTGCCATTGCGATGAATGCAATTGCGATGAATGCAATTGGGATGAATGCAATTGGGATGAATGCAATTGGGATGAATGCAATTGGGATGAATGCCATTGGGATTAATGCCATTGGGATTAATGCCAGTCGGACGTTTGTCAACGCTCAGTTGTCACGGCGAAGGTCGAGGTTGCTGGGTGTGTTTTCGCTGATCCACCATTGCATCCAAGCCATTTGGTTATAACCAAAATCTTGCCCAGTGAACGCTTCTAGCGTTTCCAATGCCGCGGGACATTGTACGGTTTCCTTGAATTCAACGTCACGTCCCACGGGCGCGACGGATGTCTGGCCGTTTGCGCCAAACGCAGTGTTGCCAGCCGTTTTCGTTTTGAATTTGTAAGTGACTTGCAATGCGTTAATTAGGGTCTCAATCGCCATCTGAATTTCGACTCGGCGCAGCCCCAAAGCCGCTCGGCTCATCCGAGTAGTGTTCAGTGTGGGGTCGGTCACCTTCTTTCCATCCACCAAGTAGTTTGGATTCACGGCGGCTGCAAACTTATTTGCGGCGGCAATTTTGAAGTCAGTTCGTTTCAGAATCGTCTCCAAACATTTGTCACGGGTTTCTGGATCATCTCCGTTTTGTAAGTAAAAATCCACCAAAATACTGGACGATGCGTAAGTTGGAATCTCGGTCAACACTTCAACGATCAACGCTCGCTCTTGAGTCGACGACTCAACAGAAGTTAACCTCTCAATCAACGTGGGCACCGCTGACGGGTCGCGAATGGCTAGAATTGTGGCAATGGTTTGCTCACGGTCACGACTTCGTCCGCTCGCTTTGCCAAACCAAATTCGTAAGTCATTTTTCCAGGCTTGGTCGATGTCTTTGCGTGCCTTCAAAGCTTGCGAAAATTCTTCTACCTCGGGCAAAACCCATTTGTTACTGACTTTCACGTAGCCAAGTTTCAATCGCTGCTGGTCAAAATCGATCCATCCATCGGGCCGTTTGAAATGTCCCAACGCTTTATGGGCCACTTCGTTTCTAGGATCTAACTCAATGACGATTCTGCTATGGATTTGAGATTGTTCCTTCAATTTGTTTTCGTTGCACCAGGTGGCCAGTTGCCATTGATCATCGACCGTGCGTTTGGCTTGCTTGACTTTTTCGCGGTACTCCACCATCGCTTCAGGTTCTGGTCGCCAGTTCAAATACAACTCGCGATTTAGCAGTAGCGTCGTGCCATCAGCCAGGTCAACAATGATCTCGGCGGTCTGCTTGTCGCCATCCATTCGCTGGCGGACGCTTCCGGTCAGGACTTGGCCTGAATGAAGCTTGACTTGATCACTGCGAACTTCGGATTGGGCCAATGCTAGTGGATTGGAGACGCAGGATATCGCGGACGCGGTCCAAGTCAACAGCGTAAGTTTGCTGATCGTGCGAATTGAATTTTTCATCGTAATAACCTTCAAGCAAAACCGCGAATGCCTATCGGGACTGATCTACAAAGACCGGAACTAAGCTACAAAAATCTGTGAAGTTAAACCGACCGCTCCCAACCATCAACTTGGTTTCGCATCGAAACTTGTTTTGATTTGCTGGCCATTATTGATGGTGTCGATTTGTCACATTGATGTACTTTTGTATCTGGCTGTTTTACCCAGAGTGAACGTGGCCCAAAAAGCAATTTGTCAAAAAACGACTTCTGTTTGAATCGGCATGAGACCGGAATCGTTGCTGGAAATCACGAAAACGTTGGTTAAAGGGGTTGCCAACGCGAAGCAGCGCCCTTCCATATTGCCCGTTTCCGATATTGCCCGTTTCCGATATTGCCCGTTTCCGATATTGCCCAGTTCAATTGTAATTGCCCGTTTCAATTGAAGTCGTCAGTTGGTTATCGGTTGACGAGCGTCTCCAGTCATTATGCAATGGTAATTGAACCTGCGATTTCCAGTGAGCGGACCGCTTTTAGATTTAAGCAGTCGTTTCTATTGTAGGCAATAATTCGCCTTCTTGCTTTCAGTTTTTCGACTATGCCAGAAATACAGGCAATTTACGGTCTAGTTTAGGATTGCAGCAATCATTCAAGGCTCTGTGCAAAGGCGAATTCAATCGCGATAATTACCAGGTGTAGGGCTCGGAAGATCGCATACGCGTTTTGCCGAAATTGCCCTTGGTCCGTCAACCGCTGTCCGAAGAGAGGAAATCGGTCCAGGTGCGCTATCGGTTGAATTCTCGGTGCCCAACCCGGATTGCTCGTAAGGGAATCCGGAGCGAGGAAACCGCAGGTTAGGAATTGGCGGTGCAGCATTCGAACGGGGATTTGCGGGACGACCCCCCAAATTTGGATGAATCGTATTGGGTTTGGCCGACGAAGTGAAGAAATTTGAAGTTTGTCGTTTCTGAATTTTGCGGTTTACGGTCCTTCTGGATGAAGCGAATCGCGGTTGTGACGGGGCACAAATTACCTTGTCACCGTTGACCTTGTCACCGTTTACTTAGTCACCGTTTACTTAGTCACCGTTTACTTAGTCGCTGTGGTTGAGTTCGGTCACGGTTGAGTTCGGTCACGGTGGGTAAGCAGCGAGCTTGCCGGTAGAGGCGGCGGCTAACGTAGAATTAGATGGGTCGATTGCTGGCTTTGCACAACAGGGGTTAGGTTGGATCGACTAAGGTAGTCAACCTTCAAAACATAGGCGACTGAGCGGCGCGAAGAAACGTTCAAAAAATTGTTGGGGCAGGCTGATTGCCGGTGATTGGGTTGACGATGGACTCGTTTATTCTTTTCTAATGGCCTAGCACTTAATTTTGATTAACTAGTTAAGAGATTATAGCGAGAAGTATTGATGTCGACTGCGAATGTAGATTTAGAATTGATGGTCAAGAGTGCCAAAGACCGTTTGGACCAGCACACTTATGAAACCGTACAATGGCATTTTCATGATTCAACCGGCAGCCCATTTTGGCTTGGACAGAAGGCCGAGCTGTCCTTTGATCCCTTGACCGAAATTAAGGGCTTTGATGACCTGAAGAAGTTCCCGCTTTTCGAAGACGATTGGTTGCGAGGCGGTCCGATCGAACGTTGGCGGCCCAAGGGGTTGGATGGAAGGCCTACTTACGTTTTTGAAACGGGCGGCACGACGGGTATTCCGAAGAGTCGAATGGTGATCGACGATTTTCGCATCGACTACGAATTGTTCAGTGAAACGCTGCCGGACAAGTACTTTCCCAAGGGTTCAAATTGGTTGATGTTGGGTCCAAGTGGGCCTCGGCGACTTCGTCTGGCAGTGGAACACATGGCTCAGTTCCGCGACGGTATTTGCTTCTGTATTGATTTGGATCCTCGATGGGTTGTCAAGTTGATCAAGAAGGGTTGGATGGAGCATCTGGAAGAGTACAAGAAGCATTGTATTGACCAAGCGATCACGATCTTAAGTGCCAACCACAACATCAAGTGTATGTTTGCGACACCGAAACTGCTTGAATCTTTGTGTACGGGGTTGGAAGAGCAAGGGAAGTCGTTTGCTGATACGGGAATCACCGGTATTTTTTCGGGTGGCACTGAATTTACCCCGCAGTGGACTCGATTTTGCATCGAGGAATTCTTTGGAGGCCCGCCCGAAGAGAGTGGTATCTTCATGACGCCGACTTACGGCAACACATTGATGGGCTTGGCTTGTAGCAAGCCAATCACTGCGGCTGACGGGTATAAGATTAGTTACTTCGCCCCGCAACCGCGTGCCGTGACCGAGGTGGTCGATTTTGATGACCATACGACGGCTGTCGCCTTTGGAGAAACGGGTCGCGTGAAATTGACAACGCTGACCAAGGAATTCTTTATCCCGGGCTTTTTAGAAAGGGACGAAGGCGAACGAGAAGCACCGTTTGAAATGTACCCATGGGAAGGAGTAAGCGGCGTGCGTCCTTACCATAAGATCGCGTCTTCGACGACGGTTGGAGTGTACTAGCGGTTCGATCGCCCATCGATCAAAGGCCCGGGATGCAACCAGCGGAGTCTGTGTGTTCAGGCTTTGTTACTGCGTTGGACAATAGGTTTTTCAGTGAAGTCATGTGGTAAATCGTCGGGTGCATTCTTTTGCGATGATCGTTCGGTTTTCACTCTGGATAGTTGTTCTTGACTGTGGAACAATTTTCTCTCGCGAAATTGATTAGTTTCGTTTAAGTTTTACATCATTTTAGGAGTTGATTCGTCGTGCTACGAATTCCAGTATTGCGTTGGGGCAAGCCTTATCAATCGCTTGAAACTCAGAAGATTGTTCACTTCCGCACCGGTGCACCGATAGCCGAAGTGGATCAAGCCAACGGGGGTTTGGTCGCTCGAGATATGCGGAAAGCCGACGTGGCCCGTCGTATATTGCGGGACATTCCGGTGGAAGACCTGGTTGCCCGGGTGAAAAAAGCCGGCGAGTTGTTTGAATCGGCGACTTTGCCTTTGGGGGACGGTGTTCAATCGCCTGATGATTTTGTACATCAGCAATCGGCGACGACTGGTTTGCCTGAACACATGTGCCGTTCGAACATGAAGAAGAACAGTTTTGTGATGCTGCAGATCGACACGATCCTAGACGCATTGACCCGTGGTTTGGATCTCTCGATCCTGTCTCGAGGGTATGGTGTTGAGAATCGAGGGGTCATTGTCAGTTACCAAAGTCAAACCCCAGTACTGGGGGCGGTTTTGCCTTCGAATTCGCCGGGCGTCCACACGTTGTGGATCCCGGTGGTTGCGTTGCAGATGGGATTGGTCCTGAAGCCTGGTGGGCAAGAACCTTGGACGGCGTACCGAGTAGCGTCTGCATTCACCGAGGCGGGTATCCCGAAAGAAGTCATTTCACTTTACCCGGGTGGGCATGACGTGGGCGGAACGATTTTGTCCACCTGCAATCGTTCGATGATTTTCGGGGGCGAGAAGACGATTCAGCAGTATGCTGGGAATCCTAAGGTTCAAGTGCATGGCCCGGGATATTCGAAAATCATGTTGGGTGACGACTTGGTTGACGATTGGGAGAAGTATTTGGACTTGATGGTTGAAAGTGTTTACATCAACGGTGGGCGCAGTTGTATCAACGCTTCCAGCATCTGGGCTTCGCGGCACACCGAAGAAATCGCTCAAGCCATGGCCGAGCGTCTGGGCCCGATCGAGGTGAAGGATCCGGGTGATCCGGAGGCCGGCTTGGCTGCGTTTACAGTGGACGGAGTGGGCAAAGCGGTTTACCAGATGCTGCAAAGTGACTTGAAGGAAGACGGTGTCACCGACTGCACTGCGCAGTATGGCGAGCGTCTGGTTGAACACGAACGTTGCAGTTACATTCGCCCCATGGTTGCCCACGCGGCGAGTCCAAGTTGCGCAATTGCGACTAAGGAATTCATGTTCCCCTTCGCATCGGTTGTAAAGTGCCCTCAGGACAAGATGATTAGCAGTATCGGCTACACTTTGGTTGGTACGGCCATTACCAAAGACCGAAACTGGATTGACCATTTAAGTGACGCGACTAACATCGACCGTCTGAACATTGGACCATTCCCGACGAATCGACTGAATTGGTTGCAACCGCACGAAGGGAATCTAATCGAGTTCTTATTCCGTTCGCGTGCGTATCAAGTCCCTGAAGATCAATTCGCTGAAATGGTATAAGACTGTTGACGTTACACATGATAAATTTTTTTCGCCGGAGTGGAACAACGGTGGAAGGCAATAATCTGGAATGAGTGATTTGATAATCGATCTTGAAGGAGCGGTCGCGCCATCGGAACTGGATCATCAGCCGAGGACTCGAATTGTTTACGGCTGTGGAACGGTAGAACGATTGGGTGGATTGGCCGCCGCAATGGGGGCCAAGCGAGTGCTTGTGGTCAGCGACCCTGGGGTTGTTGCGGCCGGGCACACCGGCCGAGGCGTGAAATCGCTTCAAGAGGCCGGCTTAGAAGTATTGCTGTTCGATGGGGCGCGTGAAAATCCGACTACCGACGATGTGAATCGCGGCCTACAGGTTGCGTCGCCCTTTGGGCCGGATTTGATCGTCGGATTGGGTGGTGGCAGTTCGATGGACTGTGCCAAGGGAATCAACTTCCTGCTGACCAACGGCGGGGAGATGAAAGACTATTGGGGTGTCGACAAAGCTACGAAGCCGATGCTGCCCCTAATCACGGTGCCGACCACTTCAGGGACGGGCAGTGAAATGCAGTCTTTCGCTTTGATTAGCGATGCGGTGAGTCATGTGAAGATGGCCTGCGGAGACAAAAAGACGGCGTCGAAGATTGCCATCTTGGATCCCGAATTGACGTTAACTCAGCCAGCACAGGTAACGGCATTGACCGCAATGGATGCGTTGTCTCATGCGATCGAAACCTTTGTCTGTACGAAGCGGAATTTGGTATCCCAGATGTACAGTCGAGAAGCTTTCCGGCTGTTGAGTGGGAACATCCAGGCTGTTCTTCAGCGGCCAAACGATTTGGCGGCCCGAGCAGCAATGCAATTAGGCGCGGGTTTGGCTGGATTGGCAATTGAAAATTCTATGCTGGGCGCTGCCCATGCTTTGGCGAATCCTTTGACGGCTAGTTTTGGGACCGCCCACGGCCAGGCAGTTGGCCTGATGCTGCCGCATGTTGTGCGATTTAATGCGGAACATTTCGAAGCGGAGTATGATCAATTGATGCGAAGTTTCGAAGGAGACTTAGGTTTTTCGCCAGGGGAATCGGCTTCGCGGCAACTGGCTTCCTGGCTGACTGAAACCTTGCGGAAAGCGAACTTGTCATCCAAGCTTTCTCAACTGGGCATTGCGGGTACTGCCGTGGGCGACCTAGCCACCGCGGCCGCTAAGCAATGGACCGGTTCGTTCAATCCTCGTCCTGTAGACGCCCAATCGTTGGGCAAGCTGTACCGGGACGCGTTATAATGTTTGGATTCGTCAGCCAAGCCAAGATGCGGTCGATTTCGGGTAGAAGCGAAGCGACTCATGTTTAGGAGGTATTGGCGTGGATCAGATAGGCGGTGGGCGCTGGACCGGACAACTAAGTTGAACTTCCGACGCGGACTTACTTTGATTCCATGAACTTTGTTTTAGAAGACTTGGATTTCGAAGTAACCACTATGCCAAGTATCTGACTAAGAGTCTTTGACGGGTTTGGAAGTCCCAGGCTGTTTCAGGCTCGAAACCGTCTGTAAAGTTATGAGGACCGCTGGCACGTTACTACTCCTGGGAAACGTTTGGTTGGTTGGTCCTAGGAAACTATTTTTGGACAGTGAAGAATAGCTGGCTGGCCTGAGATCATCACGGTTCAGCCCGATCCATCGGTTTGTAATGCGTCAAGCTTGGGTTCAGGCGTGAGGCTTGGGTTCAGGCGTGAGGCTTGGGTTCAGGCGTGAGGTTTGGGTTCCCTGGATACAGATGTGGTGGAAGTTGCATTCCTGAGTCGGTGTGTTTCTCAAGTGCCAACGGGCAAAGATTTTTCGACATTTGGTTGGATTGCTAAATTTACGGATTGTCATTTAACAAGTCGTCTTGATGGTTCACTGCCAATGAAATGGTGTGGACTGCTTTAGAAGAGAGAAAAATGAAACTTCCCAATTCATCTTTGGTTATCGGTATACTATCGGCGATAAGTGGCATCTACTTTGCGACCGCCTTGAAGCCAGCACCAGCCAATTCCCAAACGGCAAATTCTGTTCGTGTCTTGACCGCAATCCAGAAGGTGAGTTCACCTGATAAATCATCGTTGGTTATTGCTGACGGCAAATCGGTTCAGGAATCTAAAGAACCGGTGGTTGGAAAAGCGGCTTGGGCATTTTTTCGTGGCGACTGGAGTGGAACGGGGTTTGTTTCGGACTCTAAGTTGCCCGAATCCTTGGATGTCGTTTGGGAATATGAAGTTCCCAAGTCATCGTTTGAAGCTTCGCCGGTATGTGTCGAGGGGAAGGTAGTGGCGGCGGATTTGGATGGTGGACTTTGGTGTTTGGACCTGAAGTCTGGCAAGAAGATATGGGAAGTGAAGACCAAGTTTGGCTTTATCGCATCGCCTTCTATCCATGCTGGAAAAGTTTACATCGGAGATATTGACGGTGTTTTTCGATGTTATGAATTGGAAACCGGCAAACAGAAGTGGGATTTTCAAGCAAAAGGGGAAATCGATTCGGCTGCAAATTTCTATGAAGGCAACGTGTTGTTTGGTTCGCAAGATGCCACTTTATATTGTTTGACTCTGGAAGAGGGTAAACCAGTTTGGACGCATAGCATTGATGATCAAATTCGCAGTTCAATTGTGATCACCGGTAACAAGACTTTTGTGGCTGGCTGCGATGCCCAACTTCATGTGATCGATGTGCAACAGGGCACCGGCATTGAAAAAGTAGAATTGGAATCTCAGACGAGTTCGACGCCCTGTTGCGTCGGAAATCAAGTTTACTTCGGAATGGAAAACGGACAATTTGTTTGTGTGGACATCGAGCAGAAGAAAATTCTTTGGGACTGGATCGATGCAGAGAAAAGTGGCGGGATTCGTGGAAGCGGCTCGGTTGCAGGTTCTCGAGTGGTGTTTGGGACTCGCGGCAGTCAACTAAATTGTCTGGACCGGCAGACTGGAAAAGTCATTTGGCAATTAAACACCAAACGCAAAATTGACGGTTCGACTGTGATTGTTGGGAATCGCGTTTACGTTGGGGATGGCGATGGACAACTGTTGTGTGTCGATCTAGAAACCGGGGAAATTCGACAGAAAATTGAACTTTCGGGCGTTGTCTTGGGGTCGCCGTGCGTGGTCGGCAACCAGCTGATTGTTGCGACCGACGAGGGTATCGTCTATTGTTTAGGTAAGAAATAGGTCTGGCAGCGGGGTTCGTGCCTGGCATGCAGAGTGTATTTGAATTGAAGTAGAGCGTATTTGAATTGAAGTAGAGCGTATTTGAATTGAAGTAGTCGGGGTTTCGCCCCCTTGAATCGATGAGTAACCGAAGATTATGTCCTCGACATCTGAAAAAACTGAAGTTGGTAGTTATTTTATTTCAAACTACCCACCTTTTTCGCAATGGAAAAAGGAATTGGTCCCTGAGGTCGAGCAGGCGATGGCGCGGTCGCCGGAGGATGTGCCGCTGGGTCTGTACTTGCATATTCCGTTCTGTCGCAAACGTTGCAAGTTTTGTTACTTCAAGGTTTTCACGGACAACAAAGCCAGCGATATTGAACAGTACGTTCAGGCATTGGCAAAAGAGATTGAATTGGTTTCGCGCTTGCCAGTGATGGGGCAGCGTCCTTTTCGATTTGTTTATTTTGGTGGTGGAACGCCTTCGTTTCTTAGCCCTCGTCAGCTGACGGCTTTGGTGGAACGGTTGCGTGAGAACATCAATTGGGATTTGGCGGAAGAGGTGACCTTCGAATGCGAACCGGGAACTTTGCGTGAAGCGAAGTTGCAAACCTTGAAAGATCTTGGGGTCACTCGGTTGAGCTTGGGAGTTGAGAATTTTTCGAATGAAATTTTGGAATCCAACGGTCGAGCTCACTTGGCGCCAGAAGTATTTCGGGCTTGGGATTGGATCAAGAAGATTGGATTTCAAAATGTGAACATTGATCTAATTTCAGGCATGGTGGGTGAGACTTGGGAGAATTGGAAAGACAATATTCGTCAAGCTCTGAAATTTGAACCGGATAGTGTCACCATCTACCAAATGGAATTGCCGTTCAATACGGTGTATTCTAAGGATATTTTGGGAAACAAAGTTGAGACCCTGGTTGCTGATTGGCCGTTGAAACGAGCCTGGGTGGACTATGCGTTTGATGAATTTTTGGCTGCAGGTTATCACATAAGCAGTGCGTATACCGTGGTCAGGGATCCGAAGATGGTGAACTTTAGCTACCGCGATAACTTGTGGCAGGGATCCGACCTTTTGGCCACGGGCATTGCAAGTTTCGGACATGTTGGTGGTGTTCATTATCAGAACAAGGCCGAGTGGGCTGATTATATTGGAGATTTGACAACCGAAGGGAAGTTGCCGATCGGGCGAGCGATGGTGCCAACGGAACATCAAAAGTTGGTTCGCGAAATGATTTTGCAATTAAAGCGTGGTTATCTGAACTCGGAATACTTTCAAGAAAAATTTGGAATCAACATCGTTTCCAATTGGAAGCAAGTGTGGCAGAATCACGTGGATCAAGGGATGTTGGTAATTGACAACGGTCAAATTCGCTTGACTCGACAAGGTCTTTTGCAAGTTGACCAGCTATTGTCGTCATTCTTTGAGTCACAGTTTCAAGGCGTTCGCTACACATGATGCCTCAGATGCGTTCGTTCATGATGGGTGAATTCAAGGCCGAATTCCCCGATAATCTTTTGTATGCAAAGAACCACATGTGGGCCATGTCTATGGGCGATCGGATGCGATTTGGTTTTGCCGCCTACGCCGTCCGCCTGCTGCAAGACGTGTACTTTCTTGATTGGGATTTAGAAGTTGGCGTGGATGTTCGGGTCCAACAAGAGATTGGTTCGATTGAAAGTAAAAAAGCGGAAAGTTCACTGTATTCTCCTATCGCCGGCAACATTGTAGCGATCAACCAACAGTTGCTAGAGGATCCGTCGTCGATCAACGTCGACAAATATGAAAGTGGATGGTTGATGGAAATTGCAGGCGATGGCGATGCCCTGCTAACGGTCGGTCAATATGTGGATCTGCTGGATTCGGTCTGGCAAGAGACGCAGCGAGCGATCAAGGGCCAAATGAACTAGGTCGAGTGGGGATTGGTTGAGCAAGGTTGGACTTTTGCAGGGCTGACCAAGTTCACTGACCAAGTTCACTGACCAAGTTCACTGACCAAAGTTCACTGACCAAGTTCACTGGGAAAGTTCACTGGTTGGACTGGGTTCTTGATCAGCGGGTCATTTGGCCAGTTGGACTGCGGTAAAACCCTGTTAGATGTGTCGCGAGTTTGTCATTAGGACGGGGTGTTGAAATCTCGTCTTTGAACTAAACTTGTGCTGGCGTGAGGTGGCAGTGCCGAGCGTATTTGAGTGCTGATGGTATCTTTATTTTTGAATGACTAGAAACCGGACCCAAAATCACCAAGCCGATGGACTTTGCAATCAACGCAAGAGAAAAACGCTTTTTCGATTAACCACGTAGAAGACTTGTGAGGAATTCATGGCTCGCTTAACTGTAGTCGTTTCGCAGGCTCAAGGTAGAAATCCTGAAAAGCGTCAGCTGGAAGAGGACATCATCACCGAATTGATGATGCAACGGGGCCTTGAAGTCATCGTGGTTCCTCATTTCTACGATCTGGAAGTGAGTTCCACGGCGATATTAGCGCTGCGTGGACTCTCATCAAACGCAGTTATCTTATCTTGGATGTTTCCGCGGGCGGCTCACTGGTTATTGGACCGGAATGACATCCGCGGCAAAATGGGAACCGTCTTGCTGACCCTTGAGGATGAACCTGACGAGGATGAGGAAGCGGCGGCAATCGAGAAGGAACAGCGTGCACGAGTCATTGATTCCCGAGCACTGCCTAATCGGTATCTCTATCACATTGACTTTCGTACTTCGAACAAGGTCGCCGATTATTTGGCAGAGATTCGCAGGATTCAAAGTGAGTTGTCAGTTTCGGTGGTTTCGTTAGGCCTAGGCAAGATCAATGGCAAGATCAATGGCAAGATCAATGGTTCAACGCCTGGTAAAGATTCGGCTAACCGAGTCAACGGAAGTGTAAATGGGGTAAACGGGCATTCGCATGCCGAACCTTCGCTGGGATTGGGCGGAGCAGTGGTTGGTAATAAAGCAGAGCCACCCGCAGGCGTTTCGGCGGAGGCAATGCGTCGGATGGCTGCACCCACCAACACTACCGCGTTAGGGTTTTCCGGTGTGGTTGAGGTGCCTGCCGAACCGGCGCAGGCATTCACTTTCGACGACTTGTTCAATAGCAATCAAACGGAAAACGTAGCTGATCAAGATGCTGATCAAGTGAACGTGCAGCGTTTAACTGAATCGGCGGCAAAACGCCGTTGGTATCCGGTGATTGATTACAGTCGTTGCACCAACTGCATGGAGTGCATCGATTTTTGTTTGTTCGGCGTCTACGGTGTTGATACTATTGACACGATCTTAGTCGAACAGCCGGACAACTGCCGAAAGGGATGTCCGGCCTGTAGTCGTGTCTGTCCAGAGAACGCGATTATTTTTCCGCAGCATAAGACGCCGGCGATTGCGGGCTCGCAAGACGATGTCGGCGGGTTCAAGATTGATTTGTCCAAATTGTTCGGCGCCCCCGACGAAAACAAAACTCCCGAAGAAGTGGCCGCTCGTGAACGCGACGAACAATTGATGTTGACCGGACGCCAGCCCGTGGGTCTAAGCGTCGGAGTCAAACGGAAGAGTCGCGATTTGAATGCACCCAAAGATCAATTGGATCAATTGATTGACCAATTAGATTCCATGGATCTGTGAATCACGTTCCCGTGACAATCGGTCCAATGCTTCTGGTGAGACATTTCCGGCTGGTGCCGACAGGAACATGATCAGCCCTAGGCCAATAAAGACCCCGCAACCAACCGAACCCGCGACCACGTTGGATCGACTTAGACTGACGGGATTAGTGCCAACATTTGGCTTTTCCAAACTGGTCAACAAATTTACCGTATTGGCTCCGTTTAAGACGGCGGCTGCCTGTGATAATTCGGTTTGTGCGTCGCGAAACGCCTGAGTCGCGGCTCGCTGTTCTTCAAGCATATTTTGATAGGGTGCGCGGACGTCGGCAAGTCGAGTCAATCGATTAAGGACGTGGTCACGCTGACTGTTTAATGAATCAACCCGAATGCTTACAAATTTGGTTTGAGCCTTTGCGCCATTGATTGCGACTTCTAACTCGGTTCGAATTTGACTTTCGATCGACTGCACTTCATTCTGCAACTGTTTGACTTGAGTGCTGGTTTCGTAGTACTTACCCAGCACAGTGGACAAGTTTAATTTTGTGCGAACCAGTCCCAGTTTCAATTCACGCAGCGATTGGAACTGGTCCAGCAATTCATTGGGCATACCCAGAAGGTTCCCAGGATTTGCCAGTGCATCGTTGAAGAAGGCGATTTGTTGCTTAATTTGTTGCTGCTGATTTTCGGAAGTCAGCAGTTCCTTTTCGACCTGTAGCAACGCCGAACGCAGGGCGCTGTCGCCAGCTTGTACTGTCTCTAATGCGCGAAGTTCCAGCAGGTCCGCACCCAAACTTTGTTCTAGTTTGATGACTCGATCGGTTGTTTCATTCAGACGTTGTTTGGAACTTTCGACCGATGCCATCAATTCGCCTTGGATACTCTTGGCGCGATGGCTTCGCACGGTTCGCATTTGTTTGGACGCACCTTGCGAAATCAGTTCCAGCAAAGTGAAGGCTCGTTCTCTGGACGTTGCGCGGACGTTCAAATGGATGACTTCCGTCTTGCCGAGTTCCGAACCGTTTGGCGCTGAAATCCAAACTTGGTTACGAAAGCTTTCAATCGCTTCATCCGAAGGATACTCCCCACCCAAATTCAGCCAATTGTCCGGACCTACGGTCGCCAAAGCTGAACGCAAGACTTCGGGATTTTTCACGATCTCTTGAATCGTCTCCTGAGCGGACTTCAAAGCGTCCATTGAATCGAAGCGACCTGGCTTCAAAAATTTTCCTGAGATTTCATCCCGGACGATGAACGGTTGACTTGCTTGGTAGACTTTGGGCGAAGTCAATGCAAATGCGATACCGCCCAACGTGCAGAATAAGACGCTTCCAATCAGGACCCTTCGATATTGTCCAAGGATTGAAATTGCCGACAAACTTTGCTGCTTTAAGCTCGCTGTTTCCATTTTCTCATACCATTTAGACTGATCAAATTTTGACGCATGTTGTCAAAACTGCGGATTTTGACTAGCGCGATTGCCGGAAAGATAGGTCACTGGCAATACATGGTTCATCTATCGGCCTGCAAGTGAATAGAAAGACAGCTTGGAACTTCTGTCTTTGGCAATGTTTGGGATTGTGCCGATTGTGCGGCAGAACCCGATGTTGACCAATCGAAAATGCGGCTGACTCGATTCACCAATCCGTTCGAGAGTGGCTTCAAAAGGGATCTGTTTGTTTGATAGAATGTGCTCACCATTGGCCAGTCGTCACGCAGACGAGGCGAATCGATCGTAAGCCCGAAAAATTTAGGAAACCCAGTGATGCCCAAACTTGCCGCTTTTCCAAAAGCCTATATGAATGCATTGTGTAAAGATGGAAGTGTCACGATCGCGCAATGGGTGGCAATGGCGGCAAAACTAAATGTTCACGGTTTAGAATGGTACGCTGACTTCCTGGAAATGGCTGATCAGGCAAACTGGATTAAGTTTCGAAGCCTGGTCGAAGACCACGGTATGGTGATCCCAATGATGTGTTGTTCGCCAGATTTTACTCATCCTGACCTGGCGTTTCGACAACTAGAAATACAGAAGCAGAAGGGTTGGATCGATATGACCGTGGCATTAGGTGGAAGCTATTGTCGCGTCTTGAGTGGTCAGCGGAGACCCGAGCTTTCGATCTCCCAAGGACTGGGTTTTGCGATTGAATCGATCCAGGCTTGTTTAGGTTACGCGGCCGATCGCGGAATCACGTTGATTATCGAGAATCACTACAAGGATGATTTTTGGAGCTACCCCGAGTTTGCTCAGAAGATGGACGTGTTTTGCCAATTGGTGGCAGGCATCGACCACCCTAATTTTGGCGTGAATTATGATCCTAGTAATGCGTTCTTGGCCGGGGACGATCCCATTGAATTATTGAAGCGAGTTTCCGATCGAGTCGTCACGATGCACGCGAGCGACCGGTACTTGAGCGAAGGAACATTGGAGGATCTTCGGCGTGAAGAAGATAATGCGTTGGGATACGCCAAACGGCTAAGGCATGGTGAAATCGGAAAAGGGCTAAATAATTATGATGCTATTTTTACGGAACTAAAACGAGTGGGTTTCGACGGCTGGATCAGCATCGAAGATGGGGTTGATGGCATGGAACAACTGCAGCGGAGTGTGGATTTTCTTAACGCCAAGATTTCCAGCTATTGGCCGGCATACACCCCTAAACGCTAATTTGGGGGGACGATAAGTTTGCTTCGACTGCTGTGGGAACGTAATTCTGGCACTGGCGAAAGAACGCGAGGCTGCAGCTTATTTGCCCGAATCTGCATGAGGATATCGAGTTTAGTTTATGACGATTCGTTAGTTCGCTGATGGTGGTGAATTGGTTTAGTGGCTAAATTTCCGATTTTGCTTCTTCTCTAAAATTGGCTCTTCAGATAGGATGTGCCACACGCATCTGACAATCTCCAAATTGAGAGTGTTCGTCTGGAAGATCAAGTCTTCTGGCTGAATTCGTGTCCCAGATAGGAATGATTGGGGACTTTGTTTGTCAGTATGAGCGGAGACTTAGGTTCCATGTGAGTCACAGAAACTTTGTTCTGTGGTTCGTAGGGATCTGAATTCTCCTGTCCGCGGATGTGGGTCAAATTAGGATTTGGCACGAAAACAGCCGCGAGACAAATTGTGATTTTGTAATAATCGCAAGCGACAGGACTTCTACAGATTCTCGCGTAATTTCTCTTGGCATATGCCTTTAGCGAGAATGTTGCGGGCAAGGTGAACGAAGCGGCGTCGCATTTTTATTAGCAATTGCGTACGCCTTTGAAGCATTATCGCTTCCCACTGGCTTCGCTCGCGCCGCCTACGATACCCTGCTCTTCTCTCTTGAATTGTTTCAATGAGTGCGACTGGTCGTACGTTTGTGGCGTTACCCACGAATGAAAGTCTTCAATGTCTGACTCAGAATTGGCCAAAGCTCAACACGAAACCAGTAACCTTGTGGATACCTCGGAAGTAGTCAGTAAACCTGACTCTTGGGTCGCGGTTGAAGAATGTGAACTAGAAACCATTGACAGTGTTGCTGTTGTTGACAGTGTTGTTGTTGCTGACAGTGCTGATGTTGCTGACAGTGTTGTTGCTGACAGTGTTGTTGCTGACAGTGTTGTTGCTGACAGTGTTGTTGCTGACAGTGTTGACAGTGTTGACAGTGTTGACAGTGTTGATGAGCCAACAGCAGCTAATCAGAATCAAGACGCAGTTGTTGATTGTGCAGACGAAGTTGCCAGTGAACTTGGCGAAGATGCCGACTCTTCAGTGGTGAATTCGGTTTTGGAGAACGTGGTCTATGCCGATGATGGGGGACAAATTGCTCTGCAAGTCGAGGCCAAGCCAAAGAAAAAGAAGAAAGCTAAATTAGCTCAAGAGACGAATATTAATTCGCAAGCCGTTGCTGCTGGGTCGGTAAGTTCAAAGGATAGTGCGGCTGATTCGGCCGCGACTGAGCCAAGTACAACAAGCACGAAAGACAAGGCGAAGTCGGGTGAAATCTGTTTTGCTGATTTGGCACTGAGTGATTTGGTTCAACAGGCGGTCGCCCTGGTCGGTTACGAAATTCCCACCGCGATTCAGGTGAAGATCATCCCGCATGTGCTGGAAGGACGTGACGTTCTTGCCCAGTCTCAGACCGGAACCGGAAAGACTGCGGCGTTTGCACTGCCGATTTTATCGAAGATCACAACGACCAATCGCCGTTCGCCTCAGGTTTTGGTGCTGGCCCCGACTCGTGAACTTGCCATCCAAGTTGCGAGTTCGTTCCAGACTTACGGCCAAAAATTGCCGAATTTTAACATTGCCACCATTTATGGCGGGCAAGACTACGAGATTCAATTTCGCCAGTTGCACCGCGGGGCGCAGGTTGTGGTGGGTACCCCTGGACGCGTGATTGACCATATTAATCGCGGCAGCCTCGATGTTTCCGGACTGACGACGTTGGTCCTGGATGAAGCCGACGAAATGCTAAACATGGGCTTCCTAGAAGATGTTCAGTTTGTGCTTGATAAGGCCCCTCAGTCCCGCCAGATTGCATTGTTTTCGGCTACATTGCCTGGCCCGATTCGAAATATTGCCGAACGTTATTTGAATGACCCCGTTCAGATTACGATTAAACAGAAAACGATGACTGCTGAATCGATTCGTCAACGGGCGGTATTCTTGGGCAATCACGAGAAGATTGACGCGTTGTGTCGGTTTTTGGAAGCCGAAGAATCCGATGGCGTCATTGTCTTTATGAAGACCAAAGATTCAACCGTTGTTGTTGCCGAACAGTTGTCCCGTGCCGGACTTCGGGCGATTGCACTCAATGGTGACATGCCGCAGAAGGTTCGTGAGCGAACCATCGAGCAATTGAAAGCTGGGAAGTTGGACATTTTGGTCGCTACTGACGTGGCCGCTCGTGGGTTGGATGTTCCCCGAATTAGTCACGTTTTCAACTTTGATTTGCCTCACGATAGCGAATCTTACATCCACAGGATTGGCAGAACCGGTCGTGCAGGACGTAGCGGTGAAGCAATTATCTTTTTAACTTCCTCCCAGCGAGGCAAGTTGCGTTTGATTGAGCGAGCGACCAAACAGCCGATCGAGATTGTTCAACCACCGAATGCTCACCAAATCAATGCACTTCGGATTGCCAAGTTTAAAGAAAAATTGACTCAGGTGATCGCCAGCGAAGACTTGTCATTGTTCCAAAAGATGGTGGTTGATTATGCAGTCGAGACGGAAACGGCAACCGAAGCGGTCGCTGCAGCTCTGGCCCATATTGGGCAGCAAGGACGTCAGTTCTTGATGAAGGATCGGCCGAATCGTCAACGCGAAGAGAACGCGGGTGGAAATCGACAATCGAATGATCGATTTGAACGCGGTTCGGATAATAGCGGTGCTCGTGAACGTCGTCAGGGTGGCGCGCCAAGACCAGGGATGTTCCGCTATCGAATTGAAGTAGGTTGGAATGATGGCGTGAAGCCGGGCAACATTGTCGGCGCTGTCGCCAACGAAGCTGGAATCTCGGGCCAAGATATTGGGCCGATCAATATTTTTGATTCCCATAGTACGATCGATTTGCCCGAAGGCATGCCTGGCGACGTGTTTGAAACGCTTCAGGAGACCCGTATCAACGGTCGTCCGTTGCGATTACGAGCGGCGAATCCAGGTGACGGCGAACCACAGCGGTCATTTAGCAGGGCCCCTCGAACTGGCGGACCCGGTAGGGATTTCGGCGGAAAAGGGCCCCGGAAGGAATCCCCACGAGGAGAATCTCGCGGCCCAAACGCATCCAAGGGTGGCAAATTCGCCAAGGGCCCAAGAAAAGCGAAGCCGGCCTTTGGCAAGCCAGCCATAGCCAAAGCGAAGCCAGCAAATCCTTCACATCAAGCTTCAGTCGGCGACAGCAACTCGGGTGATCAGGTTAACCTTGCCAAGTCGGCAACAGCGAAGTCGCCGGCGAAAATGCCAAAGAAAACTTTCGCCAAAGGAAAGTAGATTGATGGGAGCAATGAATTGACATTGGTAAAAAAAGCGAGGGGGCGGGACCTCGTTCTTTTTACTCAGTCGGTTGAGTCATTGGCGCCCCATGACCTTCTTCGAGTGTGCGGTACTGGTTGGATTCAAACGGGCCATACGCTTCTTGTATTCCGGAAGGCCAAGTGACGACAACTTGTGCGACTTTAGCTTGGTCCTTTAGACCGAATTGCACCCTGTGGTCGTTGCTGGCCAAGTAGCTGTAATGTGGATTCACGAAACGATAGTGGGTCTTTCCATCGATGATCAGTTTGACTTTCGCACCGTTTGCGATTGCCCCGGTTTGGTGCCGAAGATCGAAGCCAATCCAGTGATTGTCTTTGTTGTTATTGACAAGCACTTGGGCTGGGCTGTCTTTATTGATAACGACGATATCGATCGCACCATCATTGTTAATGTCTCCGAAAATTGCTGCGCGGCTCGTCGCAACTGCGGAAACGTCTCCGCAATCTTGCGACCAGACCCGTTCAAATTTTCCATCCACCGTGCCAAGCATTATGAGGTTTTCCTGCGCGAACGCGTCGCCTTGCACGGGTTTATCTTGAAAGACAACGCGACCATTTGCCAAGAACATGTCTAGGTTACCGTCGTTATCAAAATCGTGGATGCCAACTCCAAATCTGGTGTACGGGCGTGATTCAAAGGCCAGCCCGCGCTTGGCAGTTTTGTCGTTAAAGTAGCCACCTTGGTTTTCGAAAAACGAGTCAGATTGTCCATCTAAATTGACAACCGCTAAATCGGGAAGCCCGTCAAAATTGAGATCGGCGATGCATGTGCCCATGCCTGCTTTCGCCTTTCCATCACGATCTACGGCACAGCCCATCAACATTGCACGATTTTCAAATTTGCCATCGCCTTTGTTTATCCACATCAGATTTTCGGTCATGTCATTGGCGACGAAAATGTCCATCTTTCCATCGTTGTTGAAATCTGCGGGAACGATCCCCAATCCATTGCCTCTAGTGGAGCGAATGCCCGTCTCTAAAGAGGCATCTTTGAATGTGCCGTCTCCGTTATTGATATACAGGATGTCGTTCGTTGGTCGGTTGTAGCTGTTGGGGCTGCAGTAGTCAGCAACCCCGTCAGAACGCACGCAACGTAAATCTCGTTCAAGCGACCATGCGACATAATTGCAAACGTAAAGATCCAAGAATTCATCGCCATTGGCATTGATGAACGCGGCTGATGTGCCCCACTGGCTGTCTCCGACTCCAGCAGACTGAGTGACGGACGCAAATTTTCCGTCGCCCAGATTCTTCAATAGCGTGTTTGGGCCGACATTGGTTACGTACAAATCCAGCAAGCCATCATTGTCGAAGTCTCCAGCGGCGACTCCCATTCCATACCCTGAATCCTCGGTGCCTGAGCCGTTACTGACATCAATAAATTTCCCTGTACCGTCGTTCTCCAGCAGTCGATTTCCGATTCTATTTTCGGGACCTAAACTGCCACCTTGGACAAGATAAAGATCTAGATCGCCATCATTGTCAAAATCAAACAGAGCCCCACCACCACCGAAGATTTCGGGAAACAAACAATCCTTAGTGTGACCACTTTCATAGATGTGATTGACGCCATTGTCAGCCGCCATGTCAATGAAACGCAGTTGTTTGGCAATTGCCGACGCGTCTGCGCCTAGTTTCGCCTCCTGCTTGCCGTCACCGCAGCCAATAGCAGTAACCAATGTTAGAAGTGTTAACCATCGTTTAGAAGAGAACTCTAGGTGTCGCATTATGCACTTTCAAGAGAAACGGTTGGCTGGCTTGGTGTCAGTGACAAAGCCAAAACCATATAGTTTGTTGCGCCAGTTCCAATCAGGTGCCAAGCATAGAATTGCTCTGATTAGAAGCAGCCCTATATGATTGAAATGTTATCGGTCGGCGAAAATTACGACTTAAGCGGCTTTGGGTTCATCTTTTGGTTGGACAACATTTTCTAGGTTTTCGCTCGGGAATTCCGCGGTCTTGATTTTGTTCTCAAGTTGCTTAATTGCCTCCTTCCAGAAGGCGGAAGGTCCTACTTTAATATTGATTTTGCTAAGACAAGATTTGGCATCGTCCAGCATTGACTGTCCCGCGAAAACTCGTCCTTGTGCCAGCATGATATAGGTGTCATTTTGATACGCTTCGGAAAGTTCGTTAATGCGATCTTGCGTTTTTTCCCATTGCTGTTGCTCTAACAGCAAGTAGATCCTTCGAACGTGAGGGATGCCTGGTTCGGTTAAACGTTCACAGGCTTTATCGTACCACTGTATCGCAGCATCTTTATTATCTTCTAGCAATGACAATTGCGCCATCGCATCGAACGCTTCCCATCGGTCGGGCCAAGTTTCGATGACTTTGCTTAGTACTTTCGCGGTTTCTGAATTCATCTCGCTCGCACTGTCAGCGGCCTGAGTGACCAAAAGTTCCGCAAGGAACATGTGCAGTTCATAGATGTTGGGTTGCAATTCCACTGCACGTCTAGCAGCGGTGATGGCCTCTTTATTTTCGCCTAAGGCTGCCAGGCCTCGGGCCAACATATGAGCGTCCCGATAATCAGACTTGTCTTCGGCGATGACTTCTTGATTAAGTCTTGTTGAAGTTTTATAGTCGCCAGCTCTAAAGTAACGTCCCGCACGAATTCGTTTGGCAGCAAGCCCAGTTTGAAATTGCGAGATTTCTGCAACCCATGGATCAACCCAAGCTGGCTTGGTGACTTCTTCTGTAAGGTTAGATTGACTAACCGCTCGTCCCAGACGCCGAAGACAATTCTCCTGAAGAAATTTTTGATAGCCATTGTTACCTGCTTGGGCCATTGATCGATTCTCAAGCAATTCCAAAGCCTGCGTTGGACGATCAAGTTCCAGAAGTATTTTCACTTTCATCAATCGGATCTGAAGATCGCTGGGCGCCAGGGTAATGGCATTGTCAATAATTGTTAGGGCTTCAGCGGGTTCACCGATTTCCGTTTTCACCAATGCAAGTCGCCAATATGCCGGAGCGTAGCTGGTCTTTAACGCAATACATTTTTCGTAACAAAAACTAGCGGCACTTAAGTCGCCAAGGGATTCGTTGCAAACCCCCTTCAAGTACCACGCACTGACGGAACTTAGCCTTTCATTCAAGAACGAGTCATATACTTCGTTTGCCTGAATGTTCATCTTATTGGCATGGTAAAGTTTCGCTAGGTCGAGCATGGCAGTAGCATCGCCGGTTGAGTTCGCTTTGTTTACCGAAGCGGTAATGGCTTGGGCTAATTCCGAATCAATGTCTGCGATATTTACTGGAAGTTGGATCGGTTCACTACGAATCGAGAATCTAGCAAACCAAATTAGAACGGCTGCCAGGCATGTTAAGAACACGGCCAAGATAGCGGCACCCAGAATGGTTGCGCGCGTTTTAGAGATAATTTCTGGATCATTGTCGGACATAACTGATGTGCTCCGAATTATTGTAAAACCGAGTCAAGCTAACGCCGTCGATCGCAACCGCCCGCATGTCATTTGTACTTGAAAGTACAGAACAGCATCAAGAGATAGTGGCCACCAATTAGCAATAGCCAGTGTGGCCTAGATCATTGAAATTTGCAAAGCAATTGGTCCGTGATTGAAGCTGGAATTCATTCACAGTGATCGGTTGTTGCGATATTTGGGAATAATCTGCAAAATCTAAAATTAGCAACGATTGCCATTTCTAACCGCAGTAGATGTGCTGGTTGGGGTTCCTGCGTTTCTAGCTGGGCAGTTAAGGGTCGCGTCTACTCACTGACCAGCAAGTGCAAGTGCAGGTGCAAGTCCGCTTGGCCTGTTCAGCAATTCTAGTTTTGTGGATGAATTTCGACCCTAGAATGGTTTTCCCTGGCCGTGACAAACTGTTTAGACGGGTGGCCCTAAGTTTCGAATAGTCAACTGCTGCCCGACGCAAGCGTTTAGCGAACGAGCCTAGTGATTGTTAGCAGAATGGCATCGTCTTTTAGGGATTCTGCGTTTTTTGCAAATAATCACGATTTTTCGCTTCAATTGCCCAGACCTCCAATTGACTTTGCAGAGTCGCCAATTAAGCTGTCAAACTGCCGAGATATTCACTGACGCGGTCCGAGTGGGCGTCAGAATAAGCCGCTTTCAGTCCTTTTAGTAGTCTTCGTGGAGGTATTTATGAAAAAATTCTTTTTGTTGGGTGTTATAGGTTTGGCCTGTTCGGTCCCTGCCAACACCTTCGCCGATTCCAACGCTTCGGGCGGTGGTGTTATTAATTCTGAAAGTCAAATTCTGGGTGGCCCGTTTGACCACGATGGCGGCTCCGGTGCTGCTGGAAACTCGTCGACTGCCGCTGCATTCATCGGTGGCTTCAATGCAACCAATGTCCGCTTTTCAGGAACTAGTACAAGTAACGATGTTGGATCTTGGGAAAACGAGGTCGGCATTGAGATCACCGATCCTGCTGGATTTTTTGGGGAAACATTCCTCTGGGAAACCAATGCAACTGGTCAGACATATACTAGTTTCGATTATGACAACTCAAGGGCATTTGGTACTGCCTTCGGTGGCAGCATAGCAGTCGCTGGAAACTGGGGTGTCGAATTTGTTGATAGCTTTAATGACGGTGGAATCGATTCAACTTCAACCAATGTGGTAATGACTTTCGAAGAAGTTACTGCGATTTCAGATTCGAACGGTTCCTTTTCTCTGGGTTCAATGGGCCTTGGCGACTCGTCTTCGAATTTTGGTGAATTGGCCTTGGGAAATTTGTTCGACAGCTACACATTCACCCTGACAGATGCTGGACTGTTCACGGTTGAAACTGACTTCTTAGCCGGATTCACAGGCGATTTGCTCGATTCTGAAATCGCAATTTTTGACAGTGCGGGAAACCTTCTGGCAGAAGACGATGATGGTGGTAACGCACCATACAGCGGTATTTTTAACTTAGCACTAGCCGCAGGCGATTACACACTTGTGGTAGCTGGCTGGGACACTACCTTCGGCGATGGCTTCGACGTGGTTGCAGGCGGTTCGACAGGCGATTACGGGGTCTTCGCTTCGTTCAGTGCTGTCCCTGAACCGTCAATGGTTGGTTTGTTGGCTTTGGTTGGTGTTGCTGTGGGTGCCAATCGCCGTCGCAAGGCGTAGTGTCCATTCTGTTGGTTGCCTGCCCATTTGTTTAGATGTACAGACGGGTGCAAGGCAGCGTCATTTGAAATTTTGAACCGATGGTCATTTCTTACCGAATGATCGTCGGTTTTTTTTGAAGGGTAGTAGCGGCAGGCGGTGATTTACTTAATTTGTAATTCAATAACGTGCCCAAATGTTCAAGCCTTTCTGGCCGTACGATTGTCCTGTCCGTTGATCGGATCAGGCAATGATTTCTTTCCAAATCGACTTCCACCGCAAAATCCTGCTGTGCAAGTGATTGGCATAGGAAAAAGGCTCAGTGCGAACTTACAATAACGGCGTCGATTTCCTGAGTTCCACGCCCTTCTGCTTTCTGCATCTGCTAACGCATTCCGTCAATCAGCAATGCCAGCTCCAATACTTGGAAACGCTTAGATGTCCCAAAAAGATCAACGCATTGGCATCCCAGCCTTCTACTTCCGAGTGGCTGCGGTGATGACCAGTGTTCTGCTATTGTCGCTTCTGTTTTGGTACTTGAAGTCAAACGATGGTGGGGCGTCTGAAACGGGTACGCTAACCAGAGAACAGTTCAAACTGGCACTTCAGGCCGTTTCTACCGCCGAAGAGGGTGACTATCAACGTTCCAGTCACTTGTGGCAGGAATTGATCGTTCTACTACCCAAAGAATCGGATCTCTATCTAAACCATGCCGTGACCGTCCTGAAGTGGAATCAGAACGTCAACGACCGTATCTCAGTTGGCGAGACTTCGTCGCCAGATGGTGCAAATTTGGCCACAGAATTGCTAGAGTTGTCAGGAACGACAGACCAAGTTGTTCAAAAGTTGGGTGAATTGAATCTTGGCGACCGGCGTTTCAAACTTCTAGAGGCCGGATTGATCGAAGCGCAGACCAGACAGCAGAAGAAAGTTCAGAAGCCGAGTGTTTCGCTGGAGCAAGCGGCAATCGTTTTGGCTGATGCACTTTCACTGGATCCCAATCAACCGCTGCTGGCGTGTAAGTTGGACGAAATTCTACAACAGTTGTCTTCCGAGGACGATGTTCTAGCCAAAAGGAATGCGGACGCATTGTTTGCTTCATTCATGGGCAATCCCAGGAATCTTTATCTCCTTAATCGATGTGGAGAAATCCTGCTTCGCAATCGGGATCCTAGAATCCTTGAATTGATTCAGCCGTCGTTAGAACTGTCTCGACCTATGTTGGATGTGATGCGTTCGGTGATGGCAGGTTTGGAGCCGGAAGAATTTCTTGCAAGTGTTCAAGCTGCGGTTGCCAAAGGTGATTGGAAAGGTGCAGCCCGCATGCATCTTTGGCTGAATGTGTTCAAAGGTACGCCTGGATTTCAAGCCGACGCGAAGTTAGTTCGCCCTGACCCAATGGCTTTGCTAGATACCACTTTTCTGAATCGGTACGCCCAGGACCCGGTCAGCCTTGGCAAGTCAGCAGAAACAACCCTGCCCGACTATGAAGCATTGGACTTGGCCGAAGGGAATATCATTGCTTGGTATGACGCAGATTTGGATTTAATATTTGATATACTGGTAGTGAATCAAGATGAACTTTCACTGTTTATGCAGGATGAAAGTCAGGCGATCGTATTTGCCCTCAGAGAAAGGTTGCAGCTTCCATTTGCACCATCAGGGATTCTAGTTTCTGACCTGTTCGAAGTTGACGCCTCTTTGCGGCCCCGGGTCCCCAAGTCCGTCGCCGAATTGATGAAAAATGGAAACCCAGTGGACCAGCGGTCAACCGATGGGGCTGATACGGAGATCAATGCCAGCAGGCACGATACGATCCAAGAGGTTCTGTGTTGGGGTGAAGGTGGGGTAATCGTTGTCACACAAACAGCGGACGATTCCAATCGCATGCAGTTGCAGGTGGTAACGCAGGCGACAGGTTTGGAAGATGTCAGGCAAGTGGTTGATGTGAAAGTCTCTGATATTGAAGCCGATGGTGACTTGGATTTAATCCTAGCAACCCAATCCGGCTTTCGCATTTTTCAGAACAATGGAAATCGAACATTTAAGGAAATCACCGAATATAGCGATCTTCCCGCTGCAAATAGCCCAATTCGAGCCGTTTCGATTTGTGATTTCGATCGAGATTTGGACCCGGACATTCTATTTGTGTCTGCCAACACAAGTCGAATGCAAGTGTTAGAGAATCGTTTGCATGGTCAATTTTATTATCAAGAAGTCCAAGGTACAAACTGGGCAGAGTTGAAGAATCCGCTGGACCTTACGTTTGGGGATGTGGATGGCAACGCTTCATGGGACTGGATTTTTTTGGATTCAGCAGGTGTTGGGGTATCCCGCACATCGGTTCAGGCGAATCGGCAATTAGTCTGTTCGCGTACCCAGCGGTACGCTGCGGCGATGGGCCAGTTTTTGGATTTGCAGGATATTAATAGCGATGGCTTTTTGGATTTAGTCGTCGTTGCCGACGATTCTTTGAAGATCTTTCCAGGGACAACTGATGGCGGATTTTCTACCGAACCCAGTTCAAGATCGATGTTGGACGGGCTGATAAGTGACTTAGACTTCGTCGACGCAAACGGTGACGGCATCCTGGATGTTGTGGCGGTAGCTAATGGCAAGACCGTTGTATTGCTTTCTAAGAAGCCGTCGGAATGGCCAAATAATTTTTTGTCGATTAGGGTCCGAGGTGGCAACGATGCTAATGGTGGCGGGCGCAATAACCATTATGCCGTGGGCTCAACCATCGAGGCCTGGTCAGAAGGGCGGATGCAATGCAAGACAATTCAGCAGCCAGTCGTTCATTTCGGATTCGGAAAAAAGACACCTGATAGTGTGCGTTTGATCTTCACCAATGGCTTGACTCAAAACTACTGGATGCCCGAAGCAAATATGCTGATCCAAGAGCGACAAGAGTTGAAAGGGTCTTGCCCGTTTGTCTATGGATGGGATGGACAGAAGTTTCAGTTAATTACCGATTTGCTGTGGAACGCGCCGCTAGGTTTGCAAGTTTCACGCGGCAAGACGTTACCTGATCGTCGCTGGGAACATTTGCTATTGCCGGGAGAACTTGTTCAGCTGCGCGATGGTGCTTACGAATTAAGGATCACCGAGGAGCTATGGGAGGTTGCCTATTTTGATCACTTATCCCTGGTTGCGGTTGACCACCCAGAATCCGTTGCGATTTTTACCAACGAGAAAGTTGGACCGCCGGCTCTGGCAGAACCACGGTTGTTTTCAGTCCAGAACAGGTTGTATCCCAATCGGGCTAGCGACAGTCGTGGACAGCGAGTCGAAAAACAGCTGGCTGCAATTGATCGTAACTATGTGCAGGCGTTTGATTACAAGTTTCTGCAAGGGTTGTGCCAGCCTCATTATGTTGAATTGGACTTTGGTACGTTGCCGACTGATACTCCGGTTAGGCTTTATCTTAATGGCTGGCTGTATCCCACCGACACGTCATTGAATATTGCAATTGATCAGAATGAAAACTTAATGCCGCCCGAGCCTGTTTCTTTGTGGGTTGTCGACGAAAAGGGTGATTGGATTTGTGCGCAGTCGTTTATGGGATTTCCCGGAGGAAAGCCCAAGTCGATTGTCGTCGACTTAGCGGATATCTTTGTATCCAAAGATCATCGACTTCGACTCGGTAGCTCACAAGAGATCTATTGGGATGAGGCCTTTGTATCCTGGGATAGTCAAGATTTAGATTTGCATGCTCAGGTGCTGAAAATTCAATCCGCCGAATTGCGATATCGTGGTTTCAGTCACTTGGAAGCTCGCGCCCCCGACCAGCCGCATTGGTACGACTATGGTGTTGTTAGCAAAACAGAAAAATGGCCTGTTCTGGAGGGTCCGTTTACTGCCTTGGGTAGCGTGTTGGAACAGCTGAATTCAGATGATGATCAGATGGTAGTTATGACGTCTGGTGATGAGATTAGGGTTCGATTCTCTTCGCTTGCACCACCACCACCTGGCTGGCGAAGGGATTTTGTTTTAAGCAGCGTTGGCTGGGATAAAGATGCGGATTTGAATACTCTTGCCGGTCAGGGCTCGCTTCCTCTGCCGTTCAAGAATCAGAAGGGGTATCCGGCACCGGTTGACCAGCAAAACGAGTCAGAAGCGGTCTTATTGAAAAATCGTTCGACTCTTACACGAAGACCGCGTTAGCAATTGTCATTCAATACTCACGATTGGTTCCAAACGTCTCTCGAACTTAAATGGGAAACCAAGCGAGTTGAAGATCTGGAACGAGCTGTCGGAAAATGACGATGGAATTTTCCATCCATTTCCGCCAGTCCGATAGAAGATGAGCAGCCCGTATCCTACGGAAAATACTCCAGTTTTACACCGATAAGATTTACCAGTTTTACCCAACTAAAATTTAGTAGCGGAGGAGGGATTCGAACCCCCGACACGCGGATTATGATTCCGCTGCTCTAACCGACTGAGCTACTCCGCCAAATGGCATAAGTCTTTTGCTTCCAATGCTTTGCGACTGAAATTTACCAGTCG